>Ga0315336_1001000_pt1 | contig 62000 bp, 48 predicted proteins | sample ASW5metaG_FD_204512 | JGI IMG/M metagenome (GOLD analysis project Ga0315336, IMG submission 204512) | Ammonia-oxidizing marine archaeal communities from Monterey Bay, California, United States - ASW #5 | ecosystem: Environmental > Aquatic > Marine > Intertidal zone | place: USA: California... | reverse complement strand
TTCGAACCGTCGGCAGCGGCGTCAGCTGAGCCTGAAATTCCCGTGTCGTTCGAACCGTCGGCAGCGGCGTCGGCTGAGCCTGAAATTCCCGTGTCGTTCGAACCAGCGGCAGCGGCGTCGGCTGAGCCTGAAATTCCCGTGTCGTTCGAACCAGCGGCAGCGGCATCGGCCAGTCCCGATGAACCTGTTTCTGGGAATCCAGGCGTGGTCGGCGGAGCGTCACCGGAACTGTCGTCGGCGTCTGAAGTGGAATCGTCGCAGCCAAGCCCAGTGTCGGATCAAGAATGTGTACTTGACGACCCACCGGCGGCGCCTTCTGGAGAGCGCGTGTCTTCCGATACACTGTCCGTCGATCCCGAGTCGGCTCGCGATCTGGAGGGTCATCAAGGAGAGCTGTCTGAGACGATGCTGATTTCTCCGCCTGCCACAGATCTGCCGCAGTTGTCGTCGGATGATCCGGGGGACTCGCCAATCGATCCTGGTTCGGTGTCCGTACTCGACGAGGATGTGGCCAGCGATTCGGCAGTTACCATCGTGAATCCGGGATTCCAAGGGGCCGATGGCCCGCCGGTACACGAGTTCATTCAGTCATCGCTGCCTACGAATCCGACGGCACCTGTGCCGGCCGCATCACACAGTCCACAGCCATCAACGGCCCCCATCAGCGCGTCTTCAGTCGACCGAGTTTCACCGCCCTCCGTGTCTCGGACGCTGTTCATATTGGTCGCCAGCTATGCGAGTGCCTTGACGATTTTCTTGGGATATCTCTGGATCTCGGACGGTCTGCTGCGCAGCAGATTGGAGAGTCTTCCGGACCTGCAGCCGCTGCGCGAAAACGAGTTTACGATTCCGAAGATTGGTGAGACGCTGCCGTGGGGACATACGCTGAAGTTGGGGGACATCCGTCGATTCGGCAACGTCAATGTCAAGGTCTTGCGTGTCAGCCGCGGTCCGGTCGAGTTTGAGTACTTTCAGAAGGTAGCCGATGCGCCCGATCGAAAACCGACGCCGCCGGTATTGAAGTTGTGGCTGGAATTCGAAAATGTCTCGCAGGATCAGGCCTTTGCTCCGCTCGATTTGAGATTGATGACGAACGGATACTTCGATGACAATCTCAGGCGGCATGGCAACACGTTTGTACGGAATCGGCTTGAGACGGGAGAAGATGCTCAATTGACGTTTGCGATGAGTCACTCGCCGGACGATTCCATGGACATCAAAGGGCTGGAAGCCGGTCGAATTCTCAAGCCCTCCGAAAAATGTGTCGTGTTCATTCCTCTGGAAGAGGCGGGGCTTGATCTGTTGCAGGGAGAACTCGTGTGGCGCGTTCAGTTCCGCAAGGGATTCCATCCTGAGAGCATGCATGGAGTCACGACTTTGATCGAAGTCGAGTTTCACAGTGACGACATCCGCAAGGAAAGTTGACTGCGAATCGGGTGTTCGAACACCGATGGCCAGCCGCGATGGACGGTGGAGTGTGTGATGAACGGAGTCTCGCAGCGCGTGAACCGGGTCGAGTGGCATCAGGTGTTTCCTTGGTTGCGGCTGTTTCGTGCCTTTTGGATCGCCATCGACCTGCGGAAACTGTTCCTGGCCGCAGCGGCGCTGCTGCTGGTAGCTGTCGGTGATTTCTGTCTGGACCGCGTGTCGGTGGTCCTGGCCCGTCCTGATTCATCGCTGTCCCGCGTTCAGTCGCCGGTAAAGACGCAGTCTGTATGGCCCTGGTTATCCGAGTCGCAGATGCTGATAACCGACGCAGCCATGAAAACGGATGTTGGTGTCGAGCGCATACTGAGTGAGTCGCTGACGTGCGGTTTCGAGGTGATACAGCATCCCGTCAGAGCGCTTGTGGTTCCCGCTTTGTCGTTGTTGGACCGCGGCCAGAGTTGGACGCAACTGGCATTCAAATGGACTCGCTTGTTGTGGCGGTTACTCGTCTGGGCCATGTTCGCTGGGGCGATCACGCGGCTGGCGGCGGTTCAGTTTGCTCATGCCGACAGCGAGTCTTTTGTGTCAGCTTTGGGATTCACGCGGCGTCATTATTGGGATTATGTGCTGGCACCGCTGTTGCCTTTGCTGGCCATCTTGCTGTTCGCAGCGATTTGTATGTGCGGCGGCTGGGTGGGACGATTGGCTGGAGGTGCGTTCGTGGGAATCTCCTGGCCGCTGTTTTTTTCGGTAGGCCTGTTGATGACCCTGGTGTTGATAGGTGCGGTTGCCGGCTGGCCCATGATGTTTGCAACGGTCAGCACGGAAGCCAGTGACGGCTTCGATGGGTTCAGCCGTACCTACAATTTCGTGTACGGTTGGCCGTGGCATTTTGGCTGGAACTGTCTGGTATCGCTGGTCTACGGTACGCTGAGTGCCGCGTTTTTCTGTCTGGTGGTGGGCCTGGCCTGCTATCTCTCGTTATGGGGGGTGGAAGCCGGCCTGGGAACCAGCGGTTCCGCAAACGCTTTTGGCAATTCGGCGCGGGGACTCGCCGCAACGTTGGGTTTGTTTTGGTTGAATCTGCTCAACCTGGTTTCGTTGGCTTTCGGATACAGTTTTTTCTGGACCGTGTTCACCATCAATTACTTCTTGATGAGGGAACGCGATGACGGCACATCGCTGAGCGATGTGTACATCCCGGAACAGCAGGATTCTGACGCATTGGCGCCCGTTGCGGGAGTCGCCGCGTCGGATCAGCCGATCATTGAGCGTCCGTCACCGTCAGGATTGGCTGACGAGGCCAATGCATACGACGAGCGGGAATCGAGTTCAGACGAACTCGGGGATCGCTGACGACCATAAGCTGGTGGAGCTCCGGTCGTCGAACGCTCACGACAATCTGCGGCACGTCCTTTGCGCGCGATCGATATCGCACTCGTCGAATGCGTTTCGAGATCGCGGTCAGTCGACGATTGCGCGCGAAGTGCCATGGCCTGCGTCGTCTGGCGCCTGGTGAATGGTTGGAATTACAAATCCGTGGTTGCTCCCGGGGCACAGACCCGCAGATAATAGGGTACTGACGTCGGGAATTGAAATTTGCAGGACTTTGTCTAAGAGTCGACAGGCGTGCGACGTACACCAACAGAAGACGCGATTTGGAAGCTGCTGGATACTTCGCCTCAGGAGTGGTTGAGTCTTCTCGGCACAATTCTTGCCATCGTACTCTTACTCCGATTGATCTTCCGGGTCAGGGGGTGGTGTCGGGGTGATACGGATCCTACGGAAACGAATCAGCAAATGCTGTCGCAAATTGTAGAAATGCATCGTCTTGGTCACCTGACCGAAACGGAATACCGATCCATCAAGGGTCGGATAGTAGTACAACGGGAATCAACTCTGGACTCCGAAGTGTTAGAAGACTCAACCGAGTCACCAAGTGCGGAAAGCGAACATTGATTGGTGATGCGGCGGGCTTTTGGCGAGTGTATACCGCCTTTCGACGTGCGAAGTTGGCAAGGATGCAACCAAAGACGGACAGGACTTGAGAATCCGGGCACGATCGGCAACGTTGAAGGAAGAATAATGCCCTCAGGTAAAGATTTCATTGCTGGCAAGCGCGGTTCCGCCGGCAGCAAGAAGAACGCCAACTGTTCCTTTTGCCGTAAGAGCTACCGCGAGGTGGGCCCGCTCGTCGAGGGGCCTGACGACGTCTATATCTGTGGTGACTGCATCGAGCTGTGCCAGTCCATCCTGGACCAAGAGCGTCGCCGCCGAGGTTCGTCGCAGAAGTTGTTCAACAACGTGCCAATTCCGCGCGAGATCGTCGAGAACCTGGACGAGTACGTGATCAGCCAATCGGTCCCGAAACGCGTGCTGAGTGTGGCTGTACACAACCACTACAAGCGGCTGATGCTGGCCGAGGAGAATGACAGCGATGTTGAGATCGAGAAATCCAACATCATGCTCGTCGGTCCGACAGGTTGTGGGAAGACACTGCTGGCCCGCTCGCTGGCTCGATTCCTGCAGGTGCCGTTTGCAATCGGAGATGCCACGACATTGACGGAAGCCGGCTATGTCGGCGAAGACGTTGAGAACTTGTTGCTGAAACTGTTGCACGCTGCCGACTTCGACATCGAGGCAGCACAAAGAGGAATCTTGTTCATCGACGAGATCGACAAGATCGGCAAGACAAGTCAAAACGTGTCCATCACGCGTGATGTCTCGGGCGAAGGCGTCCAGCAGGCACTGCTGAAGATGCTGGAAGGCACCGTCGCCAATGTGCCGCCTCAGGGAGGCCGTAAGCATCCCGAACAACAGTATATCCAGATCGACACCACCAACATCCTGTTCATCTGCGGCGGCACGTTTGTCGGGCTCGAGGATATTATCGCCAAACGGATGGGACAGAAGATGATCGGTTTTGGTTCGGGAGCCAGCCAGGAAGACAAGGTCGATCAATCCAGCGAACTGCTCAGCAACGTGGAAGTAGACGACATTCTGGAGTTTGGCCTGATACCCGAACTCGTGGGCCGTCTGCCGGTGATCACAACGTTGTCGCACCTGGATGAAGAGTCTCTGGTCCGCGTATTGACCGAACCGAAAAACGCGCTGGTCAAGCAGTACCGAAAGTTCTTCGCACTCGAAGATTCGGAACTCGAGTTCACCGAAGAGTCGCTGCAGGAAATCGCGAAAATCGCTCGCAAGAAGGACACAGGTGCACGCGGATTGAGAAGTGTGGTTGAACAGGCCATGTTCGACATCATGTTTGAATTGCCGGAACAGGAACGCGGCAAGAAATACCTGTTGACTCCCGAGATCGTTCGAGGAGAAGAGCAGCTGTTTCCCAGCGATGACTCGGCTGCCGCTTGAGCCATCCCAGCCCGGGTCTCATCCCAGCCACCGTGACTCACGGCGATAAATGACTCACGGCGGCCAACGCGTTGTCCCTGAATCTGCCGGATCGCGCTCGTTCCGGTGATCCGGGCCGCGATTCGGCAAGACACGTGTTGCCGGGGCGCGTGTTGCCGGGCCAGATCGAGCGTCCCAGGGAATCGCAGGCTCAAAAAGTTTTCAGGATGGGGACCACTTCGGTCTGGCACGGGCCACCCGTGACGTGGACCTGTCCCGCAGCGTCCACAAAAACATTCACTTCGCTGCGCACTCCGAATTCGGGCAGATAAATGCCGGGTTCGATCGAAAAACACGTGCGTCGCATGACCCGGCGTTGTTCGTGAGTTTCCAGGTTGTCCATGTTCGCTCCGTTGCCATGGGTTTCTTGGCCGATGCTGTGACCGGTGCGGTGAACATAGTTAGCCCCGTATCCGGCGTCATCGATCACCTGCCGCGCCGCTTGATCGACCTCCCACCCCTGGAGTGGACGCTGCTCGCTGAAAGCGCGTTCGACACAGCCGATCGCGGCATCGCGTGAGGCGGCAACGATCTGAAAAATCTCGTTCACTCGGCTGGGGATGGACTGTCCCACGAATCCGGTGCGTGTCAGGTCACTGTAGACTCCGCCGGGCGCGTCACATTTGCACCACAGGTCGATCAGCACGAAGTCGCCCTCGCGGATCTGCGTGGATGCGCCGCTGCCTGTTTCGTAGTGCGGGTCGCCACTGTGTGAACCGACGGCCACAATCGGTGGATGGTGGGTGACGACTCCATGGTCTCGGAAATGGTCCAGAATTTTCGATTGCACGTCCGCTTCTTCGACCGCGCCTGCTGAACGGACGCGACTGGCGATAAACGACCAGGCCACCTCAAACGCGGACGTTGTGACACGTTCGGCTTGTTGGTGCAGTTGCCATTGTTCGTCATCCCACGTCGCCTCGAACAGCTGAATCAGGTCTCCCGATTCCGTAATCGTGACGCCTTGCTCCCGTACCAGTTCGACCAGACCCGCATCGACGCGTGAAATGTACGGATTCGCGTTTCTGGCCGAGTATTCCATGGCGACCAACGACAGGCCGTCAACCAGATGCGCGACACCGGACTCGAATTCCTGCCAGGTCAGATAGACCGTCTTTTCGCCGGGCAAGTGGTCCAGAGCTTCCGATTCAATCCGATGCACCAATTTGCGAGCCGGACCGGATCGCGGAACGCAATACAGGCAGCGGCGTGAACCGATGGCGTCGTCACGTAGATCGAGCACACGGCGGGCGAGCACGTTGCTGCCGCGAAAATCGTAAAGCAGCCAGCCGTCAAACTCGAGTTCCACCAGCGCGGATTGGGTGCGTTGTAAATCAAACATGGTGCTCGCAAAAATGTCTGGAACCCTGTGACGGTGGTGCCGGCCACCCCACGCATGCCGGCAACCCGTTGGATCCGGAAACCGGTCGGTCCCGGCAGGTTGCGGATCTCATTGCGCCGTTTCTAACCGGACCACACAATTTATTCAACGGCCAGCGGCCGAGTGTGTCCTGGCGATGAGAGCAATTCCAGTTCGGCGGACCGGGCTTCTGTGTCGAGCAGACCGGAACGCGTTGCGTTGAGATGGATCGCGCGGAACAGGTCGGTCAACAGTGGCGATTGGCGGATGGCCTGCTGGATTTCAGCGGTGTTGCCCGCGTCATCTGTCACCCGCAGATCGCCGCGGTCGTCCATTCGGATATGCAGATCGGAGTCCTGTGGGAGATCGGCAGCGCGCAGCACACGGGTCAATTCCGCTTGAAACTGATCAAGCAGTCTGCTCATCGACCGGTGGGCATCCGCCAGCTTGGCGATGCTCTGTGGCGGCGAACCCGGCCCGATGCGTAGGCTGTTGACGTCGGCAGATGGCGCGCTGACCTCTTGGGGCGCGCGGTTCTGTAACAGATTGTGGAACAGCGAGCGACCGACGTCGCCCGTGAGTTCAAGCACTTCGCGCGCAATGCCAATTCCGGCTGCGACTTCGATTGGCGATATCGACATCACCGGGACTCCATTCCTTGTGAATGCCGCTGAGATGCAACATATGCGGTTTATCAACCAATTCTTATCGGCGGAATCTGTTTGAGAACTTAACTCGGAACGCACGGGGATTGGCCAGTTCGCTGTCATTTGCACGCTGGCCGGCACATCGGCTGGAACGACGCTTCACCGGCCAGTTGTTGCAGCCGCGGTGGAATTCCGCCGATGTGCGGATTAGACTTCGTCACGTGCCGGATTCCAGACGGTTGCTGGATCGACGGCAGGCGTGCGGTTGGGGGCTCGGACTGCTGCGCCCAGAGGAATCAGCTCAGCCGCGTTCCGCGGCGACTCGTCGCCGAATGTGCTGCTGACCGCGACCCGGTTTGAACAGGACGCTGCCGATGCTGATGACCGATGATGCGGTGCGTGGATTTGTCGAAGCCGAAGTGGACGTCTCCGATTTTTCCGGACGCCGCGTATTGTTGATTGTTCCCGATACCACGCGCACCGTACCACTGCCGTTGTTGTTTGCGGCTCTCTACGACCATTTGCAGCCCGTCGTCAGGCAGTTGGATGTGTTGGTGGCCCTGGGGACACACCCTCCCATGGCAGAATCTGCCATTTGCCAGATGTTGGGGATCTCCGCTGGGGACCGCAACGGCCGCATGGCTGATATGGGACTGTTTAACCACGAATGGGACCGCGCAGATCGTCTGTCGTCTCTGGGCACGTTGACTGCGGCCGATAGCCGCGAGTTGTCTGACGGCCTGTTGAGTTGTGACGTCGACGTCTCGATTAATGCTCGGATTCATGCATACGATTTGCTGTTGGTTGTGGGGCCCGTGTTTCCACACGAAGTCGTTGGGTTTTCCGGTGGCAACAAGTATTTCTTCCCCGGGATTTCCGGAGCGGAACTGCTCAACTTCTTCCACTGGCTGGGGGCATTGATTACCAATGTGGGAATCATTGGCTACAAGCAAACGGCCGTGCGTCGCGTGGTGGATCGTGCCGCATCGATGATTCCTGTGCAACGCAGGTGCCTGGCCTGTGTTGTGGATCCGGCGGCTGGGATACACGGTTTGTTTTACGGAACTCCAGAATCTGCCTGGGAACGGGCCGCAGATCTGTCGGCTCAGGTGCACATCAAGAGATGTGATCGTCCGTTTCAACAGGTGCTTTCCTGTGCCCCACCCATGTATGACGAGTTGTGGGTCGCCGGCAAATGCATGTACAAGCTGGAAGCCGTGGTTGCCGACGGTGGTGAATTGATTATCTACGCCCCTCATTTGCATGAAATTTCGTCGACACATGGCGATCTGATCCAGCGGGTCGGGTATCATGTCCGCGACTATTTTACCGAACAGTGGGATCGATTTCGCGATGTTCCCTGGGGGGTTCTTGCTCACTCCACGCACGTTCGTGGGCAGGGAACATTCCGGGACGGAGTCGAACGTCCACGGATTCGCGTGGTTCTGGCCACGGGACTCAGCCCCGAAGTCTGTGACCGAATCAACCTGGAATACCGGGATCCGCAGACGATTGATCCCGAGCAGTTTGCTGATCGCGAAGACTCGGGTGTGCTTCTGGTGCGCAAGGCGGGCGAACAGTTATACCGTTTGAGCGATGCGGCCGGTCGTGGTTGAGCGGCCAGTCGCGTTGGAACGGTGCAGTGGAACGGTGCAGTGTGCAGTGGAACGGTAAAGTGTGGAGTGGAACGGTGCAGTGGAGAAAGATCGTCTGATGAGTCAAGATGCCCCACAGTTGCAATCACGGCTGGAGTTTGCTCTGGAGGCCTCGCTGAGCGCTGCCGAGTTGATACTGCGGCACTTTCGCTCGGACGATTTGCAGGTGCAATTCAAGTCCGACAATTCCCCCGTGACTCTGGCCGATCGTGGGGCGGAGGAATTGCTCCGTGCCGCGATCATGTCGGAATTTCCCGGGGACGGGATTCTGGGTGAGGAACTGGGGACGCTGGAATCGACAACGGGCTATCGCTGGATCCTGGACCCCATCGACGGGACGAAGGCCTTCGTGCATGGTGTCGAGCAGTTTGGGACGCTGATCGGGATGCAGTATCAGGAGCGGACGGTGTTGGGGGTTTGCCGTTTTCCGGCACTCGACGAAGTCCTCTATGCTGTCCAAGGGCAGGGCACCTGGCGTCGCATTCGCGGGGCGGAACCCGTGCGGTGCCACGTCTCGGCAACTCACCAGCTGTCAGAGGCCCTGTTTTGTTACACGGAAATCGACAGTTGGTCCGACGTCGATTGCCTGGATCGACTCCAGCGGATGTGCGCGGCCGTGCGCGTATCCCGTGGTTGGGGTGACTGTTACGGCCACGCCATGGTGGCCAGCGGACGCGCCGATGTGATGATCGACCCCATCATGAGCCCCTGGGACGCTGCGGCCCTGTTGCCAATAATGCAGGAAGCCGGAGGCCACTTTATCGGATGGAACGGTCATGCGTGCATTGATGCCGGAAATGGAATTTCCGTTAATGGTTTCTTGAAAGATGCCGTATTCAACGTGTTGGGCGAGTAACTCTGGAACTGCCTCGATTCAACGCGCAAACTAGTTCTGTGAGCCACGGCCTCGCCAACGTGAGCCTGGGCAACCGCGCCGTGGACCGTGTGACAGCACGGATTGTGAGCGGCCGATATTGATGCGGCGGACGGGGCCAGTTTTTTCTCTAGGAAATCAGGGATCGGTGTTGTGATGCTTTCCAGTGACGACCAACGAGATTCCACAGATCCGAATCCCGATCCGGAGCCACAGGCCGAGGCCCAACCGGCGGAAACTCCGCCAGCCGAGGATCCGCCGGCGGAAACTCCGCCAGCCGAGGATCCGCCGGCTACATCCGATCGGGTGGCCATCAATCCGCAAGCCAATCCAGACGAAGGGCTTCCCGAATGGGAACCGCTCACTCCGGAGCTGGTCGAGGATGAGGCGATTCGCGGCGATTTCATGATGCGCTGGGCCGTCATTCTGTTGGCCTTCCTGTTCGGTTGCACCCAGATTGCCGAGACGGAAACGTTGGTACACATCAAGTCGGGGCAATACCAGGCTGCGCATGGCCTGTTGCCTCCGGGCGTGGATGTGTTCTCATTTACAGCCGAGGGCCAGCCGTGGGTACAAATGAGCTGGCTGTTCGATCTGGTGGTTGCCGGACTGTATGCCGCTGGAGGTGCGGTCGCATTGACTCTGACCAAGGCGCTGCTGGCCGCCGTGTTGTGCGGGGTGGTGCAGAGCATTGCGCGGCCCGGTGTTTCGACATGGTGGGGGACGATCTGCGCCGCGATGATGGTCATTGCCTGTTTCCAGCAGTTCACGGCCCTGCCGGAACTGGTCACGTTGATCGGGCTGGCACTTACGCTGTTGTGTTTACACCGGCTGTCGCTGGACGAAGATTCTGCGGCGCGTTGGATGCTCCCGGTGGGCTTTCTGGTCTGGGCCAATCTGGATGCAGGCATCTATTTCGGCCTGGTCCTGCTCTTGCTCTACGGCATCGGCGAACTGTTGGGCGGGAGCGGCGATGGAACCTCGGAGACGGTTTCGCGACCGAGGCAGTTGTGGACGTTGATTGGTTGCTGCCTGGGCGCCGCGATGATCAATCCCTTTGGGTGGCACGTCTTCTTAAAACCGCTGGCCCGCTATCAAATTGAGTACCCTGCTCTGCGGGAGTACATCAAGGTGAGTACGGTGTCGCGCCCCGAGGCTCGTGAATTGCACAACTATTCCATGGTTCCCGACGTGTTCTGGATGTGGATTGATGTGCACGTTGTGTTCGCGATTGCCTTGGTTGTGCTGGCATTGGTGAGCCTGGTATTGAACCGGTCTCGATTGCGATTAGCGCTGGTGCTTCCGTTGTGCGGCTTCGTGGGCATGGCGGTGGTCGCCAGCCACGAGCTGGCTGCTGTCAGCGTTGTGGCTTGCGTTGTGGCCACCTTGAACTTCCAGAGCTGGTACCAGGCTTCCTTCCGGCAGAACTATTCGATCGCCACTCGAGAGTTGTTGTTTTCACGATTTGGGCGCGCCATCACGGTCCTGGGCGTTTTCATGCTGGCGTTTCTCGTGATTGCTGGTCACATGGCCGTCTCGGAACAGAGACGCGTTGGCCTGGGATTTTCCCCCAGCCTGGAACGGTCGATGCAGGGCGTTGAGGAAATCGTGACCGGCGCTTTCGATGATCGTACTTTCAACTTCAGACTGGATCAGGGAGACCTTCTGATCTGGGCGGGGAACAAGGTTTTCGTCGATAGTCGCATAGGTTTGTATGCGACAGGCGCGCCACCGTCCATCATGGCTCAACACTTGTTGACGCGCGAAGCCTTGCGGTCCGAACGGAGCGGGTTCCGATTTAGTGGACGGCCCGACGTGTGGAAAAAACACTTCGACAAATACAAGGTGAATCATGTTGTGCCCCGGCTGTACGGCAAGAATCCGGACTACCTCACCTATTTGGATTTATCCGTTTCGCCGGACTGGCAGATCACGCAATTGGGGGCTGCGGGCGCCGTGTTCTACCGCACGGATCGAACGGATGACACCGAGCTTGAGCGGCACGTCAAAGAACACCGTGCAGATTTTGTGAAGCAGGCGTTTCAAGGGAACTCCACGGATTCTTACGTTCGCGCCGCCTGGGCTCGGCCGCCGTCCTTCTATGAACACTATCTGAACACAGCGGACAAGCAGCGCTCGAACGCACTGCAAGTCGGTAGACACTATCTGGACAACATGCTCACTTCTGGTTCGGAGATACAAAAGCGTTTGGCATTCGGTCACCTGGCGATCCGTTCGATCAACCGGTCGCTGGTGGATGACCCTCAGTCTGCCGAAGCCTACCTGTTTCTGGGATTGGGGTACTATCGACTGGGTGATCTGGAAATGCGGATCATGAATGTCAACGGGAGATTGAGCGGTTTTCGCTTCCTGCAGGCGGTTCAAGCGTTGCGGCAATCGCTGATCATCGAACCCGATAATCCCGCCGTTTTGTCCGCATTGCTCGATTGCTATACCCGCATGGAAAAACTTGATCTTGCGATGGAGGTGCTGGAGCAGTTGATAGGGCTGCAGCCATTGGACGTGGATCTGACCGAAGAACAGATCGCCCGGAAGAATCAGGAACAGGAGACGTTGGACAATATGCGGAAGGCCGTAGAAGCGGTTGAAGCCGAGGTCCGCAAAGTCCTGCAAGCCGAGAAAAATCTGGTCACCGAGCGGCTGCTGGCGATTGTTCAGTCGGCCACCGATCAAGGCTGCAGTCATTTGACGCTGAAGTTACTTGAAGAGCAAGATTACGCCGTGTTGATCGAAAAAGATCCCCGGGCGCAGCTGCTGTTGGCCCGACTGATGCTGGAAGTCGGCCGCTCCGAAGAAGCCAACGCCGTGTTGGTCAAACTCGAACCCTATCTCGAGAAATTTCCGCTGCCCGACTGGTACTATCCCGCCGGGCATGCCGGACTCGCCAACGGTGATTACAATCGGGCCACCCGGGTCTGGCATGACGAATTGACGGCTCGGGAAGCCGAGGCCGATCCGATGTTTCGACAGGGATTTCTGGCTACGCTTCCGTTCATCACACCGTCGGGTACAAATCCGGTGGCTTGGCCCATGAACCAGATTCTGGTTGGAACTCCGGGGTTGCAGAATTGGAGCAATCAACGAGCAGAGATCGAATTTCAGATCGCGCAATGTCAAATGGAATCGGGTCGCTGCCGTGACGCCCAGGCCAAGTTGAAACGGCTCATCGAGCGCAATCCAGACTCTCCCTTGCGTCCGCTGGTTCGCATGTATCTGGAGGTGACGAGTGCCGAGGAAGTGATCGCGGAGTATCCAGATTACCAATGGCAGGAAGCCAATGCCGACTCGTTGCATCCTAGCGACACACCCGCTCCAGATGCGGAATCGAAAGACGCTGCCTCGCCGGGTGCGGCAACGCCCGGGGACGCCGCAGCGGTTCCTGCCAAGTCGCCCCAATAGCCGGTCGGCACCCCACGAGTCAGTCGGGATAGCGCCAGCCCGCGCTGGCCGATGCCAGGGCCACGCTGACGGCCGCTACGATGCCACCTGCGATGACGTCGGTCGCGTAGTGCCAGCCGCTGGTGAGCGTCGAAATCACGACGCAGGCATTCAGAAGAATGGCCACCGGCAACACCCACTTCCAATCACGGAAGGCGAGCGTCAGCAGGACAGCCCAGGTCGTGTGAAACGACGGAATCGTGATCAGACCTTCGGCATTCCGCCAGGTGACCACGGTCCGACTGCCGTCACGCAGAGATTCCAGATGTGACAGGTATCGATCTTGAGCGGCGTTGGTGGGATATCCGAAGCTGCCGAAAGGGCCCAGGGCGGGAGCCCACATGAAAATCAGAATCGTGATCCAGGCTGCGATCATGAACTGCAGCACGAACGCTTCCAGATTCCGCTGTGATCCGGCCAGACCGACCAGCAGCAGGACCACTGGAGTTTGGTACAACAGCGAGTTGTAGGACCATTGCAGACAATCTGTGATCTGTGGATGACGGCCGGACCACGCGACGATCGCTGGTAAGTGCACACCGAGTGCGGCATCGCAGCGGACCAGGTAGGCGTCGACCAGAGGCCGACCCAGTGTGGCCGCCGTGTACATCAATACGGTGTAGCTGGTGGTGAATGCCAGTAGCAACACGGTCGATCGCAGACAGGCCACAAATCGCGTGATGCCCCGGCGGTGGTAGTACCACATCACCAGCGTCAGCAGGCCGCACAATCCCAGTGGACGGATTCCGTCCGCGGCCGGGAACCGCAGACCGTTCTGCAGGATCAGCGCGCCGGCTGTGCCGAGTGTGACGGTGATCAGCACCAGTTTGAGACGAGCGTCACGGTCCATGCTCTTGCGATCGTCGTCTGCGGCCTCGCCAAAGTACACAAAGTCAAATAATGACGGAAACTCACCCGCGCCGCCACGTCGTGTTTCCGTTTCGCAACACTTGGCTAAGTGTATGTGAATCAATGAGTTGTTGAGATGCGTTTGTTGCCGAAACGCAACCAGTCTCGCAATCTCGAAAACCTCGCAGCCGCTGCTTGACAGCCGGTTTGTTCGACCTAGATTTTTCGAGCCATCGGTGTTTCATGTGCCGGCGACAGTCGACAGGTGATCACCGTTTTCCGGAGGTAATCATAGTCAGGCATCTTGTGTTCCGGTCGGCAAGGGATCCGGAGTTCGTCTAGCTCCGAAGATCCATGCTTTTTGGCAGGCAAAACCAGAGAAATTAAAGAAAGAGAGAGAGAGGACAGCAATGCAGAAATTTATGTCGAGTGTCAAGCAGTTTGTGGTTTCCGAAGATGGTCCGACGGCCGTTGAATACGCCGTCATGCTGTCGCTGATCGTCATCGTCTGCATCACGGCGATTACCGCGGTCGGTACGAATGCTTCGGATAAGTTCAACAAGGTCAAGGACTCCTTGACCTAATACGCTGAATTCTGTCTCAGCGTGTGAAACACGGCTGCCGTCCCGTCGGGGTATTCTTCGGCGGGACGGCTGGTCCGTTTCACAAATTGTGGCACAGGCCCCGATTTTACTGTTCCGATCGGAGGACGAGGCATGTACCCATTTTGGATTGATCTTTCGACTGTCGAACTGCTGCAGTTCAGTGTCGCGGTGATGGCGGCTGTTTCGTTCATCGCCCTGACGTTTCTGATCCGCCCGTTTGGCGCGTAATGTTCGCCGCTTGACACCACGAAGCGGTGTATGAGGGCGATTGAAGACTGGGAACCAACTCGGTTCACACAGCCAGGTTCCCGCTCTTCAATTTCCCTGTGGGGCAGCGTTGCCCCCGGACCTCAAACTTCCCCGGTTTGAATCACGAAAGGCCGGAAAATGGATTGGCAAACACTGTTGATTGAGAATTGGCCAGTAAAACTGGTTTGCTTATTGTTGATTGTGGCGGCCTATATCGATGGTCGCCAGCTTCGGGTTCCCAACTGGTTGACCTTCCCCATGGTGTTCAGCGGATTGTTGTACTGTGGCTGGGCCGATGGTGTCGACGGTTTTCTGGCCGGATTGGGCGGAATGGCCGTCGGTCTGCTCTGCCTGTTGCCGTTGTACGCTGTTGGGGGCATGGGCGCCGGAGACGTTAAACTCATGGCCGGCGTTGGTGCGTGGCTGGGCTGGAAGGTGACCGTATACGCTTTCTGTGTGTCGACGTTCGTGGGAGCGGCGATGGCTCTGGTGATGGTCTGGAAACGGGGCAGTTTCCAGAAGCACTACGTCAATTTCCTGGTCATCCTCTCCGAATGGCTGCAAGTCCGTAACCCGTCGGAACTCTCGAAAATTGCCGCAGATCGCAAGTCATCGATGTTGCTTTTGCCCTATGGAATTCCGATCTGCATTGGTTCGATTGGCTACTTCGCCTATGCAGGATTGCTGTAACGCGTCGGTGAAATGAGCCAGGCGGTTGACGTGCGCCCGGATTGGTCCGGTCGGGGCAGGCAGGCCTCGCCACTCTTATAACCCGGACCATCAGAACATTCGGAATTTTCGTTATAAGCTGAAGATTCGGACGATGTGATGTCGATGTGGAGACTGATGCGAAGTCATTTCGCGCAGACGGTCCTCGGACTCATTCTCTCGCTCTCGGCATCGCCGCAAATCAACAGCGCGGGTGAGTCTAGATATAGGGGACAGGCGAAATGAAGGGTAAGTCAATCATTCTGTTGTTGTTGGCCATGGGATGTGGCCTGGTGGCCATGTTGGGTGTGCAGGAAGTTCTCCAAGGGAAACCCAAAAATGGGCCGGCCATGGTGCAGGTGCTGGTGGCGCAGTCGGATATCATGTCCGGCATTCCCTTGGACGAAGCCAATACAGTTTTTCGAGATTTTCCAGAGGCGAATGTGCCGGAAGGCGTGGTCACAAAGAAATCACAATACCAACGTCGCGCAATGAAAGTGTCGGCGGTATCTGGCGAGATGATTATGCTGGCCAAACTTGGTGAAGAGGGAGAACTTGGCGCGTCCGCGGAGATCCCCAAGGGCATGCGCGTGGTGACGGTTTCCGTGACTTCGACCACGACACATGCAGGACAGATGGCTCCCGGAGATCGCGTTGATTTGATAGTGACCTACAAATATCGAGATTCAGGTACGGCCGAACTGGTGTCCATGTCACGTACAATCTTGGAGTACATCAAGGTGTTTTCGGTGGACGCGCAGCGGGAGCGACCCGGTGAACTTGCCGAAACTCAGGCCAAGAATGTCTCGCTACTGGTGACACCTCAAGAAGCACAATTGGTGATGTTGGCCACGGACAAAGGTGCACTGCATTTGGCGATGCGATCCAAGAACGATACGGATGCCGGGAAAACCAAACCGATCGACGAAGAAACACTCTTCGGCAGCAACAGACAGCCGGCCAGCGGCCTGTCCGTTCAGAAGCGCGCCGATTTAGAGAGTGAGACATCCGATGCAGAGCTGAGTCCGCAAGACGTCGTCCTCCAGGCGCTTAAGGACGAACAGGATCGACAGGAGCCCACGATTGTTCCCAAGTCCGACTCAGTACAAGTCCAACCGATTGCGAGTGATTTCAAGTGGACGGTCACCGTTTTTTCTGGAAGCGATAAACAAATCGAAGAGTTTGATCTGTCTCAGGTTGAGACTGTGTCGGAACCGGAATAATGACTTGGGATCCGGCCGCGCATACGGATGCCTGGACAGCAACACATAACGATAAATGCCCGAACGAAAAACCATATTCGATTGAAAAAAACACATTCAATTGAAACTGTTTGCCTAGTCTGCTTCGAGAGTTGTCAAGGATGTCAGTTCATGAACAACACGGCATTGACCGACTGATTGTTCCGAAGGACTGAACGAACAACACGAATTACGGCGTACATCGTTGGCCGCGTCGCGGTAACCACCGTTCGCGGAGAAACGATTGTCATGCCGGATAGAGGTGCATGGATGCCGAACGCAGTGCAGAAATTCGCATGCGTCGTCTTGCTTTTGATGGCAAACGGAATATTGCCCCTTCGCTTGTATGCGCAGCCGGACTCCCCGCGCAGCGAGCCCGTGTTTCGCATGCAGAAAGAAAATAGCCGACTGACGATTGTTGAAAAGTTCAGTACGGTTGTCGAACTGAAGACCAAGGTCCGCCGGGTGGATGGTTTTGATCCCGAGGTTGTCAACGTGACCGCTTTGTCGCCGCATCGCATCCGGGTCCAGGCGCTGGGCACCGGAGTGACCACCGTCGTTCTGGAAGACGAGGACAGCCGAGTCTGGTCGGTTGAAGTTTTCATCACCGGCGACGTGCGGCACCTGCAGGCCCACATTCACAAATTGTTTCCCAAGGCGTCGGTCGAGGCGGTCGAAGTCGGGGACGCTGTGGTCCTGCGCGGATGGGTCACACACCCGGAACACATCACGGAACTGGTGGAAGTCGCCCAACAGTTTTATCCCGAGGTCTTGAATCAAATCAAGGTGGGTGGTGTTCAGCAGGTTCAGCTTCATGTCCGCGTGATGGAAATCCAGAGGACCAAGGTGCGTCGGCTCGGAATGAACTTTCTGTTCATTGGCAACAATGGGTACCTTGCCAGTACGGTGGGATCGCTGACGCCGATCCAATCGCTCACCACGTCCGGTGGATCATCTCCTTCGTTATCAGTCAGCGCCAATGCGTTGGCGGATCCTTCGATCACGTTTGGATTGGTCAATTCAAGTCGTGTGTTTCAGGGCTTCGTAGAGGCGTTAAAGCAGGAAGGGCTGTTGAAGATCATGGCCCAACCCAGTATCACCACGACCAATGGCCGCCCGGCCTCATTGCTCAACGGTGGGGAATTCCCGATTCTGGTGCCGGCCGGACTGGGAACTGTGGGTGTCGAGTTTCGCGAGTTCGGTGTGCGAATGGAAGCCGTTCCGATCATCCTGGGAGGGGGCCGGCTGCGGCTCGAACTCCAGCCCGAAGTCAGCGAACGCGATTTTGCCAATGCGATCAGCGTACAAGGAGTAACCGTTCCGGGTTTGACTGTCCGCCGGGCCAACACGCAAGTGGAAATGGGATTTGGCGAGACGTTGATGATTGCCGGACTGATTTCGCGCCGACATACCGCCGAAACGGACAAGCTGCCGTTGTTCGGTGAACTGCCCTGGATTGGAGTGGCTTTCAGCCGCAAGCGATTCGAGGAAGTCGAAACCGAACTTGTGATTCTCGTGACTCCGGAATACGTAGCGCCCTTGAAGAAATCGGAAGTTCCAGCCGGTGGTCCCGGTGCGTCAACGACCGTACCCCTCGATCGCGAGTTGTTTTTGAATCAGATGATCGAGGTGCCCAATTACGGTGAACCTTCATTTGGCGATGTAAATGAGTTTTCCCCAGACTCAGTGGGTGCCGCTCAAGTGGTCCCGAACCAGTCCGCCTATGAAGCTCCACAATCGGAACATCAACACCAATTGCCACCGCCACCGCCACCGACGGTCCGTGACGTGAATGTAGCGCCCAGACCGGCCCCGGATATCCCCCGCAGACCGACCCTGAAGGCTCCGCTCAGACCGTCCTCCAATGTTCCACTCCCACCAGCTGCCGACGGATTGCCCGGATCGGCTTCGAATGTGCCACGCGGACCAGCCTCCCGTGTACCGCGAAAATTCGCAGGCAATCCGTTCGAGGTGCCTGCACGCGGCATCCGGCAAACCCGTGCCATTTTGCCCGCTGCTCACAACACACCCGTTCAGGGCACGCCAGCAAACGGTCGACGCACACCGATTTCCATCGGGTCGGCCCCCCCGACCACACGCCCCAATTTACGACTGCAGATGCCCAGACGCGCGGCAAATTATCAACCACCAGCAGATCGCCAGACCGTGGCGCGTCGCCCGAATGGGCATCTGCGCCCCGGCCTGATTACTCCCAAGTTGATCGCCGAATAACACAGTTGTTCAATCCTCCTGTCGAATCCGTGTGTCAGTCGAACAGGCATATACGAAATGAATAGCGTAGTACGACTGGCCATCGTCGATCCGAATGATGTGACGCGGAGTTCCCTCAAGAACCTCCTGCTCGGTATCGACATGGTCTGGCTGGAGGCTGAGTGCTCGCGATACGAGTTCTTTATTGATGTCGTCGATCAGACGAATCCACACATTGCTCTGATTTCGTTGGATTCCGATGTGGACCGCGCGATCGCCTTGGTTGCTGAAGTCAAGCAAAAGTCCCGACAGTGCGATGTGCTCGTGGTCAGTGCATCGCAAGAGGGCAGTGTGATTCTGCAGGCCATGCGCAGCGGGGCTCGAGAGTTTCTTAACCTGCCGCTCAAGATTGAGGACTTTCTCGCAGCGCTGGACCGCATCATGACCGTGGCGGGTGGATTCGGTGGTGATGATCGGGTGCGTTCCAGCCAGGTGATTGCCGTCGCTGGTGCCAGTGGCGGGGTTGGCTGCACATCGCTGACGACCAACCTGGCATGCATTCTGGCTCAGGACACAAACAACGCCGTGGTCATTCTGGATCTGGATCTGTCACTGGGTGACGCTGATATCTGGCTAGACATCATTCCCGACTATACGATCCAGGATGTGGCCGACAACATTTCCCGCTTGGACTACTCACTGCTAAAACGCTCGCTGACCCGTCACGATTGCGGAGCTTATTTGTTACCGCGCCCGGTGCGGATGGACGAGACGACGGCGATTTCCGCCGATGAACTGCGGCGGGTGATTGCCTTGTTGAGAGCCACGTTTACCCACTTGGTGATCGACGTCAGCAAGTCGTATTCGTCGCTGGATCTTGCAGCGATGCAAGCTGCTGATCACATCTTGATGGTCACGCAATTGGACTTACCTTGCTTGAGAAATGTCGTGCGGCTGCTGGAGTTTCTGGACACCCAGGATGATCTGTCTGACAAGATCCGGGTGGTGGTGAATCGCTTGGGACTGGAAGACGCACAGATCAGCTTGAACAAGGCTCTGGACACCATTGGTCGTGAAATTCACGCTGAGATTCCCAACGATTACGCGACCATGGTCGAGTCGCGCAATAATGGAGTGCCACTTGTCGATCAGGCGCCGAAGACTAAGCTGACTCGCAGCCTGACGGACCTCGCAGCCAGCTTGCAGACTCCGCAAACAGACGAAACCCAGGGCGAAGAGAAAAAAGCGAAGAAAGGGCTGTTTGGATTTCTCAGTAACAGCTCGCGTTGAACGCTTGCCGCTCCCGGTCGCCGCATGGACCGCGGGAATGATCGCTGACACTTCCGGCTGGTCCGCGCAAAGAAACGGCCCGATCCCCCCATGGGAGAGATCGAGCCGCTGAACTCGTAATCGTGGATCTTGGTGATCCTTACGAGGCGGTGGCTGCCCTTGGGACAGCACGCCTGCTGTCAGAGGATACTGCCACCTCGTTTGTCACTACAGCAATATTCCACAGGACCACCTCCTTTCCGACTAAAACTCCCCGCGCCATCTGGGTGCTGTTTTCCGGATGGTTCGCAGGCTATCCACCCGTCGTGCGGCGTGTGCACAACCCAAAGCTCCCGCATGGTGACAGAAACGCCAGCCGCTGTGCAAGCCCAAATCCTCAGCCGGCATGCCGAATGTCGGAACCGTCGTCCCGCACAGGCGATGTGCCGAGCCGGGCGGGTTCTCGTGGATCAGTGGTTCGCCGATGATCGTTGATAACGGCGAGGTGTTTGCGGTGAGCGTTGTGGGGGCTGGCCATTCTGGAACCGAGTTGCCTGGGTAGCCCGCGGACGCTCGGTGGCCCACTTCGGAACATCGAGTTCAGAGTGCGGTATCGACCGCATCGTGGGTTGAGGCTGGGAACGCATCTCGGCCGATAGGTACTGCACGAATTTTTCGCTGGCTCGGTTCAGGATGATCACACGGCTGGCGTCCCCACTGCCGCGCAGAGGACGGATGATGCAGACAACTTCGGCCTGAGCAGAGTCCATCAGGGCTCGACGTATTTCCGCCGCGCGGTCATCGGACCGCTGCTGGACATGCGATGTCGCACGCAGTTGTGATGGAACATTCCTAGTGGCTGACTTCACCGGAGCTGTCGCCGGCTTGTCTGCGGCGGCGATCTGTGGGACTCCCGCCGCAGTCGTTGCGCGGGGCTGGTACAGGTGCGCCAGATCCAATCGCTGCAGCAACTGGTGAATTGCGCCCAGCCCGGCATACAGACCGCGTTTGTCCTTGGGATCGGCGGCAATGCAAACTCCGATCAAGCGGTGATCTTTGTTGAACAGGCCGCCGCCCGATCGCCCCTGAATCGGGACGCCGGTGCACTCAATGTTGTCCGGTCCCAGATACCGATTCAAAGCCGTGACCCGCGCATGGGCAATCGTAGGCGCCTCACCACCTCCACAACCGATGCTGTAGACCGCCCCGTCCTTGGCGACAGCCGCGGCGGCAATTTTGGAAACGGGCATTCGTTTTTCAGGATAAATGGCCACCAGCCCCAGGTCGGAGTTCAGATCAAAGTCGACCAGCCGGCCGACGAATTTCTGCAGGCGGGAGTCCGCAAATAACTCGACATCGACCTTGGCCGCTTTGTCCATTGCTCTGAAGATGTGGCCACAGGTGAGGATCAGTGTCCTGTCCGGACGGCTTTCGAGGATCGTACCGGATCCGTAGTTCATTCCTTTTGCATCACGGACTCTGAGGCGAACACTCGACAACAAGCTCGAGCGAGATGCGATCTCGTTCACAGAGTCGTTGTTGGCCCGCACAATGCGTCGCGGACCCGCCGCCGGCCTCGAGCCGTGTTTGTTTGCGCCGGCGTCTTGGACGGCGGCGGCCGGCATGCTGGCAAACCACTGCTGCAGATGCTGTTGTGACATCATGCCCACAACTCGGTCCGTCTCACGACCCTGGACCAGCAGCACGAACGTGGGCAGGCTGCGCACCTTGTATCGCCGGGCAAGCTGCGGTTGCTCGTCGATGTCCACGCTGCGGATCGGCTTGCCGGCCCGAATCAGTTTGCCGACCAGCGGAGCCATCTTCTGGCAGGGTGCACACCAGGAGGCCGAGAACTCAAGCACCACAGCATCGGCATGTGCGGCCGGAGTGGAAGCCACCGTGGACAGCGTTACCAGGTACACAGACAGACCGGTCATCGGCGCATCTCGCAATTGGGGATCGGGACAAGGACAGCTGGCAGGCCTGAGGCAGGCCGAAACGTGAGTCTGATCGGCGGAAGCACCACCTCGCGTGTTGTGCCGCGGAAAAACTGCTGACGGACTCCAGCCGATCATCTGACCAGGAAGCAGCTGTCCGAGGCACTGCCGGTTTGTAGAATTTTCAATTCATGTGAAAGTGTGACAAGAGTCCATGGCGCTCATACCCGCCGCGGCCATGGGAAGGCTCGCGGGCAGGGGCGAACAGGCACTTGGCAGATACTTAGCATGTTTCGTGCCGATCCGGAGTTCGACAGACGAATCCACGCGGATCGTGACTCAGCGCTGAACGTTGCCCGGGACGGGTCTCCGGTCCCGGGCGAAATTCCCGGGTTGCGGTCCGAGGTTGGAGTTTTCGACCGCTTGACTCGCGCTTGCGGCACCGACAACACTGTTCCTGCTGCGCGGACTGAGGTAAACTGTAGGTCAATCCCTTCGCCTATCGTGAGCTCGATCCTGTCTGATCCAAGCATCATGTCCACCGCAACGATTTCATTGCGTGACCAAGACCAAGTCCGCACTCTGTTTGGTCCGCGTGATGAATATCTGCGGCTGATTCGAGAAGCCACTGGAATCAAGGCTGTATTACGTGGTGAACAGTTGCACTTGATTGGCGAGACCGGGCCCGTTGACTGGGGCCGCCAGGTGATCCTCGAGTTGTGCCAGATCATCGAGCGCAACAAGAGTCTGCCGGAATCTGATGTGCGGCGGGTGTTGAACAAGTACGACCGCGAATGCGGGTTGCCATCACATGCGGCGATGCTGACCATCGACTTGCAGGGCAAATCGCGTCCGATCGAGCCGAGAAGTGCCGGGCAACAGGAGTATCTCCAGGCCATCGACGGTAATGACATGGTGTTGTGTGTGGGGCCCGCTGGTTGTGGCAAAACCTACCTTGCGGTGGCGATGGCCATTCGTGCCTTGAGACAGGAGCGGGTGCGAAAAATTGTTCTCGTGCGACCGGCTGTCGAAGCTGGAGAGAAACTTGGTTATTTGCCGGGTGATATGCTGGCCAAGGTCAATCCGTTTCTGCGGCCGCTGCTAGATGCCCTGAATGACATGTTGAGTTACGATCAGGTGAAACGCTACATGAGCAGTGATGTGATCGAGATTCTGCCGTTGGCATTCATGCGTGGACGGACATTGAATGAGACGTTCATGATTCTGGATGAAGGCCAGAACACAACAGCGACCCAGATGAAGATGTTTTTGACACGGATGGGGACACAGTCGAAAATCGTCGTCACTGGCGACGTGACACAAATTGATTTGCCCGCGGATGTCACAAGCGGGTTGACGGACGCGATTCAGAGACTCGCTGAAATCGACGGCGTGGGAGTCGCCAGATTGAGCAGTCGGGACATCGTTCGACACAAACTCGTGACCGAGATTGTTGATGCCTACGATCGGTCGAGAGTGTCGTGCTAGATGCTGAGGACCGCCGTTCGTTCTGTCGCTGCAAAGCGCAGTGGCGACCTGAACTGGTTGGGAGTTGAGTGACTGTGGTGTTCGGCAGTAAAAAGAAAAGAACCACGCGTGTTGCGCCGGTCAGAGGGCATTCGGTTGTGGCCATCTGGTTCGCTCAACGGCTGCATGACCAGGTCGTATTGCTGCGGCTGTCACTGTGTGTGCTGGCCTTGATCGCGATGCTGTTCGCTGTGGAAGGTTGGCGTCCGTCTTTTCCGTATCGGATGGGGGATCGACCCGCACGTGGACTGGTCGCGCAAGTTGCCTTTGAACGAGTGGATGATGCCGATACCACGCGTGCCCGCAGCAAAAGTAGCGAGCTGATTCCGTATGTCTTCAGGCACGATCCAAGTCAGTTGGACAACCTGCCTGCAAAGCTCCGCAGCCATCTGAGTGACATTGCCGAGAAGTCCACTGCGGCGGAGTTGGACTCCGATACGCGCGATGCTTTCGGCCTGAAGATACCCGACGAGCCGCAAGGCAAGTCCAGCGAATTCGACACACTGAAATCTGCCGTTTCCACAGGCGGCGGCTCCGTGGGCAATCGGATCGATGAGATCGAGGATGACTTTCAGCTATTCATGTCGGTGATTCACGAGTTCGGCATCATCGATGAGGACGAACTCGTCAATAATGGGATTCCGGCGGACGCCAATCTGACCGTGCTGGATTCCGAGGGCCGCGAGCTGCGCAAGACCGTCGTTTCTGAGGTGCGTCCGTCCGAATTGATCAAGGATCCCGGACAGTTGGGGAAATCGTGGGCCCTGTATCCCAAGTTGGCTCAAATTCGGCCGATGCTCGAAAAGTGGATTCTGTCGCAGACGCCGGGAACCCTGAGGTACGATGCCGCGGAGACATCCCGGGTGCGGGAGGCGGTGTTCGAGAGTATCGTCGAGTATGACTACTATGCCTCGGGAGATGTTCTGGTCGAGCCGGGCCAGGTGATCGATGAACCGACCTTGGCCGTCCTCCAGGCCGAATATGCCAAGGTCCAGCGTTCCGTTTCGCTTCAACAGCGTCTGTTGCGAGTGTTGACTGTCGCGGTGATGTTCATCGTCTTGGGAGTGTTGTTTGCACATTACGTGTACAAGAACGAACCCGTACTGGCTCGCAGTGTGTGGAGGCAAGGCATTCTGCTGACGGCGTTTGTGGTGACCATTGCCTTGGCACGCTGGCTTTCATTCGATCCCTGGCGGGCGGAGATTGTTCCGCTGTTGGCCACCGTGATGGTGATTGCCATCGCCTACAACCAGGTCCTGGCGACGATCGCCGCCTTTGCACTGACACTGATCATTTCCCTGTCGACGGTCAACAATCTGGAACAGTTTGTTGTGCTGATGAGTGTCAGTACGAGTTGTGTGATTCCGCTGGCACGTGTGCCGTCCCGATCCACTGTCATCAAGGTCGGTTTTCTGGGGGCAGTTGCCTATTTCATCGTCTCCTGGGGCACTGGCATCATTCACAGTTCTTCGCCCAGCCTGGTCTGGACCGACTCCGCACTGATGTTGAACAGCCTGAAAGGTGCCGGCTGGTGCCTTGTCGCCGGTTATCTTGTGGCCGGCAGCCTGCCGTTTGTCGAAGCCGTGTTCGGCATGGTCACCGACATTAGCCTGCTGGAGATGAGCGACATTTCGCATCCGCTGTTGCAGGAACTTGTCCGCTCGGCACCTGGAACGTACAACCACTCGATCGCTGTGGCCACCATTGGCGAGGCTGCCGCGGATTGCATCGGCGCCAATGGTCTGCTGGTCCGCGTGGCGGCCTACTTTCACGATATCGGTAAGATGCTCAAGCCTGACTACTTCATCGAGAATGTGGCTGAGGGAGTGGACAGTCGACACGAACATCTCGCTCCGGCAATGAGTACCTTGATCATCATCGGGCACGTCAAAGACGGAGTGGATCTGGCCCGGCAGCACAACCTGCCGCCGTTGATGGTCGATTTTATCGAACAGCATCACGGCACCACACTCGTCGAGTACTTCTATCACGAAGCCACGAGACAGGCCGATCAACAGCCCGACCATAAGACCGATGCCGAGGAATCCCTGTTTCGCTATCCGGGACCCAAACCTCAGTCGCGTGAAGCGGGCGTGATGATGCTGGCCGACGCTGTGGAAAGCGCCAGTCGCACGCTCAGCGAACCTACTCCCAAGCGCATCGAAACTCTGGTTCACAATGTGACACTCAAGCGATTACTCGACGGACAATTTGATGAGAGTTCCCTGACTTTGAACGAGATTCGCCTGATCGAGGGCTCACTGATCAAATCATTGAATGGTATTTATCATGGTCGAGTGAAATATCCGGAACAACGGTCGGCCTGATCGTCGCCGGAGACCTGACGCGGACGCTTAGAGGCATCCATGTATCAAATCGACATTGCCAACAGGCAGGCGTGCCTGCAAATCGACGAGGACCGCTTGCGGCAGGTTGCGGAAACTGTGTTGCGCGAAGAAGCGGTATCCCAGGCCGAAATCAGCATTGCTCTGGTCGATGGTCCGTCCATGCGTGAACTGAATCGAGTCTATCTGGAGCACGATTTTGACACGGATGTACTCAGCTTTGATTTGTCCGACGCCGTCTCCGCCGATGCGCCGCAAGCGGGCTCCCTACCGCTGGAACGTGCCATCGAGGGTGAGATTGTGATCAGCGGAGACATGGCCGTTCAAGTCGCTGCCGGTTTTGACTGGAGCCCGCAGGACGAGGTGATATTATATCTGGTTCATGGATTGCTGCACCTCTTGGGGTACGATGATGCGACAGTCGAACACATGGCGCTCATGCGTGCTCGGGAGCGCGAGTTGTTGAAAGGCTGGAATCTGTCTCCGCGATACTCCGATCCGCAGCCTGCCGCGGGTGAAGAGGCGGGAGGCCACACGTGATGCCGCGCGTTCTGGCAGTCACCGTCGCTGTGCTTTACCTGCTGAGCTTTCTGCTGGCCTGGACGTCCTACAGTCTGCGAGATTTCTCGCGTCGACGTCTGGACGAGATCTGTCGCGTGCGCGGCCGCGAAGCACGCTTCGGTCGGATTCTACGGAACCATGATTGCGCTCTGCTGGCGGTTGATCTGATGCTGGCCGCCGTTGTTGGATTGCTCGTCGCGACCGGGACCAGTCTGGCGCTCGTACTGGCCTCTGAACAGACTGCGGCTCACTCGGTACAGTGGATCGCCACCATCGTTGGTGGCGTGTTCTTGCTCTGTGGTGGATGTGTGGTGATGCCCTGGACACTGGCGAGGTTGACTGGGGAGTCATGGCTGTTCCGAGTATGGCCCGTCGTGTCAGTCAGCCTGGTCGCGTTGCGGCCCGTCGTCTCCGTTGTCCAACAATTGGATCGCATCGTGCATCGATTGTCTGGTGTTCCTGAACCCGATCAGGGAGATGCTGCGACGCTCACCGAAGAGATACTGACCGTTGTCGATGAGGGCCAGCGGGAAGGCGTGCTGGAGTCGGAAGCGCGAACGATGATTCAGCGAGTCATGGAATTGCACGACGATGATGCCGCGGGCATTATGACGCCTCGTACGGAAATGGTCGTGATCCAGGTGGATACGTCGCTCGAAGACGCGCGCAACAAAATGCTGATGGATGGGCACTCACGCGTGCCGATCATCGGCGATTCGACGGATGATATTGTGGGTGTGTTGCATGCAAAGGACTTGCTCAAACACTGGCCGCAAGACGGCGACGATGAGATGGGGCTGGGGCAAATCGCTCGCGAACCGTTCTATGTGCCCGAAACCACGGGCATCGACACGCTACTCGAAATGATGAAACGCGAACGCGTGCATCTGGCGATTGTGTTGGATGAGTACAGCGGAGTTGCCGGCTTGGTGACCATGGAAGACATTCTCGAAGAAATCGTCGGTGAAATTGTGGATGAGTACGACGAAGACGAAGAAGATGGCATCGAGCAGATTCAGCCCGGTGTGATCGTTGTGGATGCCCGCGTGCACATTGACGATCTGAATGAGCGGTTTTCTTTCGGGCTTCCGGAAGACGGTGACTTCGACACCATCGGTGGATTTGTGTACTCGCAACTGGCGCGGGTGCCCAAGCCTGAAGAATCGTGTACTTGGCAACGCGTCAAAGTCACCGTACTCGAGGCGGACAAACGAAAAGTCCACAAATTGAGGATCGACTTCGACGAATTGCCCCAGCCGGCCACGTCCCCGGAAACACCGTAGCCCGCGAACCGTCAGATGCTGACGTCCAGGCCTCCGCCGACTCCACCGGAGGCATCGCCATAGCCACCCATGACGTCCACCTGCCACTGCAGCTCCATTTGCGGCATGGTCTGGCCGGCCATCGCCAGTCCCGCGAGCAAGCCCATCGCTGCGGATCCCGATTTTTCTTCATCCTCGGAGCTACCGGCTGCCATCATCATGGCAATCAGCAATTCGGCGGTCGAAAACCCCTGCATCAGTTCCATCAATGCGCTGAGGGTGGGGGGCACCGTGGGCGTCAGAATGGCCCCGCCCTGGACTAGGACAGACCCGTCGGCAGCGATCGGCACACCGGCGTTCGCGGTGGCACCCGTGGCGCCAGTGGCTCCGGCTTCCCCCCCCACGCTGCCCGCCGGAGACCCGCTGGGAGCCGCGGCTCCCATGCCGATGCTCAATGATCCGCTGATGCCTGTGATGTTCATTTTGAGCCGCCTTGTCATACGGATGGGATGCGCTGGCTGCCAATCCTGCAAAACCCGTCCCAAACGGCACATTGAGAGGTTCGGAATTCCCTAAGTTTCATCGTATCAAGTGGATAGGGGAAATCGCCCGCCGAACGGCTGTGGCGTTGTGGCAACAGGCTGTCGATTGCTGGCCACAGTGGGCCCCCGTTTCTGCGTCGTCGGCCCCGGCATTTGGGAGGCTGACCACTAGAAACATCAGAATGTGTCTAACGTGGATAAGCCCCAGAACCGATACATTCAGATGTCTGATGGGCGCTTTGTGTCCACCTGTCCATATTGATCGTGGGGGCAATTCGCCCGTGACACGACTCGCACGGTCAACGGAGAAATCCAGCTTATGTGTAGTCGCCAAGCGGACATCCGCGCCCCGTTGGGAGCGTCTCGTCAGCTTCTTCAGACGTCGACGGATCAAACCAGGAAATGCGTAATGTCGATCGCGTCCAGTTCACTGTTTTTTCAGTGGCAGAGTCTTCGCTGGAGGCATCCGCAACGGGCTGCGTTGATCGCCGTCATGTGTGGACTGCTTGTCTTCGCGGCACCGGGGTACTCTCAACAGAACTTGAGACGACCCGTGTCCCCTGGAGCGACTCCCTTCAGTTTCCGACCGACTGCGCTGTTGCAATTGCAGCCCCAGCCGTCTGACTCTGTTGGCAAGATCAATCCACACATTCGCAAGATGCCCGTGCCTGAATACAAGCTGGAAGTGATCGAGAATCGCAGTCAGTTGATCGTCACCAACAGCCGCATCGTGCGAACGGACGTGGCCAATCCGGAAATCACGACCATTGTCCAGTACTCGCCCACCGAGATTGCCCTGATCGGACTCGAACGCGGTGCGACCAATGTCGCCTTGTGGTTCGAAGGCTCAGAAGATCCGACGATTTATCTGGTCAGCACGATTCGTGATCCCAGCATTGAGGAGCAGCAGCGGCTGGACTACGGGATATTGGAACGGAAAATTGCCAAGCTGTTTCCGAACAGTCGAGTGTTTCTGATCCCGTTTTCTTCAAAAATTGTCGTCAAGGGCCAGGCCCGGGACACCGAGGAAGCCTCTCAGATCATCCAACTGGTGCGTGGAGAAGTTATTAATCAACTGGGAGGCTTGAGCGGCCCGCAGCCGTCGGCCGCGGATGCCGCACAGGACAGTTTCGATTCCAACGATCTCAATTCAGACGCGATCATCAACTTGCTGGAAGTTCCCGGCGAGCATCAAGTGATGTTGCGCGTGCGGATTGCGGAACTGAACCGATCGCAATTGCGGCGGATGGGAATCGATTGGAGCGTGTTGTTCAATAACGGCCAGCAGTTTCTGCGGGGCGGAGTGAATGGAGTGCCACCGGCATTGACCGGCATCTTCCAAGACGGCGACATCGAAGTGTTTGTCAACTGGCTGGCCAGCAATGGTACCGTCAGTGTGCTTGCCGAACCGGTGTTGACTGTGATGAGCGGTCATTCGGCCAGTTTTCTGTCCGGTGGCGAATTCGCTGTGCCGACCGTTGTTGGGATTGGCGGAGCGCAAGGTCAGACAACCTCGTTTCGAGGATTCGGTACCTCTCTGCAAGTCACGCCCACAGTCGTGGATCGCGATCTGATTCGTCTGCGAATTGTCCCTGAATTCAGTCAAATCAACGCGGGCAACGCCGTCGGTGGAATCCCCGGTGTGGATGCACGCCGCGTGACGACCACCGTCCAGTTACGTGAAGGACAGACAATTGTTCTCGGCGGACTGCTCGGGCGTCAAACGACGACCGAGGTCACTCGAATTCCACTCTTGGGTGAACTGCCAATCATCGGAGGCAAGCTGTTCAATGGCAAGGAAGCCAGCGAAGGCCAGACCGAATTGTTGATCCTGGTCAGCCCCGAGATCGTGCGGCCGATGGATTCGGAGGAAGTACCACCTTTGCCGAATTATTACGTGACCAGTCCGGACGACATCGATCTCTACGAGTACGCCCGAACCGAAGGCAATCCGGATACTCAGGTATATCAGTTGGCGCCCTACGGACACGGGACGGGGCATGCGGTGCCTGTGGGATATCGCCTGTTTGCGCCGCCCCCGACGGCGGGCATGCTGCCTCCCGCGCAGAACTATCAGAACACCATGCCATCCTACGGCAGTCCGAGAGGCGGCCGATCGATGCCGATGAGAATGCAACCGTCGCAGCCCATGCAACAAATGCCGTCTCCTCCAACGGCAGCCATGCCACAGCCACTGGCCGCTCCCCTGATTCAGCGTATCCGCTACAGCGAAGCCAACGCTGCAGCGGGAAGCGGGCGGCGGAATTGGCTTACCGGAAACGCTGGTCAAGGAACGCAGCGCGATGGTTGGCAGCGGCAGAGACGCGATGCAGCGTTCCGAGAAAACGGCGCACCGGTCTTTCGGCCTCCTGGGCCAATTTTGAGGACCCCGACGGACGGGCGAACGGTTCCAGGAACGCGTTGATTGGAAGGACTTGACATGTTGATGGGAACTGGGTGAGCCTCAGCGGATACCGTCAATCGGTTCGAAGCTTTGGAATTTGTTCCACTATTGGATGGCGATCAGCACAATGCTCCAATCTGCAAACCAGAGATCGATCATCTTGGCTCTACTGGCCATATCTTGTGTAATGCCGGGCTGCTGCGTGCCCAAATTGGTCTGGGAGCCTATCGCCTGGCGGCGACGGACCCTGGCAATTCCGGATGCTTTTCCCCTGGGCAGCATCAATCGCGCACACTATCACACAATGCAGACGAATGGCGAAGCCGGTGACTTTGTCATCCATCGCAATGAATTTGATGGATTCACCGCTGTATTGAATTCAGCTGGTCGTGACCACATTATGGAAATCGCGGCGCGCATGCCTCAAGTTCCGTTTCCAGTGATTGTGGAACGCAGCGAAAACAACGCAGACCCCGAACTCGACAATCATCGTCGGCAGATCGTAGTCCGCATTCTGGCGGATGGCGGGAATGCGGATGCTGAGCAGAGAACGATCGTCTCACAACCCTACGCCAAAGCGCTCAACTCACGGGAAGGCCAACGGCAGTACAGGCAGTATCTCGGCATCCGAGGAGGTGGTGGATTCGGTGGAGGTGGATCGGGAGGCGGATCATCGGGAGGATTTTCGGGTAGCCAGTTTTGAGGTTGTGTGACCAAGCCACCACGGGCGGACACGCTGCCTCTCAGGGACTGCTGTGTTGACTGCTTGCTCGGCCGGTTGACACCAGGCATCGCCTCGACAGCCCGCGCGATCGGCCCCGCATTTCAATTCCTGGAACGCGGTACTTCCGGTTCCTTAAACGCGGAGCGTTGTGTTCGCGAGGCCAACCTGTTGCGGCCAACCCACCGCGGCCGCGGGGATGGTTACGCCAGGCTGTCCCGCGCATCCCGTTCCCGTTCACGACGCCCGCTAAAGTGTCAGTCGCCAGCCAGGCTGATGGTGACCGTCTTCAGTTCGGTGTAGTTCTGCAGTGCGGCTTCGCCCAACTCCCGCCCGATGCCGCTCATCTTGAATCCACCAAACGGAGCGGCGGCGTCGAAGACATCGTAGCAATTGACCCAAACCGTTCCCGCACGCACACTGTTGGCGAGCCGATGCGCCTTGGTGATGTCACGCGTCCAGACCGCGGCGGCCAGACCAAAATCGGTCTGATTGGCGCGGTGGATCACTTCGTCGAAGTCGCGGAACGTGAGAATGTTCATGACCGGACCGAAGATCTCATCGGTGGCGATGGCCATGTCATCGGTTACCTGATCGAACACCGTGGGTTCGATGAAATAACCCTGGCTTCCGAAACGCTGTCCGCCTGTCAAACACTTGGCCCCGTCGCTGTTGCCTTTTTCGATGTAAGACATGATCTTGTCGAACTGTGCCTGGTCGACCTGTGGGCCCTGGGTGGTCGTTGTGTCGAGAGGGTTGCCGAGTTTGCGAGCGGCTGCCCGATCAACAATTCGTTCAACGAATTCGTCGTGAATCGACTCCTCGACAAACAGCCGGCTGCCCGCGCAACAACATTGTCCCTGATTGAAAAACAACCCGAACTCGGAGCCCTCGATCGCGGCGTCCAGGTCTGCGTCGGCAAACACCACATTGGGACTCTTCCCACCCAACTCAAAGGTCAGACGTTTGAGTGTTGTTGCGGCATCGCCCATGATGGTCTGAGCCGTCTTGTATTCGCCGGTGAATGCGATCTTGTCGACGCCCGGATGTTTGACCAGTGCCGCGCCGGCGGTGGGGCCGTACCCGGGGACCACATTAATCACCCCCTTGGGGATTCCGGCCTCCAAGGCCAATTCAGCCATCCGCAGGCAGGTCAGTGGAGTCTGTTCGGCGGGCTTCATCACAATCGTGCAGCCGGCCGCCAGAGCGGGGCCCCATTTCCAGGCCACCATCAGCATGGGGAAATTCCAGGGAATGATCTGGCCGACCACGCCGACGGGTTCGCGACGCGTATAACTGAAGTAGTCGCCACGCACCGGGATCGTGTCCCCATGGATTTTGTCGGCCCATCCTGCATAGTAGCGGAGACAGTCGATGGTCAGCGGCAGGTCGGCAGCGCGACTGTCGTTGATGGGTTTGCCGTTGTCGAGCGTTTCGAGGGCCGCCAGTTCCTGTTGGTTGGCTGCGATCAGATCCGCCAATCGGTTCAGGCATTGTCCGCGGTCCCGAGCGTCCATTCGCGACCATTCACCGCTGTCGAAGGCCCGCCGTGCGGCCTCAACAGCTAAATCGATGTCCGCCGCGTCTCCCTCAGACACGTCTGCGATCGGCTGTTCGGTCGCCGGATTGATTGTTGCAAACGTCTGGCCGCTTGCCGAATCTGTCCACTCGCCATCGATCAGCATTTGTGTGCGTTGCACTTCCGGTGCTGTGACCACAGAATCTTCGGTTGTGATTGACATGCGGAGTCTCCTGCATAATTCGGCCTGACGGAACGCTCGCAGCAACAACGGCGTCTGCTAGGATGTGGAACATGCGTTCCTCAACCAAACTCTTCAATACGGAACCGGCACGCAGTTGTCAAAGCATGCGGCGGTCGACTGGGAATTTGGTGCCGATTTGCCCCGCGATTCGCAACGCAACCGCGGGCATCAAATGTCCGGGGCCCCTGGTGGAAGCAGTGCATGAATCAGGCTGAGTGGAGCTTTCATGCTGACGACGAACGCCAGACCGAGTGCTTGGGATCGGTGATCGCCGGAGTTTTGGGACCGGGTTCCGTTGTGACGCTGCTCGGAGAACTCGGAACCGGTAAAACGCGCCTCGTGCGGGCCATCGCCGCCGAGTTGGAAGTCGATCCGGAAACCGTCGCCAGCCCCACGTTTGTATTGATTCGCGAGTACTCCGGACGGCTGCCCGTGTTTCATTTCGACGCTTATCGACTCGCGGATACCGATGAATTCCTGGAAATCGGAGCAGATGAGTTCCTCTACGGAAGCGGTGTCTGTCTGATCGAGTGGGCCGATCGCGTGTCGGCGGTTTTGCCGGCCGATGTGCTGGAGATTCGGATCACCGCGACCGGGACGTGTTCGCGGATGTTTGCTTTGTGTGGAACCGGCGCGCGGTCCCGGCAACTGCTGGAAGTGATCAAGCAGACGCTGTCACCCCGCGGTTGAATCGCGCGGAGAGCTCGTTCTGGGGCCCCCCGCAAGTCTCGGATTCAAGCGGCATCGGCAGCGGAACCGTCGGACGTCACAGCACTCTGGCAACATCCCGACAGTTGCACCGCTCCACACAGGAACATGATCGAGAACAGCATCGTGACGTAGACCGTTTTTCCCACGAAGTTGCTGACCGAGAGTCCCAGGATATCGTGCGTACCAGCGGCGGGAGGCGCAATAGCGCACCAGCTCACTACGGCCGCAAATCCAATCAAGAGCAAGCCGATCCACGCACCGTTGAGCAGCGTCTCGCGCAATTGTGTCCAGTTGACGGCGAATAACCAGAACAGAATCCAGGCCACCAAGGGCAGGATTGGCAGCAATCCGTCATGCAGAATGAAGGCCACCAGATCCCACAGGACATCCGTCACATTCGTCAGTTTGCTGATCAAGTCTTCCAGTGTTTGCATCGCATAGCCCCGTTTTGCAGCAGACTGTATTTTTGCTTGTGGCAACCGCTCTCTCGGTACAGGCGGCCGCGCCGCAGGCAGGTTATCTACCAGAATTTCCGGGAGATTGCCAGTGTTCGGTTCCGGTGTTGCGGCCCGGACCGAGGCGCCGCAGCCAGGAATGAGCCACTGTCGCCCGCCTCCAGGCTATGGCTCGGTTCGCATGCTCAAACCGCTCCGTCCATCCCTGTCGCTGGACGGGATCACCTCAAATGTCATCGATGACACAACCCAGTTCGGCAGCCAGGACATTCAGCTGTCGCCATGTCTCGTCCGGAATCACGACACCGTCGCGTTGCCGTTCCTCGCGGCGTCGCAATTCAATTTCGCCCGGCATCAGAATCTCGTCCACACCCGGCAGCCGTTGCGAACTCTTGATCGATGCGACATATGTGGACATCAACTCGTCGAATGCGGTGCGGGTCATCATCGCATTCGGATCCGCCAGGTACATCCAGACTCCGTTGGCACCGCGGGGCAAGTCGGTTCGGCAAACTCCGCTGCCGGACAACATGCCGCCCAGTACGTCCACCATCACGGCCAAACCAAACCCCTTAAACCCCAGCGGGCCTCCCAGTGGCAGCAACGCGCCGGGAGGGTCCCCGTAGTACGTTGCGGGATCTGTCGAAGGGAGTCCGTGACCGTCGATGATCATCCCCTCGGGTACCGATTCGCCTTTCTGGTGTGCCACACGCAATTTGCCCTCCGCGGTCGCACTGGTGGTCATGTCCAAGACCACCGCTCCGCGGCCGTAGGGGGCGGCCATCGTCACCGGATTCGTACCCAGACGGCGCTCGATCCCCCCGTAGGGGGCCACACCGCCGGGGCCCGGAGCATTGGCCACCATCACGCACACCAGGCCCTGTTCGGCCGCCTTGTGCGCATAGGAACCCAGTCGACCGATGTGGTTACAGTTCCGCACGACGACTGTGGCAGTTCCCGCTGATGTCGCCTTCTGGATTCCCAATTCCAGTGAGCGGTTCGCTGTGACTTGTCCGAAATTGAAATTCCCGTTCACGACTGCGTAGGCGGCCGCTTCACGCACCACTTCGAACGCCGCGCCCGGCCGAATGTAGCCGTCCTTGATATTGCCCGCATATTGCATCAACCGCATCACTCCGTGGCTGTCGTGGCCCACCAGATTGGCCTCACGCAACTCGTGGGCCACGATCCGCGCCTCGTGACTGGACACGTCGGCGGCTCGCAGAATTCGCTCCGCAAGACCGAACAATTGATCAGAATTCATGGACGGCATCGCAACGCTCTCAGGTGATTGTGTGGGATTCCCGCAGTCCCTTCCGGGCCGCACACCATACCAAGCCCTCCTGCAGGCGTCGAACGACGCCCGGGCAGCGTCCGCAGTAGGATGTTGCGGGCTCTAGGTTAACTGGGTGGGATGTGGCGACTTTTCAAGTTCGCGCGATGGAACTGCCGATAACGATTATACAGGGCAATGGTCACAATGGGCACGGATCGGGGACCGGGCGTCGATGGACTCAAACGCAGCCGAGGTTGCACAGTTTCGAGTGCAGTCCGCAGATTTCTGCGGCCCACTCGACTTGCTCGTCTATCTGGTGCGGAAACACGAGATTGACGTGGTGGAACTCCAGATTTCCACCATTGTTCATGAATTCATTGATTTCATGGATGTCCTGGACTTCTTGGACGTGGACCGCATCGCGGAATTCGTCGTCACCGCCAGCGCACTTGTCGAGATCAAAAGTCGACTTGTTTTGCCGCAACCCGACGCGCCGGAGCCAATGGAGGAGCGTGACGATTCACAGAGCGACCTGATCCACCAGTTGCTGGAATACAAGAAGCACAAGGATGCCGCCGCAGCTTTGGAATCCCGAGCCGCAGAGTGGCAGGAGCGTTATCCGAGGTTGACGGACGATCGTCCACAACTGACGAAGGATCCGCGACGTGACCACATCAAGGAAGTGGAACTCTGGGATCTGGTCAGTGCCTTCTCGAGGGTCATTCGCAGAAATGTTGCATCCGAACAGTCTCTCATCTGCTACGACGACACCCCCCTCAAGGTCCATTTGCACAGAATCCGACAGCAGGTTGACAAGCTGGGCCGAGTGCAGTTCAGCCAATTGTTCGCTGGCGAACATGTGCGGAGCCGCATCGTCGGATTATTCCTGGCGCTGCTGGAGCTGTTGCGGCACTATCCCTACCGCGCTGAACAGCCCACAGCGTACGGGGACATTTGGATCATGCCAGCGTCTGTCGATGCCATTCCAAATGGCGCCGAGACGCAGCGGTCCGTCGATCGGTTGACGCTGCCGGGTGAGGATGCGGCCGAACCGGACAGCCGAGGATGATCGATCTCAATCGAACAGACTGTTCAGGCAGTCGGGATCGTGGTGGTCGAGAACCGGTAGGTCGGCGATGGGGAACAGGTGGTTGTATTTCAGACCGCTTCCGGTGTTGAACAACACCACACGCTCATCGGGTGCGATCCAACCACTCGACAGCAGATGTTCGGCGGCTTTCCAAACCGCTCCACCCTCCGGGCAGGCGTACAGTCCCTGGTGCTTGGCCAGCTCACCAACACCGCACAGCAGTTCCTCGTCGGAAACGCACACGGCCGTGCCTTGACTGTCGCGGAGTATCTTGAGCATCAGGAAGTCACCAATTGCGGCGGGGACGCGGAGGCCCGAGGCGACAGTTGAGGCGTTTTCGAAGAGTGTCGCGTGTTCATCTCCGGCGCGAAACGCTTTGACGATGGGACTGCAATGCTCGGCCTGAACGACGACCATTCTGGGCCGAGAGGAATCGATCCATCCCAATTGCTGCATTTCGTCAAAGGCTTTCCACATGCCAATCAAACCGGTACCACCACCCGTGGGATACAAAATTACGTCGGGCAGGCTCAGGCGTCCGTCGGCATTGAGTTCGGCAAAGTCGAAGGCCAACTCATAGCCCATCGTCTTCTTGCCTTCGATGCGAAAGGGCTCCTTGAGCGTCGACAGATCGAACCAGCCAAATCGCTCACAGCCCTGGCGAACGAGTTTTCCGCAGTCGCTGATCAGGCCGTCGACAAGGTACACATGTGCTCCGCCGACCAGCGATTCCACGATGTTGGCTGGAGGTGTGTCCTGGGGCATGAACAGATAGCAGGGCAGGCCGGCCTTGTTGGCATAGTAGGTCGCGGCCCCGGCCGCGTTACCCGCCGATGGCAACGCGATCGCCTGGGCGCCCAGCGCTGTCGCTCGGGTGACCGCGGCTGACATGCCGCGGGCTTTGAAGCTTCCGGTCGGATTGAACGCTTCGTCTTTGAAATACAATTCATGAAAGTCACGGAACGGTCCCCGACGCTCGCAAGCCAACAGTGGCGTCAATCCCTCACCCAGAGAGACGGCTTGTGCCGCATCGGCGACCGGCAGCACGGGAGCGAATCGCCACATGGACCGCGTTCCGTGATTGCGGACCGTGTCCGGGGTGAAAGTGGCTTGCAGGCCGTCGAGATCGTAGCCGACCAGCAGAGGCTTGCCACATGCGCCGCACAGGTTCTGCAATTCGTGGACGGCATGTTCCAGTCCACAGGCGGCACACGTGAGTGAGTTGTGCATGATTATTAACTTTCATTGGGAACGCCGATTTCGCTGCGTTGCCGTGCGGCACGTGAGGGTGCGCAGTTGACTTGGAGCGACAACTTAGCGTCAAACCTCCCGGGCTGGCAACCGCTGGGCTCATCCATCGATGATGTCAGGGCTTGCGGCGGAGCTGCCGCAACCCGCTGCTGGCCGCCTGCCTGACCCTGGGGCTGGCATGTTTCAGCAGTGCGGTGAGTCGTTCCGCGACCACCGGATCGCGGGCTCCGATCGCGACCAGAATTTTCAACGCCTGCATGCGCACGTGTCGGTCGGAATGTTGCAGACCGGCTAGCAGGGAATCGAGAATCAGGTCGCTTTGGCCGGTGATGTCCCACAGGGATTCCGCAGCGTGCAGACGGACGCGGGGCAGCGGATCCTGGAGCATCTGTAACAACTTGGGTTGGCAGGTCAGGCGGCCTTGAGACAGGTTGGGTACAGCATCCGCAGCACGCCAGCGGACCTCGGGATCGTCATGTTCCAGTAGATATCGCACGGCCCGCGTTGCTCGGGGGCCAGTCAATGGCAGCGCGATGGCGGCCGCGTCACGGACCGCTGCCCGGTCGTCGTCCAGAATCTGGTCGACCAGACTGGGGATCGCCACCTCGGCCGAACGGCCGAGTTTGCCAAGCGTCTGTGCTGCCGTGCGCCGAACACGCTCTCGTGGATCGCGTGTGGCTGCGATCAGATCGGGAACCGCCGACGCGGCACCGCCGCCCATCGCTCCCAATGCCTCCAGCACAAGCACGTAGTCCGTGGTCATCGCAACCGATGAATTGGGATCGGCCGGACGTGATACCCGCTGCAGGTGCGCGATCAGGGTGGGAACCGTGGCGGCGTGGGCCACTCCGATGCGTGCCAGTGCCGCGAGACAGCCGGCTCGTTCTTGTTGTGAACTCAGAGGATCGCTCAACATCGACGCGAGTTCCGGTGTTGCTGCCTGAGCGGTGGGACCAAAGCGAGCTAGAGCGCGCAGGGACCAATCGTGTGTGCGCAGCGCGTCGGGTGCCTGGGAGTGCAGCAGAGTCACCAGATCTGCGACAGCCTCCGACGCTCTGGGCCCGATGCGGGCCAATGTCAGTGCGGCTTGCCGCCGGGTGTACCAGACCACGCGCGGATCACGTATCAGTTTCCGCAGGGCACTCACATCGCGCACTGCAGCGTCGGAATGAGGATCGAGATGCTGCAGACGCCGCTGCCATTGGTCGATTGTCAGACCGGCGATCGTGAGCTTCTGTGCCGTTGCCGTGTGACACAGCCCGAGTAGGCAGAGCACGACGACAGACGTGCTGGCGACATCACGCCAGCACAACCAGGTTGCAACAAAGTCGTTGGGTCTCCGAGCCATGTGAGGTCTGTGGCGATTTGAGTAGCATGTGATCGGTGTGCAATTGCGATCAGGCCTGGCGGATCAAGCTGGGCCGCCAACCGCGCATACCGTGTCAGTTGCAGCTGCTCTATTCATCGTATGCTGCCAGGGATCAGACGTCGAGCATCGCCTGGTTTTGCCGCTGATTGGGTGTTCAGATCCGCTGCTGGAGTGTTCTTCAGATCAGTGGCCGTATTCTTGGCTGGACCGCGGGCGCTGCGTTACCCACGGCCTGCGGGGTGTGGAGGCATCGATCGAGACGCGCCGTCCAGGCCGCTGGGGCCGAGCAAACTGTTCCGATTGTGCGGAAGCGGGCCCGGCATTTTCGTGGAAACCGGGTAAACTGTCCGGTGTCTGTGAATTTGGTGGTACCAGGCCATGGCCGAGTACCGATCTTGGCAAACGGAGGCGGCTTGAGACATCGTCCGCGGTTTGGCCAATTTCGTCTGGCAATTCTGCCGAACGAAAACGATGATGGGGCAAGCCGATGCTGCCGGAGATCGGCTGACTTGTCAGAAAACGGAATTGCCACTGACGCCGTCACTCTTGCATACACTGATTTGCTAGCTCGTCCAGGAACACACGCGACATGTCACGTCATCCCGCGTTTTTCATGACTTCGCCGCTGCTGCTCTTCCTGGCTCTGATCCTGCCGGCCAACGCCGGGGAAGTGCGTTTGAAGAGTGGATTCACAATTGAGGGGAATCCCGTTCCTGTGATGGGACTCACTGAAAAGTTGAGTCAACAAAGCCGAGGCCCGGTACCGACCTACCCGATTCTGATGGTGGATGCCGGCATCAAACGCGTTTTTGTCGGCGGACGGCGGGTGGTGGAACGCAACCGCGACGCGGACCTGTCCAAGTATGAGACTTTTGATCTCAAACATAAGAAATCTGGTCAGACATACGGTCCATCTTCGCTCGGAGCCTACGAAGACGTGACTCCATTCGACCGGTTCGGCCGACGGACGGTCACGGTTCGTACGGGGCGTGGCTCGGTGCCGATCGTGCAGGGCATCACCCGCATCAGCCCGTCGTATGTGACGGTCCAGGGGTTGACTCATCAATGGGAACATGGCATCGCAACCACGTCGCTTCCCCACCGTGTTCTTGATCCCATCATCCGTCAGGTGACGGACCAGGATGACCCGCTCGACCGACTCTCGATCGCTCGGTTTTATCTTCAGGCCGGTTTGTATCTGCAGTCGGACCACGAGCTCGCATCGATCATCCGCGACTTTCCCGATTACCGCGCACGCGTCCAAGTGATGCACAAAGAACTGCAGGAACTCATTGCTCGGCGATTGATCCGCGAGTTGAATCTCCGCCAGCAGGCGGGTCAGCATCGGCTGACCCTCGCCCGGGCCCAGAGTTTTCCGGACGAAAAACTGACCGCCGAAATTCAACGGCAGGTGAAAACGCTGATCGACACCATCAACCAATCCCGAGATCAGCAGGAAGCGGTGCTGGTTTTGCTCAGTGAATTGCAGGCCAATTTGAGCGATTCCGACCAGGCCAAGAGCATTGCCGAAATGCGTCAGGTGGTCCGTGATCAACTCGACTTTGCCGCGTTGGGGCGATTGCAGGCCTTTTTAAATCTGGCCGACGCCGAAAACCTGTCGGTTCAGAACAAGTTGGCTCTAGCTTTTTCCGGCTGGATGCTCGGCAACGCCAACGCCGTCGATGACCTGGACGCCACCATTGGTCTGTGGCAGGCACGCCAGCGCATCAGCGAATACCTGCGTCGGGATGATGCGTTGCAACGCGATGAGATTCTAGAGGAGTTGGAACAGATCGAGGGCGTAAGTCCCGAACGGGTGCTGCAGATGATCCCGCAATTGCCGTTGCCCTTGGCCGACAGCCAGGTTCGTCCCGGTGTCCCGATCGAAGTTCAGGTCACTCACAAGGATGCCGAAGTTCCAGTTTCGTACGTGGCATTGCTGCCGCAGGAGTACTCGCCCAATCATTTCTACCCGACAATCGTGGCCTTGCATCCGGCCGAGCGGGATGCGGCTGCGCAACTGCAGTGGTGGGGTGGTACAGAGCAACGCCCCGGCCAGTCGCAACGGAACGGATATATTGTCATTGCTCCGAGATACGCTCCCGAAGGCACGCGATCCTACGATTACGATTCCCGCGCGCATCTGATTGTCATTGAGAGTTTGAGGGACGCGCGGAAACGGTTCAGTATTGACTCGGATCGCGTGTTTCTGGGCGGGCACGGCATGGGAGGCGATGCCGTATTTGACATTGGAATGTCTCATCCCGACCTGTTTGCCGGGATCGTACCCATCGTTGGCGTCAGCGACCGATACTGTACGTGGTATTGGCCCAATTGCCAGCATCTGCCGCAGTACATCGTCAACGGACAATTGCACCGGAATTCGCTCGAACGCAACGCGCGTCAGGGGCAGGTCAATCGCATGATGAAGGTCGGTTACCCGGTGATCTACACCGAGTATGCCGGTCGTGGCTACGACTCGTACTACGCCGAGATTCACAACATCTTCGACTGGATGAGCCGTTTCCGACGTGTGAAATTCCTCAAGGAGATCGATGTTCGTACCCTGAGGCCTCGTGACAATCGGTTTTACTGGGTGGAGTTCCACGGTTTGCCACGCGCGGTGTTGCAGTCCAGTGTGCTGGTGGGAGACAAGCGTCGCAAAACGTCTCCGATGACCCTCAAGGTACGCGTGACCAAGGGAAATACAATTTATCTGCAGTCCGGGGCGCGGAATCACACGCTGTGGTTGTCACCACAGATTGTTGATTTTGAGAAGCGGGTCGCTGTGCGATTTCGTGGCAAGAGGCTATTCAACGACTTCGTAAAGCCCGATCTGCAAACCACGCTGGAAGATCTCCGGATTCGAGGTGATCGCCAAAAGGTTTACTCGGTACAGCTGGACCTGTAGAGGTTCGACTGGCAGCCGCTGCAGTGTCGAACGTGGCATCTCTCAGACCCTTCGTTGTTCTCAGGCACCTTCAATCCCATGAATATTGTCATCGTCGGCGCGGGTACTGTTGGAGCGTCCCTGGCACAGCAGTTGTGTGAAAAACAGCACAATGTCTGTCTGGTCGATCTGGAAGAGTCTGCGCTCCGAGATCTGGAAGAACAACTGGATCTGCAGACCGTTTGTGGCTCCGGTTGTGAAGTGCCGGCGCTGTTTCAATCGGGTGTCATGAATGCGGATCTTTGCCTGGCCGTGACCGACAACGGAGCCGTCAATCTGGTCTCCGCCAGCCTGGCCAAGGCGCTCGGAGGACGTCGCAGCGTGGCTCGGGTCTTCGACGATGCATTCTTGGATCACAGCACGATCGACTATCAACGCCATTTTCGCGTCGATCGCCTGCTCAGTCTGGAGTCCTTAACAGCACTCGAACTCGCCAAGCAGATTCGCATGCCCGGTTTGTTTGCCGTTGAGAATTTTGCCCGTGGTGAAGTCGCTGTTCAGGAAGTGGTGGCCGAAGACGATGCTCAGGCTGTAGGCCTGCCCTTGAAAGAGCTGAAATTGCCACGCGAAGTTCGGATTGGCCTGATTTCGAACGATGAGCAGAGCGTCATTCCCGGAGGCGACGCCATCATCCGCTCAGGAGATCGTGTCACGTTGCTGGGCGAGCGGAATGCTCTGGAAGACGTGAAGCGATTGTTCGAGCACAAGGCACCGCCGCGGATCAGTGTGATTATCGGTGGTGGAGGACAGGTTGGTTACAACCTGGCTCGACATCTGCAGAAACGCCGTTGCAATGTCACGCTGATGGAGTCCGACCCGCGTCGCTGCCACTACCTGTCTGAGAAACTCGACGAAGCGGTGACCGTACTGCATGCCGACGTGACCCGCCGCAGCAAGATGGAAGAAGCCCGGGTTGGCAAGGCTGATGTGTTCGTGGCCGCGACTGGGCACGACGAGGACAATATTGTCTGTGGTGTCGAAGCTCGTGAACTGGGAAGTCGGCGGATTCTGAGCATCGTCAGGCGACCGGATTATGCCAACGTGCTCGAAAAACTTGGCATCGATCTGGCTGTCAGCCCACGCGAAGTCATGGAACACCAAATCCTCGGCATGCTGCAGTCCGGACCGATCCTGACCCGTTCGACAGTCGCCGATGGTGATGCCGAAATTTGGGAAGTTGAGGTTCAGGCATCGGCTCCCATCACCCGTGCCGCACTGCGTGAGTTTGATCTGGGACACGCATTGATCGCGGCGATCGATCGTGAAGAATACGTTCGTGTTCCCGGAGCGGATGACGAGTTGATCGCTGGCGATACGGTGGTCGTACTGGTGCAGAAAGACAACATCAAGCACGTGGCCGGGTTGTTCGATGTGCCCCGCAAACACCGACCGTGAGCCCATGTCGCACGGCCGGCTGCTTGTCTCTGACGATGGGTGACTGTGACCGAAAACGCCTGCGACGTCGTCGTTCCTGATTTCGCCTGTTCCCGGCCCGAATCCATTTGACAGTGCGGCTTTTGCATACTAGATATCCTTTGCGAAAGTCTGCGGATCCTGTCCATTCTCTGGCGTTTTAGGACCAGCAACGATGATCGATCGGCGGGATGTGCAACCCAGGCGGCAGCAACAGGATCGCCGCACCGGCGATCGCCGAGAGTCTCGGCGGTGCGCGCAATCGTTGTCTGTTCGGTTTATGTGTGCCAGTCGCGACGTGGACGCGTTGGTCCATGGTGTCTTGCAAAACGTGTCACCGCTGGGCATGCAACTGCAATTGGACCGAAATATTCAACCCGGCGAGAGAATGCTGGTCGAGGTCTTGGAAGACGAACGGACCATCTTCAACCTGAATGCCGAAGCGATCTGGTCGGAATCCACCTCGGGCGGTGGATTCCGTATTGGTTGCGAATTGCGCCCCGCATTGACCGACAGGCAACATGACCTGTTGTTGCAAATCGTCGAGCAAACGCGGTTCAGTGCATGATGCACGCACGGCCCATGCCGTCGATTCAGGACTCTCGCGCCGCGGGACTGTTGCCACCGAGGAACACCTGCTAAAACAGAAGCCCATACGACGCGGATGGCGGGGTGTGTTTCTTCTGGTCGGGACCGTTGCCGGTGCAGTTGTTTGTCTCCGAATTTCTGTGCAGCGGGGCTTGTCCGGAAACTTCAAGCTGTAAGTCGCTTCGCCATGAAGGCATGGCGATGCTGCTGGCCCTGTTGACCGACTTGTCCGCTCTGCCGGGATGTCGCGTGGTGACGACCTGGGATGCCCGGCTGCCGTTGCCCGACATCAAATCAATTGACTGGCAGCTGGTCACAGACGGACCTCGGCAGGAACGGGAGTTGTTTCGACGGCTGACAACCGAAGCGGACGCCACGCTGGTCGTGGCTCCCGAAACGGACGGTCTCTTGAGAGAACGCAGCCAGATCGTTTGTGAGTCACAGGGGAAACTTGTCGGTTGCCTGCCCGCAGCGGTCGCCGTTTGTACCGACAAACTTGCTGTGCATCGGTTATTGCAGCAGAACGGGATTCCGACACCGCTCACCGCCCCGCTGGGAGCAGAGGCAGAACCGGTTGCCAACTTTCCGCTGGTGATCAAACCGCGAGACGGTGCCGGTTCACTGCACACGCGGCTGATTCAAGACCAGCGTGACTGGGAGGTCTGCCGACGAGCGGTTGGCCGTCGGATGTTGCCGGAGATGATTCAACAGGAGTTTCAATCCGGCTTGCCTCGGTCGCTGGTTGTATTGGTCCCAGATGGCGGTCAGCCCTGCCAGGTCTGGCCCGGGTGCACTCAGCGGTTCAGTTGCGACGGCCAGTTCACGTTTCTCGGCGGGCAGATCGAACCCGCTGGGTGGTGGTCGCCAGAACTGCACAACAATCTGCAGCTGATCTGCCGTGAAGTGTCGGGCTTGCGTGGTTATGTGGGCATCGATCTGATGTGTCCAATGGATGGCGGCTCACCCCGTATCCTCGATATCAACCCGCGTCTGACGACCTCGTATCTTGGATACCGGCGATTGGCTGTGGACAACCTGGGGGCTTGGTTGATCGGGCGTCACCAGCGGCGGCCCGTTCGCTGGTGTTCTCAGTCGGTCGCATTTGACAGCGTGGACATTCCTGAAGGAATCGCGATACGGCAGGGTCTCTCGGCCGATGTGCTGCCGCGTTCTTCGTCACATCTGGAACGGGCATGAGGAACCGATTGATGCGCGTTGTCGGCTGCGACATCGGTGGTGCGAACGTCAAAATGGCTGACAGCGACCGTCGGGTGCGGACGCGGCCCTTTGAACTCTGGAAGGATGTGGACCGACTGTCTTGCCTGTTACAGGACATGCTACGCGACTTTCAGACGCCGGACTGCATCACCGTGACGTTGACGGCAGAACTGGCCGACTGCTTCCAGACAAAATCAGAGGGCGTCGATCGCCTCTTGCGTCACGTCTGTTTGGCGGCTGGAGATGTCCCTGTACGCGTGTGGCAGACGGGAGCCGAGTTTGTGACTCCGGACGTGGCCCGCGCGATTCCGCTATTGGTGGCGGCGGCCAACTGGCATGCCCTGGCCACCTGGCTTGGACGGATGGAACCCGACGGCCCGACGTTGCTGATCGACATGGGTTCGACCACAACCGACATCGTTCCCTTGCACAATGGCGTGCCCGTTCCGCTTGGGTTCACCGACCGCGAGCGTCTGGAATCCGGCGAATTGGTGTACACGGGGATTTGGAGAACTCCGTTGTGCGCGGTTGCTCCGGCGGTGGTGATTTCGGGGCGGACTTGTCCGCTCGCGGCTGAAGTTTTCGCGACGGCTCTGGACGTGTATTTAATTCTCGAAGACATCGATCAACAGCCGCACTGCAACCGAACCGCTAACGGTCAACCGGCAACTCGGCAGGCGGCCATCGATCGCTTACTGCGGATGTGCTGCTGTGATCGCTCTGAAATCACCGAGACACAAGCCGTGGACATTGCGCGGCAATTGGCCGATTGTCAGATGGCCCAGCTGCAGGAAGCGGCGCAACGGGTTGTTCGACGTCAGCTGTCTTGGCCGACGCGAATTCTTGTGTGTGGCAGCGGTGGCTTTCTGGCTCGACGGATGGTTCAGCAGGTCGCGGAACTGGACGCCGCGGTTGTCATTTCACTGGCTGATGTGTTTCATCCTGACTGGGCCGAAGCCGCTTGCGCGTGCGCCGTCGCGCGGCTCGGAGCAGAACAACTGGCAGGAGTGATTTGAGCGATGGGGCAGGCAGAATCGTTATACCCAGAGCGGGATTCGCTGCCTGGCGGCAGGGCGTTGCGGCGATCCGCCCGCGCCGTGTTGGTCGTGTGGATCGGTGTGCGGCTGGGAATGGTCCTCTCGGATGCATCCATTTCTCCCTGGCCACCTTTGACACTGTCGATTTTGCGGGGAACTCCGCAGTTGCTGCAATGGTGCCGTGAGATCGCAGCGCTGGTGATACTGGAGGCTGCCCAGTCGCTGTTGCTCGGAGTTTTGATGGCACTCAGTATGGGGCAAGGCGGCGCGCGGCTCCGAACCCGACAAGTGCTGCTGGCCTATCTGTACGCATGCGGTCTGTCGGGGCTGCTGCAATCCGTGGCCGTCCTCGGCCGTCCCCGCGACTGGGATCTGATACTGATCGCTGGTTCGACAGCCATCGGTGTGTGGCTGGGCGCTGCGGTATCGGGCGGATGGAGAGGCATCTTGCGGCTGATTCCGCAATCGCTCGTGATTGGCCTGCTTGCCGGAGTGGGCATGATGTTCGCGTATGAAAAACTGATTTCGGAATCTGCGATTCTCCCCGATCCTCAGGCGGTATCGATGCAGACGAAGCGGTCGTTGTTGAAGCGCTTGCGCAACGAGCTGAATCGCCCGGGCCAGGAGCGGCATGCGACCCGCATTGAATTGAGCCAAGCGGACCTCGACGCGCTGACGGATTGGCTGGCAGCCAGTCATCGCATCCCGGTGGTGGTCGCTGTCCGCATGCGGTTGGGGCAACTGGAGGTCCTGAGCACCACGCCAGTCAAATTCTTCGCAGGCGGGCATCTCAACGTCAGATTGTTGATCCAAATGGAATTGACGCAGTCGATTCTGAAATGGCGGGTGGTTGGCTGCCAGGTTGGTCGCGTGGCCCTTCCAGCGCAGACGATGGATGATCTGTTACGGCCGCTGGTCGGTGAATTGTTGGTAATTCCCGAAGTCCAGGCCGTAAGGGAATCGCTCCACGGCCTGGCGATCTCGGAACGGACGTTAGTCGTCGATGGCGCCCGCGATCAACTCAGACAGTCACTGCTGCCGTTGCTGCGGAGCGAGAGTCAGCCCGCTGATAATCAACGGCGTCGCATCCGTGACTATTGCCGTCGTGTGGAAGAACTGGCCGACAGCCTGCCTGAGGGCGACCGTAAACTCACCGTTCTGCTGCAGTCTCTGTTTCTGATGGCCGACCGGCGATCGGCTGCGGCTGATCCGGTACAGGAAAACAGGTCAGCCTTGCTGGCCCTGGCCTATTTGCTGGGCCCCGAACCGGTGACGACCCTGATCGGTCCTGTGTTGTCGCCATCAGAACGCGTTGGGATCGCAAGACGCCTGGAGCCGATCACGATTCGTGGTCGTCAGGATCTGCCGCAGCACGTGATGATCAGTTGCGCAGTGGCTCTGCTGTCCAACGAACAGATCAGTGCGATTCTGGGCCTGTGGAAAGAGCGTCTGGATGCCGACAACGGGAGTGGCTTCTCATTTGTTGATTTGATGGCCGACTGCGTCGGTCTCAGATTGGCCGAACTGGCGACTCGTGATCGAGCTTCCGCGCTGTTGTTGCAATACCGTTTGCGGCGTGACTGGAAACCATCGGATCTGTTTCCACCCATCGACGGGTTGCCCGAGCAGATTTCTCGCAGCGAATTTGATCGACGATTCGGTGGAGGCCGCGGCACGGCGTTTGAACGATTGGAGCGAGAGATTCAGACTCGCATCCAGAATTGCTACATCCTGCGGTGACATGTGGCTGCCGGCCGTGTGCGCAGTCCGCGGCTGCTTTCGAACCGTGTTTGGTCTGCTGGCGACAAAGCCCCGCCGTGTCATCGCTGCCCGGTCGCAATCGTGACACGAACCGGACCAAGACAGCCTAGGTCGACCGCATTGGGATTTCGTGTGGATTTCTCAGGTAGTGCGCGTCGACCGGATAATTGCGAAACTGAATTGTGTAGAACTGTTCAAACCAGTCTCGGATGTGATCCACTGCTGCTTCATCGTAATCGGGAGAGACGTGCAGCGTTCGGCCGTCGACTTCCTGCCGAATTTCGCCATCATCGACGACCACATCTCCTCGGCAAATCACATAACGAGGTAACTCGAACATCTGCTGATAGTCTTCATTGGGCGAGTAAATCGTGATGTCCGCGTCGGCGCCCACCCCCAGATGTCCTTTGTGGTTGAGTCCCAGCATCCGTGCCGGAGCCGCTCGAGTGATGATTGCGATTTCCGACATCGTGTATTCGCGGTCAAGATCCGCCAGCGTGCAGCGTTTGAGCACCCCCGCCGGAACGCGTTTCAACACGTCTTCTCGGCGACTGCGGTCCATCAACAGGGCAATGATCTCGGGATAAGCGAGAAAAGAGCCTCCGTTGGGGTGATCGGTACTCATCGCAATCCGCCAGGGATCGTCAACCAGTAAATACCATTCCAGCCCGATGGCCCATTGCAGTGCATGAACGAGGCTTGAGTCCTGATAAGTGATGGGAACAATTCCGCAGCCCGATTCCATTTCGATGTCGCCGCTGAACCACTTGCGGCCGGTCACTTTGTGCAGGAAGTAGCCCAGCGGACCATCGCCGGTCATCGAAGTGGTTTCCGAAAACACGACCTGTCCGACATCCACTGTCAGATTTTCATGCTGGTTGAAATATTCGGCCAGTTGGGGGACTTGCGAACAGAATGTACTCTGCTGTTCGGGTTGTCCGCCATAACTGTGGAACTGAATGTGGGTCAAATGGCCTCGATGGCCTTCCAGCGTGCGCATCGTTTCGAGTGTGGTGTTCCAATTTCCGGGAATCCCGAGATTGTTGCAGTGGATGTGCAGCGCGTGTGGAAGCCTCAATTCGTTGACCGTCCGCGCCAGTCCGTCGATGATCTGCCGCGGGCTGACGTCAAAGTGGTCCAGCCTGTCATCGATTCCCGTGGCGTTGCCGCCGCTGGCCTTCCAGATTTCCACGCCTCCCGGGTTGACCACTTTTGCCGCATATCCCTTGGCGGCGCTGAGCAACCAGGCCACATAGGCCCGCAGCCGTTCCGGTTCCTGCTGCTGAATCTGCTGCATCACGTAATGGTTGTTGCCCATCATCACGTAGAAACCCTTGTCGATGATGGGGGTGTCCTGCAGCTCTTCGTGGGCGTGTCGTGCGGTCAGCGGTGGGACCGCGGCGTCAAAGGCCGTTGTGTATCCCAACCCGGCGTAAAGGTAACCCGTGGCAAACGTCGTCGGCACAGCCCCTGTGGTTCCGGAACGCGTGAACGCGGTGCGACGCACCGGTGTGGAGGTGCGTTTGTCATCAGGCATCATTTTGCGGGCTGTGTTGACCTTGGGGCCCGCGATATGACAGTGCATGTCGACACCGCCCGGCATCACCACCAGGCCGCGGGCATCCAACGTGCGGTCGGCGCGTGTCGTCGGATCCGCTGGAGCATCGGTGATGCGGCCATCGCGGATCCACAGGTCGCAGATCTCTCCGTCCACTCCGTTTGACGGGTCGTAGACTTTGCCGCCGCGGATTCGAAACAGTGTCATTGAACAGTTGCCGGAGTCTGTATGGAGGTGAAGCCTGGAGCTGTCAGTTGACAGCGGCCGATCGCTGCTTCTGGCGAATCCGTTGTTCGATGGCTTTCAGGATTTCGTAGTCGCTGCGAAATGGCGAGGGAAAGGCGGGACGCAGGGGAATCGGCACATCGTCCATGCGATACACGGTTCCCGTCGTGTTGATGCCGTAGGTTGACGTAGTAAACGCCACTGTGGCCACACGTGCCGTGTCACTCAGCTTGGGGTCGAGCACCACCATGGGGATTTTTGACAGATGGTCGCGTGCCGGCTGGCTGAAATTCGACATGGGATCCGAAGCCACGATCAGCGCGGCATCGGCTTCACCTCGGGCCAGCAAGTCCGACGTTGTGAATTCTCCAGGGTTGAATCGCGGATAACCGCGCGTCAGGCTCACTCCAAATGGATAACCGGTGCTCCAGGTCACGACATTGTCGGCGCCGGTGACATTGCCGTGGCCGCGCATGGGTTTGGCCACCCACCGCGTGTGCTGATTCATGTCGCGGGCCAAGGCCAGAATGGCCTCGCTGTTGTTGTGTTTGCCACGCGTCATCGTGACACCCATACCGAACAGAATTGCGCCAAACTGAGCTTGTTTCATGCGGTCCATCAAGTCTTCGAGCACGCTGAGTTTGATTCCCGTCTTGTCTTCGACAGACGGATCGATGTCGATGCCCTTGGCCAGCCCGCGCAAAGCCCAGGCCAGCTCAAAGTCGGATCGTGGTTTGATTTGCAGGAACAAGTCGACCGCCTTGGCGCTCTTCGTCTTGCGGACATCAACCAAGACTGCCAGACGCCCTTTACGACCCTCGGGCACGAACTGGCCTTTGGGCATCAAACTGTAGCGAGTGAAATGCCGCGGGTGACTCTCGGCCGGGTTGCCACCCCAGAAAATCACGACATCCGCTCGATGCTTCAGCTCACCCAGCGAGCAGGTCACCTCACCGACCCCCTGGAACGCCATGCCCGATGGTCCGTGACAGACAGACGTGGTGGTGTCCACATGGCCGCCGATCCAGTCGCTGATAGCCACCGCCACGCGTTGGGCTTCGCTGGTTGTGTCCGAGAGTCCATAGGTTACGGGATAGATGGCCGAGGTCAGGATGTCGGCCGCGGTTTCGATGGCCGCTTCGTACGTGGACGGCTGGCCGTGGATTGTCGCTTCGGGGCGTTGTTCCACCTGGTGATTCAAGAACCAGGCCTTGCCCAGGCCACAGGCATTCTTGGCCTTGGTGATCTGGTTGTTTTCGACGGTCAGCTCCATGTCGTCACAGACGCATCCGCAGAATGTGCAGGTGGCGTCCTTGACGACGTGCGTCGCTGGCGGGTCCGGCTGTATCTCGGCTTCGTGCGTGCTCATTTTCAATAGGCTTCCGCAATCTGATGGATGATCAACACGGTCAACAGGGTGGTTCGACGCGTTCGAGATGGACGTCCAGACCCTTGCTGTCCGGCATCCCCGAACCGTGGGTTTCGCCGGCCATCAACTGGCTGGAAACATCTCCGTAACTGATAAATAACAGGCCACGGGGTAGCTCGTCTTTGCCCGAGGTGCAGCGTACCACCACGGCACCGACGTCGTTCCACATCCGCACCGAATCACCATTTTCCAGTCCCAGATGTTGCATATCCTCGGGATTCATGCGGAGCGTGGTGATTTCCTGCTGATAGATTTCGCTGGATTTGCCTTCGTTCAAGGAAGTCCCTTGCCGGCTGGTGCGGCCGGGGATCAGGATGTAGGAAGCTGACATGGGGGACTGAACTCGTCTGTGGCGCATGTTGACCGGACCCCGATTGTCGCAATCCGGACGGTTCAGGTCAATCGGGCCGCGGCAACTGTCCGCCGGTTCACAACAAGACGCCCGTAATTCGGCGATTCCCTGGCGGGTTAGCCACGTCAACCGCAGATTCATCTTTCCCTCAAGCGGCAATTTGCCTACAAAACGTCGCCTGATCCGGAACGATTCCGAATCACCCAATCCGCCCCCCTGTGGCTCGAGGAATGGATGCCATGTGTCACCGAGGTCCGTTTGTCGCTGTGCTTTCTGGATTGATCATGGGACTGTTGCTGATTCCCGGGTGTGGGGACGCGCCGCAGGACACAGCTCCACCGGAAAAACAGGAGACGGCAACAAACGGGAATTCGGCTCCGGTCGAACGAACCGGCTTGCCGACAGCCTCGATCGGTCTGCCTGCGGCCACGGAAATATCTGCAGAGCCTCAGGAAGGATCTTCCCAGTGGCTGCTGGACAGGATCCAGAAGCTGAGAGTCTCGGGCGCCGCCAGTCAAACCAGCAAATCGGGCGACCAGCAACAGCCGGCAACTTCGGATGCTGGTCAGTTGGAGAAGTTGCGCTCGGTGCGGCGGGAGCGAAATCTGAAGATCATCGATCTGTGTACCGAAGCCATCAAACTCACGCACCACGACTCGGCGGAAGAATCCAAATTCAACGCAGCCGTTCAACACCTGCTCCAGGCGCGGCTGCAGTTGGCCTATCAGGGTAAAGAGGACGACATCGAAAAATTGTATGCCGACGTAGAATCGATCAGGAATCGTGATCCGCAATCGCCGGCGGCAGCCGAGGCACTGCATGCCCTCGTCATGTTCGCCAGTACCAATGCTCGCAGGTATGGGGCACAGGATGCGCGGTGGTTGAACGAACTGGGACGGCAAACGCGATTGTTCGCCACACAATGTCGCTCGGACCCGCGGGCCGAAGCATCGTTGTTTTCCGCCGGCCTGAGCTGCGATGCTTTCGGGGTTCATTCCGAAGCCATTCGCTGTTTCTCTATGCTCGCAAAGTTGTTCGCCGACGGCCCGCGGGCCCTGCAGGCTCAGGCGATCCTGCGGCGTCTGGAATTGCCGGGACGCTCGCTGGAATTGGGTGGCCCGACCATCGACGGTGGATTCGTGGACGCTTCGCAATTTCGCGGCCGGCCTTTGTTGATCGTGTTCTGGTCCAGTGACAACCCGCAATTCCGCCGGGTGCTGCCACAATTGCAGAAAACCACCCGCAAGTATGAAAAACACATCCGCACACTGGGGGTTTGTCTGGATGAGAACGAAGCGGCTCTGGACGCATTTCTGGAACAAAGCGAATTGACCTGGATGCAGATCTTCGATCCCCACAATCGCCGCTGGGATAACAACATCGTCAAGTATTACGGAGTCCGTTCGATTCCCGCCATCTGGCTGGTCGACTCACGGGGCATCGTGCGCGACGTCGCATGTGACCCGGCGGATTTGGATAAGCGGATTGGAGATCTCCTGCTGGCCACTCAGAAGCCGGCCAATCCGCCACGTTGATCGGCGGAATGGGTCCCTGCGCATCCCGCTCAACGGCCTGTATGAGTCGCACTCCGGGGACGGACACCGCGTGGCCCGCCACAGTCTATTCCTGAAGGTCCTGCGCGTGAGAGTCCATTGCGCTTGAGCCGGCTGGCGGTTACAGCGCATGTTTTTGGGAGTGGCGGGCGATGGCAGCTGTTTTGCGGTCAATCTGGCGAACCAGGCGGCGGTCTCCGGCCGTCCATTGCCGGTCCAGATAAGCCTGCAGAAACCGCAGGCGATCGGAGCGGGACACGCGCAAGGCCGAGTAGTTCAATTGTGCCAGATCCTTGACGATCCAGCGGTGCCCCAGTCGCGGCAACCAGCGGGCACGGCCCAGGTCGATCACCAAAACTCCGTTCCGCGGCTGTTCCCGCCGCACAAGCAGGTGGTACAGATAAAAATCCTGATGGTGCAGGTTGGCCTCGTGCATGCTGCGGGCCGTGCTGGCGACATCGAGCAGCAGTTGACGCGGGACGCTTGTGTCGGAATCGGACTGATCCCAATCCCGCAGACGGTTGGCCAGGCAGTCACAGGCATCCAGTGCAGCGGTCAACAGCAGCGATTGGTTTCCGGAAGCTCCATAGGCCACTGGAGTCATCGTCGGTATATCCGCTCGATGAAACGCCAGGATCGCCTCCCATTCGTTGCGAGCGCCCAGAATCGGCCGCGTCAACCTCAGCAGGGGTTTGATGTATTCCTTCCATGACGCCCGCAGATGCCGCTTGAGGTAGTAACAACGCCGGCCACCGTGGCCGTCATCCAGTTCCAGCCGCGTGGTCGTTCTTTCGCGGAGCAGGTTCTTGGCCACCTGGCCGCCGGAAAAGTCCATCAGCGAGCGAAAGGTCGTCAAACCGTGACGGCTCAGGAACTCAACATGTTCCCGATTCACTGTCAGGCGACCCTGATCGTGCTGCTCCAGCTCAAAGCTTTTCATCCACAACCTCGCGAAACACCGACAAGGTTTGATCCACATTTCGGTCGATTGTCATCTGTCTGGCCGTTTCCCAGCAGGCGTGTGAGAGTTTCGTTCGGCAATCGGGCTCCAGAGACAGGTGGTCATCGATGCACTGCCGCATCTCGGCGACCGAATCGATGCGGGAAATCAAGTAGCCGTTCTGACCGTGTCGGATAATATCCGCTCCACCGGCGGTCCGAGTGGTGAGGGCGGGAACACCGCAGGCCATGGCCTCCAGGTTGACATTGGGAAACGGTTCATACCGAGTTGGCAATACGAACAGATCGGCCGCGCCGTAGTATCGCTGAATGTCTGTACGCCGCCCTCCGAACAGCACGCGGCGTCCCACACCCCATCCGCGGGCAAGGCGTTGAAATCGTTTGATTGGTCCCTGTCCCAGTACAAGCAGATGGGATTCACGGAAGCGTGATTGTGCCAGGGCTTGGAGAATCGAACGCAGGCCCTTGCCTTCAAAGTCCATGGACGCGAACAGCAGCAGGGGTTGCTCGTTCGACAAGCGCCATTCGGCTCGCACCTCATCCGCATGCTCTCGAACATGCGGATGGAATGTCCGCGTGTCGACGCCGTTATAAATCGTGCGGATTTTCGCGGACGGGATATCGTAGTAGCGTTTCAGCAGCGTACTGTCCAATTGGGATTGTGTGACAATCCGTCGAACCTGGTCCGACTGGTAAATGTCCTGTTCGAGGTTGATCAGTGTTCGCTGACGTGGATTACGCTGTTCCCAGAACTGCCGCAGTGGTCGCTCGTAGTGCACTTTCAGCCAGTGAGATTGCAGGCGTTCGGTGACGCGGACGGCGTCCAGCCCGTAGGCGCGTCCCAGACCGTATACGATGTCGTGGTTACCAAGGCGTGCGGCGACTCCCGCGTTCTCGGCAAAGGAACGGTTGCGGGTTGAGGATGTCAGGCGATTGACGCGCACCTGCTGGAAGTCGACTTCATCGCGCAGATCCTCATCGATATGCTGGCCAATCACAGTCACCGCATGGCCACGCCGCGTTAGATTGCGGGCCAGATTCACACAGTAACGTTCGGACCCACCACTGGTGAGTGAGTATTTGCGTTTGACCAATGCGATTTTCATTTTCAGGCGGCCCGTGTTGGCTGAATGGCATCCGCGAACAACCGTGACTCGATCGCCGCGAAGACCTGGTCGACCGAAAGGTCGCGCATGCACTTGTGGTGCCCCATAGGGCAAACGCGTTGCTGGCAGGGTCCACAGTCGACGTCCAACTGCAGGTGTGTGGCCCGCTCGTAGTGGTTCTCGCTCCAGGCAATGTGTGTCGGACCGAACAGCGTAATCACTGGAATGTCAAATGCTGGAGCGAAGTGTCGCGGACCGGAATCGGTTGTGACCAGCAGGGTCGAATGGCGTATGGCCGCCTTGGCCAGGCCCAGACTCAGCGGAACTTCGTACAGTCCCACCACGCGCGGATGATCGGCGATCTCGACGATTTGACGCGCTGCGCCCCGTTCCGAGGGACCGCAGAGCACCAAGACGTTCCGCTGCAGAGTTGAGGCGATGCGATGGGCCAGAAGTCCGAAGGATTCGGGTGGCCAGTGCTTGGCCGCGCCGAACGCTCCGCCCGGATTGAGGCAGACGTAGCCACCTTCGGGAAGCTGGCGGTGGCGATTCCAGAACGCCTCGAGCGCTGATTCGTCGGCTGCGAGAGTGGCCACTTCCATTTGTCGGGACTCGATGGGCGCTCCCACCTGAGCGACCAGTCGCAGGTATGCGTCCAGCACGGGGTGTGGAACCGTTCGCGGCCGCGGAGAAATCGGGTCGGTCAGCAGCCAGCCGCGACCGTCTCGGCGAAATCCCACCCGGCGACCGATGCCGGCCACCCAGGCCAGCCAGGCCGTGCGCAGCGAATTGGGCAGCAGAATCGCCAAATCGGCTCGCTCACGACGCAATTGACGCGCGAAACGCCATCCTCGGCTCTGAGGGTCACCGCCGGGATCGTGCAGCAGGCTGCGATCGACCACGTCCAGCCCGCGTAACACGTCACCCACGTAGGGACGATGGATCGCTAGAATCTCGGCGTCGGGAAAGTGATTCCTCAGGGCCCGCAAGGCCGGTGTGGCCATCACCGCGTCGCCGACCCAGTTTGGCAAAAAAACGGCGATCTTCATCCTGCGTTTCGTTGAGCCTGGAGTTGGGGGTGAGATAGTGTGACGGGTGGGGTATCGCTGCGAATACGCTGCAAGATCTCGGTGGTCGATAAGCCTTCAACCACTCCCAGTGCACGGACCGATCCGCCATAGGATTCTACCAGTTGCTTACCCTCGATTTGCTCGTCGGTGTATGTCCCGCCTTTCACCAGCAGGTCGGGACGCAACTGTTCGATCAGATGGTGTGGAGTGTCTTCGTCGAACACGACCACATAGTCGACCGCTTCCAACGCTACCAGCATCGCAGCGCGGTTCTGTTGATCAAACACCGGTCGGTCGGGACCCTTGTCCAGGCGACGGACACTGTCGTCGCTGTTCAGAGCAATCACCAGGCAGTCTCCCAGTTCCGCGGCTTGCTGCAAATATGTGACATGCCCCAGATGCAACACGTCGAAACATCCGTTGGTCAGCACAATTCTCTGTTGCGCGGCCCGCCGAGCGGCAAGCTGTCGCTTGAGTTCCTCAAGACCGCAGAGTTTGGATTCACGGGAACGCCCCGATCTGAGCAGGTCCGTCAGAATCTCGTCGCGGGAAACAGTGACCACGCCAATTTGTTCGACCTCCAGGCCTCCGGCCACATTTGCCAGGCGGGCCAGGTCGACAGGTGCCCCACCGCCAGCGGCGCCCAGGCCAATGATCGCCAGCACCATGTCGCCGGCGCCGGTGATGTCGTACACTTCACGCTTGCGCGTTGGCAGGTGCTGTTGTGTCCCATCACGGTGACTCAAGGCAATGCCGTCGCTGTCCAGTGTCACGAAGACGCATTCGAGATCGTGTTCGGCCAGCAGTTGGCGTCCGGCTGCAAAAGCTGCGTCGATCGAGTTGATCTTGTGTCCCGTTGCGCGGTGCGCTTCCAGACGATTGGGTGTGATGGCCGTTGCACCCCGGAACAAGGCGCAGTTACCGGTTGAAGCCGGGTCGGCGATCACTGGAATCTTGAGTTCATGGGCTGCTGCAATCACCGCCCGTACCACGGCTTCGGTGCAGATACCCTTGGCATAGTCTGAGATCAAAACCGCCTGACAGGCTGGCAACCGGGAAAGCGTCGCCCGCAGCAAATCGTCGGCGACGGCGTTGCTGATCGGGTGCCGTTGCTCACGATCCACGCGTAATATCTGGTGGGGATGGCGATGTTGGGCTCGGCCGATGTAACGCTCCTTGACCGTCGTCGGCCGACCATTGTCCGCCAGAACCGCCGCACAATCCATCCCTGATGACGACATCAGATCGACCAGCTCTGAACCGGCAGAGTCGTTGCCCACGATGCCGGCGATCGTGACTTCGCATTCCAGGCCCCGCAGCATATGGGCGACGTTCGCCGCGCCCCCCAGACGGACTTCCTGACGCTCTTCCCGCAACAGGATCACGGGCGCTTCCTGACTGACCCGCTCCGCATCGCCCCAGATGTAGCGATCGAGGATCAGATCGCCCAGAACCAGCAGCCTCGGGTGACCCAGACACTGGACCGTATCGATCAGTTGGTAAGACATTCGGTTGCAGTCCCTTGCCGACGCTGTGTGTTCCATCACTGTGTTTCATCGTTTCATCATGACCGTCACCGCCAACCGCTGCGCAGATTTCCAGAAGTGCGACACGGCCTGCCGACGGGCGGAAGATGATGTCATCCCCGTCGTTTTCCGTCAATCCCGATCCCGCCGGCAGGGCACGCAAGACGCACGGCAATGCGTTGTGGGGCGTTCAGGTGGCCGAACCGGGTAGCGCTGGATACGGTCGGAATCTCGGCCACAACCCGATACAATCCAGCGATTCGGCAAATCGCCAGGGTTCCACGGTGGCTCTCCGGTTCGTTCGTGGACCGGGATCCGCCGAATGATCCACGGGGTTCCGACGGTGGTTCTCGAACGGCGATTTTGGACTCGCCGTTGTTTGTATCCGACGGCCATCTCAAAACAGGAACAGATCGCTGAATGTCGAAAACCGCCGGTAAGCCGAGTGCTTACAGCGGCGTCCCGGCAGCGGTGACATACCAACGTCTGACTGGAGAATGCCATGGACTTGTTGACGACCATTTCTGGCTCACTGATGGAGGGCTTTTTTCCGTCCGGCTGGGACCTGGAAAAAATCGATCAGTGTGTCGATGCCGACCCGGGCACAATTGCCGACAGGCAATCCTGGTGGCACGCCGGATTTGAACCGGTGGCCTGCCAGAGTGTTGCGGATTTCGACATGATGATGGGGCATCAGATCGCAATGACCATTCGCCGTACGCGTGAGGCTGGTCAGCCATTGGCCATGATTCTGCCCGTGGGGCCGATGGGCATGTATCGCTGGGCCGTTTATTTTCTCAGCGAGTGGGACGTAGCTTGTGATCATTGCCACGGATTCAACATGGATGAATGGAGCGACGCCGAAGGGAATACGCTGGCAGGTGATCAGCCGGGTTCCTTTGAGAACGCGATGGGCGATGCGTTTTATGGTCCCCTGGGATCGCGGACGATTCCGGTCACCCAGAGACACTTCGCCACCAAGAGTGTGCTGCCCACGTATGCAGAGCGGATCGCTGAATTGCAGTCCGCTGGTGGCCACCTGACCGTCGTGTTCGGGATCGGACGCGTGTGCCACATCGCTTTCTGGGAACCGCAGTTTGCCGGTGAATATGAGGATACCCAGCAATGGCGTGCGGCCACGCATCGTATCGGTGCCAAATTGCATCCGTTGACCATTGAGCAAAATGCCGTGACCAGTTTCAAGAGTCGCACCACTTTGGTGCCCGCGTACGCGAATACCGTCGGTCCCGGTTTGTTTCTCGAGGCGGATTCGATCATCGGCGGAGCCGACGGAACGCTTGCGCGAGGCATGATGTGGCAGGGACTCAGTCTGTGGATGACGTTGCGCCACGAACCCACGCCCTGGATCCCGTCCACTTTCATGCCCACTCAGCCCGGACGCCTGTTCTTCCTTGAGGAACTGGCGGGTCCCTTGGTCGCGGAGTGCAACTGATCGGTCGGTGTCGATGGGGATGGTTACGCCTCCCGGCTGGCAATGGAGTCCCCCGTGTGGATTGTTGGTTTCACCTGTATAATCCGCTTGTTCGGCAGCTCCTGCGCGGGAATCAGCGGCTCGAACCAGATTCCGGTGGTCCGATCCCTTGATGACGCGTATAGGACCGATGGTGGTGTGTGTCCGGTGCCCAGCGCCGTTGTGTTACGCGGCATTCGGAAACACAACGGAACCTGGTTGTCGTTCGAGTGTTCGAGGAATTCCTCGATTGCGGTGTGTGTTTTCAAGCCGTTCGTCGCGTGGCCCGGATTGGAATGGGGACGTACCGTCGAATAGACGCCCCGCCCGTCACGCATCTTGTTCTCGTGGGTACAGGAGACGCGGAATGCATCAGCAGGGGAAATCTCTCGCAGTCCTGGGCGTGTTTCTGCAATTGGCACTCGTGGTTTGTGGAACCATGAGCGTCAATCATTTGATCGTCGCTTTTCAGCGAACCGCCGCCACGAGTTCTTCGAGTCCGGAGTCCCTGGCGGCGGGTGTGCAACAAGCATCAGTCATCAGCAACGTGGGCTTCGTGTTGGGCATCTTGGGCGGCGGGTTGATTCTGCTGACACTGTTCCGCTTCCGCTATCGTGCCCGTTGGTACTACGGTGCTTTGTGGCCCTGTGCATGTGTGTGGCTGCTGATGTTTCCGATCGGAACCATTTTGGGAATTGCGATGATGGTGTACCTGGTCAATCACAAGGCCGAATTCTATGGACCACCACTCGGCGGGTTGTCTCAACGCACCAGCTCTCAGCTCTAGATTCTCGGGGCGGTGACTTGGCGGTCCGACCACGCGTCACATGGCCTGCCGCTGTACGATGGCCGGAGCGGGCGACCCCGCCTCGGTGACGCAAGATCGCATCGCACGATGCCTGCAGCGCAGATTTCCGGAGCGGGCGTTCGCTGGGATCCGGGACCCTGGCCGAAAACACACTCGGTCCCAGGCTGAGACGAAGTCGACTCGGGTCGTCACGCACATCAGCTCACCGCAACATGCCGGTCAGGGGGCGGTCTTGGACTAGCCTCGCCGCATGGCATCCATCGGCAGCATCCGCATGGCCCACAGGGCCGGATACAGACCACCGGCCAGGCCGAGGCCGGTCGCAAACAGCACGCTGGTCACCAGCAGCTGGGGACTGGCATACAGTTGAATGCGATCGGGCCAGTTCATATTGACCAGGTGTGTCACCATCCAGCCCACAAAGCTGCCCAGCAGGCCTCCGGAAAGTCCCAACACCGCACTTTCCCAGCCGATCAACTTCAGAACATCCGAGCGGGACCAGCCATTGGCTTTCAGAATTCCGAATTCGATGATGCGTTCCGTGACACTCATCAGCATGGTGTTGACGATGCTCAGGATGGCGATCGTGACACCGATCGCGGTCATGGCCGTCAGAAACAGATCCAGATCGGAGCTGAATTCGTCGAATTTCCCCGCCCACTCTTGGGCGCTGCGGACTTCGATGGGCAGGCTTTGGTCGATGACCGTGGGATCGGTGGTCGGGTCGGGACTCACCGCCGGCGTCGACTCGGCTGTCGGTGGTCCTGTTCCGGGTGGTTCAGGCGTTGGTGTCGGGGATGGATGGGAGCGGATGCTGTGGTCCCAGGTGCGCAGCAGATGTTGTAACGGGTTGCCGGTTTCGGCCGATGCTGGTCGGTCGGCAAACACGGATTGAATGTCCTTGATCAACTGCTCGTCAGCCACGGTTCCCGATTGTTGGATGTAGTAGCTGGACACGGTTTGCACCGACATGCGTGTCATCTGCCGCACGACGTCGATATCCAGGATGATGGCCACATTGAGCAGCAGTGAGTCGCAATCGTAAATTCCGACAATCCGCAATTCCCGACCATTGACCGTCAGCAATTCTCCCAACTCCGTTTGAAATTCATCGGCGATCTGTCGGCTGACGACCGTGTTCGAAGTGCCACGATCACCGGGTTTCAGGAACCGGCCCTTGATCAAATCGTCCTGGTAGGGATCGCTCTTGATCTTGTGGCGATTGATCAGGTTGGTGCCGAATAGAAAACGCGGTGGGCTGACAATCATTTTGCCATTGATCACATTGACGCGCTTCCAGACTTCCGCACTGACGGTGTCCACTCCGGGGACGGCTTCGATGTCGCGTTCCCATTGAGCGGGAATCACCGAGAACAGCGGGATAGGAGCGCCGGGTTGCATGGCGATCAGCCCCGGTATGCGTCCAAATGTCGTGCCCACCAGTCGGTCGAGACCTTCGGCCACGGAAAACAAGCCCACCATTCCCGCGATGGCCACCGTCAGCCCCAGCAGGGCCAGTAAGGAACGCAAGGGACGGCTGAGCAAGTTACTGATCGCGAGCTTGATCATGAATTCGTTGTTGTGTGGCGTTCAACCAGCCGCTGGTGGCGGGGTCTATGACAAAATACGGACCGCAACTGGGGGGCAGTCTAACGCAATCGTGTCTCGGCGTCTGCCGAGTGCGGAAGAAGTTGTTGAGAGCGTTGCCTTTGCGATCGCGGACGTTGCTGTGTTCTGTTTCTAGCCGCGTGTCGCTGCTGGCGGAGTTTTTCAAGCTACGTGAAGCTTGGCATCC
>Ga0315336_1000999_pt1 | contig 62049 bp, 66 predicted proteins | sample ASW5metaG_FD_204512 | JGI IMG/M metagenome (GOLD analysis project Ga0315336, IMG submission 204512) | Ammonia-oxidizing marine archaeal communities from Monterey Bay, California, United States - ASW #5 | ecosystem: Environmental > Aquatic > Marine > Intertidal zone | place: USA: California... | reverse complement strand
AAGTTTTATTTTAATTTGGATTGCTGTAGTTTTATATCTTAGAGATTTATATGAAAATAATTAACTATATTATTATTCACAGTTTTATTATCCAAAATTTTATCTAAAGGGGCGTTCTGTTACTCAACCCTTGTTAAATTAACTAGAGAAACCAACACTTTTCCAGAAACTTCGTGCAAAACTTCGTGCAGACTTTTTGACTTTTTACTGATTTCTTGACTTTGACCTTCGTGCAAATGTGATACAAAAGTTTGATATGAAAAAAACTCTCATCATATTATGTTTGTTGTTCTCGTCTTCGGTGATTGCAGATGATATTTCAGACTTTCAGATTGAAGGGATGAGTGTGGGGGATAGTTTATTGGATTACTTTTCAGAGAAAGAAATAAATGATAATTCAAGTAATAAACAAAAATACCAATTTGAAAAATTTTCAATTATGGATTCTAGTTTGCTTAAAGATTTTAATGGTTTGCAAATTGTTTTTGAATCCCCGCTTGATCAAAATTCATTGATAAAATTGAAGGATAAAAGTGATCAATATATAATTCATTCTATAACGGGGGCAATTGACTTCCCTGATAAGATAGATGAATGCAAAAACAAAAAAAATGAAGTAGTTTCTGTTTTAACTAAATTATTTGATAATCCTGAAATATCTAATGTAACGGAAAACCATAAACAAGATAAAAATGGCAAAAGTAAAATTTTTGGAACATATTTTTATTTTGATAGTACATCAATATACTCAGATGTATTAGTGCAATGCACAGATTGGGATAAAGCAATGGGTTTTACGGATTATTTAAGATTACAAATTAAAACACAAGAATATAGTGAATGGATTTCAAAATAAATAATTATAATTTATGAAAACCCTACTCACACTCTTCGTTTTGTTGTTTTCGTCTTCGGTGGTTGTATATAATATTCAATCAGGTAAACTTAATCTATGAAGAGAACTACCTGGAAACATATGGGTTCAATTTCATGTATTTCTCCCTCAACATTCCTCGTGGTTGGTGGTAGAAGAATGAATTAATGAAAGTTACTGTTTGTCAATTTGACCCCCGACCTGAATATCTGAAAGAGAGTTTGAATAACTTAGCTACATATGTGAGAGAAACAAACAGTGACTTCCTTCTCTTGCCTGAAATGTGTTTTTTTGATTGGCTGCCGGCAACCGAAATATCTAACGCAAAACGCTGGAAGGAAGCAATATTAGCTCACGATCGTAATATTGCTGAACTCACCACACTTGGTGCAAGAGGTGTGGTTGGTACACGTCCAATTCTAAATCAAAATGGCAGTCGACGTAATCAGGCGTATGTCTGGTCAACTGAAACAGAAACTGCATCACCACTGCATGAAAAATACTATTTACCTAATGAACCTGGATACTACGAACAGAACTGGTACGATCGAGGAGAAAAAAGCTTTCAAGTTGGACACGTACCTGGGATGCGTATTGGTATTCAGATTTGCACCGAAATGTGGTTCTTTGAATGGGCACGACACTATGCTGTATCCAAAGTAGATCTATTATGTGTGCCACGAGCAACTCCACATGAATCAGTTGATAAATGGCTTGCAGGTGGTCAAACGGCAGCAGTTTGTTCTGGAGCTTATTGTTTATCATCAAATCTTTGGGCATTAAAAAATGATAAGGTTAATCTAGGCGGTAGAGGTTGGATCATTGATCCAGAAGGAAATATACTGGCAACAACAGATGACATAAATCCTTTTGCAACGATAGAAATTAATCTAGAGTTATCTCGTCAAAGCAAGGCTACTTATCCTAGATATGTTCCTGAGTGAGGTTTATACTCGCAGTGTTTGATCACTCCTTCGTCCTACAATAATTAGAGGTTAAAAAAATCAATATAACATGTCACTAATTCCATCCATTTATCCCTCAACATTCCTCGTGGTTGGTGGTAGGTTAAATTATGAAAAATTGTTGAATGGTTACAATAAATTAATTTTATTGTTCTTTATTTGATCAAAAAAAATTATTCCATTATTCCAAGTATGGTTCCTACCGCAACAGTTTCATTTTCTTGAACAATAATTTCTTTGAGAATACCATTAATAGTTGAAGGAATTTCCATTGTAGTTTTGTCTGTTTCAACTTCACATAAAATGTCACCTTCATTTATTTGATCTCCTACTTTTTTGAACCATTTTGCTAACTTACCTTCATTTACAGTCTCACCAATAGCTGGCATAATTATATCCATATTATTAACCTTTCTTTATTGTATGCAAAATAGTATCAACAATGCGTTGTACTGTTGGTATTGTATTGTCTTCCAATATATCAGCACTTGGAAGAGGTATATGAGGTGTTGTAATTCTAGTTATTGGACCTTTTAAATTATGAAAAAATTTTTCTACTATTATAGAAGAAATTTCAGCACCCCATCCACATAATCTTGGATTTTCTTCTACAGTAAAAACTAATCCTGATTTTTTTACCTCCCTTGTTATTGTTTGTAAATCTAGAGGAACTAAGGTTCTTAGATCTATAACACTAACTGCAATATTATGTTTTTCCTTTAAAATTAGAGCTGCTTCTTTAGAGCGTTGTGCCATTAAGCCTAAAGAAATTATACAAGCATCATTTCCTTGAAGCATAGTATTTGCCTCTCCTAAATTTATAAATAAATCGGTGTTTTCAATCTCTTCTTTCATAGGATAGAGTGATTTGTGTTCATAAAATATTACTGGATCGGGATCAGCTACAGCAGCTGTCATTAATCCAATGACATCAGAAGGGTTGCTAGGAGCAACTACTTTTAAACCTGGAACAGCCATGGACCAATTCTCTAAACTTTGAGAGTGTTGAGCTCCAAATTTAGACCCTGCTCCATTTGCAGTTCTAATAACAAGAGGAAGAGTGATTTGTCCATCTGACATATATCTTGTTTTAGCAATTTCATTCGCAACGATATCCCAGCAAACTGCCAAGAAATCAGAGAACATAATTTCTGCTATTGGCTTTAAGCCAACCATGGAAGCTCCCATCGCGGCACCAAGAATTGCTTGTTCTGATATAGGCGTATCTTTTACACGTACGGGGCCAAATTCTTCTAACAAACCAACTGTTGTTTTAAATACTCCTCCAGCCTGTCTAATATCTTCTCCAAGAAACAATACTTTGTCATCTTTTCGCATACATTGAGCAATGCTTAATGAAACAGCATTACGGTATGTTAATTGTGCCATTCAGAGCCCCCATTTGCCCAAACATCTTTATGAATTAAATCTAAAGAAGGGATAGAAGATTTTTTACATACTTTTGTAGCTTGCTCTATTTTTTCTTTCATATCATTTTCCATAGAGGTAATTATTGATTCATTTATTCCAAAATCTAACATACGTTGACGATAAATTTTAATTGGATCTTTATTTTTAATCCAATCTTCCGCTTCTTCCTTAGGTCTATACTTAGCAGGGTCTGCTCTTGAATGACCACTATGTCTATACGTTTTTGCTTCAATTAATGATGGACCTTCACCTCTTCGTGCTACCTTCGTGCAAACCTTCGTGCAGTTTTTTTTAAAAAAAATGAGAGTGTGGAACGAATTCCACACTCTCTGGGAACTTCTGTTGCTCGGTGCGTGAACCAAACTAACAGAAACCTTAGCTTTTTTAAATAGTAAATACATAAAAAATTAAGCTGAGTGTGCACACAGTGTGCATGTAGTTTCGTTAATAAATTTATTATAAATCTAATATGAATTAGGGTAGAGCCGATATTAAAATTAATAAAATGAATATAGAAATCAAAACAAAAAGATTAGTTATAAAGAAACCTCAGATTAGAGATAAACAAAAACTTATTTCAGAATTGAACAATAAAGAGATTTCAAAATGGTTAGAAAATGTAACTTTTCCTTATTCAGAAAAAGATGCTGATAAGTGGATTAATTCCCTAACGATTAACAATTTAGAATTTAATATTTTTTTAGAAAATAATCTAATTGGTGGAATTGGATTAAAAGAAGATTATCGTCTCGGTTATTGGTTGGGTGAAAATTACTGGGGAAATGGATATGCTACCGAGGCTGGTAGTGAGTTAATTGAATATGCTTTTAAAATAATAAAAATAAAAAAAATTACAGCTCGCTATATGACTGAAAATAAAAGTTCTGCTAAAGTTTTAAAAAAACTTGGCTTCACAGAAATAGGAAAAGATCTTATATTTTCAATTGCTAGAAATGAGAAAGTTTCACATACGAAGGTAGAATTAATTAAAACTTGATATTAAATTTATCCAATAATTAATGTGATTGTGCACACAGCGTGCAAAATTTTATGTTTCTAAGAAATAATTAAGTTCTGCTTGGAAAATCAATTAGAGTAGTGGGGCGTTCTGTTACTCAACCCTTATTAAATTAACGAGAGAAACCAACACTTTTCCAGAAACTTCGTGCTAAACTTCGTGCAGACTTTCTGACTTTTTAACGATTTCTTGACTTTGACCTTCGTGCAAATGTGGTACAAAAATCTTATATTATGAAAACATTTCTCACACTCTTCGTTTTGTTTTTTTTAGTTGCTTGTAACTCTACAGGTTATAATTCTTCAACTTTGAAATATTCAAAAGTTGAGACAGATAAAAATTTTCTAAAAAAACTTCATAACTGGATAATTTCTGCTGATGAATTTTTAAATACTGAAACAAATACCCATGCATCAACATATTCTTCAGGTGGAAAAACAGTAACTTGTAACACCACAATAGAAAGGCATGGTTTAGATGCTTCTACTTTTGGAATATATGAAAGAAAAATTAGAAAAATATCATCAAGTTGTGATGATGGTTATAGCAGCACAACTACTTATGAATAATATGAAAATCCTACTCACACTCTTAATTTTGTTGTTCTCGTCTTCGGTGTTTGGAGAAGAATAATAATGAATAAACTTTTTGAATGGATAATTGTTATTGTTATTAGTATCATTGCTGTCTCTGTTTGGTCTTATCTTAAAAATCCAAAAAATACAGATACTGACATTAATTTTGAAAATATAAATCTTAATTTAACAGATGATGTAAAATTCTTTGGTCCTTATGGAATTGAGCAACGTTGGTCCAAAAACTTACAAATTTGTTCTGATGTAAAAGAAGAGTGGAAAAAAGAGTATTGTATTAAAATTAAAGAAACTTGTATAGAAATTAAGGATGTTCTTGATTTGAAAGAATTTGTTCCTTGTGTTGATGGGATAAGAAAAATCTTTATTTTAAATTATCCCAAAGAAATTCAAATACTAATAGATATGTTTAAATATCCTTATGAGGATGAAGAAAAATGGATAAAAGAGGACATTTCTTGTCAAAGTTTAGAAGATGAGACAGAGATAAAGTATTGTTTAGAAACAAAGAAAGTATGTTCTGAATTCATTGCTGAGAAAGTTTTAAACAAAATCAGAAAACCATTTTCTACTTGTGTCTCAAAAGTTAGAGAAAGATTAGGAATGCCACTAATTGTAAAGACAGATATGTTTGGCAATGAAATAACTGCTGAAGGAGATGTTAAAATCAATTGGGCAACTCTCTATAATGCACCATTTTCTAATTTTGAAGCAATTGAAGAAAGATGGAAAACTTTGCCTTCTAATCAAAAATTAAAAATAGTTAGAAATATTTTGGCGACTGGTACAACATATGACCTGTTTCCTGACTGGATGAAAAATGATCCTGTAATATTTGAAATAAAAGAAGAGTTGCTACAAAAAAGTTCTGATAACTAGTTAATGAAAAAACTTCTACTACTTACGACAATAAAAGATAAATGAGTATCTCTACTATTGTAACTATAATACTGGGTTTAATCTTAACTGGTGTTATGTTTCGAATATGGGATGCTGCGGATGAAGGTAGTTTGTGGGGTATTCTATTATCTTTTTTAATATTCTTTGGTTTTATTGGTTACCTATATTTAGTATATTTTCCTTAATTTCTTTATGACTCATCACATAGAAAATGTGAACTTTACGACTTTCACCTTCGTGCTACCTTCGTGCAAAACTTCGTGCAACTTTTTCAGACAAAAATGAAGTGGGAGAACGAATTCTCCCACTCCTGGGAACTTCTGTTACTCTACCCTTGTTCAATATACAAGAGAAACCAACACTTTTCCAGAACCTTCGTGCAAAACTTCGTGCAGACTTATTGACTTTTTGACGATTTCTTGACTTTGACCTTCGTGCAAATGTGGTACAATAATCTTATATTATGAAAACTCTACTCACACTTTTTGTTTTGTTATTTTCGTCTTCGGTGTTTGCAGTTGAAGGAGAAATTGTAATAAACAAAAAAGGTGAATCTGTTTTATTAAAAAGCGATGGAACTTGGGAAATTTTATCAAACGAAGGAGAAGAAGGCAAGGTTGTTTTTTTAATAAGAAAAGCAACTGATAAACATAGTTATTATGCTAGAAATGATGATATGGATGAATTCTCACACTATAGCAACTATGTTGGATGTATTTATAACATTGAAGTAATAAATAAAACTGATCACAAGATTAAAATTATAAATTTTAATATTGTTACAAATAATAAAAAATTGTTTACTGATAGAATGTCTAGATATTCTTATATACAATTTGGAAAAGTTATTGAACCTGGTGAATCATATGTTGGTAAAGGAAGTTACAAGGAAGGTGGTCCGGACCAAAAAGTGGATGATACTAAAGAATTAGCAACAGACGAGCAGATTAAGGGATGGATTTCTAAATATGGTTGTGAAGCACAAAAAGGAAGTATATTTATTGCAACCGCTGACATGGGTCCCGATATATCTTTTAGTAAAGACTCAGGTATTACTGATGAAGCAAAAAACAATTTTATAATTGGTTCAAGTAATGGAGTATATCCATTATTAAAAGATATTAAACTACAATAATTAGTATCTAATAAACATGAAATTTTATTTATAGTTAAAAAAATTATCGTTGAGTCCTCGCAGATAAAATATTTTACATTTGGAGGGTAGGATTGAACTTTCACCTTCGTGTAACCTTCGTGTATTTCTTCGTGCAGTTTTTTAAAAAAAAATGAGAGTGTGGAACGAATTCCACACTCTCTGGGAACTTCTGTTGCCCGGTGCCCCGTCCCGCGCTAGCCTAGTAAACTAGGCAGCGATAGCTAATCTATTATCGTTAGCATTTATAAAAATAGTCCGATAACGGTGGTACAATGCCGAGCAAAGTCTTTATCTTTGAGTCAACGTCAAACCTGTTTCGCCCCCTTAATTTTATGGTGGAGGCGCCGGGTACCGCCCCCGGGTCCGCATAACTTATTACATAAAGCATTTATCGCTATAGTTGGTAAACCAACATTTCTCTTATAAACCAAAGAGAGTTAACAAGAAAGGGTTGTATACTAAGCTAACGTAAAGCAGCCAATTATTGATTGTCGAAAACATTTTTAAATGAAATAGTAGTAAGAATTTAAATCTAAAAAACATATGATTAAAGCAATAATGGCGGCTGATGATAATGGTGGAATAAGCAAAAAAGGAAGTATGCCATGGCCTAAAAATTCCTCAGATTTAAAATGGTTTAAGAAAAATACTTATAATTCAGTTGTTGTAATGGGAAGATTAACATGGATAGATCCATTTATGCCCACACCCTTAAAAGATAGGATAAATGTATTGGTAACTAATCAAAATAAAGAAGATTATTATGGAGCAGATGAATATATTGCTGGAGATATAAAAAATATTATTTTGGAATTATCAAAAAAATATACAAATAAGAGTATTTACATAATAGGTGGTTCTAAAGTTCTAAATCAACTTTTTGAATTAATAGAGGAGTTTTATTTAACTAGAATTTATGGAGATTTTAAATGTGATAAAAATATTGATTTGCAAAAAATTCAAGAATCTATGAAAATGATAAAAAAAATAGATAATGATAAAACTTGTCATTTTGAAATTTGGAAAAGATGAAACAATATTTAGAAGCTCTTAAACATTGTTATGAATTTGGTACTGATGTTAAAAGTCGTGCAGGTAAAGTAAGAAAGTCTTTTGGATATCAAATGCGTTTTGATTTACAAAAAGGATTTCCAGCTATGACTACTAAAAAACTTGCGTGGAAATCTATAGTTTCAGAGTTGCTTTGGTTTTTGGAAGGATCCAATGATGAAAGACGTCTTGCTGAAATTTTGTATAATCAAAAACGTGAAAATCTTAAGAATAAAAAAACTATTTGGACGCAAAATGCAAATTCAAGTTATTGGAAGGATAAATCTAAATTTGAAGGAGATGTTGGAAGGATATACGGAGTACAATGGCGTGATTTCAATGGCGTAGATCAGATTAAAAAATTAATTGACGGTATTAAAAACGATCCAAATGGGAGAAGACATATATTATCAGCCTGGAATCCAGCTGATTTACATTTGATGTCTCTTCCGCCTTGCCATGCATTTTCACAATTTTTTGTATCTAAAAAAAAATTAAGTTGTCAGCTTTATCAAAGATCCTGCGATATGTTTTTAGGAGTACCATTTAATATAGCTAGTTACAGTTTATTTATTCATTTAATTGCTAAGGAGTGTTCTTTAGAAGTAGGAGAGTTCATTCATACACTAGGTGATTATCATATTTATCATGAACATTTTGAAGCGGCTAAAATTCAATTAAGTAGAGAAACTCATGCGCTGCCTGAACTTGAATTTAATAAAAAAAATATTTTTAACTATTCATTAAGTGACTTTGTTTTAAATAATTATGATCCTCATCCAACTATAAAAGCAAATATGAATGTATAATTAAATAATATTTTGATCAACTTTTTCTGCAATTTGTAAATAAGTTTTGGCAATATTGCTCTCAGGACTGGAAATACAAACAGGGAGACCTTTATCAGAGTGTATTCTTAAATTTTTATCAATAGCCAATTCACCTAAAAAATTTATTTTTAAATTATTAGCCTCTTTTTTTACTCCTCCATTCGAGAAAATTTCATGTCGTTCATTACAATTAGTGCAAATAAAATAACTCATATTTTCAACTATACCCAATACGGGAACATTTACTCTATTAAACATATTTATGGCTTTTCTTGCATCAATCAAAGCAATATCTTGCGGAGTAGAGATAATAACTGAGCCACTAAGTTTTGAACTTTGTGCTAGAGTTATCTGTGCATCACCTGTTCCTGGTGGTAAGTCAATAATTAAATAATCTAATTCACCCCATTCTACTCCATTAAACATTTGTTCAAGTGCTTTCATGACCATCGGGCCCCTCCAAATAGTTGGAGTATCTTCACCAATTAAAAAACCAATTGACATGCATTTAATTCCATATTTTTCTATTGGTAATAGTCTATTATTTTCATTTATCTCTGGTTTTTTGGAAATATCCATCATGCGTGGTACGCTTGGACCATAAATATCAGCATCTAAAATACCTACTTTATTATTAAGTTTTTTTAAAGCTACTGCAAAATTAACTGCAAATGTAGATTTACCAACTCCACCTTTGCCACTTGCAATTGCTATGATATTTTTTGCTTGAATTTGAAAGCGTTTTTTTTCTTCTTTTTGGGTATTGGGATATTTTTCAGCAGTAAAAACTATATTAACTGATAATAATCCCCGAATATCTTTTAATGTATTATTTAGGTTAACACTTAGCTCATTATATTTTGATTCTTCTTCTGGGTTAATATTTAAGGTTATATTGGCATGCCCATCTTTACATATTATATCTATATCAGAATTTTTACTATTTAAGGGCTTATTTGATATGGGATCATTAAAATTTTTTAATTTTTCATAAATAGATGTTATTAATTGTTCAGACATACTTGAATTTTACACTTTTATCCAAATATAGGTTAGATAAAATACAAATTAATGGTAATAGATCTAATTATACGAATGGCAAGCATTTCTCATGAATTATAATAAAATTGATAATGACAATAATCCCTGGGGATCAGGTGGAAATAATCCATGGGGAGGAGGTTCATCGAAGAATATGGATCTCGAAGATTCTATAAAAAAAGCTAGAGAAAAGTTTGGTAAATTTAAAATAGGAGGTCCAAGAAACATCTCAATAATATTATTGATAGCTATATTGTTTTGGCTTGCAACTGGATTTTATAGAGTTGAACCAGACGAACAAGGTATTGAATTGCTTTTTGGTAAATGGAATCAAACAACTACTCAACCTGGATTACATTATTTTTTTCCAACCCCAATAGGTCAAACGATTACGCCAAAAGTTGAAGTTATAAGAAAAATTAATGTAGGATTTAGATCTGCTTCTGAATTGGGTTTCTCTGCAAATACAAATGCTGAAAGAAAAGTCGTAGAAGAAAGTTTAATGTTGTCAGGGGATCAAAATATTGCTGATGTAGGATTTACTGTTTTGTATAAAATTAAAGATGCAGGTAATTTTCTCTTTAAGTTGCGTAATCCAGAGTCAACTGTAAAAGATATGTCTGAGAGCGTCATGAGAGAAATTGTTGGTCAAAGGGATCTTCAATTTCTTTTAACAGAAGGTAGACAAGAAGTTGAACAAGTCGTTAGAAATTTATTACAGGATATTTTAGATAGTTATGAAAGCGGAATTTTAATCCAATCTATTCAACTTCAAAGTATTGACCCACCAGATCAAGTTATTGATGCTTTTGACGAAGTTCAAAGAGCAAAACAAGATAAAGAGCGTTTAGTGAATGAGGCAAATTCATATTTAAATAAAATTGTACCTAATGCTCGTGGTGAAGCTGCAAAACTTAAAGAGGAAGCGCGTGCCTATAAAGAACAAGTAGTGAAACAAGCTGAGGGAGAAGCTCAAAAATTTATTGATGTTTATAATAGTTTTAAAGCTAATAAAGAAGTTACTATTCAAAGACTTTATTTAGAAACTCTTACTGAGGTAATGGAAGGACCTAATAAAATTATTTTAGACAATACCAGTGATGGTCAAGGCGTTGTACCCTATTTACCTTTAAATGAATTAAATAAAAATAAGGTTAATAACTAATGAGATTTTCAGCTAGAAATATAATTATCATTTTAATTTTTTTTATTGCCTTTTTAACTTTTACAGGTGCTTTTTTTATAGTTAATGAAACTAAGCAAGCAATTGTTCTTCAATTTGGTGAAGCTCGAAAAGTAATTTCAAAACCTGGTCTTCAATTTAAAATTCCGTTTATTCAAGATGCTGTTTTTTTAGAGTCTAGAATGTTAAATTTAGATCCTCAACCTGAGGAAATGATTTTATCTGATCAAAAAAGAATTATCGTAGATTCTTTTGCAAGATATCGAATTGTTGATCCTTTAAAATTTTTTCAAACAGTTAGAAATGAAGCTACTTTTTCTGATAGGTTTGGAAGAATTATTAATGCTGCAGTTAGAGGCGTTATAGCTCAGTATTCTTTATCTTCCTTACTTAGTGAAGATAGATCTAAAATTATGTCTTCAATTCAATCACAAGTTAAAAATGAAGAAAAAAGTTTTGGAGTTGAAATAATCGATATGAGAATAGGAAGGACAGATCTAACAGAACAGGTTTCAAATAATGTATATCAAAGAATGAGATCAGAGAGAGATAAAGAAGCAAACTTATTGAGAGCTGAGGGAGAAGAATTATCAAAAGAAATTAGAGCTTCTGCAGATAGACAGCAAACAGTTATTATAGCAGAAGCAGAAAGAACTTCTTCTATTTTAAGAGGTCAAGGTGATGCTCAGAAAAATAAAGTACTTGGAAATGCTTACGAGATAGATAATGAACAATCTATTGAATTTTTTCACATTTATAGAAAATTGCAAGCATGCAAAGACACTTTTGGTAACACAGATATGACTATGGTAATTGCTCCCGGTAAATTTTGTGATAAATTTTTTGGAGAAGATTAATAAGATTAATAATGATAAAAGTTATACTTTTGAGTATTGGCCTTGTGCTAGTATTTGAGGGCTCAATATATTTTTTATTTGCAAAAAAATTAAAAGATATGTTTGAAATTATAAATTCCCTTGAACCAGAAAAAATCCGCTTTTTTTCTAGTGTATTAATTATAATAGGACTATGCCTTATTTATTTCACGTTCAAAATTTATAAATTATGAGAGAAAAGATGCAGTATATGAAAGTTAATTGTTTTAATTTTTTATTTTATTTATTTATTTTTTTGAACAGTTTTCCTGTCAAAGCCGTACCAGAAAGCTTTGCAAATTTAGTTGAAAAATTAGTTCCTTCAGTTGTAAGTATAGCATCTACTACAATTATAAATAATCAAAACAATCAAACGATACCTCGTTTTCCCGAAGGCTCTCCTTTTGATGAATTTTTCAAAGATTATTTTGATAATGAACAACGTAATTCTCCTTCACAAAGACCTATGGTTGGTTTAGGGTCAGGTTTCATTGTTGATAAATCTGGCATTATAGTCACTAATAATCATGTAATTGAAGGAGCTGATGAAATTACGGTTATTATGCAGGATCAAAAAGAGTTTACTGCAGAATTATTAGGAAGAGATCCTAAGGCTGATTTAGCAGTTCTTAAAATTAATCCAGGTGAAACATTGTTAAAGCCTGTTAAGTGGGGTAACTCAGATTTGCTAAGAGTTGGAGATTGGTCAATTGCCATTGGAAATCCTTTAGGATTGGGCGGAACTGTTACTACTGGAATTATATCTGCAATTTCGAGAGATATTGGCAATGGTCCATATGTTAAATTTTTGCAAACTGATGCATCAATAAATAGAGGCAACTCTGGTGGTCCTTTATTTAATATTGAAGGAGAAGTGATAGGTATTAACACAGCTATTATTTCTCAATCAGGGGGGAGTATAGGTTTAGGCTTTGCTATTCCATCTAGTAGTGCTTTAAAAATTGTAGAACAATTAAAGGAATTTGGAAGAACTAAAAGAGGATGGCTGGGAGTACAGATCACACCTGTTTCAAAAGAAATTGCAGAAAGTTTAGGATTACCTAATGAAAAAGGAGCTTTTATATCTAATATCAATCCTGAAGGCCCATCTAAAAAATTTGGAATACAAGAAGGGGATGTGATTCTTAAATTTAATAACAATGAAATAGATAAAATGACTGATTTACCAAGAGTAGTTGCCGAGTCAGATGTAGGATCTATAGCAATTGTTCAGATATGGAGAAAAAATAAACTGATTACTATTGAAGTTGAATTAGGTGAATTACCTGAAAAAACATATGTACGAAGAAACAATAAAATAAATGAAAAAGGTGAAGAAAATAAGATAGAAAGTTTAAATTTAACTGTTAGCGACATTGAAGGTTCTGATGGAGTAATTGTATTAGAAGTAGATCCTAACTCAAACCTTAAAAAAGGAGATATAATAACTGAAGTTAATAGAGAAATAATCATTAATTTAGAGAAATTTGTTGAAATGATAAGCGATATACAGAAAACAGGAAGAAATTCTTTACTATTAAAAATATTAAGAAAAGAAAAATCCCTTTGGGTTACAATCCAATTTGTAAAATAATTTGAATCAAAGTCTATATATTATAACAGGGCCAACAGCGGTTGGTAAATCAACATTTGCTATACGTTTGGCTAATAAAATTAATGGGATTATAATTAATGCAGATAGCATGCAAGTTTATTCTAATTTGGAAATTTTAACTGCACGTCCATCAAAAAAAGATCAAAGTAAAATAAAACATGAACTTTATGGTTATGTTGATGGATCTGAAAGATATAATGTGGCCAAATGGTGTAATGATATTTTAAAAATAATAAATATAAATAAAAAAAATAATACACCTTTAATAATTGTAGGCGGAACTGGATTGTATATAGACACTTTATTAAATGGATTAATTGATTTACCAGCAATACCAGAAACATATAAAAAACAATCAGGAGATTTGTTAAAAGATATAGGTTTGGATAATTTAAAAAAAATTATTATTGAGTTTGATGAAGAAGCACTTAATAATATTTCTATTAATGACACAACAAGAGTTAGAAGGATTTGGGAAGTTTTTAAGTCAACAGGAATCACTTTTAGTGAATGGAAGAAGAAACAAAATAAAAAATTTATAAAAAATTTTTCATATAATTTACTATTATTTACTCCTCCTAGAGAACTTATATATAATAACGTAAATATGCGTTTTACTAAAATGATTAAAGATGGTGCTATAGAGGAAGTTAAAAAACTTATAAGTTTAAATATAGATACAACTTTTCCAATAATGAGAGCTCACGGAGTTCCAGAAATTTCAAATTATTTAAATAACCTTTTAAGTCTTGATGAGTGCATTGATAAAGGTCAACAGGTAACAAGAAACTATGTTAAAAGACAGCTAACATGGTGGAGAGCTTCCAGTTTAAGAATCCATCAAGAATTTAATCAATTTCCAAATGAAATTGATGAAAATTTGATAAAAATGTAAGTAAATTAAACTAATTTATTGATTTTGTTTTATCCACAGCCTATGAGTTCATGGAAATGAAACAAAGTATAACAGGAGCTGAAATTGTATTTAAATCCTTGCTTGAACAAGGAGTTGAGGTTGTATTTGGTTATCCAGGGGGAGCAGTATTACCTATTTACGATAGTTTATTTAAGCAAAATTCAATTCGTCACGTATTGGTAAGGCAAGAGGCCGGAGCTATTCATGCTGCAGAAGGTTATGCAAGATCTTCAGGAAAAATAGGTGTTGTACTTGTTACTTCAGGTCCTGGAGCAACAAATGTTGTGACAGGTTTAACAGATGCTATGATGGATAGCGTTCCTATTGTTTGCATCACAGGACAAGTTCCACAACACTTAATTGGTAGTGATGCTTTTCAAGAATGTGATACAACTGGTATTACTAGACCATGTACGAAACATAATTATTTAGTAAAAGATGTTAATAAACTTTCATCAGTTTTTCATGAGGCTTTTACAATAGCAAACAATGGAAGACCTGGACCAGTTTTAATTGATATTCCAAAAGATGTTCAATTTGCAAAAGGAAAATATACAACTAAAGATGAAAATATTATTTCATCACATCGATTATTTGAACCAAAAATTAAGGCAAATGAAAATAATATTGAAGAAGCAACGAAATTAATTGCTAATGCAAAAAAACCAATTTTTTATATTGGAGGAGGTTGTATAAATTCTGGACCTAAAGCTTCTGCACTAGTAACCAAGTTTATTGAGGAAATTAAAGCTCCTGCTACAATGACTTTAATGGGTTTAGGAGTTTTAGCAGCCTCCAATAAGTATTCACTAGGAATGCTTGGTATGCACGGAATGTATGAAGCTAATATGGCTATGCATGATTGTGACGTTATGATTAATATAGGAGCAAGGTTTGATGATAGAGTAACTGGAAGACTTGATGCATTTTCACCTAACTCAAAAAAAATTCATATTGATATTGATGCAAGTAATGTCAACAAAACTATAAAAATTGATTTTCCAATAATAGGAGATATCGAATCTGTCATGGTACAATTATTTAATTCGTGGAATAAAAATCAATATTCTAGTCAAGAAAAGTCTTTAGAAGATTGGTGGAAAAAAATTAATAATTGGAAAAAAATTGAATGTTTAAATTATTATCAAGGTGAAAATATTATTAAACCTCAACATGCCATAAAACGTTTGTACGATTTAACAAAAAATAAAAAAACTTTTATCACAACTGAAGTTGGCCAACATCAAATGTGGGCTGCTCAATACTACAAGTTTGACAAACCTAATCGCTGGTTAACCTCAGGTGGACTTGGAACAATGGGATACGGTTTTCCAGCTGCTATTGGAGCACAAATTGCAAATCCCGATGCATTAGTTATTGATATAGCTGGAGATGCTTCTATTTTGATGAATATACAGGAAATGAGTACTGCTGTTCAACATCGATTACCTGTTAAAATTTTTATATTAAACAATGAATATATGGGCATGGTAAGACAATGGCAAGAATTATTGCATGGTGGTAGATATTCAGAAAGTTATACAGATAGCTTACCAGATTTTGTTAAACTAGCAGAGAGTTTTCGCGCAACTGGACTTAGAGCAAAAACAGTTGAAGATTTAGACCCAGTTATTATAGAAATGATTGAATCAGATAAAACTGTAATTGCTGATATTTGGGTTGATAAAGAAGAAAATTGCTTTCCAATGATTCAAAGTGGTTCTTCTCACAATGAAATGTTATTAAATAAGGATCAAAAACAAGATCATATATCTGCAGAAAAAGGAAAGGTTTTAGTATAATGAATAAATCAGTTTACGATTCACCCATCAGAACAACAGATATTAATAGACATATATTAACAATATTAGTTGATAATGAACCTGGCGTTTTGGCTAGGGTAATTGGAATGTTTTCTGGACGAGGATATAATATTGATAGCTTGAATGTGGCAGAAGTTAGTAATCAACATTTATCAAGAATTACAATTGTTACACACGGAACGACTGAGGTAATTGATCAGATACAAAGTCAATTAATGAGAATAGTACCTGTGCACAGTGTAACAAACCTTGATCAAGAAGATACTGCAGTCGAGGCTGAAGTAGCATTAGTTAATATGTTTGTTAACAAAAAAAATAAGAAACAAGCATTTCAGATCTGTGATTTGTATAGAGCTAGAAAAATTGAAAATGAGCATAATTCAACAATTTTTGAGATTGCAGGAACTTCAGAAAGAATTGATACGTTTATTAAAGATATTAGTAAAGTAACTGATATAGAAATTGTGAGAAGTGGTCCAGTAGCTATTTCATCAGTGAATAAAAATCAGGAGGCATAATGAGAGTTTACTATGATAGAGATGCAGATATTAATCTTATTAAAGATAAAAATATTGTTATTGTAGGATATGGAAGTCAAGGACATGCACATGCAATGAATCTTAGAGATTCTGGGATAGAAAATATAGCTGTTGCTCTTAGAGAAAATTCATCAACTAGGCAAAAAGCTGAAAAAGCAGGTTTTAAAGTAATGACTCCAACTGAGTCAGCCACATGGGCAGATATAATTATGATGTTAACTCCAGATGAATTACAATCTGAAATTTACAATAATGAAATATCAAAAAATATTAAAGATGGTTCAGCAATTGCTTTTGCTCATGGTTTGAATATTCATTTTGATTTAATTAAACCAAAAGAAGGCATTGATGTAATTATGATGGCACCAAAAGGCCCAGGTCATACAGTCCGTGCAGAATATGTAAAAGGAGCAGGTGTTCCATGTCTCGTAGCTGTTGAAAAAAACCCTTCAGGTAATGCATTAGAAATTGCAATTGCATATTCTTCTGCAATAGGAGGTGGAAGAGCTGGTATAATTGAAACTACTTTTAAAGAAGAGTGTGAGACAGATTTATTTGGAGAACAATCTGTTTTATGTGGAGGTTTAACCCATTTAATTTTGGCTGGTTATGAAACTTTAGTAGAAGCTGGCTACGCACCAGAAATGGCATATTTCGAATGTTTGCATGAGGTTAAATTGATAGTTGATCTTTTGTATGAAGGTGGCATGGCTAACATGCGATATTCTATTTCTAATACAGCTGAATATGGAGATTATTCCCGAGGTCCTCGACTTATTACAAAGGACACTAAAAAAGAAATGAAAAAAATATTATCTGAAATTCAATCTGGACAATTTGCTAAAGAATGGATGGAAGAACATAAAAGTGGACAAACTAAATTTAAAATAATGAGAAAACAGCAAGCAGAGCATCCAATTGAGCAAATTGGAGAAAAGTTAAGAACTTTGATGCCTTGGATTGCTGAAGGTAAAATGGTTGACAAAACTAAAAATTAAAAAGGATTATATATTAAGTTTGTAGAGATAAAATTTAGTGTATTTGTCCTCTTTTAAAAATAAATTGTTATATCATTAAATCTTTGATTTTCACAAATTTTAATACTTAGTATATAGAAGAACAAATAAATTATGACTGAAAAAATATATATTTTTGATACAACCTTAAGGGATGGAGAACAATCCCCAGGAGCATCTATGAATTTGGAAGAAAAAGTTCAAATTGCTGAAATATTAGCAGATATGAAAGTTGATATCATTGAAGCTGGTTTTCCAATAGCTTCTAATGGTGATTTTGAGGCTGTATCAGAAATAAGTAAAAACATTAAAGGTTCAACGATTGCAGGCTTAGCTCGGGCAAAAATAGGTGATATTGAGAGGGCTTGGGATGCAGTTAAACATGCAGCTTCTCCAAGAATTCACACTTTTATTGCTACAAGTCCAATACACATGCAGTTTAAATTAAAGAAAAGTAAAACTGAAGTACTAGATTCAATCAAACACACTGTAACTTATGCTAGAAATTTGTGTCCCAATATTGAGTGGAGTTGTGAAGATGGTGGTCGTTCTGATTTAGATTTTTTATATCAATGTATAGAGTTAGCAATTCACTCAGGGGCGACAACTATTAATATACCTGATACAGTTGGTTATACTTTGCCAACTGAATTCGGATCTATTTTTAATTCAGTAAAAAATAATGTTCCAAATATTGATAAAGCAATTTTATCTGCCCACACTCATAATGATTTGGGATTAGCTGTTGCAAATAGTATTGCAGCTATTCAAGAAGGTGCACGTCAAGTGGAGTGTACAATTAATGGTTTAGGTGAACGTGCTGGTAATGCAGCTTTAGAAGAAGTTGTAATGGCTCTTAAAGTGAAAAAAGACCTTATTCCTTTTCATACTAATATTAAAACTGAATCAATTATTAAAGCTTCTCGTTTAGTTTCATCTATAACAGGTTTTTCTGTTCAACCCAATAAAGCTATTGTTGGAGCAAATGCTTTTGCTCATGAGGCAGGTATTCACCAAGATGGTATGTTAAAAAATGCTAAAACATATGAAATCATGACACCTGAAAGTGTCGGCTTGACTGAATCTTCTCTTGTATTGGGAAAACATTCTGGAAAACATGCTTTTTCAGAAAAGTTGAAAGAACTTGGATATGAATTGGGAGAAAATGTTTTAATGGAGTTATTTGGTCGTTTTAAAGATCTAGCCGATAGAAAAAAAGAAATTTTTGATGAAGATCTTATAGCTTTAGTCGGAGATAGAACAGCTTCATACAATGAACACATAAAGTTTGTATCATTAGAAGTTAATGCAGGATCTCTTGAGAAACACCAAGCAAGCCTTTCAATTCAAATTGATAATGAAACTAAATCTACTGTGAGTAAGGGCAATGGTCCAGTTGATGCAACCTTTAATGCTATTAAAGAATTAACCTCTTCTAATTTTCGTTTAAAGCTTTATCAAGTGCACGCAATCACTGCAGGCACAGATGCTCAAGGTGAAGTAACAGTGAGATTAGAAGATGAAAAAATATTATCACAAGCAAAAGGTTCCGATCCAGATATTATTGTAGCTTCAGCTAAAGCCTATATTAATGCATTGAATAGATTAATTTTTAAAAAGACAAAATTAATAAATGAGCAAATTTCTGAACTTAAGATAGAAGGGGTATAAAGGTAAATTAATGTTTATAGATAAACTATTTAGTATCTTGTCTAAAGATATGGCAATTGATCTTGGAACAGCAAATACACTTGTGTATGTAAAAGGGGAAGGAGTGGTTTTAAACGAACCTTCTGTTGTTGCTAAGATTGAAGTTGATGGTAGAACTCAAGTTTTAGCTGTAGGAAATGAAGCTAAACAAATGCTAGGCAGAACCCCTGGTAAAATTGAAGCAATACGTCCTATGAAAGATGGTGTAATAGCTGATTTTGAAGTAGCTGAACAAATGATCAAACACTTTATTCAGAAAGTTCACAAAGGAAGAACTTTATCAAATCCACAAATTGTAATCTGTGTTCCTTCAGGAGCAACCAATGTAGAAAGACGAGCAATTCGTGAGTCAGCTGATGCAGCTGGAGCTAGAAGAGTGTTTTTAATTGAAGAACCTGTCGCAGCGGCCATTGGAGCAGGATTACCTGTAGCAGAACCAACAGGCTCAATGATAGTTGATATAGGAGGTGGGACAACAGAAGTTGCAGTTTTATCTTTAGGTGGTGTTGTTTTATCAACTTCGGTAAAATCAGCTGGTGATAAATTTGATGATGCAATAACTGAATATATGAGATCAAGTCATAAATTAGCAATAGGTGAAACTACTGCTGAAAGAATGAAAAAAGAAATAGGATCTGCTTGTCCTCCAGATGATGGTGATGGGAAATCAATGCATGTAAAAGGTAGAGATTTAATCACCGGATTGCCAAAAGAAATTAGTGTGTCACAAAGACAAATAGCTGAAGCACTTGCTGAACCTGTAGCTACAATAATTGATACAATAAAGAGAGCATTAGAACAAACCCCAGCAGAGTTATCTGCTGATATTGTAGAAAGAGGTATAATGCTAACTGGAGGAGGATCTTTATTAGGACAATTAGAAAAAGTATTAAGACGTGCAACGAGCCTACCCGTATCAATTGCCGAAGATCCATTACTGTGTGTTGTAATGGGCACAGGTAGAGCTCTTGAGGAAAAAACTAAACTGAGTGACATTTTTGCTAGTGATTAAATTTAAGTAAATGTTAAAAAAAAATATAACTAACTCAAAAGTAAAAAGAAAATCGTTAGGTAGCTTTTTTGTGTCTTTGTTATTTCTTTTAACTTTTCTCTTAGTTCTTTTTAATAAAACTGATTATTTTGTAGTTAATAAGGTTAAAAGTTTTGGGATAGATGTTATAACTCCTATAACACATTTTATTTCTTCCCCTATTACAATAGTTACAAATATAGGTCTTAGGATACGTGATTTTCAAAATTTTAAAAATGAAAATTTAAAATTAAAAGAAGAAATTATTAGATTAAAGAAATGGCAAACTTTAGCTATTAAAAATTCTAGAGAGAATAGAGTATTCAAAAGATTATTAAACTCAACTTCTCATGAGGTAGATATTATTAAAACTGTATCTGTTATTGATCAATCTCCTGGAATGTATTCTAAATTAGTAACAATTAATGCAGGTTTAAATTATAATATTGAAAAAAATTTAGCGGTTATTAATGAAAAAGGTCTTGTTGGCAAAACGATCTTTTCATCAAATAAAAAATCAAAAGTTTTGTTAATTAATGATCCTACATCTTCCATACCTGTTAAAACTTTGTCAGATAATTCTTATTCAATACTTAGTGGAACTTCTAATGGCAAATATTTAATAAGTACTTTTACTAAAGATAACGAACTTCCTAAAGTTGGTGATTTACTTGTTACTAGCGGTAATGCCAAAATATTTCCAAGAGATATACTTGTTGCAAAAGTAATAAAAGTTAGTGAGGATCGCTACTTTGCTCTTCCTTATGTTGATTTTAACAATCTTAATTATGTACAAGTTGTAAAATCAAAATAGATGCACTCATTTTTGCGTCTAAATTCTTTTAAAATTTATAATATCTTACTCATCATTGTTTTTTCTATTATAGTTAATGATAACCATTCTTTCCCCTTAATTTACACTGCTTTTTATTGTATTTTTCATTTTTTGATAATTTATTTAGGAGTATATTATTATAGAAAACAACTATATTTTATATATTTTTTATATGGTTTAGGCTTAGATATATTTTGGTTAAATGAAATAGGTCCTCATTTAATAGTATTTATGAGTATGTTAGTTTTTTTTAATTTATCAACAAAATATTTTTATAATTTAAGCTCATTTAAAATCTATGTTGTATTAATAATTATACAATTAACCATGATCAGCTTTGAAGTATTTGTTTCATTTTTTTTATTAAATTTTAGTTTTAATTTAAATTATTTTATACAAATATATTTATCAACATTATTATTATCTTTTCCAATTTTTTTATTTTTCTCTAAAATTGATAAATATAAGTAATGTTTTATTCTGATCAAAAAAAACAATTTCAAAACTTAAATAGAAGGACATTCTTTTTATTTTTTGGAAAGATTACTTTGCTTACTATTATTGGGTGGCGTTTGTTTAATATTCAAATTACAAATTCTAATAAATATAAGACATTATCAAAAAATAACCAAATTAATTTAGAAATCCTTTATCCATTAAGAGGTATTATTAAAGATAGACATGGCAAAATTATTGCAACAAATATTAAAGTATTTGATTTATATATAATTCCAGAGCATACAAAAAATTTAAGTAAAACGCTTGATGATTTATCTAATTTTACTAATTTTGATTTTCAAAAAAAAAGAGATATAATTAATTTAAGTAAAAAAGTTAAAAAATTTGAAAAAATTAAGATCTTTGAAAATTTAAATTGGGAAACTTTAGAATTAATTGAAGCAAATAAAAATTACTTAATAGGTTTGGAATTAATTCAAGATTTTCAAAGATTCTATCCAGAAAAGGAATTTTTTTCTCATTTGCTTGGATATGTCAACAAACCATCAAAAAAAGATCTAAACTTACCTTATATATCTCAAATGCCTGAGTTAAATATAGGACAGCAAGGAATTGAAAAAACTTTCAATCATAAGTTAGTAGGTAAACCTGGTAATAGGGAAATAGAAGTAAATTCTTCTGGTAGGATTATTAGAGAAATATCAAAAAAATCTAGTGTTAACGGTCAAGATGTTAATTTATCTTTGGAAACTAATCTACAAAAATTTTTATTTAATAAATTACAAAAGTTTCGCGCAGGATCAATTGTTGTGATTGATGTAAATAATGGTGAAATACTATCTATGGCTTCTTCTCCTAATTTTGATTCAAATTTAATTATAAAAAAACCGAATAAAAAATACTGGGACTCTTTATTAGAAAATCCCTTATCACCATTAACCGATAGGTCTATTCAAGGATTATATGCTCCTGGGTCAACATTTAAAATGATAGTTGCTATAGCGGCTTTAAAATATGGTGTAATTAACCCTAAAAACATAGTTTTTTGTAATGGAAAAATTCATTTTGGAGATAGATCCTTTCATTGTTGGAAAACTAACGGTCATGGTAAAATGAATATAATTTCAGCAATACAAGAATCGTGTGATGTTTTTTTCTACAATCTTTCTATTAAAGTAGGAATTGATAAAATTGCTGAAGTTGCAAAAAATTTTGGATTGGGGCAAACTTATTCAATAAATATTAAAAATCAAAAAAAAGGAATAGTTCCTTCAAAAAAATGGAAAAAAGAAAATTTAAAAGAAGTTTGGTATGGTGGCGAAACACTTAATGCAGCAATCGGGCAAGGATATGTCTTAACCACACCCCTTCAATTAGCAGTAATGACCTCTCGAATAGCATCAGGAGGAAAAATAATCATGCCCTCAATTATTAAAAGTACTGAAAAAAAAGACTTTAAGTTTATGAATAAATATACTGAAGAAATTAAGATTATTCAAAAAGCTATGTTTAAAGTTGTTAATGAAAAAAGAGGTACAGCAAATAAATCAAAAGCAAACAATTTTTCTTTTTCAGGAAAAACAGGAACTTCACAAGTTAGGAAAATTACAATAACTGAAAGAGAAAGTGAGAATTTTAGAAAGAATGAAATCGAATGGAAAAAACGCGATCATGCTTTATTTGTTGGATATACTCCTTCCGACAATCCTCAATATGCTATTTCTGTTGTAATAGAACATGGTGGATCAGGCGCTTCAACAGCAGCGCCAATTGCAAGAGATGTGTTTAATTTTATTTTTAAAAATAATAATATATGAGAATAAATAATATTTTTCATCTTAATTTCTTACTTATTTTTTTAGTTATATTGTTATCCCTAGTTGGAGTTTCAGCATTATATTCTGCAGCTGATGGTAGTTTTTATCCTTGGGCAATAAGACATTTTATTAGATTTTGTATTTTGTTTATAGTGATGATTTTAATCTCACTAATAAATATAAAAATAATTTTTCGATATGCGTATTTATTTTTTTTTGCCTGTTTAATATTATTATTTTCTGTCGAAATAATTGGAACTTTTGGAAAAGGTGCAGAAAGATGGATACAAATATTTGGTATAAGTATTCAACCTTCTGAAATAATTAAAGTTGCTATAATTTTAGCTCTTGCTAAATATTACCATAATATTAAATTTGATAATATCGCTTACCTTCGTCATTTGTTGTTTCCAATTTTTATTATTTTGCTCCCCTTTTTTTTAGTTGCTATTCAGCCAGATCTCGGTACTTCTCTATGTATTTTTCTTCTTGGTTTTTTAATAATGTTTACAGCAGGTGTTAGAATTTGGAAATTTGTCTTAGGCATTATTGTATCACTAGCTTCAATCCCATTTTTGTGGAATTATTTTAAACCCTATCAGCAAAAAAGATTATTATCATTCCTAAATCCAGAGTCTGATCCTTTGGGTCAGGGATACCAATTAATTCAATCTAAAATAGCTTTAGGTTCAGGAGGACTGACAGGGAAAGGTTTTTTGGAAGGAACTCAATCATATTTAGAATATTTACCAGAAAAGCAAACTGACTTTATTTTTACTTTGATAGGAGAAGAATTTGGATTCTTAGGAACATTGTTTGTTTTGCTTTTATTCAGTTTATTGATTTTAGTTTGCTTTTATATAAGTATAAAATCTCATCATGTTTTTGGTCGCATTATTAGTCTAGGAGTTGCATCAAATTTATTTTTATATGCTTTATTAAATATGTCTATGGTCACTGGGTTAATGCCAGTTGTAGGCATTCCTTTACCACTTATATCTTATGGAGGCACTGCAATGTTATCAATTATGATCTCTTTTGGTCTGTTACTAAATGTGGATATTCACTATAGTATGAAAAAGATTAATGATTAATGTTGGAAATAAAAAATATTCATAAAAATTTTGGTGGTTTAAAGGCAGTAAGCAATGTCTCTATGAAAGTAGAAAAAGGCTCCATAACTGGTCTAATTGGGCCTAATGGGGCAGGAAAAACAACTTTATTTAACACTATTGCTGGTGTTTATAAGCCTAACATGGGAGAAATATATTTAGAGGGTGAAAATATTACTGGGCTTAAGCCTCACCAGTTATTTGAAAAAAAAGTCTTAAGGACTTTTCAAATTGCTCATGAATTTTCAAGTTTAACTGTTTTAGAAAATTTAATGATGGTTCCAAGCAGTCAGTATGGTGAAAAATTAATGCATGCATTGTTTGATAACAAAAAAGTAAAAAAACAAGAAGAAGAGATACGTGAAAAGGCAGTTGAAGTAATTGATTTTTTAAATCTTAATCATCTTACTCAGGAACTAGCAGGTAATTTATCAGGTGGGCAAAAAAAACTACTTGAACTTGGAAGAACAATGATGGTTGAACCTAAAATAGTTTTACTTGATGAAGTCGGAGCAGGTGTAAATAGAACTTTATTAAATGAAATTTCAGATTCGATTAAAAAGCTTAATAAAGAAAAAAATTATACTTTTTTTGTAATAGAACATGACATGGATTTAATTGAAAAAATTTGTGATCCAGTAATAGTTATGGCAGAAGGTGGCGTATTATTTAAAGGTAACTTTAATGAAGTAAGATCAAATGAAGAAGTAATTGAAGCCTATTTAGGTCGAGGTATAAAATCAAAAAACAAAGATAATGATTAGTTTAATTGGAAAAAATTTAACAGCTGGATATGGTGGTGTTGATATTATTAATAATATTAATCTCATTGTAAAAGAGGGAGAAATTGCAGTGATAGTTGGACCAAATGGCGCAGGCAAATCAACTGCTATGAAATCACTTTTAGGTATGCTTGGGTTAACAGAAGGAAGTGTATTTTTTTCCGATACAGATATAACAAATATGCTACCTCAGGATAGAGTGAAACTTGGTATTGCTTTTGTGCCTCAAAATCAAAATGTTTTTACAGGAATGACTGTAGAAGAAAATTTAGAAATGGGAGGTTTTTTAAGACAAGATAATATATTGGAAACTATTGAAGAAATTTATCAACTTTTTCCAATTCTCAAAGAAAAAAGAAATCAAAACACAGGAGAGTTATCTGGTGGTCAACGTCAGCAAGTTGCCTTTGGAAGAGCACTAATGACTAAACCTAAAATATTAATGTTGGATGAACCTACTGCTGGAGTTTCACCAATTGTTATGGATGAATTGTTCTCAAGGATAATTGAAGTAGGAAAAACGGGTGTTGGTATTTTAATGGTTGAGCAAAATGCAAAACAAGCTCTTTCTATAGCTGATAGAGGTTATGTATTAGTTAACGGAATAAACAATAGAGAAGGTACTGGTCAAGAACTTCTAAATAACCCAGAAGTTAGAAAATCATTTTTAGGTGGTTAAATGATAGATTTTATTAATGCTATAGTCTTATTGCTGAATTATATATTTATTCCGGCAATTACATACGGATCACAATTAGCACTTGGTGCATTAGGTATAACATTTATTTATGGAATATTGCGATTTGCTAATTTTTCTCATGGTGAATTTATGTCGTTTGGCACTATGAGTTGTATTATGGTTACATGGTTTTTTCAGTCAAATAATATTAATCTAGGCTATTTTCCCACGGCTCTTTTAGCTTTACCATTTGCAATTCTTTCAACAATAGCTTTGTCATTATTGTTTAATAAATTTGTTTTTAATTATTATAGAATTCAAAGAAGTGCACCAGTAGTAATTGCAATGGCTTCTATTGGAGTAATGTTTGTTATAAATGCAATTATTAGAATAGTCATTGGGCCAAATGATATAAAATTTTTTGATGGCCAAAAATTTATTATTAAAGCAAAACATTTTAAAAATTTAACTGGTTTAAATGAAGGTTTAGCCTTAAAATCGACTCAAGTTCTAACAGTATTTATTACAGTCCTTCTTTTAATTTTTGTATTTTGGTTTTTGCAAAAAACAAAAACTGGAAAATCTATGCGCGCTTTTTCAGATAATGAGGACTTAGCTTTATTATCAGGAATCAACCCTTCTAAAGTGGTTTTTATTACTTGGTTAATTGTGGGTACTTTAGCGTGTGTAGCTGGTACTTTGTATGGATTAGATAAAGGATATAAACCTTTTACTTATTTGGGTTTAGTTTTGCCAATATTTGCAGCAGCAATAGTAGGAGGTATAGGAAATCCAATTGGCGCTGTCGTAGGAGGATATACTATAGCATTTTCAGAAATTATGATTACTTATGCCTATAAAAAATTTTTTAAATATCTACTTCCTGAATCCTTAGAACCCACTGGAATGATTCAATTACTATCAACTGATTATAAGTTTGCAGTTTCTTTTACAATTTTAACAATAGTATTACTGGTAAGACCTTCAGGTATATTTAAAGGAAGAACTTTATGATCAAATCAAATAGATTAGAAATTCTTTCAATATTGATAATGTCATTATTATTATTATTTGTAGGTTTTTTACAATCTTGGTCATTAAGTTTTTCAATTTTAAACATGTGTATCATTTCAGCAATAATGAGCATGGGTATTAATATGCAATGGGGTTATGCTGGCATATTTAATGTTGGAATAATGGGATTTACTGCGCTTGGAGGATTAGCAGCAGTTTTAGTCTCTCATGCACCTATTACAGAGGCGTGGAGTGCAGGTGGTTTAGGAATAATGATCAGTTTTCTTATTCTGGTTTTAATTTCTTTAATTGTTTATTGGATAAATAGAAAATTAAAAACTAATAAAAAGAAGTACTGGGTAATCACTTTAGTAATTATAATAGGCTTAATAATCGTAAAATTAATTTATCATCCTTCAGTTTTAGCAATAGAAGCAGTTAATCCCACATTGACAGGATTTTTAGGTGGTATGGGCTTGCCGATTATTTTTTCCTGGATTGTTGGCGGTTTTTTTGCTGCTGCGGTAGCATTTGCAATTGGAAAAATTACATTAGGACTTCGATCAGACTATTTAGCAATTGCTACTTTAGGGATATCAGAAATTATCATTGCTGTATTAAAATCTGAAGAATGGCTTTCAAGAGGGGTGAAGAATGTAGTAGGATTAAAAAGACCTGTACCTTATGAAATTGATCTTCAACAAACAGAGTGGTTTATTTTAGCGGTACAATATCTTAATCAATCATACTTATTAGATATAATAGATAAACTTGAATATGAAAAAGTTCTTAATCAACTTGTTATTAATTCTTCAATCATATTTGTAAAAATTTGTTATGCTATTTTGTTTTCTATTGTTCTTTTAATAATACTTTATCTAGCAAACAAGGCGCAAATTTCTCCTTGGGGTAGAATGATGAGAGCAATTAGGGATAATGAAACATCTGCTAATGCTATGGGCAAAGACGTAGTCAAAAGACACCTGCAAATTTTTGTTATTGGTTCAGGAGTCGTAGGTATTGCAGGTGCAATGTTAATTACACTTGATAGTTTATTTACCCCTGTAAGTTTTCAACCTCTTCGATATACTTTTTTAATATGGATTATGGTAATTGTTGGAGGTAGTGGAAATAATCTTGGAGCTATTTTAGGAGGGTTTATAATTTGGTTTACTTGGATTGAAGCAGCTCCAGCAGCTCAATTTGTAATTAATATTTTAACTTCAGGTCTGGAGGATACCAATTCATTTAAAATCCATTTACTTAATAGTATTCCTTATTTTAGATATTTATTTATGGGTACTATATTACTTCTTATAATGAGGTACCGACCAAAGGGAATAATACCAGAAAAAATAAGGTATTCTTAACAAAAGGACAATTACAAGAGAGTTAATTCTTTTTTAAATTTATTATGTATTTTATAATTTAAAAAACCCCGATAAATATCGGGGTTTTGAAATAATTAATTAAAGTTATCTTTGTTGAACAATAGTAAAAGCTCCACCACTAACTTCCTGTTCTAGGAATGCTCCAAAAGCATCACCGAAAACATTGAATTCTACGTCAGTAGCACCATCATAATCAATTGCTTTACCAGCTGCTAACATTTGTAAGCCATAAGATAATTGACCTGGCATAATTTTTATACCTGGCCCATTTCCAACTTTTAGAATGTTAGTTAGTATTGATTTTTTATCTGCTGATCCACCAGATTGAATTGCCAATGCAATTAAAGCAGCTGCATCATAAGATTGAGCAACATATGGTGCAGTACCATCCATACCATTAGTTGCAGCAAGATCATTAAATTTGCCAGCACCTTTAGATGTTGATCCAGGAACAGATCCAAAAGATCCTTCTAGGTCACTACCAATATTATCTACTAAAGCTTGACCTATCATTCCATCACCAAGTACGAATAAATCAAAAGCACCTGAGTCTAAAGCACCTTGAACGATTTTTCCGCCAGCTTGATCAAGATAACCAAGAACAGCTAAGGCATCTCCGCCTGCTGAAGCTAATACTCCAACTTCTGCTGAATAGTCACCTTTTCCATTTTCATGCGGATCATTTGTTGTAACAGTTCCTCCACCAGCTTCAAATGCTCCAGCAAAAACTTCAGACAAACCTTTTCCATAGTCACTGTTTTCATAAGTGATTGCAATAGAAGTCAAACCTCTATCTAAAGCAATATCAGCTAGAATTTGACCACCTTTTGCATCAGAAGGAGCAGTTCTCCAGAAAGTACCACTATCAGGAACTTTACTTAACGCAGGAGACGTAGCAGATGGTGATACCATCAAAATACCATTAGGAACAGCAACACTTGCATTAATTGCTTTTGTAACACCAGAACAATCAGCTCCCATAATTGCAACAACTCCATCAGCAACTAGTTGTTCTGCAGCAGCTGTAGCAGCAGCAGAATCAGTACAAGTTGAGTCACCCTCTACAATTGTAAAAGTTTCACCACCTAGGAGATTACCAGAATTAGAAGCTTCTAGAAAAGCAAGTCTAGCCCCATCTCTCATTGCAGGAGTTAGTGATTCAATAGGTCCTGTAAAACCAAGGATAATTCCTACTTTAATTTCAGCTAAAGAAGCAGTCGAAATAGTCGACAAACTAATAATAGCTGCAAGAAGTAATTTTTTCATATTTCCTCCAAGAAAATTATATAACCCCCTATAATCTAATTTAAAAATTAGGTACAGTAGTCAATTGTAATGATATTCTTTAAATTTATATATTTTTGTTAAAAAATGGCAAATTTTAGTACTGATATTGTTATTATTGGAGCTGGAGTCATTGGATTGGCAACTGCAAGGACTTTATCAGAATATGGAAAAGAGGTTCTTGTTCTAGAAGAATTGAGTGAATTTGGAAAAATTACTAGTTCAAGAAACTCAGGAGTCATTCATGCTGGTATATATTATCCTGAGAATTCTCTTAAAGCCAAAATGTGTGTTGAAGGGAATAAACTTTTATATGAATATTGTAATAAATATTCGATCCCTCACAAAAATACAAAAAAAATTTTAGTAGCTTCGAGTGAAGATCAGGTTAAAATTATTGATGATATTAAAGTACAAGCAGAAAAAAATAGTGTTCAAAATATTGAAAAAATTTCTAAATCAAAAGTTTCTATTCTAGAGCCTTTAATTGAATGTAAAGAGGCTTTGTTAATTCCAACAAGTGGGATAATTGATTCTTATAGTTTGATGAATTCATTAGAGGGTCAAATTAAAGATGCTAAAGGTATGATTGCTTATAATTCAAAAGTTTCTAAAATTAATTTTGACGGAAAATTTTTTACTTTACAAATTCAAGATCAAGAAAATAATATAACATCGATTAGATGTAAGTATCTTATTAATTCAGCAGGCTTGTATGCTTCTAAAGTAGCAAATAGTATTGAGGAATTGAATAAAAAATTTATTCCTAAAACGTACTATGCAAAGGGTAATTATTTTAGTTTAAGTAGAGATCTTGGTATAAAACATTTGATCTATCCAATTCCTGAGGGATTTGGTTTAGGAATACATTTAACCTTAGAAATGGATAACACGATTAAGTTTGGTCCAGATGTTGAGTGGATTGAAGATATTGATGATTATGAAGTTAATGATAAGAGCAAGGAGAGATTTACAAAAGAAATATTGAAATACCTACCATCTTTAAAAGCTAATTTACTTGTTGCTAATTATTCTGGTATACGCCCTATTATGAATAAAAAAGATAAATCTATGAGAGATTTTACTATTAGTACAGAGCAAGATCATAATATATCGGGCTTAATAAATCTATATGGAATAGAGTCTCCAGGACTCACATCTTCCCTTTCTCTAGCAAAACATATTGCAAAAAATTTCTTCTAGCATGAAAATAGGAATTCTTGGAGGTGGGGTGTGGGGATGTGCACTTGCAAGGTTATTAAGTTATAATAAAGTTACAATATTTGCTCGAGATCTTAAAATTACAGACTCTATTAACAATCATCACTTTAATCCTAAATTAAAATATGTTGTGTTTAATAATAATGTTTCAGCTCAGATAAACTTAGAATTGTTGTCTGATATGAATTGCATTTTTATCGCTATACCATCACAAAATATTAGAGAAGTTTTATCCTTGTTAAACTTGCAAAATAAAGATCAAGAAATAATAATAACTTCCAAAGGCATAGAAATTCAATCAGGTCTTTTACTTAGTGAGGTAATAAAAGAGACTACAGAAACAAAAAAAATAAGTATTTTATCTGGTCCATGTTTCTCAGATGAAGTAGCTAAAAATTTACCTACAGCTGTTACTTTTGCATCTAAAAGCAAAAAATCCTTTGAAAATATAAGTGCTTTAATAAAAAATAGAAATTTTCGAATGTATTATTCTGATGATTTAATAGGTTGTCAAATAGGAGGTGCTTTAAAAAATATTTATGCCATAGCAGCAGGTATTTCTGTGGGTTTGAATTTAGGTGAAAATGCTAAGAGCGCTATCATTACAAGATCTTTTGTAGAAATAAATAGATTTGGCGAGTCTTTAGGAGCTAATAGGAAAACTATTTTTGGTTTATCAGGATTAGGTGATTTAATTTTAACATGTAATTCTATTAAATCTAGAAATACAAAATTTGGGTATTTAATTTCAACTATCAATACACCCAATTTTAAGGAGATTTTAAAATCACAAGAAATAACAGAGGGATATTTCACTGTTGCGGCAGTTTATAAGATGGCAGAGCAAAAAAATATTGATATGCCAATTATGAAATCAATTTATAATATCTTATATAATGAATATTCAATTAAAAAAGAAATTAATAATTTATTAGAAAGACCTATAACTGATGAATTTGAAAAATAACTTTTATGATTTAGATTTAAGTTGGATAAATAATGTTCAAGTTAATCTAAGTGCTGTCGAACGCAGGACATCTTCTTTAGTTAAACGACGTTCTGTAAAAAAAGATTATCAAGTGGCTTGGTTATTGAAAGCAATAACTTTAATAGATTTAACGACACTTAATGGGGATGATACTTTTGGTAAAGTTGATCGTCTTTGTCATAAGGCTTTAAATCCAATTGCTGCAAATATACTAAAATCATTACAATTATCAGTGACTTTAAGAGTTGGAGCAGTTTGTGTTTATCATCACTTGGTAAGGCAAGCTAAAAAAAATTTAAAAGGTAAGATTCCCATTGCAGCAGTATCAACGGGTTTTCCAGCAGGTTTGTCTTCTTTAGCAACTAGGAAAAAAGAAATAATTGATTCAATTAACTCAGGAGCTACAGAAATAGATATCGTTATTAACAGAGGCTATGTTTTACAGAACGACTGGATAAAATTATATAATGAGGTAAAAAGTTTTAAAGTTGCAGCAAATAGAGTTAAAATTAAAGCTATTTTAGGAGTAGGAGATTTAGAGACAATGAGAAATGTAGCTAAGGCCTCTCTTGTTTGTATGATGGCAGGTGTTGATTTTATTAAAACTTCGACAGGAAAAGAAAGTACTAATGCTAATCTAAATAACAGTCTTGTGATGTTAAGGATGATTAGAGAATTTTATGAATATTCAGGAAGAAAAATAGGATTTAAACCAGCAGGAGGTATTTCAACATCAAAATCTGTTATAGAATTTTTAATTTTAGTTATGGAGGAGTTAGGAAAGGAATGGATTAATCCTAGTTTGTTGCGAATTGGTGCATCTAGTTTATTAATTGATATAGAAAGACAATTATATCACCATGCTTTTGATCGATATGCAACTAAAGATAAAATAGCGATGGCATAAATGAATAAGATATTAAAGAATTTTAAAAATATAAAATACGGACCAGCTCCTGAAGATGATAAAGAAGTTATTGCATGGATTAAGAAATTATCTTCACCCAACAAAAATTATATTGATGGCAAATGGGTGCTTTCAAAAAGTTCAAAAAAAATACAAGTAATCAATCCTTCCAATAAAAAAAAATTATTCAATTTAACTATAAGTTCAAAAACAGATATAGATTTAGCAGTAAATGCTGCAAGCAAGGCTCATCTTAAGTGGTCTAAATTATCCCCCTATAAGAGATCACAATTTTTATACGCACTTGCTCGCTTAATTCAAAAGCATTCTAGGTTTTTAGCAGTTTTAGAAACTATAGATAACGGAAAACCTATTCGAGAGACTCGAGACATAGATATACCTCTTGTTGCTCGTCACTTTTATTATCATGCTGGTTGGGCTGCTAAATTACAAAAAAATTTAGAATCAATCGGGGTTGTTGGTCAAATTATCCCTTGGAATTTTCCAATGTTAATGCTTGCTTGGAAAATAGCCCCAGCTATTGCATGTGGCAATACCGTTGTATTAAAACCCGCTGAATATACTTCTCTGACTGCTTTATTTTTTGCAGAACTATGTATGAAAGCGAAAATACCTAACGGGGTAATTAATATAGTCACAGGCAATGGGTCTACAGGAGAATATATAACTAGTCATCCCAAGATTAAAAAAATAGCCTTTACTGGTTCAACTGAGGTTGGAAAAAAAATTATTTCTTCAACTGCCAATTCTAATAAAAAATTAACAATGGAACTTGGTGGTAAATCACCCTTTATTGTTTTTGAAGATGCCGATTTAGATAGTGCTGTAGAAGGTGTAGTTGATGCTATTTGGTTTAATCAAGGTCAAGTTTGCTGCGCTGGATCAAGATTATTAGTTCAAGAAAGTATTGAGAAAAAATTTATAAAAAAATTAATGCAGCGCATGGAAAAATTAAGAGTAGGAAATCCTCTTGATAAATCTATTGATATTGGAGCCATTGTTGCTGCTGTTCAACTTCAGAAAATTAATTCTCTTGTAAGAATGGGAGTAAAAGAGGGTGCAAACTTATGGCAACCCTCTTGGTCATGCCCAACCGAAGGTTTGTTTTATCCGCCATCATTATTTACAAATGTTGCTCCTGCATCTCGTATCGCCCAAGTAGAAATATTTGGACCCGTTTTGACTTGTTTAACATTTCGTACGCCAAGTGAGGCAGTTGCTATTGCTAATAATACTCCATATGGACTTGCGGCAAGTATTTGGTCAGAAAATATTAATCTTGCTTTAGATATGGCACCAAAAATAAAAGCTGGAGTCATATGGATTAATTCTACTAATCTTTTTGATGCTGCTTGTGGATTTGGTGGATATAAAGAAAGTGGATTTGGAAGAGAAGGAGGAAGTGAAGGAATAAGAGTATATTCTAAAATAAATTTACCTCAGATAAGTAAAAATAATAGAATCGATAAAAAAATTAAATTTAATTTACCTCTCATTGATAGAACTCCTAAACTTTATATTGGAGGAAAACAAAAAAGACCTGATGGAGGTTATTCGTTTCCTTTGAATGCTATAAATAATTCTTTCATCTGTGATATTCCTGCAGCGAATAGAAAAGATGTTCGTGATAGTGTTGAAGTAGCAGCAAAATCTTTTTCAAAACAAATATCTAATTTTAATCGTTCTCAAATATTATTTTATTTAGCTGAAAACTTACAGCAAAGAGAAAGAACATTTGTTGATTTATTAATTGTTTTAAAAGGGATGACTCTTGTAAACGCAACTAAAGAGTTTTCTCAATCATGTGAGCGTTTATTTTATTATGCTTCAATGGCAGATAAATTTGAAGGAAATATCCATAACCCCCCTATGCGAGGGTTAACTCTGGCTATGAAAGAACCTTTGGGAGTAATAGCAACTATTCTTAATGAAGATATGCCTCTTTTAAGTCTCATAACGATAATGGCTTCTGTTTTTTCTACTGGTAATACAAATATTATTGTTCCTGGACAAAAAACATCTTTAATAGCAACTGAATTATATCATGTCTTAGATACATCAGATGTTCCCACAGGTTATGTGAATATTTTAACTTCTAAAAATAATGAATTAAACAAAACCTTGTCACAACATGAAAATATAGAGGGAATATGGTACTTTGGTTTAGATCATAATCAAAAATCAACCATAATTAAGAATACAACATCAAATTTAAAACGTTATTGGTGTCCTGAAGAGAAAAATATAGATTGGGCAAATAATTCGGTGCAGTTTTTAAATGAGTTTTTATACCAAAGTACTCAAGTAAAAAATATTTGGATCCCGTATGGGGAATAATATATAATTTTTATATGTTAATAAATATTGATCCAGTCTTAAGTCCAGAGTTACTATCCGTTTTGCAGTCTATGGGACATGGTGACAGATTGGTATTATGTGATGCTAACTTTCCAGCTCATTCGAATAACCCCTTAGTAATTCGTTTAGACGGTGTAGATATTCCAAGAGCTGCAAAAGCAATTCTCTCTGTTTTCCCCTTAGATAGTTTTGTTTCTACTCCCGTTCAGCGAATGGAAATAGATGATAATCCTGATGAGATAAACGAAGTACATCAAGACTTTATAGATGTTGTAAAAAAAGTTTCTGGTCCCAATTGGAATATAGGATCAATAGAAAGACAACAGTTTTATGAGGAAACAAAAAATACTTATTGTGTTGTTAGCACAAGTGAAACGAGACCTTTTGGTTGTTTTATCTTAACCAAAGGAGTTGTTAAGTCTGACGGCACTGTTTGGGTTTTAGATAAATAATTTATATATGTCCTCAATTTGTATTCTTGGAATTTATGTTGCCGATCTAGCTTTCTTTGGGAAATCTATTCCTGTTTCAGGAGAAACAATAAAGGGTGAGAATTATGTTATAGGCCCAGGTGGGAAAGGGTCTAATCAAGCTGTAGCAGCAGCTAAAGCGGGAGCAAAAACATATTTTATTTCTAAAATTGGAGATGATCAATTTGGAAGTATGGCAACCAAAATTTATGATAATACAGGTGTTGATTATTCTAAAGTTATTATTTCAAAAGAACATGCAACGGGTGCTGCAGGAATTTTAGTTGATCAGCAATCAGGAAAAAATGCTATTAATGTAGTTCCTGGTGCCGCTGGAATGTTAACTAATAAAGATATTGATCAAGCATCTGATGTTATAAAAAATTCAGAAGTATTCCTAACGCAATTAGAAGCTCCAAAAGAAGTTGTATTTTATTCATTGCAAAAGGCACATAGGAATAATGTAATAACTATTCTTAATCCTGCTCCAGCAACTTCAATAGATCAAAATATTTTTCCTTTAATAGATTATTTTACACCTAATGAATATGAGGCAAGTTTTTATGCTAATCATAAAGTTGAAAATGAATTAGATCTGAAACAAGCCTCTGATCAATTTTTAGACTGGGGTATTAAAAATATTATTATTACCATGGGGGAGAAGGGTGCATATTTTGCTAATAAAGAAGAGCAATTTCATATCCCAATTGTTAACTTAAACAGTTCAGTCATTGATACAACAGGGGCAGGAGATGCTTTTAATGCTGGTTTCGCTGTAGCTTTAATAGAAAAACAAAATATCAAGGATGCTATTAGATTTGCTAGTGTTACAGCCGGTTTATCTACAACAAAAATCGGAACAGCAAATTCCATGCCTTCTCGCGATGAAATTGATAAACTTCTCTAAATAATATATAATACTCCAATGCAGCTATTTCTTGAGAGATTATTATACTTTTGGGCCGCAGTAACTGCTATTGGATTACTCATAGTTGTTTTGGTTTGGGCTATTTCAACCATTATTTATGTAGCTTTTATCTCTTTATTTGTTGCTATAGTTGCTGCAGCTTTTTACCACTTTTATTGGGCAAATAGAGATAATTAATTTATCTGCATCACTTAATGACAGGTAAATATATTTTTTATGATTTAGAGACGACGGGCAGAGGAAAGAAAGAGAGCGCTACGGCATTTGGCACTACTCCTAAATGGGAGCAAATATTACAAATTGCAGCAATTGTAACAGATGAGAATTTTCAACCAACTAATCAAAATATTAACGAATTTTGTAGACCTAGAACGTCCATTATTTCTCAACCTGGGGCATTATTAACTACACAAAAAGGAATAAGAGAATCACTTAATGCAAAATTATCTTCTTATGAATTAATAAAAAAAATAAATTCGACTTTTGATCAATGGAAAAAAGATAATGTTGATCCAGTATTTATTGGTCACAACATTATTGATTTTGATGAGTCAGTCTTAGAGTATAATTTATTTAATAATTTATTTTTTCCCTATATTACAAGAAAGAATAGGGGAGATACGCTTAACTTATCAAGAGCGCTGTATGCATTAAATCCTTCAAGCATTAAAACTCCTTTAACAGCACGTGGTAATCCCAGTTTTAAATTAGATAAATTAGCGGAATTAAATAATTTACCTGTAGAATTTGCTCATGATGCATTCAGTGATGTGAAGACGTCTATAGCCTTAACAAAATTTATTCATGACATAGATCAAGAAAATTGGAAACAGTTAAAGATGACTATGAATAAAGAAAAAGCGATTGAATATGTAAATGCCAATAAAGGTTTTTGTTACATGACAAGCTTTGCAGGAAAAGTAAAATTACAAGCCTTATCCATGGTTTGCGAGTCACAATATAGTGGTTGGTTTCATACAATAGATTTAGCACATGATCCCAACCCTCTTTTAGAGGCTAATATTGAAGAATTTAAAAAGTTAATTAAGAAAAAAAATCGATATGTAATTTGTAATCAGCATCCTATTTTATTATCTGGAAAGATTGCAACTAATTATGAGCCTTATAATGAATTAGGGGCAGAAATATTAAATGAGCGAGCAAAAAAAGTTTATCAAAATAAATCTCTTGCAGATAAATTTAAACATATGGAAATTGATCGTCAAATTGAAAAAGAAGATGAAGCTTCACAAGATAATATTTTTCCAGAGAGTAAAGCCAATATGTTTACAAAATTTGGACAAGGAGATACTTTGAGAGAATTTCATGAAAGTAATACGTGGGCAGAAAAATATCAAGTTGCTCTCACTATCCGTGATAAGAGGGCTAGTTTTATTCTAAAGCGCTTAATTTTTGATGAGAGTCCAAGTACCTTATCTGACAAAGATTTTAAATATGTTCATCGCGAACTACATGATCGTTTGGTGATTAATCAGGAACGACCTTTTACTACTATTCCAGAGGCAATGATGCAAACTGATACTGAATTAGTTGATTTAGAGGATGGCGATGATGATCTTAAAGAAGAAAAGCTTAGAATATTAAAAGACTACAATACTTATTTAATTTTTATGGAACAATATTTTAAAGATAAAAGTTCTAAACCTTTAAAATTAGGTCATGAATTAGTAAAACAAATTTTTGATTAATGTTTGAATTACAATATATTGTTATTGGTTTGGTTCAGGGTATAACTGAATTTTTACCAATTAGTTCCTCAGCCCATCTCATCTTAATTTCAACTCTGACAGATTGGAAAGATCAAGGAGTTTTTACTGATATTGCTGTCCATATAGGAACATTAGTAGCAGTTATTATTTACTTATTTAATCATATTAAAAAAATACTTTTTGATTTCTTTTCTTTTAAAAAAAATTACTTTCATCAAAATGATCTCTGGGGCATAAAAATTATTATTGCTACTATTCCAGCGCTTATAGTTGGATTTTTTGTTTATGAATATCTGCTGGATTATTTAAGAAGTTTAGTGGTGATAGCCTGGGCTAGTATTATTTTTGGTATTATTTTATATTTCGCAGATCAACGAGGCCAGTCTAGTAAAAGATGGGAAGAGTTAAAATTTTGGGAAATATTTGTTGTTGGTATTTTTCAAGTTTTAGCTTTTATTCCAGGTGCTAGTAGGGCAGGGGTAACAATTACAGGAGCAAGAATACTAAATGTTAAAAGAGATTCAGCCGCTATATTTTCAATGCTTCTGTCCATACCTATAATTGCTGCTTCTCTCACTTTAGCTCTGTTGGATATATATTCTATGCAAAATATAGTTATAGATTTAACCCAGCCAATTTTAGCAACAATTATTTCTTTTGTAACAGCCATAATATCTATTAATGTCATGATGAAAATTTTACAATTTACAAATTTTAATATTTTTATAATTTATAGAATTTTACTTGGTATTACTTTATTGGTAATTTATGTATAAAATAAAAGGAGTTTTCGGTGCAGCCTTAACACCAATTAATAGGGATTATTCTATCAATTATAAGCTTTTTCATTCTCATTGCCAATGGCTTTTAACACAGGGTTTAGACGGGTTAGGTATTTTTGGCACAACTGGAGAGGCTAATGCATTTAATGTTGAAGAAAAAATTAATGCTCTACAATTTTTAATTGATAACCATATCAATCCTAATCATTTAATGCCAGGTACCGGCCAATGCTCAGTAACTGATACTGTACGTTTTACCAAAAAATGTGCTGAATTAAAGGTAAGAGCAGTTTTAGTTTTACCAGCTTTTTTCTATAAAGGGGTTACAGATGAAGGAGTAATTGAATATTATAAACGCGTAGTTGAAGAAGTAGGAGATAATAATCTTCATTATGTTTTATATCATATCCCTCAGACATCTGGAGTTAATATTAGCTTTGACGTGATTGAAAAATTATTAAAATTATATCCTAATAATATTGTTGGTATGAAAGACTCTAGTGGAAATCTTGATAATATGCTTAAAATAACAAAATTTTTTAATGAATTTTCCCTTTTCTCAGGTTCTGATAGTTTGGCGTTAAAAGTATGCAAAAGAGGTGGGGCAGGGGCAATCACTGCTACTTCTAATATTTCAGGTAAGCTACTTAGTTTTATTGTGACTAATCACAAAGAAGAATCATCTATTGATAATTTTCAAGAACTACAATTACTTCAAGTAAAAATAAGGGAAATGCTTTTTACACATGAACCTGTTAGTGCTTTAAAAGCTATCTTGTCTGTAAAACAGGATAATCAAGAATGGAATAGAGTTAATCCACCTCTTTGTAGAATAGAAAATCCCCAGAGTAATAAAACCATAATAGGATTAATAGAATTACTACGTAAGATGGATGAACTAGTACCTTCTACGTGATTGAAAATAACTCCTTGCTTTTAATCCTACAAAATTTTGAACAGGTTTTAAAAACATTGCAAAGCCAAAGCAATCTGTAAAGAAACCAGGTGTGATTAGAAGCAAACCTGAAATAAGCAAAAAAATTCCACCTTTAATTTCTTCTGTTGGCATAACACCTTGTGAGAGATTACGTTGTGCGTTGAATAACAAATTAAGTCCTTGTTTTCTAACTAAATAAATTCCAGCTAAAGCTGTTATTAATATTATAGCGATGGTTTTTAAAATACCTATGTTTGATCCTACAGTAATAAAAATAGCAATTTCAATTATAGGAATTAAAATAAAAAGTAAAAATATCATTTCTATACAAATATATTATCTTTCTAATGACTCTATTTCATTAATTTTAATTTGTTTTTCAAATTCTCTTAATCGTCTATATACACTTGCTAATTCAATAATAGTTGGCCAAGCCTTAAATAAATATTGAAGCGAGCCCTCTACCCTTCCAAAAGCTCTTAGTATTTGCTGCATTACGCCAAGAGTCATTACTCCTGCAACAATGGCAGGGGCTAATAAAATATATCCAACCAACACATTAGCCTGAAGATAGGCTAATCGACCAATATTAAAATATAGATATCGCAGATAACTTTTATAATTAATCTTCCTAACGCCATCAAATAATTCTTCTAGTGTTTTTGGTCTTACGGTTCCATCGTCTTCTGCTATAACAAGTATTTTTCGATATGCGGCTTCCTTTTTTTGTAAGTCATATTCAATACCTACGAGTCTTAATAAGTAAGATAAAATCATCATTAAAATAGTACCACCAATTGCCCAAAGAAGAGCGCCTGTGACTAAAGAATATTCCCAATCACCAAACCACATTATTGGAATACCTACCGATAATCCCATTAACAAAGGAAAGAATTCAATTAGTACCATTATAGATTCTATAAAGTTAGTTCCAAGACCTTCAAGAATACGACTAAACTTAATTGTATCTTCTTGTACCCTTTGACTAGCACCTTCAATTGTTCGCGCTTTGTCAAATACACTATGATACCAATCCACCATTGATGCACGCCATCTAAACAAAAAGTGTGCTGTTAAAAATGATGTTGCAAGTCCTAACACAATCCACATGGCAGCCAATTTACCAAAACTTATTAATCCCCCTATATACTCATCCATTGTAATAGCATTTGGAGTTCCTAATGCTTTTTGAATCATGTCATAAAAGCCACCAAACCATTCATTTATTTTTACATCAATTTGTACCTGAATCCATAATGAGGTTAAAATTACAAAAGAACCTAAATACGCCCAGAGAAACCATTTTTTATTAGTAAAAAATTTATACATTAAAAAAATCTATAACGATTTGTAAAAATATTAGAAGCATATAATGATATTTCTCACACACAAAAGATAAAAAAATTATTTTAAAAATTTATCAACTTCTACCTGATAGGATTCAACAAGCCTATTTGTTTCATTAGCCATTGCTACAACTGCAATTAACTCTTTTAACATTTTATCTGTCATTCCTTTTTTCTTTGCAGCAATGCTATGGGAGCGAATACAATATTCACAACTATTTGTCATTGATACAGCTAGGTAGATCATTTCTTTAGTTAAAGGATCTATAGCTCCTTTTTTCATAACTTGTTGAAGAGAGTTCCAAGTTCTCTCTAATGTATCGGGATCAGTGGCAAGAGTCTTCCAAAAGTTAGGAATTTTTTTAATGTTTCTTGTTTTCTTTATATTATCAAATATTTTTTTTGTTTTACCTTTTGCTTTTTTTTCAGAAATTATTTTTAATATAGGCATTTACCCCTCCATATTATTTCACAAATGATAGAACAATATGAGTTTTAATAAAATAGGAATTTGCGAATTATTAGATAATTATCTTATTTTTTCTTTTGTCGCCGTTTATTTTTTCTATATTTTGAACCTCTTTTACGTCGACCTCTATGTTTTTTAGGATATCCCATAATATGAGAAGTACATATACAAAATTACTATACTAAGTCAAAGATTTAATAATGCCAATCTCTTGCTTCTCCAAACAAAAAGTCACGAAAAACTTCTAAACGTCGATCATTTTTAAAAGCTTCGCTGTATACAAAATAAGTTTGATAAGAAGGGCCTTCGATAGAAGGCAAAACACGAACTAAATGGGATTTATCTGCTACCATGTAATCAGGAAGGGAAGCTAGACCCGCTCCTTTTTCAATAGCAAGAGACATTCCATAAATACTGTTTACACGGAATTTTGGACGTCGTTTTCCATTTTCTTTTCCTATTTTTAAAATCCAATCTATATTAGATATAGGCGAAGGAAGACCAGCTCCAAAACAGATTAAGCTATGTTTATCAAGGTCAGCCGTATTTCTTGGAATACCTTTTTCTTTAAGATAATCTGATGATCCATAAATATGGTTGTGAAAGTTAACAAATTTTTTAAAAATTAAATTTGCTTGTGTTGGTCTTTTTACGCGAACAGCAACATCAGCAGATCTATTTGATAAATCTATTTCTTCATCACTCATTAACAAACTTACTTCTATGTCAGGAAATTGGTCAGTAAATTTATTTATACGAGGAGTTAACCAAGTAGATCCAAAGCCAATTGTTGTACTTACAGTTAATTTACCAACTGGTTTAGTTTTTTTATCTAATAATTTTTGTTCAAAATTTGAAATATAAAAATTAATTTTGTTAACTGTTTCAAATAAATTCTCCCCTTGTTCAGTTAAGCGAACTCCTTTTTGATGACGAGTAAATAAAGTTGTTTTAATATCAAGTTCTAAATCCTGGATTTGTCGACTTATAGCAGATTGACTAATATTAAGTTTATAACTTGCTTTTGATATACTTTTATTTATTGCCACCTCATAAAATGCTTTTAGTTTGTTCCAGTCCATTATCGAATAGATTTAATTAGTTCTTCGTATTTTGTTTCAGGTGATTCATAGATATAAGAGCCAGCAACTAACACATCAGCCCCATTATCTTTACAAATCTTGCTTGTTTCCTTATTAATTCCTCCGTCAATCTCTATTTCAAAATTTGCTTTCATAGATTGGCGAAGTTCTCTTAACTTTTTTATCTTAGAGATTTGATTATATAAAAATTTTTGTCCTCCAAATCCTGGTATTACTGTCATAACAACTACTAAATCTATGTATTCTAAATACTCAATTATTTTTTCAATTTCTATATTAGGATGAATGGCAACTCCTGTTTTACAACCCCCTGATTTAATCATTTCTATAATTTCTCCAGGATTTTTGTCTGCTTCAGGATGAAAACTAATTATATCTGCGCCAGCATTAATGAATTCTTGAATATAAGGAAGAACTGGACTAATCATTAAATGAACATCCAATAATTTTTTTGTGATAGGACGAAGGGATTTAACTATATTTGGTCCAAATGAAATATTAGGAACATAATGACCATCCATTACATCAATGTGTATGTATTCTACCCCAGCATTATCTACATTGATAATCTCTTTCTCTATTTTTAGTAAATCAGCAGAAAGAATAGAAGGGGCAATTTTAACCATAAATTTAATATTAAAGAAATAATATATTTTAATATATACCGATTCATAAATTATGACATCAATAGTTTCAAAACCATGGGGCTCCTATCAAGTAATAGAAGAAGGAGAAAAATATAGAATTAAAAGAATTATTGTAAATCCAGGAGGCAAATTATCTTTACAAAGTCATCAATATCGTGCGGAACATTGGGTTGTTGTTAAAGGTAAGGCTGAAGTTATTATTGAAGAAGTCGTATCAGTGCTTCATTCTGGTGAATATATTTTTGTCCCTCTTCGAGCAAAACATCGTCTTGCAAATAATTATTCAGAAGATCTTGTAGTCATTGAGGTTTGGTATGGAGATAATCTTGATGAAGAAGATATTATTCGTTATGAAGATATTTATAAAAGACAATAAATATGATAATTAACACTCCAATTTCTCTTGGTGAATTAATAGATAAGATATCTATTTTGAAAATTAAGCAAAAAAAAATAACTGATAAAAAAAAATGTTCTTTTATCAAAAAGGAACTTTCTTTATTGCAAACAATCCTTTCAAGCTCAACTATAGATAAAAAAATTAATCTATATCTAAAAAAATTAACCAAGGTAAATTCTAAGTTATGGAAAATTGAAGACGATATTCGTGATTGTGAAAAAAAAAAAAAATTTGATCAAAAATTTATTGATTTATCAAGAGCTGTTTATTTAAACAATGATAAAAGATCAGAAATTAAGTTAGAAATAAATAATCATTTTGGCTCAACATTAGTGGAGGTAAAATCCTATGAAAAATACTAATTTAATCGGTTAAGACTAGATTGAATTAAATTTATTAAAGCTTTTTTATATTCATTATTTTTAAAAACACCTAAACTATCCATAGCTACATTAGCAAAATGACGAGCACGTTCAACCGTATCTGAAATGCAATTATATTTTTGCATTATTTTGATGGCTTTACCAAAATCATCTTTACCTTGTTTATGATTTACAATGGTTGTATTCCAAAATTTTTTTTCTTCATTATTAGATCTTAAATATGCAAGGATAATGGGTAATGTAATTTTTCCTTCTTTAAAATCATCACCAACATTTTTTCCTAAAGAGTCATTTGTCGAATAATAATCAATAGCATCATCAATTAGTTGAAATGCCATACCAAAATTTGTTCCAAAAGATTTTATAGATTCCACCTCTTTAGCTGAACCACTTGCAGTAATACATCCAACTTGGCATGCCGCACTAAATAAAGATGCAGTTTTATCATTAATTACTTCAAAATAGACATCTTCATTAATTGTAGGATCTTTATCATTGTTTAATTCTAATATTTCTCCTTCAGAAATAATGACACTTGTATCAGATAATATTTTTAATATTTCTAAATTTCCATATTTAGTCATTAATTGAAACGCACGACTAAAAAGAAAATCTCCTACTAAAACGCTTGTTTTATTTCCCCAAACTTCATTAACACTTAAATTACCTCTTCGTTTTTTACTTTCATCTATAACATCATCATGAAGTAATGTTGCAGCGTGTATAAATTCAACAGCTGTTGCAAGTCCTATATGATTTTTATTATTATCCTTTTTCTTTTCAATTAGACGATAACAGCATGAAGTTAGAAGGGGGCGCAATCTTTTGCCACCTGATAAAATTAGATAAGAGGAAATTTCATGAATAAGAGGCACTTTGCTATCAAGTTTTTCTAAAATCAGTGTGTTGATAGATTCAAGATCTTCTTGACACAAATTAATCAATTTTGACATTTTTTGATTGAATGAGCCATTGTAGGTTTTTAATTGGATTATTTGTCCCATAAACTTATTTTATACGTAATCTTTCATATTGATGCTAGTCAGATACAAGTTTTTTATCAAAAAACCACTTAATTTTAAAAAAAAATAGATTGAATAATAAACTTTCTCCTGCTTCCAACATTTGATAAGAGAGATCATGTTAAAATCATTATTTTCAAATTCTATAAATATACCTACTTTAAGACTCTCTGGAGTAATAGGTCAGGCAGGATTTATGCGTTCAGGTTTAAGTATTACTTCTTTGGATAAGCTAATTGATAAATTGTTTGCTGATAAGAAGAGTCCAGCCGTTGCGTTAATTATTAATTCTCCTGGCGGATCTCCAACACAATCATCCTTAATAGCAAATAAAATAATAAAAAAATCAAAAGAAAAAAATAAAAAAGTCATATCTTTTGTAGAAGATGTTGCTGCCTCTGGAGGTTATTGGTTAGCTTGTGCAAGTGATGAAATCTATATAGATACCAATTCAATTTTGGGATCAATAGGTGTAATTTCTCCTGGATTTGGATTTGTTGAATTAATAAAAAAAATTGGTATAGAAAGACGTATTTACACATCAGGAAAAAGTAAAAGTTTTTTAGATCCTTTTAAAGAAGAAAAAGAAGAGGATATTATTCGTTTAAAAAATATACAAGAACAAATACATGAAAATTTTATTTCTTATGTAAAAAATAGACGTGGATCAAAAATACAAGAAAAAAACTTTGATGAAGTCTTCAGTGGTTTGTTCTGGGTTGGTAAAAAAGCAATAGATTTAGGATTGGCAGATGGATTAGGATCTATCTATGATATTATTCAACAAAGATTTGGTAAAAAAGCAAAAATAAAAATTATAGATCAAAAAAAATCATTTATTCAAAGAAAACTGTCTTCATCATTATTAGATAGTGAAGCAATAATGCAAAAAATAGAAGAAAAAGCAATGTGGTCTAAATTTGGCCTATGATACAAAAAATATTTATTACTTTTTTTATTATTATGCTTGTTTTGTTTGGCATGCGTCTTTTAAAAAATATTACTTCAATTAAAAAAAGAAATAGTGAAAAAGATAAAAATATTGTTGATTTAGAAAAAGATCCTAAGACAAATGAATATAAGCCAAAGGATTAATTAATGGTGGCTAAAACTATGGAAGAATTGGTTTCTCTTTGTAAAAGAAGAGGCTTTATTTTTCAATCAAATGACATTTATGGAGGAGTTAAAGGTCTTTATGATTATGGACCAATGGGGGTAGAATTAAAAAATAATTTAAAACAATCTTGGTGGAAATCTATGATTTATGAAAGAGATGATATTGAGGGTTTAGATGCATCAATTCTAACAGCACCTGATGTTCTTAAACACTCAGGTCATGAAGATACATTTTCAGATCCTCTTGTAGATTGTAAATCTTGCAAATCTCGATGGAGGGCAGATCAGCTTGATAATAAGAATTGTCCTTATTGTAAATCTAATGATCTAACAGAACCACGACCATTTAATTTAATGTTTAAAACTGCTATAGGTCCAGTTGATGATGGGTCTTCTTTTGCTTATTTAAGGCCTGAGACTGCACAACAAATTTTTACAAACTTTAAAAATATTTTAACTTCTACTAACAAAACTATTCCTTTTGGCATTGCCCAGATCGGTAAGTCGTTTAGAAATGAAATAACTCCAAGAAATTTTATTTTCAGAGTTAGGGAGTTTGAGCAAATGGAATTAGAGTTTTTTGTTGAGCCTGGAGAAGATGTCACATGGCATAAGTATTGGGTTGATTCGAGATACAGTTGGTGGATTAATCAAGGTATAGATAAAAAAAATTTGGAACTCCAGGATATAGAAAAAAGTGAATTATCTCATTATTCAAAAGCTACTGTTGATATAATGTATGAATTTCCTCATGGAAAAGAGGAGCTTGAAGGCATAGCAAACCGAACTGATTTTGATCTAGGTTCTCATACCAAAAACCAAGAAGAATTTGATATCAAAGCAAAAGTAATCAAAAATGATAAATCTACAACTAAACTCTCTGTACATAATCTTGAAAACAATACTTGGACTATTCCTTTTGTCATTGAGCCTTCTGCAGGCGTTGATAGAGGCGTCCTTGCAATTTTGAATGAAGCTTATAAGGAAGAAAAAATAGATGATAAAAATTCAAGAATAGTCCTTGCTTTAAAGCCCCATTTGTCTCCAATTAAAGCAGCAGTAATACCTCTTAAAAAAAATAATGAAGAATTAGTTAATCATGCTAAGACTATAAAATCAAATCTGCAATTACTTGGAATGGGTAGAGTGATGTTTGAAAACTCAGGTAATATTGGAAAAAACTATCGTAGACACGATGAAATTGGAACTCCTTTATGTATTACTGTCGATTTTGAAACATTAGAAGATCAAACTGTTACTGTAAGAGATAGAGATACCATGAAGCAACAAAGACTAGGATCTGAAGAACTTATCAAATATTATAAAAAATATTTTAAATAATTTTTTAGGATTAAATAATTTGCCATCATCAATTCAAGTTTAAAAAAAAATAGTCATAAAAATGTTTTTAAAGATCAATGATATTATTGCTTGTAGAGCTCTTTTTTTTATTATGGCTTTTTACGTTGGTCTTTGGACCATTAGAATTCCTACAATTAAAGATCAAATTCAAACAGACTATTTAGGTATTGGTTTCATATTTGCAACCTTTGCAATAGGTTCAATTATTGCCATGTTTTTTGCAAGCAAAATAATCAGAAATACTTCTTGTAAAATAATTCTAATATATTCTGGATTATTTCAGGGATTATTATGGTTACCAACTGCTTTTATAAAAAATTTAGAAATTTTTATGATTATTGCCTTTATATTTGGGCTTTGCTTTGGAGCTTTTGAAATAGCATGCAATTTGTATGCATCAAATTTAGAAAAGCGTGAAAAAAAATCAATGATGTCAAGAATTCATGCTTTTTGGAGTTTAGGCGTCCTATTTGGCTCTCTTATTACAAGTCTCTTTCTTGAATGGAATATTTCATTCCTTAACAACATATTAGTTTATGTAATTATTTTGCTTCCTGTAAATTTATTATTTGCCTTTAATTTAAAAGAAGATAAAAAAAGTTCAGAGACTGATAAAAAAAATATTTTTTTTATTTGGCCTGTAATAATTTTTCTATTAGTTATTGTTTCTATGGCAAATGCTTTAATAGAGGGTAGTGTTGACGCATGGGGCGCTTTATATATGAGAGATTATATTAAAGTTGATGGTTTTCAGATAGGTCTTGCAACGTTAAGCTATAACATTTTTATGGTAATAGGGAGATTTAGTGGTGATTGGTTTAGAGATAAACTTGGGGTTTATAACTTACTAATAATATTGTTTTCTTTAACAGTTTTAAGTTTAATAATTCTCATATTTTTTAACTCAATTGCTTTATCTATCTTAGGTTTTTCATTACTTGGAATAGGAACATCTTCTATAATACCAATTGCTTATAGTTTAGCTGGTAAAATAAAAGGTATTGAAGGTGGAGTAGGAATAACAATAGTTTCAATTGCTGTGTATGGCACATTTATGGGAGCGCCGGCTTCATTAGGCTTGTTAGCTAATGCTTATGGAGTAAACAATATATTTATTCCTATGTTTATAATTTTTATTTTATTATTAATCCCAATAAAAATATTTAAAAGAGAGTTTAAATTATAAAAATTTTAGTAAGGCGTTAGAGTCTGTTTTTATTTTCTCCTTGTTTAAACTTTTATTTTTTATCAAATTGATTTTTAACATACATAAAACATATTGCCCTGTTTTGGAAATAACACTTCCAATGTTAATATTTTTTTGGATGATATAATCGCCTGGATTAATATTGCCTGATAATATCTCAAGAGCATATATTTGTTTTTTAAGAAGCGATCGATATTTCATACGAGCAGTAATTTCTTGTCCCACAAAACAACCTTTCTCCCAACTAATTGCATTAATGTTATGAAAATTATTTTCAAGTAAAAGAGATTGATTTTCAATTAGATCATCTGGTGTATAGGGTACTAAATTTTTCATTAAAATTTCTTTGTATTTTTTAAAATCAAGTTCTTTAAATTTATTTATTTTTTTTAAATTGTTTTTATTTATAAATAGTTTTTGACCAATATTAGGGTGACGGGGATCCTGGAAGGATATAATATCTTTTGGAATTTTTTGTAACTCTTTTGCAAAGAAAATGATAGATGAAATGCTTTCATTAATAGAAAAATCAACTATTGCTCTAAGCTTATACATTTTTAATTTACTAATGAACATTTCAAAATATTTTTCATGTATTTCAACTAAATATTTATCAATTATTTGAATGATAAAAAAATCAGCTAAAAACTTACCCTGAGGAGTTAATAAACATGCGTATATAGGATTATCAACTTTGCATTCATTAATATCGTTAGTTATTAATCCCTGTAAGAAATTAGTACTATCTTTCCCTTTAATTTCAATAAATTTTGAGAAAGAATTATTTATAAAGCAGTCACCATTCATAATCTAAATTATATATATTCTATTTATTATAAATTTGTATATTAACAACCTGTGAAAATACTTGTTATATCATCAAACTTAATTGGAGATTCTATACTTTCTACAGGAGTTATTGAACATTTTTATAAAAAAAACCCTAAAGCTAAGTTTACTTTTCTTATTGGACCCACTGCAGGTCAAATTTATGAACATTTTCCAGGATTAGAAAAAACTGTTTCAATTAAAAAACTGAAATTTAACCTTCATTGGTTAAAAATGTATTTTAACTGTTGCCTTACAAAGTGGGATATTGTTATCGATTTAAGATCTTCTCTTTTACCATATTTATTATTAGCAAAAAAAAAATATATTTTTAAAAAAAATAAAACACTTCATCATATAGAACAATTAAATCAATTTTTTAATTTATCAGAATCTCTTTTATTTGTACATAATGATCCTATAGAAGAAAATATTGTTAACAATATAATGGAAAGTAATTACAAATACATTGTAATTTTTCCTGGAGGTAATTGGAAACCAAAAATCTGGCCAGCTAATCAGTATAATAAATTATTACACATGATATGTAACAGATATTCAAATATAAAATTTATTATTGTGGGATCATTAAAGGAAAAAAAACTGTATTTTGAAACTATTAGAAATGACCTTGAAGACCATCTTATTATTGATCTAATGGGTGAAACATTAACTCTGACATCAGCCTATATGAAAAAAAGTAATGTTTTTATAGGTAATGATTCCGGTTTAATGCATCTATCTATTGCTTCAGGATTAAATACTATAGGATTGTTTGGTCCAACAAATGATAAACTATATGGACATAGAAATAGTAAATCTTTTGTTATTCGTACGAGAGAAGATTATGATTATTTTAATAAAACAGCTATTGATCAAAACAAGTCGCATATGTTGTCGATCCAACCAGATCAGATATTAAATGTAATTATTGAAAATAAATTATTATGAAAAAAAGTAATTTGATTAAAATTATTAAACCAGATGATTGGCATGTACATTTGCGTGAAGGCAATATGATGCGAGCAGTAATTAAATATTCTTCAAGAATAAATCAACGCTGTATAGTCATGCCTAATCTTAAAATTCCTATAACAACTTCAAAACAAGCTAAAAAGTACAAAGATTCAATATTAGCATTAAACTCAGAAATTAATTTTATTCCTTTATTGCCTTGTTATTTAACAGAAAAGCTAGATTTAGATGATTTTAAGTTAGGTCTTCAAAACGATATATTTATTGGAGCTAAATTTTATCCCACAAATGCAACAACAAATTCAAGTTATGGAATATCTAATATTGAGAAAATTTATCCAGCTTTAGAAGTTTTAGATGAGTTGAATAAGCCATTATTAGTGCATGGTGAAAAGATTCGAGAAGATATAGATATTTTTGATAGAGAGAAATATTTTATTGATGAAGAATTAGTTATTATTAGAGAAAAGTTTCCAAAGATTAATATCATTTTAGAACATGTGTCCACAAAATATGGAGCTGATTTTGTTGATAATAATATTAATATGGCTGGCACAATTACTCCACAACACATGATGCTTACTAAAGCAGATCTTTTTTATAATGAATCATTGAACCCTCATCATTTTTGTATGCCTGTAGTTAAAGAAAAAGAAGATTTAATAGCATTAAGGAATTATGCTTGTTCAGGTAACTCTAAATTTTTTTTAGGAACAGATTCTGCTCCTCATCATGTAGTAACAAAAGTTCCAAATTTTTCATCAAAACCAGGTATCTTTTCAGCACCATGCTCAGTAGAGTTATACACTTCTATTTTTGAAGAAGAGAACGCTCTTGATAAACTTGAAAATTTTTGCTCTATAAATGGTCCCAATTTCTATAAACTTCCTATTAATTGTAATCATATTGAAATAATTAAAAAAAAATGGTTAGTGCCAGAATATATAGAATATAAAGATATCAAAGTTAAAAATTTTATGGGTGGAAAAGAAATAAATTGGCAAGTCAAATATTAAACATATAAAGAGAATAAATTATGAACTTTGGTACAACACTATATACATGGCTTTACGGCAATCTTGTTGGAAAAGATGATCAAGAGAATAAATATTATTGTAATTCAAAAAAATTTGAAGATTTAAAAGCAAAAAGATGGATAATCTTTAATGGAGATATAGAGTCTACAAAAATTCCACCTCATTGGCATGCTTGGCTTCATAAATCAATTGATATACCTCCACTCAATTATTCTCATAAATATTCTTGGCAAAAAGATCATAAACAAAATATGACAGGTACTGATCAAGCATATTATCCAGATTCACATCCCTTATCTAAAACACATAACAAAGAGGCAATTACAAGTGAATATGATTCTTGGAGTCCGTAAGTTAACATTTACCTTTGTTTTGCTTTCTCTATCTTACGCATTACATGGAGAGCCGATAGAAGGCAATTTAGCTGAAATTCAGATTCTAGATAAAATAACAGCAAAAGTAAATACTTTAGAGATTGAAATAAATAACTCTATCCAATTTCAATCTCTAAAAATTGAAATTTATGCTTGTTTTAAAAAACCTCCAGAAGAAATTCCTGAAGATTTTGTTTTATTAAGAATTTATGATGATATGACTCAAAAAGGAAAACAATTAATATATCAAGGATGGATGATTTCCTCAAGTCCTGCAGCAACACCCTTAGAACATCCAATTTATGATTTATGGCTTAAGGACTGCAGAATCGAAAAAGATTTTTGATAATTAAAAGATTCAGGAAAAATACATTCCTCATTAATTCCAGCAATTAACTGTTTTTGGTATTTTTGATCACTAATTTCATAAGCTCCAAATTGTAAAAGGTGTGTGTTGTAAAATTGTGAGTCTAATAATTTAAAATTATTATTTTTTAAGATACTTATTAAAAATAGTAAACATAGTTTACTCGTATCAGTTTGATGGCTAAACATGCTCTCTCCAAAGAAACATGCACCAATATGTAATCCATATAAACCTCCTACCAATAAGTTATCATAAAAACACTCAACAGATTTTGCATAACCTTGTATGTATAAATTTACATAGGTGTCTTTCATAGTTTGATTAATCCAAGTTCCATTATTTTTTTTTCTATTATTTGCACAATTTTCTATAACTGATAAAAAATTAGAGTTAATTTTAAATTGATATTTCTCTTTTTTAAATTTTGAAAATAATTTTTTTGGAATATGAAAAGATTCTATGGGAATAATAAATCTTTTCGCAGGTTTATAAAAACTAATTCTTTCACAATTGACATTTTCAGCCATTGGAAAATAACCTTTTTTATATAATTGAATTAATTGTTCTGTATTGATAACTTTATTCAATCAAATCTCGACATATAGTTTATATCATAATTGCCTGATATAAAATCATCTGAATTTATTATTTTTTGATGTAATTGAATATTGGTATCAATTCCTATAATAACATATTCCTCTAAAGCTCTCTTCATTTTTTGAATGCAATCTGCCCTATTATCGCCATAGGTAATAAGTTTTGCAATCATACTGTCATAATTAGAGGGAATAACATATCCTTGATAAACGGCTGAATCTACTCTTACTCCAAGACCTCCGGGTTGATGATATTGTTGTACTTTTCCTGGTGAAGGAATAAAAGTTTCAGGGTGTTCTGCATTAATACGACATTCAATCGAATGCCCACTGATTTTTATGTCTTCTTGATTTAAAGTTAGTTTTTCTCCATAGGCAACAAGGATCTGTTGTTTAACCAAATCGGTATTAGTTACCATTTCTGTTATTGGATGTTCTACTTGAAGACGAGTATTCATTTCCATGAAATAGAATTTATTATTTTCATATAAAAATTCTAACGTACCTACACCTTCATAATTAATAGATTTGGCAGCTTTTTTACATAATTCTTCAATTTTCTTTCTTTCTTGGGTCTTTAAAGTAGTACTTGGACTTTCTTCAATCAATTTTTGATGTTTTCTTTGTATAGAGCAATCTCTTTCACCTAATGTTATAACATTGCCAAAGGAATCTGCTAATATTTGAATTTCTATATGCTTAGGATTTGTTAAATATTTTTCAATATAAACATTGTCATCATTAAATGATTTTTTTGACTCAATTTTAGCAGAATTTATTGATTTTTCTAATTCTTCATACTCTTTAACAATTCTCATTCCTTTCCCTCCTCCTCCACTAGCAGCCTTAATGATAACGGGAAGTTTTACTTTATCAATAAATTCTCTTATTTTTTTAGAGTCAGAAACATCATTTAATCCAGATACGGTAGGAACCTGGCTATCGTCCATAATTTTTTTTGCAGCAATTTTATTACCCATTAATTGAATATGTTGTGATTTAGGACCAATAAATTTAATTTTATGTTCCTCAATAATTTCAGCAAATCGCTGATTTTCACTGAGAAAGCCATAACCAGGATGTATCGCATCAACATCTGTTATTGTTGCTGCAGTTATAATTGCTGGAATATTAAGATAGCTAGATTGAGCAGGTGCAGGACCAACACATACACTTTCATCAGCTAATCTAACATGCATTGCTGATTCATCAGCTTCTGAATGAATAGCCACCGTTTTAATATCTAGCTCTCTACAAGCACGAAGAACTCTTAGTGCTATTTCGCCTCTATTAGCAATTAATATTTTATTAAACATTTATTCAAAAATAATTAATTCATCTCCAAATTCAACTGGCTGACTATTTAGGACAATTATTTTTTTTACAATTCCAGATCTAGGAGCTTTGACTTCATTAAATGTTTTCATTGCTTCAATTAATAGTAACGTATCTCCTTGTTTTACATGTTGTCCTACTTTAATATAGGGGGGTGATGAGGGATCAGCTGATAAATAAGCTACTCCTACCATAGGGGATTTTAATATATTTTCGGACTTTATTTCTGATCGCATATTTTCATCTTTAGAACTAGGTTTGTATTCTTGAGATGCTGAAGTAGGCATATTAATTGGAGGGATATTATTTGAACAAGAAAGTTCTATTTCATAATTTCCTTTTTTAATTTTAATAGTGGTAATATTTTTGATTTTAAATTCTTTTTTAATTAGTGAAATATTTTCTAAATCAGTCTTATCAATTTTTGACATAATATTATTTTTTATAAATTAATTTGCTTATAGCTTCTATAGCTAGTATATAACTTAAATCACCAAATCCACATATTAATCCATCAACACCTTCGGAAGTTATGCTTTTTCTTCTATAGTCTTCTCTAGTATAAATATTGGACAAATGTATTTCAATTTTTGGTTTATTTATAGCTCTAAGTGCATCAAGTAAAGCTACAGATGTATGAGTAAAAGCTGCTGGATTAATAATTAATCCATCATACTTAGATTGAACTGATTGAATTTGATCTATAATTTCCCCTTCATTATTACTTTGATAAAAAAAACACTCCAAATCAAGCTCATTACTTTTGGAGTAAGATTGCTTTTTTATATTGTCTAAAGAATTATTTCCATAAATATCCTTTTCTCTGTTTCCTAGAAGGTTTAGATTAGGTCCATTTATTATTATTATTTTCTTCATTTCATGATTCTAAACAAAGTGTTTGCTCAAGGCAAGACTCTGATGTTGATAGTTTGAATTAATACTTGATCCATACAATATTTTTGAAGTTTTATTAAGTTTTTCATACTTTATGCGAGCAATAGATTGCTCATCCTCTAAGATAAATGGTACTTCATTTGTTTTGACTTCAAGTACGGCATATGAACCTGAATTACTTCCAAAACCTGGATCAAAAAAACCTGCATAATGAACTCTAAAATCACCTAAGCCAGTATCATAAGGCACCATTTCACCCGCCATGTTATTTGGTATTTGAATTTTTTCTTTCGATTTTAATAAATAAAAATTATTTTTTTTTATAATTATTCTATCTTTATTTGATTTTATAGGTTCCCAAAAATCTTTAGTATTGTGAAATTTAATTTTGTTATAATGAATTATAGGAGCGTTATGTTTGGCTACAAAAGCATTAATTTCATTATTGGTAGATAAATCTACTCCAATTTTTAAACCATTAGAAATTATAGGTTTTATCTTTTCGTTATATTTGTTGAGAGTTAAAAAATAATTATTATGAAATTTTTTTAGATCACTATCTTTTACATATAAATGCTTATTTGATATTAATCTCATTTGATTTAAAGAATCTCCTTTTTGAAACTCGATATCAAAAGAACGAGAAGTTATTTCAATAAACATTTCTCCTTTATAATTTAAGGGTATTTTTTCATATTCATCACTATAATCTAGAATTGTTCTACAAAATATATCAATTCTACCTGCAGTACTTTTGGGATTACATGTACCAAAAATATTATCAGATAAATTTAAATTTTCATTAAGTTTAACAAGAAATGATTTATTTTTTTTAAAAAGATGTTTTTTTTTAAGGTTTATTTTTTTAATTCGTACATTTTCTAAGCTATCACGAACTTTTTTATAAGAACTTAGAAAGCTAGCACTTATTTCATAACATTCTTCACTTAAAGTAAGATCAATGCTGGATGGTTGAATCTGATTACTTGAAAAATTATCAGCTGAGATAATTTTATCTTTATAAAGTTTACAATAATCTTGATGAGTAAGAGGTCCGTCAAATTTTTTCATTGATTTTGCTTTTATTTTTATTAATTAATTCTTTTAAATTCGAATCTGATGAATTGTTTTTTATTTTGTCTAAAATTTCTATTATCTCTTTTCCGTTAATTGTATTATTATTAAATTTATCCATAGTTGAGAAGTACTTTATCCAATCAGATTTGTTTGTTTTAAATGCAAGTACTTTAAATTTATTTTTTAAATCTACATTATTTGAAAAAATTTGAAGTAAAAAAGAAAATTCACTAAATAATCTTTTTGAAGTATTTAAATTTTCTATTTTATTTAATGAAAATTTAATATCAAATATTCTTTTTTTTATATAAATGTTTTTTGGATTTAATTGGATTGATTTTTTATAGAAAAGTAGCGATTCATTTAAAAAACCATTTGAATATAAAATGTCAGCTTTTGTCTCTAATAAAAAAAAATTATTTGGTTTTTTTTGTATCAAATTATTTAGAATTATCATGGAAGATTTAAGTTTTCCTTTTTTAGATAATATTATTGATTCTGCATAAAAATAAAAATCACCTTTTAAATATTCTCCAAGAGAATTTGTACTGTCTTCAGTAAAACCAAATAATTTAGCCCTTATATAGCTTAATTCTTGATTAGTTTTTTTATCGAAGTTATGCTTTTGATTAGATTTAATATTATTAATTATATCGTATCTTTCTTCATATATAGGATGGGATGAAAATTTATAAAACTCACTTCTTATACCTTTTTGAGTTGATTGACTTTCTAAAAAAATTAAAAATTTAACTAAAGGTATTGAAGAAAGGTTCAGCTTATTAAGAGTTTCTATTGCATAATAATCAGCTTCTCTTTCTTGGTTGCGGCTGAATGATTGAATGTAATTATGAATGCCGATATTATTGGTTACTAATGATGATATCATATAATCACTGTTACTGGAAATCAGAGATCCTGCAATGATTGAAAAATTAGTTAAATTATTTATATTTTGAAGTTTTTTTATAGAATCCTTTCTTTTAGATATGTGAAACTTTTGTAAATGACCTATTTCATGAGCAAGAACACCTACCAAAGCTTCATAGGATTCAACATATTTTAACAATCCTGTAGAAATAAAAAGTTTGTTATTTTTACTAACATAAGCATTAGGCTTATCATCTAATATAATAGAAAAGGATATGTTTTTTTCATATTTATTTGCTTTAGTGATAATTGAAATAATATTACTAATAAAAGTTTCAGTTTCATAATCTAGAATTGTAGCAGCTTTTAAATTTGAAAAAAAAAAAATATTATTAAAAAAACAATTGTTTTCATTTCTTATTCTATCCACCAGCCTGATTTTTTGTTTTCATCTGCATTTTCTAACTTTTTAAGTTTTTTACTAGAAATCTTTTTATCACTTAAATTAATATTCTTTATTTCTTTATTTTCTTTATTAGAATTATCATCTTCATTATCAATTTCATTATTATTAACTTTTTTTACTTTTTTTCTTTCTCCAGATTTAATTTTTATTCCTTTTTTCTTATCTATTTTCTTTTTTGTTGTCTTTTTATTTGTTTTTTTTGTACTCTTTGTTTTTTCTGAATTTTTATCTTTTATATTTTCTAGTTTTTCATTTTCTACTTCTATTTTTGGTTCATGCAGGGAATAATGATTATCAAAATTAAAAAAAATTTTAGAATCATGTTGATTTTCCATTTGATGTATTTCTTTTCTTTTATCATTAATTAAAGTTTCTGCTAATGCAGAATTACATTTTACTAAAATTTTTAATCCTTTTTCACTAACTATTTTTTCCTTAATAACTTTAATAATTTGTTCACTAATTGATTTGGTGTTTAGTATTAGACCTGATCCATTACAATAAGGACATTTTTCAAATGAACGGTCAATGAGGCTGGATCTCAATCTTTGTCTAGAAAGCTCTAAAAGTCCAAACATACTAATTCGACCAACTTGCACTCTAGCTCTATCTCTGTAAAGAGCTGTTTTAATTAACTTCTCAACTTTAAAATTATTACGATAATCATCCATATCAATAAAATCGATAACAACTAGTCCTCCCAAATCACGTAATCTTAATTGTCTAGCAACTTCAACAGCCGCCTCCATATTAGTTTTTAAAGCCGTGTTTTCAATGTTTCTTTCAGAGGTGTTTTTTCCAGAATTTACATCAATTGCCACTAATGCCTCTGTAGTATTAATAACAATTGAACCTCCTGAATCTAATTTTACAGTTAGGCTAAATAATTCATTAACTTGTGTTTCAATATTATTTTCACTAAATAAAGATTTATCTTTTTCTTTAAAATTCTTGATACACTTTAGTTTAGTGGGAACAATATTTTTGGTTAATTTTTTAGCAATATCAAAACCTTTTTTACCTTCGATTAACACTTCATCAACATCTTCTGTAAGCATATCTCTAATTGTTCTTTTAATAATGCTTCCCTCTTCATATATAAGATTAGGAGCCTCTGATTTAAGGGTTGTCTCTCTGATTTTGTTCCATTGACTGGTTAGATAAGATAAGTCTTTTGATATCTCTTTTTTTGTTTTTCCTATACCAGCTGTCCTTATTATAATTGACATGTTTTCAGGAACATTAACAATTGATAATATTTCTTTTAATTTTTTTCTTTCTTCTATATCGGAAATTTTTCTAGATATTCCATCATTATTAAGACTATTAGGCATTAAAACACAATATCTTCCTGCAAATGATAAAAATGTTGTCAGAGCCGCTCCTTTAAAGCCTCTCTCTTCTTTATTTACTTGTATTAAAATAACTTGTCTTGGTTTAATGACATCTTGAATCTTATATTTGCGAAAAAAATTAAAATATTCTTTTTTTGGATCTTTTACTTTAATCTTTTTCTTTGTTTCACTATCTTCTTCTTGTTCAATGTTTTTTAAATCTTTAGTGTTTTCTGAGATCTCTTGTTCATCATGAGATTTTAAATTCTTTATCAAATCTGATAATTTATCTTGATCGCTTACTGGTATTTTGAAATAATCAGGGTGAATTTCTGTTAGTGGAAGAAATCCATTACGATTTCCTCCAAAATCAACAAAAGCTGCTTGTAAAGATGGCTCAATTCTAGTAATTTTAGCTAGATATACATCTCCTTTTAATGCGTATTTTTTATCTGCCTCAATCTCGTAATCGTCAAGCTTGTCATTTGTAGTGACAGCAACTCTTGTTTCATTTGTATTTGATGCATCGATAAGTATTCTTTTTGACATATAGTTAAAACTCCGTAAAATTTATTAAGTGAATTATTCATTTATTTGTTTTATATTTTTTAAATTAATTCGAATTATTTGTTATCTGTAAGTAATATTTTTGTAATAATTAGCCTAATGTCATATTTTTAACTCTTTCACAATCTACAAATTCTATAGATGCTTATTATTTTTAAATTAGCAAAAAAAATCGTTTTTCTAAGCCTCTTTTTAATTGTTATCAGTTTTATTTTTTTTATATATTTCTTGTGGAAGTTTTCTCCTGAACTTCCAAGTTATGATGAATTAAAGAATTATAATCCAAATTTAACTTCTAGAGTTTTTACCTCTGATGGAGTTCTTTTAGATAAGTACTATATACAAGAGAGGATTTTTGTTCCTATTGACCGTATTCCAATAAATTTAATTAATGCATTCATATCTGCCGAAGATAAAAATTTTTTTAATCATATTGGTATAGATTTTCTTGCTGTTATAAGAGCAAGTTTGACAAACATTTTAAATAAATTCTCTAATACAAGAATGATAGGCGCTTCTACTATTACACAGCAAGTAGTTAAAAATTTACTTCTTACTAACGAGGTAAGTCTTCAAAGAAAATTTAAAGAAATGATTTTAGCTATGCGTATAGAAAATATTTTAACTAAAAAACAAATATTAGAATTATATCTCAACGATATTTATTTAGGATATGGTTCTTATGGTGTAGCATCTGCAAGTATGAATTATTTTAATAAATCTCTGAATGAGCTTTCTATTGATGAAAGTGCTTTTTTAGCTGCACTTCCTAAAGCTCCTAATAATTATAATCCTAAAATTAAATATTTAAATGCTTTTAATAGAAGAAATTGGGTTTTGCAAAAAATGTACGAAAATAAATATATTGATGAAAATGAATTATTATTGAATTTAAAACCCATTTTAGTGGCCCAAAGATATGAAGATAAATTTCAAGAAGCAAACTATTTCAAAGAAGAGATTAGAAAACAACTTAATAATTTATTAGGACAAAGTACACTTTATGAAGAAGGTTTGGTTATTAAAACTTCTATTGATACAAAATTACAAAAAATTTTAGATAACGTTTTAATTCAAGGATTGATTAACCAAGATAAAAAAAATGGTTGGAGGGGGCCAATAAAGAATATACAAGATTTTACATCTGAAATTACTTTTTCTAAAAATATCAAAAACCCCTTTCCAAAAAAATGGATTTTGGCTCAGATAATAAATATATCTAATGAATTTTTAACAGTTAGAGATAAAGATAATAATTACAAAGAGATTAATCTAAAATCTAAAATTAATAATTGGTTGTTAGAAGAGGATTTTATCTTGGGTGATGTTTTTTTTATAGAAAATACTTCAAAGGGATTAGTAATTAGACAAATTCCGGAAATTAATGGAGCTATTGTTGCAATTGATCCTCATACTGGAAAAGTACTTGCTTTATCAGGTGGTTTTAGCTTTCATTTAAGTGAGTTTAATAGAGCAACACAAGCTAAAAGACAGCCAGGATCGGCATTTAAACCATTTGTTTACATCTCTGCAATAAAAGAAGGCTATAATCCATCTACTTTAATTTTGGATGCACCTTATGTCGTTGATCAAGGACCAGGTTTACCAAAATGGAAACCTTCAAACTATACAGATAAATTTTATGGTATTAGTACAATACGGACTGGCATTGAAAAATCTCGTAATTTAATGACTATAAGATTATCAGATAAAATAGGAATGGCAAAAATTTTAGAAACTGCAAAAGATTTTAAAATTGATAAATATATGGATAATAATTTATCAATGTCTCTTGGTTCAGGTTCTGTGACATTGATGAGCTTAACAAATGCATATGCAATGATTGTGAATGGAGGAAAAGAAATCAAGCCCACACTAATAGTAAGTGTTTATAATAAAAAAGGTAAACAGATAATAAATAATGAAAATAAAAAATGCAAAGGTTGCTTTCAAAAAAATACTGAAATTGATTATGCTATCCCAATAGTGACATC
>Ga0315336_1000998_pt1 | contig 62080 bp, 60 predicted proteins | sample ASW5metaG_FD_204512 | JGI IMG/M metagenome (GOLD analysis project Ga0315336, IMG submission 204512) | Ammonia-oxidizing marine archaeal communities from Monterey Bay, California, United States - ASW #5 | ecosystem: Environmental > Aquatic > Marine > Intertidal zone | place: USA: California... | reverse complement strand
TTGGAAGATTCAATTTCAAGATTTTCTTCTTCTTCATCATTTATAGTAACAGTTTGAAATTCTTGAATGAGATTTTCTTTTATTTCTTCAACACCAATTGTTGAATCCGCAATTTCTCTTAAAGCAATAACAGTATTTTTATCATTATCCTTTTCGATAGTTGGAGTTTCGCCAGAATGTAACTTCCTAGCTCGATGTGAAGCAACTAAAACTAGCTCAAACCTGCTAGGAAATTTATCTATACAATCTTCTACGGTAATTCTTGCCATGAGGGCTTATAAATACATTAAAAATGAAAGTAAATTGAAAATTTGTTAAATAGAAAGGTTTTTAACCAATCTTTGTTTCTTTATTCCCCATTCCTTATCTTTAATAGCTGCTCTCTTATCATAATTTTTCTTACCTTTTCCGATTCCCAATGATAGCTTAGCTAATCCTTTATCATTAAAATATAAAACCAAAGGTATAACAGCCATACCATCTCTTCTAGATGAGCCTATAATCCTATTTAACTCTTTTTTATTAACTAATAATTTTTTTTCTCTTGTTGTATTGTGTGTTTTTTCATTTGAAGATGAATATTTTTTTATATGACAATTTTTAAGCCATAGTTCTCCGTCTTTTTCAATTATAAATGATTCTTTAATTGAACCAGTATTTATACGCAAAGATTTTACTTCTGAACCAGTTAAAACTAATCCGGCTTCAAATTTATCATTAATAAAATAGTTGTGAGATGCTTTTTTATTTGCTGCAATAATATTCATGTAATAATATTATAGTAATTTAGCTTCAGTAAGACAGTCTTTTACCATTCTTTTAGTAGTGTCTTTTAAATTAACTAAAGGCAATCGTATTTCAGCAGAACAAAGATTTAGTAATTCTGCTGCATATTTAACTGGTCCAGGACTTGATTCTATAAAGAGCACATGGTGTATTTTTGCTAATCTGAGATTTATTTCTTGAGCTAAATCAATCTTTCTCTCTCGCCAAGCAATTTGCATATTAGAGCAAAGTTTAGGAGCTATATTTGCTGTTACTGATATACACCCATGCCCACCTTGAGCTAAATATGATAATGCTGTTCCATCTTCTCCTGATAAATAACAAAATTCTTTTTTAATTTTTGTTTTTGTAAGAAGAGGTCTAAACAAATCATTAGTTGCATCTTTCACTCCTATAATATTTGAAATTTTCGACAATTGAGTCATCGTATCAATATTCATATCAACAATTGATCTACCTGGAATATTATAAATTATGATAGGAATTGATGTTGAGGAAGCTATTCTATCATAATGTGCATATAATCCTTCCTGTGTGGGTTTATTATAATAAGGAGTAACAACTAAAGCTGCAGTAGCTCCTGATTTTTCTGCTTGATTAGTAAATTCAATTGCTTCAATTGTGTTATTTGAGCCTGTTCCAGCTATTACGGGAACTCTTTTATCAACAGCTCTTATACACTCATCTACAACTTTAATATGTTCATCATGACTAAGAGTTGGTGATTCACCAGTAGTTCCGCAAGGAACAAAACCATGAGAACCTTCTTTTATAGACCATTCTATAATCTTATAAAATGAGTTGTAATCTACTTCTCCTTTGTTAAATGGCGTAATTAATGCTGGTATACTTCCAAAGAACATTTAAATTATAATGGCGGAGAGAGAGGGATTCGAACCCTCGGAAGGAATTACTTCCTTCGCAGGTTTAGCAAACCTGTGGTTTAAGCCACTCACCCATCTCTCCCGTTGTTGTTTCATAAGGTTTCTCCTGTTTTTCTATATTCTTTAATAATCTTTATGTCCAATGGAAATAAGTATTTTAAATATAAAAAAATATTAATATATTAACATTTAATCTGCATGAATAATTTAATTATATATTTTTGGTTTGGAAAGATTACTTTATGGAAATCTTATTGGATTGTAGGAGAATTGATTAATGCATTAATATTATTAATAATTTATAATTTAGAAATAAGTATATTTAATAATTTTGATTTATATAACCAACTTCCTTTTTTTAATTTTAGTAATTTTCATATCATTAATAAAATTATTTTAGTTGGATGGACTTTATTTATTACTGTAGGTATATGGAGATCAGCCGAAAATTATAAAGGTAATAAACTTTGGACAATTTTAACTTTAATTTTCTTATCTTACAGAATCTTTACGATGAGAGTAATTTTTACTTAATTATTTAATTTATCAATTAAAATTTCGTTAAGAATTTTAGGATTAGCTTTACCTTTGCTTAATTTCATAGCTCTACCTACAAAGAAACCTAATAATTTAGTTTTACCTTTTTTATACTCTTCAACTTCTTTTTGATTTTCTTCTAAAATATTCTGAATTATATTTTCTATTTCATTTTTATCAGATACTTGCGTTAAATTTTTTAATTCAACTATTTCATCAGGAGATTTTTTTGTTTCAAACATTTCTTCAAATATATCCTTTGCTATTTTTCCAGAAATTTTATTTGATATTATTAATTTGACTAGTTTTCCAAGATTAGTAGGAGTTATTGGTGAATCAATAATATCAACTACATTTTTTTTAAGAATAGAAAATAATTCTGAAGTTATCCAGTTAACTACAATTTTTGCTGAACTTTTTAAATCTTTATGAATTTTTAAAACTTGATCAAAATAATCAGAAACTCCTTTTTCAGCTATTAAAACAGAAGCATCGTAGTTAGATAAAGTATAGCTCATAATGTATCTTTTTTTTCTATCATCTGGCAATTCTGGTATTTCTTTTTTTAAATTTTCAATAAATTCATTTTCAAGATTTAAAGGGAGAAGATCCGGATCTGGAAAATATCTGTAATCATGTGCTTCCTCTTTACTTCTCATTGGCTTTGTTTTGCCTGTTTCAGTATTAAATAAAAGTGTATTTTGTTCTATAACTCCTCCATCCTCAATAATTTTTATTTGTCTTTTTGTTTCAAACTCTATGGCTTGTTTAATAAATTTAATAGAATTTAAATTTTTAATTTCACATCTTGTTCCCAATTGTTTGTCTGGTTTCCTAACAGAAATATTGACATCTGCTCTCAATGATCCTTCCTGCATGTTGCCATCACAAACACCTAGATACATTAATATTGATCTGATTTTAGATATATAAAGAGCTGCTTCTTCAGCACTTCTCAAATCAGGTTCACTAACTATTTCCATTAAAGCTACACCAGATCTATTTAAATCAACATATGTTTTGGTAGGATTTTGATCATGCAAACTTTTTCCTGCATCCTGCTCTAAATGTAATCTGACTATGCGAATGTTTTTTGATGACCCATTTTTAAAATCGATAGTTACTACTCCTTCCCCTACAATAGGATATTTATATTGGCTAATTTGATAACCCTGAGGTAAATCAGCATAAAAATAATTTTTTCTATCAAAAACGGAATGATTATTTATTTCAGCATTTAAACCAAGTCCTGTTTTAATAGCTTGCCTAATGCAAAATTCATTTATAACAGGCAACATACCAGGCATAGCAGCATCTACTAGTGAAACTTGACTGTTTGGCCTAGATCCAAATTTAGTTGAAGATGAACTAAAAAGTTTAGAGTTAGATTGTATTTGGGCATGGATTTCTAAACCTATTACAGCTTCCCAATTAGAATTATTTCCTTTAATTGGATTATTCATAGTGTTGCTCTAAAAATGAACCTGCATTAAAAATTGATTGTTCATCAAAATGCTTGGATAATAACTGTACTCCTAAGGGAAGTCCTTCTTTTGATTTTCCAAAAGGAATGGACATTCCGGGAATTCCGGCAAGAGAGGCTGGAACGGTAAAAATATCATTTAAATACATTTTAATAGGATCATCTTCTTTTTCACCAATTGGAAAAGCTGGGCTTGGTGTAGTTGGCGTTAAAATAAAATCACATTGCTTAAAAGCTTCAGAAAAATCATTGGAAATTAATTTTCTGACTTTTTGAGCTTTTAGATAATAAGCGTCATAATAACCTGCTGATAAAACATACGTACCAATTAATATACGTCTTTTGACTTCTTTTCCAAATCCTTCGCTTCTTGTTAATTCATACATGTCATCCAAAGAAGTATAGTCATCAGATCTATAGCCATATTTAACTCCATCATAACGCGCTAAATTTGAAGATGCTTCTGCTGGAGCAATAATATAATAAGTTGGAAGAGCATATTTTGTATGAGGTAAAGATATTGTTTTAACTTTCACTCCTCCTTTTTCAAAAAATTTTATAGCTTTTTGCCATACTTCATTAATTTCTTCAGGAATATCTGGAAGCATATACTCGGAAGGTATACCCATAATTTTACCAGCCATATCATTATTTATATTTTTATAATAATCAGGAACTTCAACTTTTGCACTTGTGCTATCTTTATAATCATAACCCGCTATTTCTTTGAGTAATATTGCAGCATCCTCAACGTTGTTTGAAAGAATGCCTGCTTGATCAAGACTAGAGGCAAATGCAACTATTCCCCATCTTGAGCACAACCCATAAGTTGGTTTTATTCCTACTACGCCACAAAAGCTAGCAGGTTGACGAATAGATCCACCAGTATCAGTACCAGTTGCTCCAAGACACAATTTAGCCGCTACAGCCGCTGCTGAGCCTCCTGAAGAGCCTCCGGGAACAAGTTTTATTCCTTTAGGAGAAACTGGATTTATAGTATTGCCAAAATAACTTGTAGTAGTTGCAGAGCCCATAGCAAATTCGTCTAAGTTAGTTTTACCAACAAATATAGATCCTTTGTCTAATAATTTTTGCGTTACATGAGATTCATATGTTGGATTAAAATTATAAAGAATTTTTGAAGCAGCTGTTGTTGGCATGTTTTTAGTACAAAACAAATCTTTAATTGCTATTGGTATGCCTTGTAATGAAAGTTTTGTATTGAGTTTTTGTATATTTTCAACTTGATTGATTATATTTTTTTCATCAAAATAAATAAATGCGTTTAAATCTTTAGCTTTTTTTATACGATTTATAAAAATTTGATTTAATTCAAGACTTGATATTTTTTTTGCATTAATTTTATTTAATGTTTCTTTAATTGTCGTAAATTCCATTTTATTTTACAACCTTTGGAACAACAAAATAATCTTCTAATTGATCTGGGGCATTTTTTAAAACCTCTTTTGATTGATTTAGAATGTTTTCTTCATCCTTCCTTAGTGGTAAAGAGGATTTGCTAACATTACTTAACGGGTCAACATTATCTGTATTCACTTCATTTAATTGTTCTACCCAATCCAATATTGAACTTAATTGAGCAGATAATTCATCAATCTCGTTATTATTGACTCTTATTCTACAAAGTTTTGCAATTTTAAGTGTTGTATTTTTATCAATCTTCAATTTATATACCTTTGTGACTAATCCTAGAGATTTTATAAAAAAACTTAATACAACACAAACACTATTAGGTCTAGATTTTGGTGACAAAACTATCGGTTTAGCTTCAAGTGATAAAACAAGAACTATAGCCACTCCTCTTAAAACCATTAAAAGAAAGAGTATTAATAAAGATTTAATTGAATTACAAAAAATAATTGTTGAATATGATGTAGGAGGATTGGTATTAGGCTTACCACTTAATTTAAATGGAGAAGAAAATCTAAGAACAGAAAAAATGAGAAAATTTGCTAGAATAATTGAAAAAATGTTACAAATTGAAATAACTTTTTATGATGAGCGTTATTCTTCTGATGTTATCTTTAAGGAATTAAGAAGAAATTCTATTTCTGCTTCAAAAATTAAAAAGAAAATTAATCATATGGCTGCAGCATACATACTTCAGGGATTTCTTGATAATGCTGTGAATTCATAGAATATTTACTATTGATTTGTGTAAAGGTTTAATTTACACAATATTTACACAATATTTACACATATGAAAACAAAAATTTCTCTTAAAAAAGATCAGTTACAATTATATCAAAGAGAAAACTCTAAAGTATGGCAAATTAAAATAAAATTTCCTCAAAAAAAAGCAATACGTAAATCTTCGGGTACAAAATTAATGAAAGAAGCAAAAGAAATTGCTTTAGTCAAATATGATGAATTAAAACATAAATCTTTGACTTTAATAAATTTTAGAAAAAATTATCCGTATAAAAATCATCATTTGATTGAATCAAAAAAATTAAACAAGAAAGAGATAGAGTGCTTTCTTGAAGAGTCAGATAAATATATTAAATTTAATAAAAAAATTATTAAAAAATCAAATTTACTTCAAGGAAGATCAATTTTTAATCTTTTTTTTGAAGATTCTACACGAACAAGAACAAGTTTTGAAGTTGCTTCAAAAAGATTAGGTGCTGATTTAATTAATGTAGCTTTAAAAGATAGTTCGATTAACAAAGGTGAAACATTACTTGATACAATGACGACAATTAATTCCATGAATCCTGATGTTTTAATAGTTAGACATCCTGAAGGTGGTATTAGTAAAAAAATATCTAAAATTGTAAATGCTTGCGTGATTAATGCAGGTGATGGTAGTCACGAACATCCTACTCAAGCCTTACTTGATGCACTTACTATCAAAAAAAAATATGGTACATTTGAAAAATTAAAAATAGCCATATGTGGTGACATATTACATAGTCGTGTTGCTAGATCAAATATTGTAATATTACTAACTTTAGGTGCTACAATTAATGTTATAGGTCCAAAATCACTTATTCCAAATAATATTAAGCAAAAAGGTGTAAATATTTTTTATGATATGAAAAAAGGATTAAAGAACTGTGATATCGTAATGATGCTAAGAATACAAAAGGAACGAATATTTGGCAAACACATGCTTAATGAAAAAGAATATTTTAAAAAATATGGATTAGATTATAAAAAACTTTCTTATGCAAAAAAACAAGCTTTTGTAATGCATCCTGGTCCAATGAATAGAGGAATTGAAATAGATTCAAAATTAGCTGATGATATTACAAGAAGTTTAATTCAAGAACAGGTTACGATGGGAGTAGCTATAAGAATGGCCTGTCTGGAAATATTAATTAATAATAAGGATAATAATGGAAATTAGCCTACCCATTCTAATCTTGCTAAGCTATTTTTTTGGATCAATTCCCTTTGCATATATTTTGCCAAAATTATTTGGCTTCGGTGATATTAGAAATATTGGTTCAGGCAATATAGGTACTACAAATGTTTTGAGAACTGGAAATAAAACTTTAACTTTAATAGTTTTGTTGTTTGATGTCTTAAAAGGATTTTTTCCATTAATAATTATTCAAATTTTTTTTACAAAAAACTTTTCTGAACTTATTTTACTTTTAATTGGCTCAACAGCAATACTAGGACATATTTTTCCAATATGGTTAAAATTCAAAGGTGGAAAAGGTGTGGCCACTTATATAGGATACTTATTAGCCGTAAATTATTTTTTAGGAATTTTGTTTATACTTTCATGGTTAATTATAGCTGTTTTAAAAAGATATTCTTCACTTGCTTCTATCGTTGCTTTAATACTTTTACCTATAATTTCATTATTATTTTCATATGAAAAACATATTTTTTATCTTTTCTCAATTATTAGTCTTCTGTTAATATTTAAACATTATTTAAATATTATTCGTCTAATTAATAATACAGAAACTAAAATTAAATTTTAATTTTTATTGAAATCTAAAGTTTTTTTTCAAAACTATTGACGAAACAGGAATAAATTGACAGTTGGCATATTTTATTGCCATGAACATTCTAATAGTAGAGTCTCCATCAAAAGCTAAATCGATAAATAAATATTTAGGAGACAAGTATAAAGTTTTTGCAAGTATAGGTCATGTTCGTGATTTATCAGCAAAAAATGATGCTATAGATACTACAAATAATTTTAAGATGACTTGGGAAACAAGTGATAGAGGAAAAAAAGTTATTAAAGATATTACAGAGGCAGCAAAGAAATCTGAAAACCTTTATTTGGCTACAGACCCTGATAGAGAAGGTGAGGCAATAGCTTGGCATGTTGAAAACTTGTTAAGAGAAAATCCTAAATTAAAAAATGTAAATATACAAAGAATAACTTTTAATGAAATTACTAAAGATGCTGTTTTAGAGGCGTTAAAAGAACCGAGAAAAATAGATGAAAATTTAGTAAATGCGTATTTAGCGAGACGAGCTCTGGATTTTTTAGTGGGCTTTAACCTATCACCTGTTTTATGGAGAAAATTACCAGGTAGTAAATCAGCTGGGAGAGTTCAATCAGTAGCTTTAAAAATAATAACTAAGAGAGAACTTGAAATTGAAAAATTTGAACCTCAAGAGTACTGGTCTATAAATGGCTTATTTGACAAAGATGAAGGTAAACAATTTAACGCACGACTTATAAAATATGCTGGAGAAAAGATAGAGAAATTAACAATAAAGGATGAAAAAACAGCAACTGAAATTGTAAAGAAAATTCAAGATAGTGCTTTTAGTATTAATCGAATTGAAAAAAAAGAAACCAAAAGAAATCCCTATCCTGCTTTCAGGACATCCTCAATGCAAATTGAAGTGAGTAGAAAACTAGGTTTTTCTGCAAGTAAAACCATGCATGCTGCTCAGAAATTATATGAAGGAATAGAAATTGATGGAGAGCCTACAGGGCTAATCACATATATGAGAACAGATAGTGTTATAATGTCAAGTACTGCTATAAATGAAATAAGGAATTACGTTGAAAAAAATATTGGCAAAGAATATTTGCCTAATGAACCACGTATTTATAAATCTAAAGCAAAAAATGCCCAGGAGGCGCACGAGTGTATTAGACCTACTAATATTAACTTTTCGCCAGAAAAATTAAAAAAACATCTTAATATACATGAATTCAAACTATATGAAATTATTTGGCAACGTGCTGTATCTTCCCAAATGGCCAATGCCATCATAAATCAAGTTGCAGTTGATATTGAAGATTTAAATCAGAATATAATGTTTCGTGCTAATGGTTCTTCAATCAAGTTTAAAGGTATGCTAGCTGTTTATAGTGAAGTTAAAGATGAAGATGATGAAAATAACAATAAGAAAGAAAATAAGGATTTACCTGAACTAAATGAAAAAGATAATCTTAACTTGATAAATTCTGAGAAAAAACAACATTTTACACTTCCTCCTCCTCGATATACAGAGGCAAGTCTGGTAAAAAAACTTGAAGAGCTAGGTATTGGTCGCCCTTCAACCTACGCTTCTATAATTAAAGTTTTGCAAGATAGAGATTATGTAATTCTTGATAATAAAAGATTTATTCCTCATGATAGAGGAAGAGTTGTATCTATATTTCTTGAAAATTATTTTAATAAATACGTTGAGTATGATTTCACGGCAGATTTAGAAAATCAATTGGATGAAATTTCTGATGGTAAATTAGAATGGAAAGATGTTATACAAAAATTTTGGGAAACTTTTAAAGTTTTATGTGATCAAACTGTCGGAAAAGCTAATAGAGAAATAATTGATGTAATTGATAATGCTCTGGGTCCACATTTTTTTCCTCCTAAAGGTGAAGATAAGGATAGAAAATGTCCTACGTGTGATAATGGACGTTTGGGTCTCAAGGTTGGAAAATTTGGGGGCTTTGTAGGTTGTTCTAATTATCCTGATTGTAAATACACAATTCAATTCAACCAATTAAACGACAGTAAAAATGGAACTCTAACTGGTCCGAAAGAAATTGGTGTTTATCCAGAAACAGGTGAAATTATTACTTTAAGAAAAGGTCCTTATGGTTTTTATATGCAAGTTGGAGAGGGAACAAAAGAAAAAAAACCCAAAAGGGTTTCAATACCAAAAAATTTTGAACCTGAAGAAATTGGATTAAATACCGCTATACAGTTATTGGGTCTGCCAAGAAAACTTGGTTTTCATCCTGAAACAACTAAAACTGTAAGCACAGGAATTGGTATGTATGGCCCTTATGTCTTGCATGATAAAAAATATAAAGCTTTAGAAAAAACTGATAATATTTTAGATATTGAATTAGAACGAGCTATTGAATTAATAGCTAAGCCCACAATTAGGGGTAACGCCACATTAAAAAGTTTTGGTGAACATCCTGGAGAGAAAAAAGAAATTACTGCTCATAATGGCAAATATGGTCCTTATGTAAAATGTGGTAAAATTAACGCATCTTTACTTGGAGATCAAACAATTGATAATATAAATCTTGAAGATACAATAAAACTGATTGATGATAGAAAAATTAAAATAGAACAAAAAATAAAGAAAAAAACTACTAAAAAAGTTAAAAAATCTGAAGAATAGATATATATATATGTATATATGAATAAGATGGTTAGATAAACTAACTAAATAAATATGAAAGATTCTATAAATTTATCTAATATAAAAAAATTTTCTAAAACTTTTAAGACTTCTAAAACTAATTCTTTATCAAGAAATGCCCTAATTAAGAATGACGCCACCAATGTAGCAATTGATTGGGATGCCTTTAGGAATATCAATCATACATTTTCTAACGTAATTTCTAATCAAATGCCTGCTACTAATCAAAAGGCTTCTGGTAGGTGCTGGGGATTTGCTGGCTTAAATCTTATGCGTTTGAATTTAGCAGAAAAATACAATCTAGATGATTTCGAATTTTCTCAAAATTATTTCATGTTTTGGGATAAACTTGAAAAGGCAAACTATTTTCTTGAAAACATTATCAAAAATTTCAAAGAACCTTACGATGGAAGACTGATGATGCATCTTTTAAATAACCCTGTTCAGGACGGTGGACAATGGGATATGTTTGTAAATTTAATTGATAAATATGGAGTAGTCCCACAAACCGTAATGCCTGAAACTCATCACAGCAGCAAATCTAATTTAATGAACTATTTTTTAACTCATAAACTTAGAGAATTTGCATGGATTTTAAGAAGAATGAGTAAGAGAAAAACCACCATAGCTAAATTAAGAAGAAGTAAAGAAAATATGATTTCAACTATTTATTCAATGCTATGCATGTTTCTAGGTAACCCTCCTGAAAACTTTAATTGGGAAGTAAGAAATAAAAAAAATAAATTTTTTCGATTCAATAATCTTACACCCAAAAAATTTTTTAAAAACCATGTTAAAATCAACCTTAAAGATAAGGTTTGTTTGATTCATGCGCCTATGTCGAATAAAAAAATGAATGAGCTGTATACTATTAATTTTTTAGGAAATGTTGTTGGTGGTAATATAATAAAATATGCAAATGTTAAAATTGATGAACTAAAAAGAGCGACTATTAAATCTATAAAAAATAATGAAGCAGTTTGGTTTGGTTGTGATGTTGGTAAAATGCTTCATAGAGATCTGGGTGTAATGGATATGAATTTATTTGATTATGAAATTTTATTAAATACAAAATTTAATATGAATAAAGGTGTGCGTTTAGAATATGGAGACAGTTTAATGACTCATGCTATGCTTTTCACTGGAGTTGATATTAAAAATGGCAAACCAGTAAAATGGCGTGTTGAAAATAGTTGGGGAAATAAAAGTGGAGATAAGGGTTATTATTTAATGAGTGATTCATGGTTTAATGAATATAACTATGAGGTTGTTATAGATAAAAAATATTTAACACAGAGAATATTGAACTTATTTAATAAAGATCCTGTTAAATTAGATCCATGGGATCCAATGGGAGCACTTGCAATAAAATGATTAATGACTCCAGAAAATAAAAAAAAATTATGGAATGAAATATTAAATGCGGGAGATTATTTGAAAGATAAACTGCCTGAACATCCTAATCATCCAAAAGGTAGAAATTCATATGCTCATATTGCTTTAGAAATTAAAAACAAATTTAATATGTCTTATAAGGATTTATCTGATGATAAATATGACAAAGTTTTAGATTTTTTAAATTTTTTAAAAAAAAATCCTAATTAAGAAAATTTATTTTTTGATTTTTTATGGGTAAGAATAATACTAAAAGAGTAACGAATATCATTAAAATAAAACTTATATAAAAAAGATTTGTAAATTCTTGTGTTTGTTCATAAATTTTAGAAATTAAAAATACTGCTATAGGTGCAGTGCCAAAGGCAACAATAAATTTAAAACCATAAATTAAACCATGATGTCTTTCGGGTGTAAATTTTGCCAATAAAATATTTTCAGTAGGTAAAACACTTGAATTAAACATTGCTGCCATTAAACAAACAAAAATTAGAGGTATGCCAGAAAAATTGGCAATAAAATAAAAACAGGGAACTTGCGCAGCAATACCAATTACATATATTTTTTTTAAAGAAAATTTATCAGCCAAAAATCCACCAACAAGAGTCATTAAACCAGAAATGCCGTAAATAATACCGATGATTGAACCTATGGCAAAAGTTGATAAATTTGCAATTCTTATGTCAAAAACTTTTGGAAGGGAAGTTTGCATTATTTGAAATGTTAGACCCAGTCCAAACATTGAAAATAACATAATACATGCGATTATTATCAAGTTATGAGATGAATTATTTTCTTCCAAATCTTTTGTTTTAGAATTCTGAAAAGAAATAAGATTATTAGAAATAAAAAAAAAGAGAATGATTCCTATTATTAATGAAATAATGCCAGGAATAATAAAAGCAAATTTCCAATCAAAGTACTTTATTAATAACCCAGCTATAAAAGCCCCTGAACCAATACCTACTCCTCCAAAGATTCCATTAATACCGAGTGCTCTTCCTTTTTTTTCTGATGAATTAACAACCCAAGCTATTCCCACAGGATGATAAATAGAACAAGATAAACCAAGAAGTGAAAGTCCTATAAACAATGAAAATTGTTCATTGCTTAAACCGCATAAAATTGAAGATAGTCCCATCCCAATAAACATAATGACCATCATGGAAGAGCGGCTCCATCTATCACTTAACCATCCTGCTGGTAGTGCTCCTAAACCAATTAAGAGAGCTCCAAGAGTCCAAAGAGAAATTAATTCATCATAGGTAAAATGCCACTCTTGTTCAATTGACAGAACGATTACAAAATAAAAAGCAGCAAACATATGCATAAATGCATGCCCTATTGAAGAAAAACAAATTGTTAGATTGAAATTATTCAATTTCTTCTAATTTTAAGGATGCAGAATTTATACAATATCTTAATCCTGTAGATTGAGGTCCATCATTAAAAACATGGCCTAAATGTGAGTCACAGGAAGCGCATATGACTTCAGTCCTAGTCATACCATGTGAACTGTCATCAACTTCTTTTACATTACTGTTGTTTATAGTTTCAAAAAAACTTGGCCAACCTGAACCTGAGTCAAATTTTGCATCACTAGAAAATAAATGATTCCCACAACAGATACAGCTATAAATAGCATTTGATTTTTCATGAAGATATTTGCCAGTAAAAGCCTGTTCTGTTCCTGATTTTCTTGTAATATTATATGTTTTCTCATCAAGCAATTTCTTCCATTCAGTTTCAGATTTTTTAATTTTATCCATTATTAGCACTCTTTCTAATAATTAAATAAATGCCTGTAAATATTAATAAAGCTCCAATTACATGAAATAATTCCAATTTTTCTTTAAGAAAAATTATTGAAATTATACTACTAAATATAGGAATTAAGTTTAAAAACAAACCTGAATTATTTGCTCCTATAATTTTAATGGCTTTAATCCAAAATAAATACGAAATTAATGCCGGACCGATACCAACATACAAAACAAGTAAGAAGCCATATTGTTCATTTATTGTAAATGATTGATTAACAATAGATTCAAAAATGTAGAAAGGTATAACAAAAATATTACCAATAAAAAAAATTAAAAATAAGAAACTAATATTATCAATTTCTTTTGGTATTTTTCTTATTAGTGACGAATATAATGCCCAACAAGAAACACATCCAAGCATCCAAATATCACCTACTACAAAATTTAAAGAACTTAAATTAAGAATATCTCCTCTAATGATAATATTTATGAAACCGATAAAAGAAATAATAACACCTATAAATTGAAGAGAGGAAATTTTTGAATTGAAAATAAAAAAAGATAAAACAATAATCATTGAAGGTGCAAATGCAGGCATTAAAGATGAACTAATTACAGAAGAAGTAGTAAGAGCAATATTCATAAAAGTGTTAAATATGGAAACACTAAGAATAGAAAAAACGATAATTATTTTCCAATTTTTTTTGAAAATTTCATATATGATACTTATTTTATGAAATACGAATGGTAGTAATATTATTATGACAACAAGATTTCGAAAAAAGCTAAGTTTAATAGGCTCTAACGCAACATTGCTAGCAATTTTTGCTCCAACAATATTCCCCCCCCAAAGAGCAGTAGCAAATACTAAAAAAACATAAGCTGATAATATTTTGGATTTATCCATTAAAGGCGGACATTAGCCTATCTTCACAACTTTTAGCAATCTCAATATTTTTATTTTTTATGTAACCAAAACCTCTAATCTGATCAGGAATAGATGCAATTTCAACTGCTAATGTATAATTATCTATTGTTAATTTAGAACAAATTTCAAGAATACGATCTTTATAATTATTGATTAGCAATCTTTCTGTTTTTCTTTCATCAAGATAAGCAAAGGGATCAAAATAAGTGCCTCTTAAAAACTTAAACATGCTAATGAATTTAAATAAAATCATAGTCCAGGAACCAAAATTCATTTTTAAAGGATTGCCAGTAACTTTGTCTTTTTTATAAAAAATGGGAGGAGCTAAATGAAAATTGATTTTAAAATTACCTTCAAAAGTTTTATTAATTTTATTTAAAAATTCATTATTAGAATAAAGTCTAGCAACTTCATATTCATCTTTATATGACATTAATTTAAAATAATTAATTGCAACAGCATTGGAAAAATTATTCTTTTCAACGTTTATTTTCTTCTCATGATTTTTAACATAATCAACTAATTCCTTATATTGATCAGCATATTTTTTATTCTGATATGCAATAAGAGAATTATATCGATCAATAAATTTTTCACCAAAATCAGTTATTACTTTTTCTTTTTCATTAATTAAATTTTGTATTTCTTCTTTCATATTTATTGAATGTCTACCTAATCTAAAAGCATGAATATTTTCTTCAATACTAACGCCATTTAGCTTTATTGCTTGTTCAATAGCTTTTGCGTTAATAGGAATAAATCCTGATTGATAAGCTTTGCCGACAATAAACATGTTTGATAAAATAGAATCTCCTAATATTTTGTTAGCAATCGTATTTGAAGGTATAAAATCGACATTTTTTTTACTGAGTATATTTATTAAGTTTTCTTTCATTTTATCAAATGGAAGGAAAAAATTTTTATCTCTTGTAAATTCTCCTGTCATTATCTCATCAGAATTTATAATAGATTTTGTTTTTTGTTTATCTAAAGTTCTTAATACTTCATCATCATTAGCTACTAATAAATCAAAACCCAATAATAAATTTGTATCACCATATGATAGTCGTATTGTATTTATTCCTTTTGGATCATTAAAAATTCTTAAAAAACTCTTTACTGCACCGCCTTTTTGAGCAAGACCTGTCATATCGAGTACTCCGGAACCTTTACCATCTATTTGCGCTGCAGTTGCCAAAATTGCTCCAATTGTAACAACTCCAGTTCCTCCAATTCCTGCTATCATAATTCCATATGATCGATAAATTTCAGGTAGAATTGGTTCAGTAATAGTTGAATTTATTTTTTCAATTAATGAATTATCAAAATTTTTTTTTAATTTTACATCACCTATAACTGACACAAAACTTGGACAAAATCCTTCGACGCATGAATAATCTTTATTACAATTATACTGATCAATTTGTCTTTTTCGCCCGTATTCTGTTTCTACCGGAACAATTGAAATACAATTTGATTGTACGCCACAATCACCGCATCCTTCGCATACTTTTTCATTTATAAATATTTTTTTATTTGGTTCAGGCAATAAAGATTTTTTTATTCTACGTCTTTTTTCTGCAGCACATGTTTGATCATAAATTATGGCTGTAGTATCATTAATTTTACTGAACTTTTTTTGAACATCAATTATCTTCTTTCGATCATAAACTTTTGAATTTCTAGAAAATCTATCACTTGTTTTGTATTTATTTGGCTCATCAGTAATAATTGCTATTTTTTTGACTCCTTCTGACTCAAGTTGTCTGGACATCTGTGCCACTGTTGGTAATCCATCAAGAGCTTGTCCTCCTGTTAAGGCAACAGCATCGTTATATAGAATTTTAAAAGTCATCTTTGTTTTAGCTGCTACAGCATGTCTGATAGATAAAATACCTGAATGAATATAAGTGCCATCTCCCATATTTTGAAATATATGATCTGTATTGCTAAAAACCGATTCACCAACCCAACTAGCTCCCTCTGAGCCCATCTGCGTAAATCCTTCATTGTTTCTTTCCATATTCTGAACCAGATAAGCACAGCTAATACCAGTAATAGCTCTTGTGTTTTCTGGAATTTTTGTTGAAGTATTATGTGGACATCCAGAACAAAAATATGGAGTTCTTTTAATATCAAAAAAATTATTATTTTCTTGAATTAAATTTTTTAGATTAGTAATTTTGTTTTGAATTTTCTCAGAAGAATAAATTGGTTTTATATATTTGTATAATTTTATAGCTATATCACCTGGATCTAAAGATCCTGAAGAAAGAAAGAAATCATTACTTTCTTCATCCAATTTACCAATAATTTGAATATTTTTTCTAGAATTAAAAAGTATTTCTTTGATCTGCGCTTCAATTAAAGATCTTTTTTCTTCGATCACAATAATTTTTTCTAGACCTTCAGAGAATTCTTTAATAACACTTTCTTCTAAAGGCCAGGGCATAGCTATTTTTAGAAATTTAATTCCAATTTGTTTTGCTAAATTTTCATCTATTCCAATTTTTTCAAATGCTAATTTTGTATCTAAATATGATTTACCAGTAGTAACAACTCCAATTTTAGAGTTAGGAAAATTATATTTGATCTCATTTAATTTGTTAATTTTACAAAACTCCTTTACAACTTTAATTTTATGATAATGCAGTCGATGCTCTTTAGCTTGTGGAGTGTCATTTAATCGAATATTTAAACCTTCATCAGGAAATATTTTACTGTTAACATCTTTTATTGAAAATCTATTCTCATTTAAATCTACAGTAGCACCAGAACTAACATTATCATGAACACATTTAATTCCTATCCAACATCCGCTCTTTCTTGACAAATGAATACCAAACAATCCATAATCTAATATTTCTTGAACTCCACTCGGGTTAAAAAAAGGTATCATTGCGTCTATCATTGCAAATTCACTTTGATGAGAAGTTGTTGATGATTCACAAATATGATCATCTCCCATAAGGGCTAGGACACCTCCATTTTTTGAAGTACCAGCTAAATTAACATGTTTTAAAGCATCTCCTGCCCTATCCACACCTGGTCCTTTGCCGTACCAAATGCCGAAAACACCATCATATTTTCCTTCACCTCGTAAATTGGATTGTTGTGTGCCCCATAAAGATGTGGCTGCTAATTCTTCATTAATGCCTGGTTGAAAATAGATATTGTTAGATTTTAAATAATCAATATTGTTTAATATTTGCTGGTCATAGCCTCCTAAAGGAGATCCTCTATAACCGGAAATATAACATGCTGTTTTTAGATTATTTTTATTATCCTTTCTTATTTGTACTAATGGGATCCTTACTAAAGCTTGAGTTCCTGTAAGAAAACGAATTCCGTTTTCTAGCTTATATTTGTCTTCAAGATTAATTTGCATGAAATTAGATTAAACTAAATAAATTTATTTTAATAATGAAATTAAGCTTGAAGTATCCCATCTATTGCCACCTTTTATTTGAACTTCCGAATAATATTTATCAATTATTTCAGTAATTGGTAGTTTCGCATTGTTTTTTTCTGCTTCTTTAAAACATATAGATAAATCTTTTCGCATCCAATCAACAGCAAAGCCAAAATCAAACTTCCCATCTAACATAGTCCGATATCTATTTTCCATTTGCCAAGATTGGGCTGCCCCCTTAGATATAACTTTAAGAACTTTTTCCATATCTAAACTAGATTTTTTCCCGAAAGCCAATGCCTCAGATAAACCTTGCACTAATCCCGCAATACAAATCTGATTAATCATTTTAGTTAATTGGCCTGAACCTGCTGGACCAATAAGTTCTATTGCTTTTCCATAACTTGAAAGAATTGGCTTAGCTTTATTAAAAGGTTCTTCTTCTCCTCCTATCATAATAGATAATTGACCATTTTCTGCACCTGCTTGTCCTCCAGAAATTGGAGCATCTAAAAAATGTAAATTTCTTTTTTTGCAAACGTCAAAATATTCTCTGGCAATATTTGCTGAAGCGGTTGTATGATCAACAATAATGGTATTTTCTTTTACATTATCCAATATACCATTATCTCCTTCCATAACTTCTCTTAAATCTTCATCTCTTCCTACACAAATAAAAACAATTTCTGAATTCTGAATTGCTTTTCCGGCAGTTGGTTGAGCTAAACCCTGATATTTTTTAATCCAACTATCTGATTTTGAGGAAGTTCTATTAAAAACAGTTACATTATAATTATTTTTTTTTAAGTGTCCCGCCATAGGAAAACCCATAACACCCAAACCAATAAAAGTTACATTTGTAATAGTCATATTTTACTCCTTTATAAGTTTTAATATTTCATTACCAAGGTTCATATCTCTTGCAACAACCAAATTTTTTTTCTTTAATGAATAATTGTACTTTTCTTTATCAAAATATGAATCAAAACCACCAGCTTCTCTTATTAATAAAATACCAGGCATATGATCCCATGAAGATAATTTTGATAAAACAGCAAAATCTCTTATATTATTTACAATATCGATGTATTCAAAACCAATACAACCATAACTTTTTACTTCTCCAAAATTATTTTTAATACTTTTCATAATATTTAAATAATTATTATCCCAATATTTAGTACTAATAGATCCTTTTGTTTGATCTATAGATAAAGAACTAATTATATTAATTGGTTTATCATTTAACAATGCTCCACCTCCTGTAATGGCACAATATAATTCTTCAGTTAGTGGTTTATATATCCAAGATTGTAAGATTTGATCATAAAATGATAAGGCAATCATAACAGCAAACTTTTCTTTACCTTGTGCGAAATTAGTTGTTCCGTCTATTGGATCAACAGTCCAGCAATATTTTTTTTCAAAATAATTATTAATAATATTAGGAGTATTTGCAAATTCTTCTTCACCTACAAAAAGCGAATTGGGAATAAGTTTACACAAAATATTCTTAAGATTTTTTTCAACTTGTAAATCAACTGAGGTAACAAGATCGTTATTTTTTTTTCTCATAACATCTGTTTCTTTTAGATTTCTATACATAGGTAGAATAAATTTTTTACTTAAATCAAATAATATTGAATTAATTTCACTATTGTTTATTTCATTCATCGATAAATAAACTCTTGTATAATTTAGCTAATTGTAAAGAAATATTACCAATTTTACCCTTATTAATTATTATTGAATCTATTTTTGTAATTGGGGTAACAAAGTTTGTTGAACTTGTAATAAAAACTTCATCAGCGTTATAGAGTTGTTTTACTGTAAAGCTTTTTTCATTTAATTGAAGTTTATTAGTTTTGATAATTCTTTTAATCGTTTCTCTTGTAATGCCTTTAAGTATATCTGTATTTGTTGGGTGAGTAATCAATTTATTATTTTTTACTATCCAAACATTAGAAGCGGTAGCTTCTGTAATTTTACCTTTATCTATTAGTATTGCCTCATATGCATTTTTTCTTACAGCCTCTTTTTTTGCTAATACATTGGCTAGTAAAGAAACTGTTTTGATATCTCTTCTTTTCCATCTTAAATCTTGATAAGTTATAGCTTTTTTACCTTTGAAATTTCTATTGGGTAAATTAAACTTCTTACTCATTGTATAAATAATTAAATTTGGAATCAAATTATTTTTATAAGAATGATCTCTTGGTTGCACTCCTCTCGTTATTTGTAAATAAACAATTCCATTTTTTAGTTTATTTAATTTAATAATTTTATTAAATATTTTTTTAAGTTTGTCTTGATTTACTAAATATTTAATTTCTAATTCTTTAAGAGAGTATTTTAATCTTTTAATATGAAATTCAAAATCAATTAATTGTAGCTTATAAAAAGAAATAACTTCATAGACACTATCAGAAAATTGAAGACCTCTATCTTCAATATGAATTTTAGCTTCGTTAAATTTAACGTATCGAGAATTTAAATACGCAATTTTAGACATCAGGAAAATTGTTGTCTAATAGATAATAATTTCTCTAATTTTTTAATGCTACTCGCTTCAGCAAAAAATACAACGTCATCTTTCTCTTCGAATTTTGTTTCACTGTTAGGTATGATAATCTTATCATTTCTTAAAATTGCACCAATTCTAATTGTTTTCGGTATGTCTATTTGTGAAATACTTTTATTGGTAAAAGCAGAATTAGGTAAGATCTCAGCTTCAATTACTTCTCCAAATCCTTCTCCTATTGTATAATCACTTCTAATACGACCAACTCTTACTTTTTCTAGAATTTTTGAAATAGTAATTAGTTTAGGATCTATTGTAATATCTATGCCAATATTATTTAACAAAGATGAATAAGAACTATTATTGATTAGAGTCATACAATGTTTAGCTCCTGCCCTTTTTGCTAATAATGAAGATAAAATATTATTTTCATCATCGTCTGTTACTGCAATAAAATAACCAGCTTCAGATATATCTACTTCTTCCAGAATTTTATTATCAAGTCCATCACCATTTATTACTGTAACTGATTTTAGATTTGCAGCTAAAAATTCTGATCTAGCTTTATTATATTCAATCAAATTAGTTGATATTTTATTGCCTCCATCTTCTATATTTTTTGCCAAGGAAAAACCAATATTGCCTCCTCCAACAATAACTACTTTTTGTGCAAGTGTCTCATCATGTCCAAAAGCTTTCATAACATCAAAATAATTATTATTATCAACTACAAAATAAATAAGATCATTTTTTTCTAATTTTGTTTTTGAATTAACTATAAATTTTTGATCACCTCTAAAAACAAATAATATATTAGCTAAATAATCTTCAAATTTAATTGATAATTCTCTTAGAGTTGTGCCTAAAACTTGACAATTTTCTTCACACTTTAATCCTACAAGTTTCAATCTATTATCAGCAAGTTCAACCATATCAATAGCACCTGGTGATTGAAGACGTCTATAAAGTGCTTTTGCAACTTCCTCTTCAGGAGATATTATAGCATCTATGGGTAAGTGATTTTTTGTATAAATATTTTGCCACTCACCCTTTAAATAATCTTGTTGCCTTATCCTAGCAATTTTAGTTGGAATATTAAAAAGTGAATGTCCTATTTGACAACAGATCATATTAGTTTCATCACTTTGTGTAACAGCAATCAAAATATCACACTCATTAGCTCCCGCATTTGCAAGTATAGAAGGCAAACTAGAAGTACCAAGTACTGTTTTAACATCTAAATTTTCTGAAATTTTTTTTAAACGATCTCTGAATTCATCAACTACTGTGACCTCAAATCCTTCTTTTGAAAGTTTTTCTGCAATACTTTTCCCAACATCTCCTGCGCCACAAATAATTGATTTCATTTTATTTTTTAATATTAATAGATATATTTAATGATTTAAATTTTCTATAGAGTGCTGTGCGCTCCATACCAGTAAATTCTGATACCTTTGATATATTACCATTAAATCTTTTTAATTGCGATAAAAAATATTCTTTCTCAAAACTTTGACGTGCTTCTTTAAGAGATAAAACCATACTTTTATCAATTTTATCTTGTTTAATATTTTCCCCCATATCTAAAGGTAAATTTTCTATTTTAAAATCAGATTGTGAATTCATATCTTGATTTAAAATCAAAGTTTTTTCGACATAATTAATAATTTGAGGTACATTACCTGGCCAATCATATATTTGAAGTTTCATTTTAGCATTGTTTGAAAAAGTAATTTTATGATTTTGATTTTTATTATAATAATCTAAATAATAATCACAAATAGGAACAATATCTTCTCGTCTTTCATTTATTGAAGGACATTTAAAATGAATTGTACTTAAGCGTTCAAATAACATTTTTATAAAATTGCCATTTTCAATTTCTTTAAAAATATCTTTTGAAGTAATAGAAATAATTTTGATATTAAGATTTATTTTATTTTTTTCAAATAATGTAGTATTTTCTAGATAAAACAATAATTTTTTTTGAAAGACAGTTGGAAGCAAATCAATATTATCTAAAATTAATGTATTATTATTTGATTGGGACAAAATATTTTGATTTATATTCTCTTCTTTTGAAAACATCATATTTAATTCCTGCTCACTAACATTTTTAAAATTTATGATTGTGGGAAGAGATTTTACATGCATTGAATTTTTATGAACAAGCTGAGCAATTAATTTTTTCCCAGTCCCATTTTTTCCTGATATTAAAACTCTTGAGTTTGAATTGGCAATTTTTGTAATTTCTTTTCTTAATTTATTAATAAATATTGAGTTACCAATAAGTGGGGTTTTTGGCTCAGCCATTATTTTAAGTATATTATTCTCCTTTATTAATTTAGCAGATTCAATTGCTCGTTTTGAAACAATCATTATTTTTTCACTATTAAAAGGTTTTTCTATAAAATCATATGCACCATTTTTTATAGCATTAACCGCCATATTAACTGTCCCATGACCACTGATAATTACAATTGGGATAAGAGGATTTAATTCTTTAAATTTTTTTAATAATTCTATTCCATCTAATTCACTTTTTCCTAACCAAACATCAAGAATAACTAGATCTGGTTTAAAAATATTAAATTTTTGCAATGCTTCACTAGAATTTAAAGCTGAATCAGTAATAAATTTTTCATCACTTAATACTTCAGATATTAAAAAACATATATCTTTCTCATCATCAATAATAAGTATTCTCGACATAATTACACCTCAAACAAAATAAAACTAGTAGTCCCAGCCATATTTTTATTCTTTTCAATTATTATTTTTCCTCCATGATCTTCTATTATTTTTTTTACTATTGAAAGTCCTAAACCTGTACCCTTATCTTTCGTAGTATAATATGGTTCAAAGAGTTTAGAAATTTTCTTTTCATTTATCCCTACCCCATTATCTTTAACAAATAACTGAATTTGTTTATTTATTTCTTCCAACTTTATAAAAATTGATGGATTGGGAATATTTGCAACAGCTTCAACAGAATTTTTTATAATATTTGTAAAAGCCTGTGTAATTTGAAATCTATCAAATTGATAAAAAATTTCTTTTTCAGGTAATGCAAGTTTCATATTAATTTTAGAATGAGAGTTTGCAAAAAGTTCAAATGATTCCTTTAAAGTTTGTGATAAATTATCAAGTTTTATTTCTGCTTCAGGCATACGGGCAAAAGAAGAAAATTCATCAACTAATTTTCCAATATCATCCACTTGTTTAGAAATAGTTTGAGTCAATCGACTGACCTCTTTAGGATCAATTGAATTATCATTAATTTTTTTGTCTATTCTTTCTGCAGACAATTTTATTGGTGTTAATGGATTTTTTACTTCATGAGCAATTTTTTTAGCAATATCAGACCATGCTGCATGTTTTTCGGCTAAAATTAAGGATGTCATATCATCTACGGTAACAACGTAACCGCTAATTAAATTATCTTTAATTTCTTTGATAATCTTTATATTTAGAGTGCGAGTGTTATCGTTAATGATTATTTCAAACTGAAATGATTGAATAATTTTTTTTGCTTTTTCAAAATCCAACAGAATTTTGTCCCATTGAGAGAAAACATCTATAAAATTTCTATTATCTAAATCAATAGATGTTTTGCCTAAAATACTTAAAGAAGATTTATTATAAAAATTAATATTAAATTTACCATCTAAAGAAATAACTCCCGTTGTTAATAAACTCAATATCGCCTCTATAAAAAGTCTTTTTGTTTCATCTTCTTCACTTTTTGATAAAATTTGATTTTGTTTAAATTGAATTTCATTAATCATTTTGTTGTATGAAGAAAGCAGAATGCTAATTTCATCAAATTGATCTTCTTCAGAAACTCTAGCATCAAAATTTCCTTTGGAAATCTCATTTGCTGACTCAATTAAGTTAGTTATTGGTTTAGATAATCGTCTTGCTAAATTAAAACCAATTAGAACTGCAATCAAAATAAAACACAAAGAAAAAAGAACGAATATCATTGAAAATGTAATCTGAATACCCGCACTTTCTTCTTCTTTTGATGAATATATTTCATAAGCTCTTTTGGTATTAGCAATGTGATTCCATATATTAATTTTTAAATCACGATTTACTTGAATATAAATATCTTTTAAAAAATTTACTTTTTTATAAGCAGAAATAGAATTATCATTTTGTTGAAAAATATAAACTTGATTTTGATCTAAAATATTATAAACATTATTCTTTGGTGAATTAAAGTTTTTTATTTCTTTATCATTTAAACTTAAAAATACTTCGCCTCTTCTATTAAATATATAAATATTCGAAATGGTTCGTAAATTTATAAATTCATTTAAAGCTCTTTCTATTGAATTTATTTGTACTTCATTATTTCTAGAGACCTTTACTATTTCTCGTAAAATAAGTTGTGTATCAGATATAATTTCGGCTTGAATCTCATTTTCATAATCTCGTGCTACAATATTTGAATTGACAACTGCTTCTCTCACTGCTCCTCCATACCAAGTTCTTAATTCTAAGTTGAAAAATAATGAAGTAATTATGACAACTCCAATGGCTGGTCCTAGTGCCATTGCCGTAAACAAATTTACAAATTTTATGTAAAGTTTAGATTCATTAAAGTTTTTCTTTCTGTAAATTAAAACTAATAAAACTTGTCGTATAATTATACTTAAAAGAATTAAAACAAAGATAACATCGGCAAGTAATAGAAATTGAAGTTTTTGTGGATCTTTAACTAATTCGTTGTTTGGAAGCAAAAGATAAAAAGTAATAGAAAAACTTAGTGCAATTAAGATTAAAAGAAAATAAAAAGAAAATTTAGATATATGAACAAATCTAAGAATTTTTGATAAATTTATCATTATAAAATTTAAATTACTCTCACAAAACTAAAAAAGTATATATTTATCCCTATTAATTGATTTAATAAATTATAAAATAGTTATATGAAAAATGCCCTAATATTACTAGCTGGAGGAGTTGGAAAAAGATCAGAAAATCCAACTCCAAAGCAATTTATCAAATTTGGAAATTTCAATATTATAGAATATTTTTTAACTTATTTAGATTCTAAGATATTTAGTAATATTGTTATAGTTGCAAATAAAAATAATCAAAAAAAATACCTTAATTTAATTAATAAACAATACCCTCAGCATAAAATAATTTTTTCTCAATCTGGTAAAGTAAGACAAATTTCATCATTAAATGCACTAAAAAGATTGAAAAAAATTAATCCTAAAAATGTCGTCATTCACGATGCAGCAAGACCTCTAGTTTCCAATAAATTAATGAAAAGAGTATTAAAATCACTTGAAACAAATGTTGCTTGCGTTCCTTATATTACTCATAACGATTTTATTAAAATCAAATCTAAAGAAAACATTAATTTAAAAAATAATCAAATATTATATATTCAGACACCTCAAGGATTTAGATACAAAGAAATATTAAAAGCTCATAGCAAAAGTAAGGAAATTGACGTAAAGGATGACTCAACTCTAATAGAAGAATTAGGCATTAAAGTATCACTAATTAAAGGTGAAAAAGCTAATTTTAAATTAACTTATAAAGAAGATTTAAATTTATTTAATACAAATAAAATTAGAGAATACAGACATGGTATTGGTTATGATATCCATAGAATTAATTTCAAATCAAAAAATAAACTAATCCTTTGTGGTGTTAAGATATCACATCCTCCATTAATAGGTCATTCTGACGCTGATGTTGGTTATCATGCTATTTGTGATAGTATTTTGGGGGCTATGTCATTGGAAGATATAGGTACGCATTTTAAAAATACAGATAAAAAATGGAAAAATGCAAATTCGAAAATTTTTTTGGATTATTGTTATAGGCTATTAAAAGAAAGAAATTATAGAGTTATTAACTTAGATATTAATTTTATTTGTGAAACACCTAATATTAGTAAATTATCAAATAAAATGAAAAAAAATATTTCTTCATTATTAAAAATTAAAATAAGTAAAATTTCCATAAAGGCCACAACTAACGAAAAAATTGGATTGATTGGTAAGGCAGAAGGTATAGCTGCAGAATCTATTATACAAATATCAAATGATTAAATTTGCAAAAATATACACATCCTTGTGCTATGTTGGTTATATTAAACCAGGATCTGGTACAGTAGGATCTATTGTTTCAATTTTAATAATTTACAACCTAATGAATTATTTAAACCATTTTAATTTCATTATTTTATTTGTTTTTTTATTATTTTTATCAAATAAATTTATAGATGTTTATTCTTCTTCCACAAACTCTCATGATTCCAGTAAAATTGTTATTGATGAATTTTTAGGTATATTTTTTATTATGATATTTTATGATTTTTTTATTTTTTTAAATAATTGGACAATGTTAATATTAATTTTTGTACTATTTAGAATTTTTGACATCTTAAAACCTTATCCAATTAATTGGATTGATCAAAATATTAAAAATTCTTGGGGGGTTATATTAGATGACATATTTGCTGGTATTTATTGTGTAATTGTTTTATCATTTATTAATGCTATCATATAAATTGATAATAAATAAGTTACTCAAAAAAGGCATCACACTATCAGTTGCTGAATCATTTACTGGTGGTTTACTTAGCTCAATTTTTATAAAGACACCAGGTATATCAAAAATTTTTAATATGGGACTAATCACATACTCAAATGATTCCAAAAAAAAAATATTAAGAATTTCAACTAAAAATATTAAAAAATATGGTGCTGTAAGTAACGTTGTAGCAAAAGAAATGTTAATAAATTTACATAAAATCAGTAAAAGTAAACTATGCATTTCTACAACAGGGATTGCTGGTCCATCTGGTGGAACAAATAATAAGCCTGTAGGTTTAGTATACATTGGTATTAAATTTAACAAGAAAATTATTATTTTAGAAAAAAAAATAAAAGGAACAAGAAATCAAATTAAACAACAATCTATAAAATATATTTTTAATTACTTAGATAAACTATTATAAAGTAGCATCAGCTCTTTTCTTAAATGAATCTATCATTTTACTTTCAATCAAAGGAAAAAATATCTCGGCTAGTTTCTGGTGAAAAAATTTTTCAAATTCAAATTTAACACTAAAATGTACTTTAGTTTTCTTTGAACTTAGTGGTTCAAACAACCATTTAGTTTTTAAATCTTTAAGGGGCCCGTCTATATAATTTGTACTAATAACTAACTTATTAGAATCAAACTTGACATGTGAAGTAAAAGTTTGAGGTGGAAAATATTTATAAAATACAATCATATCAACCAACATTTCATCTTTTTTTTTATATTGAATATTAACAGAACTACACCAAGGTATAAATTCAGGATATTCTTCAACCTCTAGTACAATTTTATATAAATTCTTGGCTCCATGTTTAATTATAATCTCTTGATCGGATGATTTCATTTAATTTATTTTAAACATTTCTTCTCTAGCTTTCTTGAGTTTTATGAAATCTTCAGAAGCATGATAGCTAGAACGAGTAAGAGGAGATGATGAAACCATTAAAAAACCCTTAGCGTAAGCCATTTTACTAATATTCCTAAAATCTTGCGGTGAAATAAATTTTTCAATTTTAGCGTGTTTTTCAGTGGGTTGCAAATATTGACCAATAGTCAAAATATCAACATCAGCTGATCTCAAGTCATCCATAACTTGATAAATTTCTTCTTTTGTTTCACCTAAGCCTACCATCAGGCCTGATTTAGTAAATATAGTAGGATTATTAATTTTAATACTGCTTAATAATTCTAAGCTCACAAAATAGCGAGAACCAGGTCTTATAGAAGGATATAAACGAGGAACCGTCTCAAGATTATGATTAAAAACATCAGGCAAAGATTGGGATAAAATTTTTTTTGCTTGATTTTTTTTATTAAAATCAGGAGTTAATATTTCAATCGTTGTGTTGGGACATTCTTTTCTTAGAGATTTAATTACATCAACAAAATGTTGAGCGCCTCCATCTTCTAGATCATCTCGATCTACACTTGTTATAACTACATGCTCAAGTTTTAGTTCTTTAACGGCATTAGAAATTTTACCTGGTTCATATATATCTATTCCATTTGGTCGACCAGTTTTTACATTGCAAAATGCACATGCTCTTGTGCAAGTATCTCCTAAAATCATAAAAGTTGCATGTTTCTTTTGCCAACATTCTGAAATATTAGGACACGAAGCTTCTTCACAAACAGTTATTAAGTTATTTTTTTTAACTATTTCATTGGTGATCTTAAATAATTTAGATGTAGGTGCCTTTACTCTTATCCAAGAAGGTTTCTTAGGTATAGGATTAGATTTTTTATTAACCTTTTCAGGATGCCTAATCATAATCATATTATTTCCATATCTTTACTTTGCAACCACAAATCAAAAGGATTTTCAACTATTTCATTAAAATCTTTTAGTAATTTAGCTGCAACAGCTCCATCCAATACACGATGATCAGCTGATAAGGTTGATTTAATAATGCTCATTTCAATAATCTCATCATTTAACTTTCCTAATTTTTTTGAAGCTTTTCCAACAGCAAGGATTGAAGCTTGTGGAGGATTAATAATAGCTGAGAATTCAGTAATTCCAAACATACCTAAATTAGAAATCGAAATTGTACCTCCATTATATTCACTTGGATTTAGTTTTCCTTTTTTAGCCTTTACTACTAACTCCTTTATTTCTCTAGAAATTTCGATCAAACCTTTTTTATCAGCATTCTTAACAATAGGAGTTATTAATCCTTCTTCAAGGGCAACAGCTATAGAAACATCAACTGTATTATATTTAATAATTTTTTCATTAGACCAAGAAACATTTGATAGTGGATTTTTACTTTGCGCAATAGCTAAGGCTTTCACCAATAAATCATTAATTGAAATATTATTTTTTTTATCTTGTTGATTTATTATTTTTCTCAATTCAAACAATTTATCGACTTGAGATTCAATTTTTAAATAAAAATGGGGTACATTTTGCTTTGTCTGTGTAGTTCTTAAAGCAATTATTTTTCTTATTGAACTCGGTTCTATAATTATATTATTATCTGATAAGGTTGAATTAGAAATTTCCGGAAAAGCTAATTCAAATTTTTCTAAATCTTTTTTAATTATCCGTCCTCTAGGTCCAGATCCTTTTAATTTAGTCAAGTCTATATTTTTTTTTCTGGAAACTGAGATAACATAAGGAGAAGCTAATATTTTTTTACTATCAGAATTGATATTTACTTCTTCTTTGACTTGTGAACTTGAAGTATCTAATCCGTCATTAATAATATTTAATTCTTTTTTATTTGATATATTGGGTTTTTTTTTCTCTTTTTTATTTTTATATTCTTCAATGTCTTCATCGGAGCCATCTAGTATTGCTATTGGGGAATTGACTTGAATTGAGTTTTCTCCTTCTTGAACAAGAATATGAGTAACAGTTCCTTCATCCACAGCTTCCACTTCCATAGTAGCTTTATCTGTTTCAATTTCAGCTAAGATATCTCCTGCCTTTACGTAATCACCAATTTTTACTAACCATTTACTAACTATGCCCTCGGTCATAGTAGGGGATAGTGCTGGCATTAAAATTTTAACAGTCATCAAATAGGAGTTTAGATATAGCAGACCTGTTCAATAGCAAGAATAATGTCTTCTACTTGAGGCAAATATTTTTTTTCAAGAACGCTTGAGTATGGCATAGGCACATCTGCGCTATTAATTTTTTTTATTGGTGAATCAAGATAATCAAAAGCTTCATTTTGAACTATATTAACTATTTCTGACCCAACACTTGCAAATGGCCAAGACTCCTCAACGGTTACTAAACGATTAGTTTTCTTTACTGACTCTATAACTGTTTTTGTATCTAGCGGTCTTAGGGTTTGAAGATCTATTACTTCAACTTCAAGTCCATGTTTTTCTTTTAATTTTTTTGCTGCTTCCAAGGACTTAGAAACCATAATTGAATACGTAACAATAGTTGCATCTTTGCCAGAAACTGCAATATTGGCAACTCCTAAAGGTATTTCAAAATTTGAATCTTTAGGCACTGCCATTTTAGAACTATACAAAATTTCATTTTCAAGAAATATTACAGGATTGTCATCATCTATTGCTGATTTTAATAAACCTTTAGCATTATACGCATTTGAAGGAGTAACTACCTTTAGGCCAGGACAATGAGCATACCAAGAACTAAAGTCCTGACTATGTTGAGCTGCAACTTGAGAGGCAGCTCCGTTTGGACCTCGAAAAACTATTGGACAATTAATTTGACCTCCAGACATATATAAAGTTTTAGCTGCAGAATTAATTATTTGATCAATAGCTTGCATAGAAAAATTAAAAGTCATAAACTCAACGATTGGCCTTAATCCTTTAAAGGCACTTCCCACAGCAAGACCGGCAAAACCTTGTTCCGAAATGGGTGTATCCAAAATTCGTTTATCACCAAATTCCTCCAAAAGTCCTTGGGTAACTTTATAAGCACCCTGGTATTCTCCAACTTCCTCACCTATTACATAAACTGCATCATTTTTTCTCATTTCCTCCGCTATAGCATCTCTAATTGATTGGCGCATTGTGATTACATTGACATCTGAGATTATATTGTCTTCTAAAAAATTTTCAGAAATATCTATTTTCTCTTTCTCAATTTTATCTGAAGTTTCTGCTTTAATTTTTTTGTTATTAGTTTCAATTTTTTTACTATTATTTTCTTCGCTTTTATAATTATCAGTAGAAATAATTGCTATTGGAGAATTAACTGCTATTGACTGAGATCCTTCTTTAAATAATAATTCAGAAATAATACCTTCATCAACGGCTTCTACTTCCATAGTAGCCTTATCTGTTTCAATTTCAGCTATTATTTCACCAGCTTTTATTAGATCTCCTTTTTTAACAAACCATTTTGTTAAATTACCTTCAGTCATAGTAGGTGAAAGAGCCGGCAATAAAATTTTAATTTCCATAAGTTAAGGATTATAAATAAACATTAGTAAATAAGTCTTGTTCTTCTGGAAAAGGGCTATCTAATGCATATTCAGCAGCCTCTTTTATTTCCTGAATTATCTTTTTATTAATTTTTTCAAGATCTTTTTTTGATGCAAGTTTTTTTTTAATAATTTCATTTGAGGCAATATCAATTGGATCGTTTGTTTTATAAGATTCTAATTCCTCTTTAGTTCTATACTTTGCAGGATCTGACATTGAATGTCCTCGATAACGATATGTTTGCACTTCAAGTATGTAAGGTCCTTTACCACTTCTAACATAATCTCCGGCTATTTGAGCTGACTCAATAACCTTAAATACATTCATACCATCTACAATTGACCCAGGAATACCAAAAGCCTCACCTCTTTTATAAAGGTCACTGCCTGCAGCAGCTCTTGTTACTGCAGTACCCATAGCATACATATTATTTTCAATTATATACAAGACAGGTAAAGACCATAAAGATGCTAAATTGAATGCTTCAAAAACTTGTCCGTTATTCATTGCTCCATCACCAATATATGTTCGGCAAATATTTTTTTGATTATTGTATTTAAGAGTAAATGCTATTCCTGTTCCTATCGGAACTTGAGCGCCCACAATTCCATGCCCTCCATAAAAATTATTTTTTTTTGAAAACATATGCATTGACCCGCCTTTTCCAGCTGAATAACCAGTACTACGCCCTGTAAGTTCAGCCATAATATTTTTGGGTTGCAAACCTCTAGCAATCATATGTCCATGATCTCTGTATGTGGTGACTACACTATCATTTTTATCAATAGTCATTAAAACACCCACAACTACAGCCTCTTGGCCAATGTATAGATGACAAAAACCTCCGATATGTCCCATACCATAAAGTTGAGCAGCTCTTTCCTCAAAACGTCTAATTTGAAGCATACAAGAATAAATTTGAATGTAATCTTTTTTAGAAATTTTTTTAGTCATTTGTAAATATTTGTAAATTTTATTTAAATATTTTGTAAATATTTGTCAATAAAATTATTCATCAAAAGTGATTACAAGCTCATCTTTATCTAGAAATCCAGTTTTACTTCGAATCTGCTCATCCAAATAATCCAAATCTATTGTATTAGGTTGCAGCCTTTTAATACGATTAATATAAATGTTATTCTGAGCTTTAAGTTTATTCAACGTAATTTCATAATCTAAATTTTGATTCTTAATTTTAAAGTATGTAATTATACCTCTGTCTGCATTAATTAAAAAATATATCAAATATAGAAATATAAAAAACAAAAAGAGTAGAGAAAAAAATAAATATAATTTATTTTTAAGTGCCAAGGATTTATTCATAATACTAATAATTAAATCAAATTATCAATGTTTTTGTCAATCCTTAAGAATAATTTTTCCTGCATATTGTGCTTTTGCACCAAGTATTTCCTCGATACGTAGTAGTTGATTATATTTAGCTGTTCTGTCAGTTCTCGATAATGATCCAGTTTTAATTTGTCCTGCTGAAGTTGCTACAGCTAAATCTGAAATAGTTGTATCTTCAGTTTCTCCTGACCTGTGAGATATAATATTTGAATAATTATGAGATTTTGATAATTTTATTGTAGACAGAGTTTCACTTAAAGTACCAATTTGATTGACTTTAATGAGAATTGAATTAGCAATTTTGTTATCAATACCTTTTTGTAGTCTTTCAATATTAGTAACAAAAAGATCATCTCCAACCAATTGAGTTGTATTACCTATTTCTTTTGTAAGGTTTTGCCATCCTTCCCAGTCATCTTCAGACATTCCATCTTCAATAGAATAAATTGGATAAGTTCTTGATAGATCTTTTAAATAATCAATCATATTTTCTGAAGACAATACTTTTTTTTCACTCTGTAAATGATATTTAGAATCTTTATAAAACTCAGTAGAGGCTACATCTAGAGATAAAACTATATCTTCTTTGATTTTTAAACCAGTTGAATTGATCGCTTCAATAATTAACTCAATCACTTCATTAGAAGAATTAATATCAGGAGCAAATCCCCCTTCATCCCCTACATTAGTATTTAAACCTTTGGACTTTAATTTGGATTTGAGAGAATAAAATATTTCACATCCATATCTAATTGCTTCACTAAAAGAAGGAGCTCCTACTGGAGCAATCATAAATTCTTGTATATCAACATTGTTATCAGCATGTGAGCCACCATTAATAATATTAATCATAGGAACAGGAAGAATATATTTTTCTTCTTCTGATAAAAAACTAAATAAATTTTCTTTTTGTTGATGTGCTAAAGACCTAGCATATGCTAAACTTAAAGCTAAAGTGGCATTTGCTCCTAAATTAGATTTATTTTTTGAATTATCTATATCTATTAATTTTTTATCAAATTCCCAAAAACTAGCAAAACTTTGCTTTTCTATTTTTGGAGTAATAATATTAATAATATTAGAAATTGCTTTTTGAACACCCTTGCCATTATACCTATGTGGATCTTCATCCCTTAGTTCAATTGATTCATGCTTTCCTGTTGAAGCTCCTGATGGCACAGAAGCTCTACCAAAAGAATTATCTTCTAAATAAATATCACATTCCACCGTTGGATTCCCCCTACTATCAAGAATTTGCCTTGCTTTAATAGTCTTAATTTTTGTCATTAAATTTCTCTAATATTTTTTCATTAATTTATTATTATGATTTAGCTAATTCATCAAAGTCTTTTAATCTTAAAAGTAAATCTTTCAGATCCTTAATATTAAGCATATTTGGCCCATCACTTGGTGCATTATCTGGATCATCATGGGTTTCAATAAAAATACCTGCTACCCCAACAGCAATTGCTGCTTTAGCAAGTGTGGGAATAAACTCTCTTTTACCTCCACTTTTACTTCCTAAACCTCCTGGTTCTTGAACAGAATGTGTGGCGTCGAAAAAAACTGGGTATTCAAATTTTTTCATTATTTCAATTGATCTAAAATCACTAACTAAATTATTATATCCAAATGAAACACCTCTTTCAGTAATAAGAATATTTTCATTGTTAGTTGTTTGAATTTTTTAAATAATATTTGGAATATCCTGCGGAGATAAGAACTGCCCTTTTTTTACATTAATTATTTTATTTGAATTACCTGCTGCAATAAGTAAATCAGTTTGACGACATAAAAATGCTGGGATCTGAATTATATCTACTATATCATTTGATGAAAGATCTTTGCATTGTTTTTCATTGTGTACATCTGTTAAAATTGGACAATTAAAATTAGATTTTACTTCTCTAAAAATTTCTAAAGCTTTATCAAGTACAACTCCTCTTTGACTTTCTATACTAGTTCTATTTGCTTTATCAAAACTAGCTTTAAAAATATAATTTATTTGTATTGATTCACAAATTTTAGCAATCGACTCAGCTATTTTTAAAGTATGTTCTTTATTTTCAATTACACATGGACCAACAATCACACTAAAAGGATTTGAATTAGAAATTTCAAAATTATTTACTTTAATTTTTTTCATTTTTTGAATGAATACATGCTTCGATAAAAGATACAAATAATGGATGAGGATTTTGTGGGCGAGATTTTAATTCTGGATGGAATTGAACTCCTATAAACCAAGGATGAGTTGTCGACTCTAGAATCTCAGGCAATAAGTTATCTGGGGACATACCAGAATATATAAAGCCTTTTTCTGCAAAAAGATCCATATAATTAGTATTAACTTCATATCTGTGACGATGTCTCTCAAATATTTTGGTAGTCCCATAAATTTTGTTAATTAATGATCCTTTTTTTAAATTACAGGGATAAGAGCCTAAACGCATAGTTCCTCCTTTATCGCTGTTGACATTACGTGTAACTGTAAAAGTATCCTTAGACCATTCTGTCATTAAACCTACCACTGGGTTATTTGTATTAGTAAATTCAGTCGAATTTGCATCAGCTATACTAAGTAGGTTTTTTGAAATTTCTATTACAGCAAGTTGCATACCTAGACATACACCAAAATAAGGAATCTTATTTTCACGAGCAAATCTAATACTAGTAATTTTTCCTTCAATTCCTCTTTCACCAAATCCTCCGGGAACTAATATTCCATTAACTTTTGAAATTTCTTTTATAATTTCATTTGAATCAGATCTTTCTGAGTTTATCCAGTGAATATCAACAAAAACATTATTATATAAACCCCCATGAATTAATGCCTCATTTAATGACTTATAACTATCTTTTAGATCAGTATATTTTCCTACTACTCCTATTATAATTTTTTCTGTAGTTTTATGAATTTTATTAACCACATTATTCCAAGGAGATAAATCTAATGGGTAATTTTTTTCATCATAACCTAATTCACTAAGTAAAGCTTTATCCAATCCAGCTTTATAATAAAGTGAAGGAACCTCATATATAGAACTTGCATTTAGTGCGGGGATAACATTCTCTTTTTTCACATTACAAAAAAGAGAAATTTTATTAATAGCTTCTTCTCCTATTTCTCTTTCACAACGACACATTATAATATCTGGTTGGATACCAGCATTTAATAATTCTTTTACCGAATGTTGTGTTGGTTTTGTTTTTAACTCATCTGCTGATGATATATATGGGACATATGTCATATGAATCAAGGAAGATGAAATTTTTCTATCATTTCTTATTTGTCTTATAGCTTCGAGAAATGGTAATGATTCTATATCACCAACAGTCCCCCCTATTTCATAAATAATTATATTTTCATCGTTTAAGTTACTATGAATGAAGTGTTTAATTTCATCAGTTACATGAGGAATTACTTGAATTGTTGCCCCTAAGTATTCTCCTTTCCTTTCTTTTCGTAAAACATTGGAATAAATTTTACCAGATGAAATACTATCAGATTGACTGGCGGATAAATTTGTGAATCTTTCGTAATGTCCTAAATCAAGATCTGTTTCAGCACCATCATCAGTAACAAATACTTCTCCATGCTGATATGGGCTCATAGTTCCTGGATCTACGTTAAGATAGGGATCAAGTTTTCTTATTCTAACCTTGAATTTTCGAAGTTGTAAAAGCGAAGCAAGAGATGCAGAGGCTAAGCCTTTGCCAAGTGAAGAATTTACTCCTCCCGTAATAAAAACATAATGCATTACGGAATACCCTGATACATAAATGCATTGGTTATATCAAGATAATTATAATTAATTATTTTCTGGAATTGTAGGTTCAGTAGATACTGAGGCATCATCTTCAGTGGAATTCAGTGAAGGTAGAGATTCTAAAATATTTTTTTCTGAACCTACTGAAGCCGCAATTGTTAAAACAACGCTCATAATCATAAACAAAGTTGCTGTAAGAGCGGTAAGTCTTGATAATAAGTTTGCAGATCCTCTAGCAGACATCATTCCTCCTAGTCCGCCACCTCCTCCTAATCCAAGACCTTCGTTATCAGAGCCTTGAAGTAATACCAAAATCACAAGAAATATTGCTAATATTAATTGAATAACGATCAATGATGTCATGAGGGCCTTATATTTAAGTAATTAAGTTATTCAAGATTAATAATTAAGAAAGCATTATTTTCTTTAATTCACTAGGTTCTAAAGAGCCTCCTCCTACCAAAACCCCATCAACATTCTCTTGATTCATAATTGCTGAAGCATTATTTGATTTAACTGAACCACCATATAAAATTTTGTAATTCTGATTGTTGCTAATCTCTTCTTTAATAAAAGTATGAATGGAATTAATATCTTCTAATGAAGCAGATAAACCTGTTCCAATAGCCCAAATTGGTTCATATGCAATAATAGTATTGTCTTTAGTTGATCTTTTAGGCAAACTATTTTTTAACTGATAAAATAGAACTTCCTTAGTTTTGTTTTGTTTTTTTTGTTCTAAAGTTTCACCTACACAAATTATAGGATTTATTTTTTGCTCAATTAAATTATTTGCTTTTTCACATATTATATCATCAGTCTCATTAAATAATTGTCTTCTTTCGGAATGTCCAATTATACAAAAATTACAACCAATATCTTTCAGCATTGCTGAACTTATTTCACCTGTAAATGACCCTTTATTAAATTTGGAGCAATCTTGACCGCCTACATATTGGTTACTCAATTTACTTAATAAATAAGGAGCATAAATCACAGGAGGGCAAAAAATTACACAAGTACTCTTATCTTGCATATTTTCTAATGATAAATCATGCAAATATTTATCAATAAAATTAATAGAGCCATTTAATTTCCAGTTTGCAACGATAATCTTATCAAATTTTTGAATTTCAGGCATATTTACCTTTCCCTTATAGAAAGTATTATTATAGAAGCAAGGCCATAAATATAGATTATGTTTAGAACTCTAGGAAAATCTAAAATTGCATTTGTGCTTGCTATTCTATTTGGGATTAGTTTATTTTTTTTTAGGGGTGGATCAAGATATTCTAATTTTTTTAATTCTGATAATATCATAGCTAGCGTTTCAGGAACTCCAATATCTACTTCTAAATTTAGCCGAACTATGCAAATGAATATAAGCCAATTCAATCAAATGCTAGGAAAATCTTTAACTGGAGAAGAAATAAAGTCTTTTCAGATTCATTCTTTAGCTTTAGGTGCTTTAGTTAATGATGCTGTTTTTGAAAATGAATATGATAACCAAAAATTTAAATTAGATGAAACTGTAATTGCTCAAAAAACTAAAGAGAAGATTCCACAATTATATGACAGTAATAATCAACTAGATGATACTTATTTAACTTCTTTTTTACAACAACAACAATTGAAAATTGAAGATATTGTGCAAATTATTAATTTTGAAACTCGAGATCAATTTTTTAATGATGCTTTTTTTAAAATTAACTATCCAGATTATTTCACAAGAAAAATTGATAATTATAATAATCAAAAAAGAAAAATTCATCACTTAGAATTATCTATAAATCAAGTAGATATAAATGATATCATTGAATTAAATTCTTCAAATATATTAGAAATTTTAAAAAAATTTTATGATGAAAATATTAATCAATATATGTCCTTGGAAAAAAGAAATATTGAATACATTTTCTTAAACAAAAATAATTATATTAAAAACTTTATTCCTTCTGATTTTGAAATAGAAGAATATTATAATAATAACAAGTATCTATACTTTGATACTGAAAAAAGAAGTTTTCTCCAATTTAATTTTAAAACAATTGAAGAAGCTAATAATTTTAGTACAAAAATTAATAAATTTGAAAATTATTATGAAATAATAAATTATTCTGAAAATAATAACATAAAATTTAATAAATTTGAAAATTTAAAAGCGGATGAAGTATTAAGAGAAATATCTACTCCTCTTTTTAATTTAAAAATAAATGAAAAGTCAGACATTATTGAAACTACGTTAGCAAAACACATTATTGTGCTTCAAAGTATCGTTTCAGAAAAACAAATTAAATTAAAAGACGTAAAAGAAACAATAAAAGATACCATTTCAATAATTGAAGTTAATAATTATTTTGTTGAACTTAATAATAACATATCAAATGATATTTTGAATGGTAAAAGTCTTAATGAAATAGCCAATAATTATAACTTGCAAATTAAAACAATTATTGATTTAACTGAAGATTACAAAGAGTTTGATTCCTCGCAGAACGAATTATTTTCAAGCTTAATCCCTAAAGTGTTTGTTGCTAATAAAGAATTTGTTAGTGATATCATTAATATTAATGAAGATAATGCTTATGTTTTTAACGTTAATAATATTATTTTATCAAAACCATTAGATTTTGATTCTGTAAAAGAAAAAATAACTCAAGACTGGAAATTGGAAAAAAGAGTCGAAAAATTATATGAAAACTTTGAAAAAAATAAAGACAAAAAGAATTATATATATGAGATAGCTTCTGAATTTGGATTGCAACCAAAAGAATTAATACTCGATATAAATTCTCAAGAATTACCTGGAAATCTAGTTTCTAATATTTTTAATTCCAGACAAGGTCAAAATTTACAGTTTATAAATGATAAAGAAATTCATTTTGCTAATATTGTTTCAGTTGAAATTCCAAATGAAGATTTTAATAAAACTAATATATCTATGATCAATGAATTAAAATCTGCATTTGGTAGTGAATTAATCAAAAATAAAAATATTTCGACAAATGAAAATCTTATAAACGCAATTCTCGATCAATACTAATGGATACCATCAATAAAGCATATTTTATTGATCAATATAACTTAGGATTACCTCAAATTATTCAACAAGAATTAATTGCTGATATAGAGACTCCTATATCATCTTTACTTAAAATTTCGAATAATCAACAGTACTCTTTTTTACTAGAATCTGTTGAAGGAGGTGATCAAAGAGGTAGATTTTCTCTTTTGGGATGTGATCCAGATATAATATGGAGTGTTCGCAACAAAAAAGTTAGTATTAAATCACTAGATGATAATCTTGATTTATCTTTCTTACCAGATCACCCAATTAAATCTTTAAAAGAACTTTTAAAATTTTCCCAAATTAAAAGAAATAAAAAAGACCCTCCATTTCCAAGTCTTGTTGGATATCTTGGATATCCTATGATACGTTTTATGGAAAATATAAAACTAAATAATCCAGATCCTATTAATATACCTGATGCAATTATGATTAGACCTAAGCTCGTAGCAGTTTTTGATAACATTAAGGATACTATAAATGTAATGACACCTATTTATCCTAATAAAAAAATCAAAGCGGCTAATGCTTTTGAAAATGCTTATGACAGAATTAATAAAGTTATAAGCAATCTTGGTAAAGAAATATATAATACTTCAACAAATATTGATAATTCAACTAATTCGCATATTGAATTTAAATCGAATTATACAAAAAAAGAATACTTTGAAATTGTACAAAAAGCTAAAAAATACATTCGTCAAGGTGATATATTTCAAGTTGTTCCTTCACAAAGATTCGAAGCTAGGTATAAATTAGATGCTAAAACACTTTATCGTTCACTTCGTAGATTAAATCCCTCTCCTTTTTTGGTTAATTTAAATTTTGATAAATTTGGTTTGGTAGCCTCTAGTCCAGAAATTTTAGTAAGGTTACGTGATGATAAAATTACAATACGTCCAATCGCTGGAACTCGTAAAAGAGGAAAAAATTTCAATGAAGATTTGAAATTGTCCAATGATTTATTAAGCGATCAAAAAGAATTAGCAGAACATTTAATGCTTTTAGATCTTGGAAGAAATGATGTTGGTAGAGTTGCTCAAATAAATTCAGTCAAAGTAACAGAAAAAATGATTATAGAATATTATTCCCATGTTATGCATATTGTTTCCAATGTTGAAGGGAAAATAGATAAAAAATATGACGCTATTGATGCTCTCATATCAGGTTTTCCTGCAGGTACAGTATCTGGCGCTCCTAAAATAAGAGCGATAGAGATAATTGAAGAACTTGAGAATGTTAATCGAAGTTTTTATGGTGGGGCAATGGGTTATTTTGATTCTAATGGACAAATGGATACTTGTATAAGTTTACGAACTGGTCTAGTTAAAGATAAGAAGCTCTATATACAGGCAGGCGGAGGTATTGTTTTTGACTCTGATCAAGAAAAGGAATTTCAAGAAACAATTAATAAAGCAAATGCTTTAATTGCTGCAGCCGAAGACTCTTATAAATATTCTTAAAATGATTATATTAATAGATAACTATGATAGTTTTACGTTTAATGTATTTCATTATTTAGGTGAAATAGGAGCAAAGGTAAAAGTATTCAGAAATGATAGTATTAGTCCAGAGGAAGTTATTAACATGAAGCCTCATGGGATTGTTTTATCTCCAGGACCTTGCACACCAAACAAGGCTGGTATTTGTTTGGATTTAATTGAGAAATCTAAATCATTATACCCTATACTCGGTATATGTTTGGGTCATCAGTCTATAGGTCAGGCTTTTGGAGCTTCAATTGTTGAGTGCACAGAAATTATGCACGGAAAAGTTGACACTATTGAACATTTTAATCACCCGATATTTTCAAATATTGAAAATAGCTTTGAGGCAACTAGATATCATTCACTAATTGTAAAAAATAACACACTTCCTAATGAATTTGAGATTATAGCAAAAACAAAAAATGATATTATAATGGGTATTGCGCATAAAAATAAAAAAATTTTTGGATTGCAATTTCATCCAGAAAGTATTGGAACAATTAATGGCAAAAAAATACTTGCAAATTTTTTAAAGATTATAAATTATGAATCTTGATCATATCAAAGAAAAAATTTTTAAATCTATTGATCTATCAGAAGAAGAAACAACTTATGTGTTTGATTTAATTATGAGTGGTGAAGTTTCCGAAATTGAAACAGCTTCTATATTAGTTGGATTAAAAATTAAACAAGAAACTAAAGAGGAAATTTTAGGTGCAGCAAAAATTATGAGAGAAAAATCATTGAAAATTTCATCTCCTAATAATGCTATTGATACTTGTGGTACAGGTGGGGATATGAGTGGTACGCTTAATATTTCTACTAGTTCCGCAATAGTAGCCGCTAGCGCAGGAGCTATAATTGCTAAACATGGAAATCGATCTATTAGCTCTAAATCAGGATCTGCAGATATGCTGGAAAAACTTGGTTATAAAATAACATCGGATAGAAATCAGCTAGAAAATTCACTTAATAAACATAACTTTTGTTTTTTATTTGCTCAGTATCATCATTCAGCTATGAAACATGTATCAAACGTTAGAAAAGAATTAAAAACAAGAACGATATTTAATTTACTAGGTCCTCTTACTAATCCAGCGAATACCCAAAAGCAACTACTAGGTGTGTTTGAAAAAAAATGGGTTAAAATTCATTGTGAAGTCCTGAAAGATTTAGGTTCTGAGCATTGTCTGGTCGTTCACGGCGAAGATGGTTTAGATGAGATTTCTTTAAGCGGTCCAACCTATATTGCTGAACTTAAGAATAATAATATTAAAGAATATGTTTTTGATCCTAAAGATTATGGCTACACTTTAATCGACAATTCAGAAATTAAGGGTCGTGATGCAGAATACAATGCTCAAGCATTTATTAAAATGTTAGAAGGCAAAAATAATAGCTTTCAAAAAATTATAGAATTGAATGCTGGAGCAGCTTTATATTTATCTAAAAGGACCAAGGATCTAAAAGAAGGTTTTGATTTAGCCAAATATGTTATTAATTCACAAATAACAAAAAAATATTTAGAACAATTAATAAACAATTGATGAATGATATATTAAAAGAGATTTGTAATAAAAAAAAAGAGCAGCTAATAAAAATAAAATCTATGTGCTCTTATAAAAGCCTAGAGAAATTAATATTGAATAAAGGCAACAGAGGTTTTAAAAATTTATTAACTATGGCGCAAATTAAACAAAGTAATAATATCATTGCTGAAATTAAAAAAGCTAGTCCCAGTGCAGGATTGATTATAAACAACTACATTCCTGAAAAAATAGCTATTCTATATGAAAAGTCGGGAATTGGATCTATATCTATTTTAACAGAAAAATTTTTTTTTAAAGGTGAAATAGATCATTTATCACTTATTCATAAAAAAACCAACATACCTATTTTAAGAAAAGATTTTATTATTGATGAATATCAAATTTTAGAAAGTAAAGTATATAACGCTGACGCTATTTTATTGATTGTTTCTATATTGACCAATCAACAAATTATAGATTTTATTGATTTAGCCAACGAAAAAGGTTTAGACTGTTTATTAGAAACACATACCGAAGAGGATCTTGAAAGAGCAATTAAAATTGGGTATCCAATAATTGGTATAAATAATAGAAATTTAAAAAATTTATCAATAGACATAAATAATACTTTAAAATTAATTGAACAAATTCCTAGTGAATTTATTATTGTTGGAGAAAGTGGAATAAAAACTTACGAAGATATTAAATCATATAACAACGTCGGTATTTATAATTTTTTAATTGGCGAATCAATTCTTATCTCAGATGATATACCTATAAAAATAAAAGAATTGTTAAACTCATGATATCGCATCTAAATAATAAAAATAAACCTCAAATAGTCAATATTAGTAAAAAGAAAAAATCTAATAGAGTGGCGATAGCGCAAGCTAAAGTTAAATTTTCGAAATTGGCATATAAAAAAATTGCAAAAATGAAAACTCGTAAAGGAGAAATTATCAACGTTTCTATTCTTGCTGGTATCTTGGGTGCAAAAAAAACTAGTGAATTGATTCCATTATGTCACAATATCGAGATAAATAATATTGATTTAGATGTATCAACAAACAGAAATATTTCTTCAATAATTGTAACAGCTACAGTAGGATCTTCAGCGAGAACTGGAGTTGAAATGGAAGCCCTAACAGCAGTATCCATTGCTTCTTTAACAATTTATGACATGTGTAAAAGCATTGATAAATCAATTGAAATTAGCGAAATAAAACTATTATCAAAAAAAGGTGGTAAGTCAGATTATAAAAAAACACCTAAAAACTAATAAAAAATAGAATATTGTTGAAACATATAGTGAACATATATAGAACATATTTGTGCTTACAAAAAAACAAAAAGAACTATATGAATTTTTAAAGAGCTATATGTCAATCAACAGTATTGCTCCTTCTTTTGAGGAGATGAGAGTTGCAGTTAATTTAAAATCAAAATCAGGTATTCACAGATTAATTACCAGTTTAGAACAAAGAGGTTTTATTAAAAGACTAAAACATAAAGCAAGAGCTATGGAAATTACCAAAAACATATCAGATACTTTTAATAAGTTGGGAAATTATCAAGTATCTAGTGGAGTTGAGATACCATTATTAGGATCAATTTCTGCAGGCGACCCAATTGAGGCTATTGAAAACCCAGATGAATTTATCAGTGTTCCATATAATTTTGTGTCAACAAATAACCAATACTTTGGTTTAAAAGTTAAAGGTCTTTCTATGATCGAAAAAGGAATTTTTGATGGAGATATAGCCATAATAAAAAAAACTAACTCTGTTCTTAATGGTAAAATTGCAGCAGTCCTTACAAATGATAACGAAATAACCTTAAAAACTATTAATATTAAAAATAATAAAATACACTTGATTCCTGCAAACAACAATTACAATGAAAAAATTTTAAATTTAAATGAAGTCTTAATTCAAGGAATATTAACCGGAATTATAAGAAAATATAACTAATAATACTTTTATTTTTAAATTATAAAGGGTGGAATGAAAAAGATTATCACTCGTTTTGCCCCCTCGCCTACAGGATTTTTACATATTGGAGGTGTTAGAACTGCATTAATAAATTTCATTGTCGTTAAACAGTTAAGAATATCGATTCCGGAATCAAAATTTTTACTTAGAATTGAAGATACTGATAAAATACGTTCCAAAGATATATATAAACAAAGTATATTAAATGGACTAAGGTGGATGGGCATTAATTGGGATAATGAACCAATTATTCAATCTCAAAGAATTAATAGACATCAAGAAATTGCACATGAATTATTAAAAAGAGGTTACGCCTATAAATGTATTTGTACCTCAGAAGATTTACAAAAGAAAAGAATAAAAAATATAAAAAAGTTATGTTTAAAATGTGAAGATGATTCTAAAATACAAAACTTATCTGCGGGATTCGCTGTTAGAGTTAAAATAACTAATTTAGAAAAATCTATAGTTCAAGATTTAATTTTAGGAAAGGTGGAGGTTAAAAATCAAGAGATTGATAATTTCATTTTACTAAGAAATGATGGAACTCCTACATATATGTTATCTGTAGTTGTGGATGATTATGATATGGGTGTTAATCTAATTATTAGAGGAGATGATCACTTAAATAATACATTTAGACAATTACAAATATATAAACACATGAATTGGCCTATTCCACAATATGGACACCTGCCTCTTATACATGGTGAAGATGGTTCGAAATTATCAAAAAGACATGGAGCTGTTGATATTAATGAATTAAGAACAAAAGGTTATTTACCTCAATCCATCATAAACAATTTAATCTTATTAGGTTGGTCTCCTAAAAATACAAAGGAATTTATTATAATTGATGAAATTATTAAAATTTTTAATATAAAAGAACTATCCAAATCATCTAGCATTTTCAATTATAATAAATTGAATCATTTCAATAATTATTACTTAAAACAAGATAATAATTTAGGTTTGTTTATAAATTACTGTCAGAACAATTCTATCCTGCGTAATTTTCTTAGAGATGATGAAGATAAATTAATGAGAGTTTTTGCAATCTATAAAAAAAATATTAATTATTTCAAAGAATTTGAAATCATAGCTCAAATATATTTTATAAAAAACTTCATAAGTGTAAACAATTCTCTTTTAATAGATAATAATTTTAATACTTATGTAAAGGATTTTAATGACCTATTAAAAGAATTAAATGAATGGAGAAAAGAAGTAATAGAATCCTTGATTAAAAAATTTATTGAATCAAAAAATATTAAATTTGTTTCATTTGGTAAACCCATGAGATTAGTGCTAACAAATAAAAAAGATGGCCCTTCTATTAGTGAAATTTTATTCATTTTAGGTAAAAAAAATTCTATTCTAAGATTAAATAACTATATAAATAGTATTAATTAATTATGTCTGAGAATGAGCACGATATAGATAAAAATAAACCCTTTACTCTTTTCAATAATGAGACAGGTCAATCAATTGAAATTCCTGTATTATCAGGAAATGATGGGCCAAATGTATTAGATATACGTTCACTTTATAAAGAAACAGGAATGTTTACTTATGACCCAGGATTTACTTCAACAGCATCATGCGACTCGTCCATTACTTATATTGATGGCCATAGAGGTATTTTAAGACACCGTGGCTATGATATAAATGATTTAGCCCAAAATAGTAACTTTCTTGAGGTATGTTATTTGCTACTTCATGGAGAATTACCTTCTCCTGAAGATAAAATAAAATTTGAAGAAGTTATATCAAATCATATGATGCTCCATGAACAGCTTATGAATCTTTATAGGGGTTTTAGAAGAGACGCACATCCGATGGCAATTATGGTTGGTGTTGTCGGTGCTCTTTCTGCGTTTTATCATGATAGTACAGATGTTTCAGATGTAAATCAAAGAATGAACGCCTGCCATCGCTTGATTGCAAAAATAGCAACAATAGGTGCAATGGCTTACAAGTATTCTGTAGGGCAGCCATTTGTCTACCCTAGAAATGATCTACCATATGCAGAAAATTTTTTATATATGACTTTTTCAAAACCAACGAAAAAGTATGAGATTAATCCTGTTATTGCTAGAGCAATGGATAGATTTTTTATTTTACATGCTGATCATGAACAAAATGCTTCAACATCCACAGTACGATTAGCAGGTTCTTCAGGAGCTAATCCTTTCGCTTGTATAGCTGCAGGTATAGCATCGTTATGGGGACCTGCGCATGGAGGTGCCAATGAAGCGGTCATCAAAATGTTAGAAGAAATAGGTGATTTAGAAAATATTCCTGAATTTATTAAAAGAGCAAAAGATAAAAATGATACTTTTAGATTAATGGGTTTTGGTCATAGAGTTTACAAAAACTATGATCCAAGAGCAAATGTCATGAAAGAAAGCACTCATCAAGTTTTAAGAGAATTAAATAAATTTGAAGATCCACATTTAAAAATAGCAATGGAACTTGAAAAAATAGCATTGAAAGATTCTTATTTTATTGAAAAAAAATTATATCCTAATGTTGATTTTTATTCGGGTATTTTTTTAAAAGCTCTAGGTTTTCCTACTAGCATGTTCACTGTTTTATTTGCAATTGGTAGAACTGTAGGTTGGGTATCACAGTGGAAGGAAATGATTGAGGATCCAATTAATAAAATTGGTCGACCGAGACAATTATATAATGGTAAAAAATCTAGAAGTTTTCAAAAAGTTGAAAGTCGGGAAAAGAAATCAATCTTTAAATGGCTTTGGAAAAAGTAAATCTCACAAATAACTAATTATTCTTTCAGCTGCTAATTTAAATGGAGGTTTGCTAGTTTCAACTTTTTTTAATATCTCTTTAATTCTTCTAACTTGTTTTTTATTGGAATCTTTATCAATTATCAATTTATCGAATAGATTTTTAAAGTTAGAAATAGTAAGTTTAGTATTTGTTAATTCAGGAATTATCATTTTATCTTCAATAATATTTAAAATATTTGCAAAATTAACTTTTACGAAGTTCTTAACTAATAATTCAGTAAAATAATTAAATTTATATATAATCAGTTGAGGTATTAATCTTTTAGCAACTTCCAAAGAAGCTGTTCCAGAACATACAAGTGCAAATTTAGTATTTTGAAAATAATAATCAATATCATTTAAATCACTGGTAATTATTGTTTCAATTTTCCAGTATTTTGTATAATTCAAAATTATATTTTCTAAATGAGGCAATGTTGGAATAAATATTTTTAAATTAGTATTTAAAGATAATAATCGATCATGTGCTATATTAAAAAAAGGAATCAACGTATTTACTTCGCCTAATCTGCTTCCAGGTAAAAAAGCAATTAGTATTTTTTCTTCATTACTATTATTAGTGTTATTTATATAATAAATAGGGTGTCCTATAAAAGTACTCTTTAAATTATATTTTTCAAAATATTGATTTTCAAAATTAAATAATGTCAATATTTCGTCATATACTTTTGCAAATCTCTTTGCCCTATATTTTCTCCAAGCCCATACAGTTGGAGCTACAATTTGTATAATTTTGTTTTTATACCCTTGTTTTTTGATTTTTTTAACTAAAGGATAATTAAAATCTGGTGAATCAATTGTAATAATTAGATCATAATTTTTTTTGAGAACTATATTTGATAAAGTTGCAATCATTTTAATATATTTTTTAATAGAAAATATAATTTCAAAAATACCCATTGATTTAAATTCATTTATTGAATAAATTTGTTTTGTAAAAAAAGGTTTCATTTGTGATCCTCCTACTCCTTCAAAAGATAAAAGTAGGTTGGTCTTAAGTAATTCTTTTATAATTTGAGCTCCAATATTATCTCCTGATTGCTCGGTAGCACAAATAAATATTTTTTTTTGATTTGAATTAATCAAATTTTAATAACGGTTGAGATAAAAATTCCATTAATATTACAAAAATCTATTACTTTTTGTTTTTCAATGATTATACATTTTTTTCTTTCTAAAAAAATACCTTCAAAATTATTTTTTTTTATATTTTTTACCGTTTGAAGACCGATAGTAGGTATATCTAAATATGAATTTTGATGAAATTTACTTAATTTTATGAGTATTCCATCATCACCTTTTTTTTTATAAGAATAACAACGTTTAATTAATTCATCTGTTCCTTCTGCAGCTTCTATGCCAAGAATTAATTGATTCTGGATTATAAGACTTTGCGCAATATCTGTATTTCCTATTACATCAAAAATTTGTAAACCTTTCAATTTATTTAAATCTGCATTTTTACTTGGCTTTTTATTAGTTAGATAAACTTTATCTTCAAATAAATCTTCACAATGTCTGATCCAATTAAATACTGGATAACCTTTCTCTTCAAAAAAATCAGCAATACAAGATAATAATTTATCATCTCCCTTGGATTGCAATAAATATTTTTTTATTATTTTTAATGTATTGAAATCAAATTTAATATCTTTAATGCTGGGTCTTTTGATGTTACCAGCCATAATTATTTGATCAATTTTGTATTTTCTTAAATGACCAATAATATTAGTAAAAGAATTTAAAGATATTTTTTTAAAATTATATTTTTTATATATTTTGAAATCAACAAAATCTTCAAAACCAAAAAAAAATATATCGTAATCTTTCTTTAAAAGACTTTCGCCTATTATTAGTGGTAATTTGCCTCCGCCTGCTAGTATACCAATTCTACTCATTATAATATCTACAAATACCCCTTTTTAAATTAGAAGATATAAATGTGATAATTTCTTGAATTTCAGAAATTTTTTGTTCCTCTTCAGGCAAATTATTAATATTATTTTCAATACTATCTTTACTATTAAATATTTTTTTAAAAATATGATTTATTTTACTGATAATATTAGTTTTTATTTTTTTTCTCCTTAAACCTATTAAATTTAATCCACGTAAATTTTCTCTAACACCCATATAAAGTCCATAAGGAATAATATTAGACTCTACTCCACTCATACCTCCAATCATTGCATATTTTCCTATATTAACAAACTGATGTACTGCTGAATTTCCTCCAATAATTGCATTTTCACCAATTGTGACATGACCTCCTAATGTTGCATTATTTACCAAGATGACATTAGATGAAATTTGACAATCATGAGCAATATGTGAGCCAACCATAATCAAACAATTATCTTTAATCTTAGTAATCATACCTCCATTTTTAGTACCAGGATTTATAGTTAAATGTTCTCTAAATGTATTATTATTTCCAATTATTAATTGTGATTTTTCACCAGAATATTTTTTATCTTGTGGTATCATGCCAATAGTTGAGTAAGGAAAAAATATATTGTTTTTTCCTATGTAAGTATCCCCTGTTATATGAACATTAGCAATTAATTCTGTTCCTTTAGCAATAGAAACATTTTTATCAATAATACAATAAGGGCCAATATTTACATTAGTATCAATTTCAGCTTTTTTAGAAATAATTGTCGTTGGATGAATCATCAATAAACAAATACCTTTAAAGATTCATTTTGATATAAATAAATTATTACAAAATATTGCTTTATTTTAACTATGTGTAATCATTGCTGAAAAATCAGCCTCGCAAACTTTTACATCATTTTTATATGCAATACCTGAAAATTTATATACAGATTTTACTTGATTGACAAACTCGACATAAAAAATAATTTCATCATTAGGAATAACTGGCTTTCTAAATTTCGCTTTTGAAATACTCATAAATAATACTGATTTTTCTTTATAAGCCTCATATTTTTTTGAAACAACTATACCGGCTGTTTGAGCCAAAGCTTCAATTAATATTACACCTGGTACAATGGGCAAGGAAGGAAAATGCCCTGCAAAATAAAATTCTGTATCTAAAAATTTTCTAAAACCTCGACCTTTTGTTCCTGTTTCAATAATTTCGCATTTATCTATGAATAAAAATGGATAACGATGAGGAATTAAGTTTTCTATTTCTGTTTTATTTAAAATCATTTTAATTGTTTATATTGATTAATTATATTTTTTTTCCACTTTTTTATATTAATTGCAGGAAAACCAGCAACAATTAAATTGTCATTTATGTTTTTAGTGACTCCACTTTTTGCAGCAATTGTTACATTATTTCCAATTTTAAGATGACCTGATATCCCTGCTTGACCTCCAATCAAGCAGTTATCTCCTATAATCGAACTTCCTGCTATACCAACTTGTGATGCTATAATCGTATTATTACCTATCGTAACACTATGCGCTATTTGAACAAGGTTATCTATTCGAACATTATCCCTTATTATAGTAGAATCTAAAGATGCTTTATCAATGGTGGTATTTGACCCAATTTCTACATTATTTCCTATAAGAACATTGCCAATATGATTTATTTTTACTTTTTCCTTTTTTGAAAATCCAAAACCTTTGTCTCCAATAACGCAGCCAGATTGAATTAAACAATTATTACCTATAATTGCGTTGGAAATAGTATTATTCGAACAAATAGTAGTATTCTTGCCTATTTTAACATTTGGTCCAATTGAGGAGTTATTTAATATAATTGCATTATCATCAATAAAAGTATCCTCTTTTATAACTACAAATTTATGAATCTCAACATTCGATCCAATATTTGCTAATGTATTTATTTCACAATTGGTATCAATAAATCCTTTTGAAATTTTAGATGGATAAAATAAATTTGTTAAATGTGCAAATGCTAAGTAAGGATCTTCAACTATTATAGGGGTACAAGAATGAGGTAATAAATCTATATTTTTTTTATTAATTATACAACCTTTTGCCTTTGTTTTACTTAGCGAATCTAATAATTTATAATTATCAAAAAAAGTAATTTGATTTGAATTAGATGAGTCAATAGACCCTATACCAATAATTATCTCATTGTCAGAAAAATTAGACTCAACTTTGATATCAAATTTTTCTAAATATTTTATTATTTCTTCAAATGACTTGTTCAAAATAAATTTACAATGGACTGATGTTTAAATTAATAATTTGTTTATTTAAATTATTAACAATTAAAGAAGAGATATCGATATTATCTGATGAAATAAAATAGTTATTTTGATCTAATATCAAGTCATATTTTTTTTCTTGTGAAATTACTTTAACAATTGAAACTATTTCTTTTAAAATCAAATTACGATTAAGTTCGATATTATTATTTATATTTTCATTAATATTATTTATTTTTTTTTGAAAATTATTAACATCAATATTATATTTATTAACAATTTGAGAAATTTCTTCCTCACTTAAAAGTAATTTGGAATTTTCGATTTCTTTCTGTTTAGCTAAAAGTGCTTTTTCCTCATTTTTTAATTTATTTTCATAATTTGTTTTCATAGATGCCAATTCATTCAAAAATAAAGAGAAATGGTTCGATTTTTCTAAAATATAATCAGTGTTTATAGTAGCAATATTAATAGCATTTAAATTATTGCAGAAAAGAAATATATGGAAAAAAGAAAATATAATAAATAATCGACTCAATTTAAATTACCTACACTAAATAAAAACATTCTTTTAATATCATAGCTTTCATCAGCAAGTGGGAAAGCCCAAGAAAAACCAATTGGACCAATTGGAGAATAAAAATTGAAACCTAGACCGTAAGATGCCCGCATAGACTCATCATTATATGTAGGATCATTTTTATTACCAAAAGTTGTTCCAAAATCAGTAAATAAATTAAAATCAATTGGATTGTCTGTTTTATCAAAAATACTTCTTTTGTAATCTAATTTTGTAACAAATAAATTATTCCCTCCTGTATAGGAACTTGCTGAATTTCTTGGACCAGCTCCATAAGAATCAAATCCTCTTAACCATCTACCTCCCAATGAAAATTTATCATCTGTTAATATTTCAGTATCTTGTAAAGATAATATATTTCCTAATTTTGTTTGAATTGAAAATATATTTTTATTAAAATAATTATATTTTTTGTAAGTTATTAAATTTTTAATATATCCATTGTCTGAATTTGTGATAGGTGAAAATATATTAGAAAAACTCATATAACTTCCATCAGTAGGTCTAATAAATGAATTTAGTTTATTATAGACTAATAAGTTATTTAAATTAAACTCTGCATTTGCACCTTCAGCTGATGCTATATTAGATGAAACCAGGGATGAGTTTGTTATTTCATAATCCTTAAGTTGGTATTTAAGCATTATATTATGTGATAAATCATCAGTTAAATCATATTTTACTCCAATACTAGAAATGAAAGAATCCAAATTATACGAGGCAGAACTACTATAATCTTTTTCTGTATAATCTATTCCATAAATAAGGCTTAAATCTCTATTAAAAATGTAAGGTTCTAAAATATTCAAACGATAGGTAGTATTATTGCTTGAAGTATTAACAGCAATTTCAACATTTCTGCCTAAACCTCCAATGTTTTTTTCTTTTAATCCAGTTAAAAATGTTGCACCTTCTAATGATCCTATAGATACGCCTATATTAAAATCACCTGTAGGTTTTTCTTCTATTTCAACATTAATATCTACATTTTCATCATCTATGATTTTTTCATCAATATTAATACTTTTAAATATATCCAAACTTGATAAATTTCTACTTGATTTATGAATTAAAAAATCATTTATTGCATCACCTTCAGCAAAAGCTATTTCTCTTCTTATGACTTTATCTAATGTTCTTGTATTGCCATATATATTAATTCTTTTAACGTATTTAGGCTTATTAGAAACAATATTAAAAATTATATTTACATTATAATCTTCAACCTTTTCTAATATACGAACATCAAAAAAACTTAATCCTTCAGAAAATAGGTAATCTGATAAATTATTTTTAAATTTATCTAAATGTTTTGGATTATAATAAGATTCTTTAAAAAATAATTCATTTGAATATTCTGCTAAAAGGGTATTTGAACTCGTAATTTGGTTTGTAGATAAGGAAATAGATTCATAATTAAGTTTTATTTCATTAAATTTAAATCTTTGACCTTCAACAATATAAAAATAAAGATTAAATTTATTATTAGTTTCATTAAATTCAGTTTTAAGATCTATATTAACATTTCTAAAACCATTCTCATTGTAAAATCTTATTAATCTAATAATATCATTTTTAGCTTCAAAAGATTTATAATTTCTGCTGGTAAAAAAGATTATAGTATTTCTTGGCTTAGATATGATTTTATCTAAAAGAGTTTTTTTATCAAAAGTATCGTTTCCAATAAAAAAAACTTTGCTAATTTTTGAAATTTTGCCTTCAGTAAATTTCAATCTTACATCAACGAAATCATTATCTGAAGAATCAACTGCTATTGTATCATAATTAATATCAATTTGATTATAGCCGTAAGATTGATATAGTTTTTTTAATTCTTTAATAAATTTTTGAATTTCATTATCATTAAAGTACTTAAAAGAAAAATTATTATCAAATAAACTATAAATTTCTGATTCTTTAAATCTTTTGTTACCAACAAATTCAATTTTATTTATTTTTGGTTGTTCTTTTAAATTAATAACTAAATTACTATTTTCTGTTACAACACTAACATTTTGAAAACTTCCTGATGCATATAATCTTTTTATGATTTGATCTATGTGATCTAGATCACTTGATGATATATCTTTTATAATAGATATTATTACTTCTTCATCAATATATTCATTTCCATTAATTAATAATTTATCTGTATCTAATCCATATAAATTTAAGGAAAAGAAAGAAAATAATATAAAATATAAGATGTTGTATAAATAAATCATAAATTTTCTCTTAATTTAACACTAAAACTTTTTTGATAATCTATAATACTTTCTACATCATTAACAGTAGAATTAAAATCAATTGACAAAGATTTATTTACAATTTCATGTATTTGATTAAATTTAATCATCTTATTTTTGAAAAGATTAACGGCATATTCATTACCACAATTAAATTTAATTAAATTTACAGGGTTTTTTTTATCTAATTCTTTAAAAATATTATAAATTGGATATTTATTATTATCAACAGGATAAAATTTTAAATTAGAATTGATATTAAAATCAAAATTTTTTTGAAATACAATTTTATTATTTTTTGATGTATATAATAAAAAATTATATAGAGGAATAAACATATCATTATAAAAATAATTCATAATTGAAGTATAATTATTAAATTGAATTATAGAATGAACAAGTGATTCAGGATGAATTACGATATCTAAATTATTAAATGGAATTTTGAATAAATAATGTGCTTCAACTAATTCTAAACATTTATTAGCTAATGTTGCTGAATCAATACTATTTTTGTATCCCATTTTCCATTTAGGATGATTTATAGCTTGCTTAAATGTTATATTTTTAAATAAATGTAATTTTTTATTTAGAAATGGTCCACCAGATGCTGTTAAGTATATTTTATTATAACTAATAATTTTTTTATTATTAAAAAATGAATTTAATGAAAAATGTTCTGAATCTAAAGGAAAAATTTTAACATTATTTTTCTTAATAATTTTTGCAAATAAATGACCTGCAGAAACAACACTCTCTTTATTAACAAGACCTAAATTTTTTGTATTTTTAATAATAGAATTAAAATAATTAAGTGCTTCGTAACCATCAATACTAAGAATTGATATATCTGATTTGCTAGTATTTAAATATCCAATTAAATCAATTTTTGATAAAATTTCTACCGATTTTTTATTAAGTGATTTTTTTAAAAATTTAATTTTATTCGGATTAGCCAAGCAAACTTTTTTAGGTTGATAAATTTTAACTTGATTAATTAATTTTGAATAATTTTCATTAGCAACTAATAAATTAATTTTAATATGAGGAAAATAATTATAGATTATATATAAAATCTTTGAACCAATTTCACCTGTACTACCAAAAACATTAATTTTCATATTTAACTTATAAAATAATTATAAAAAAAAAGAAGATAAGATGAAGAAATTAAACTATCAAATCTATCAAAAAAACCACCATGGCCAGGAATAAAGTTACTAGAATTTTTAATATTTGACAATCTTTTAAATTTTGATTCTAAAATATCACCTAAAAATGCAAAAATAGTTATTAAAAAGGTTAAAATTAATAAATTAATAGTATCGATAATATTAACAAAATGATTGTAGCCTAGTGAAAATATTATAGAAAAACATAAACCAGATATCAATCCTAAAAATGTTTTATTAGGACTAATATTTGGTAATATTTTTTTTTTGCCAAAAATAGAACCGATGAGATAAGAAAAAGTATCAAAAACAATTATAATAAAAATAAACAATAATAAAAACAATTTGTCATAATAAAATATTAAATATATTTCCAAAAATATTAATGAAAAAAGTAAATAAAAAAATAAAATAATAATTTCTTTTCCTTTAGAAAAATTTTGATTAATTTCGATTAATATAAAAAAATAAATTATTGGTACTAAATATTTTAATACATCTTCATATAATGATATTGAGAATATAAAAAAAATCAACAACACAAAACCAGCTATGAATCTAATTTTTAATGAATTATAATCCATAATTCCTTTTAGTTTTATAATATTGTTCAAATATATTTTCTAGTTCATCAATTTTAAAGTCAGGCCATAAAGTTTTAGTAAAAAAAAGTTCGGTATATCTTAAATACAATAATAAAAAATTACTTAATCTTTGATGTCCTCCTGTTCTGATTAAAATATCAGGATCAGGAGATTTATTTAAGTAAAAAAATTTTTTGATAGAATCATAAGTTAGATTTGTTAAATCATATTTTTTAGAAATAACATTTGTAATTATATTTAAAAGCTCACATTCTGTTCCATAATTAAAAGCTACATTTAATTCTAGTTGTAAATTTTTTGCAGTTTTTTTATTTATTTCATGAAATATTGTTGCAATATTTAATGGTAAATTATTAATTTCACCAATAAAATTTATTTTAACTTCATTATTTTTATTCAATTTTACTAATATATTTTTATACTCTTCTTTAATAATACTAAATATTATATTTACCGATGGTCTTGAAATATTTTCAGTTGATAACGCATAAACTGAGAGATGTGGTATTTTTTTTAAAACACAATAATTTACTATATTCGATAAATTATCTAAACCCTTCTCATATCCTTCTTTTATATTTTTATTATTTTTTTTTGACCAACGCTGATTTCCATCCATAATTACTGCTAAATGTTTAATTTTATTATTTAGCAATTTATATTTTGATAATGTCAGTTTTTTTATTAGAAGCTATACTAACGATTTTTGATACATGATCATCAGTAATCTTTTGAACTTCTGATGAAAACTTTTTCATATCATCTTGAGTAATTTTCTTATCTTTTTCTGATAATTTAAGATTTTCTAAAGTATCCCTTCTAATGTTTCTAATAGCAATTTTTGCGTTCTCAGCATATTCAGATACTACTTTTGATAATTCATTTCTCCGTTCCTCACTAAGTTTAGGAACAGGTAACCTTACAATTTGTCCTTCAGATTGTGGATTGATGCCTAAATTAGATTCTCTAATTGCATTTTCCACAGTTTGAATCAAATTGATATCCCAAACCTGTATTGTAATTGTACTTGCATCAGGAACAGCAATATTACCAAGTTGATTTATTGGAGTTTTTGAACCATAAGCTTCAACTAAAATATTATCTAACATTGATACAGAAGCTCTTGAAGTTCTAATGGATGACAATTCTTTTTCAAAATGCAAAATAGCATTATTCATTCTTGAATTAATCATTTCTTTGTCCATTATTATATCTTAGTTTATTTTACTAAATTTTCCAATACCGTTCAAAGCGTCTAATATTGAATTTTTTTCCCTAATGTTAGTAATTAATATTGGAATTTTTGACTCTTTTGCTAAACTTATTGCAGTAGCATCCATTACTTTTAAGTTTTTGTTCAGTACATCGCTATAAGATATTTTTCTATAAAACTTTGCATCCTTATTTTCTAGAGGATCTTCATCATAAATACCATCAACTTTTGTAGCTTTGATAATTAGTGAACAATTCATTTCAGATGCCCTCAATGCTGCTGCTGTATCAGTTGAAAAAAACGGATTTCCTGTTCCTGCAGCAAATATAACAATTCGTTTTTTTTCTAAATGTCTTACAGCTTTTCTTCGTATATATGGTTCAGCGATTTGTGACATATTTATTGCTGATTGAACTCTCGTAGGAACTGATATTTTTTCAAGAGTACTTTGCATTGATAGTGCATTCATTACAGTTGCGAGCATGCCCATATAATCTGAAGTAGATCTATCTATGCCTTCTGAAGCACCCTTTATACCTCTAAATATGTTGCCTCCTCCAATAATCAAACATATTTGATAATTTTTATTATATATTTTTTTAATTTCATTGGCTAAAAAAAGAACTGTAGATACATCCAAGCCATATTGTAATTCGCCCATCAATGCTTCACCTGAAATTTTTAGAAGTATTCTGTTTTTTTCTGTCATTAAGCACCAAGAACAATAAGTTTATAATCAATAATTTGAAAATCATTATTTTTAGAAAATTCACTTATCGTTTGTTTAACATCCTTATCAGGGTCTAAAATATATGGTTGATTCAAAAAAGTAGACTCAGAATAAAATTTTTTCATTTTTCCTTCTAATATCTTATCTAATATATTATCTGGTTTACCTGAAGATTTAATAGAAGCAAATTGAACTTCTTTTTCTTTATTGATTAATTCTATATCTAAACTATCAATATCAATTGATAAAGGCTTGCTTGCTGCAATATGCATACATAGATTTTTACCAAGAATTTTTGCTTCTTCTGATAATTCTTCGACTTTTGAGTTTAATACAACAGCAATTTTACCAATATTATTCTTGTATGAATTATGAATATAAGTAGAAATTAATGTCTCACTAGGTATCTGTAGAAAAATTAATTTACTTAAAACAATATTTTCTCCAATTTTAGAAATAATATCAGTAAAATATTCTGAAACTTCCTTATCATTAAATTTAAGTTTGCTAAATTCTTCAGAAGTTATTTTTAAATCAGATACTTCTAGAGTGAAATTGCCAATTTGATTCATAAAGTCTAAAAAAATATCATTTTTTGCAGCAAAATCAGTTTCTGTATTTATTTCTATTAATGTTACTAATTTATCACTAGAGTAAATTCCAACGGCTCCCTCATTAGCTACTCTATTTGATTTTTTCGTAGCCTTTGCTAAACCTTTTTTTCTCAAAAAATTTATTGACTTTTCAATATCGTTTTCGTTTTCTTCTAAAGCTTTTTTGCAATCCAAAAAACCAGCCCCTGTTAAATTTCTTAAACTTTTAATATTACTAATTAAATTATTCATAATTTAAAATACCCCTAAAAATAATTATATATTTTCATCTAAAGATTTCGCAGGAGCTTTGTCCTCAACGTTTACAGTTGGAGCTTTGTCCTCAACGTTTTCAGTTGATAAATTTTCTTCAGCTATATTTTTCTCTTTACTATAATCTTTTGATATTTCTTTTGCATCAATTAGAGTTTTTTTAAACAATTCAGCATAAAGATTGATAGATCTAATTGCATCATCATTTCCTGGAATAATAAAATCAATTGGATCTGGATTTGCGTTAGTATCAGCAATACCAATTATTGGAATTCCAAGTTTTTTTGACTCTAGCACTGCTAATTTATCTTTTACAACATCAAAAATAACTATGAGATCAGGTTTGCCTTCAAGATTTCTTATACCACCTATATTTAATAATAATTTTTCTTTTTCTCTAGATAAATCAAGTAACTCTTTTTTTGAAATATTTTGATTGGAATTGTTTTCTCCAAGAAGAATTTCTAATTCATTTAATCTATTGATGGAATTAGAAATAGTTTTCCAATTTGTTAGAGTTCCGCCTAACCATCTTTTATTTATATAAAAATGTTCACTTTCCAGTGCTATTTCTTTGACTATTGATGTGCATTGTTTTTTTGTCCCAACAAATAAAATCTTTCCAGATTTGACAGTAACTTCATGCAACTTAACCAACGCTGCGTTAATCAACGGAAGTGTTACGCGTAAATCAAGTATGTGAATACTATTGCGAACACCAAAAATATATTGTTCCATTTTTGGATTCCATCTTCTAACATTATGCCCAAAATGGACACCTGCTTCTAATAATTGTTCGATTGTAACTTCAGGTAGTTTCATCAATTTCTCCGGTTATACCTCCACAGAAATAAAAACACCGGTTTTTTCTGTGTGCTAGCATTAATTGGAGTTGCAACTACTAAAAAATCTTCTTTATTTCAAGCCAATTTAAGATAATTCAATAGAATAATCAATTTTTCTAGCCTCTTGAAGTTGATCAAGTATCTGAAAAGAGGTTATTTCATAGTTTTTTGAAAAATCCAATGAAATCAATTTATTGTTCTTATTTATATAAAGAAATAACTGATTATTATTGTTGGAAGATTTTTTAAATAAATTATCAATGTACTTATCATCTGTTTCTGATGATAAATAAACATTAATAATTTGTTTCTGACTAGTAAATATTTTCTGGAAATCTTCTATTTTTCTTATAACTAAACGTGTGTTATCACTATCTCTAGATATATCTATGTAGAACAATAGTACATTGCCTTCTTTTATAAGATTTCTATACGCATTTAGCTTATCACTAAATATTGACAGCTCAAATTGAGATTTTAATGTTGAAATCGTTAAAAATGCGTATTTTCGTCCTTCTTTGTTAGATCTTTCTTTAATATCTAAAACTGAACCAACGATTTTTGCACTTTTAGTTTCTGCGTTTAAAAATATATCTTCATAATCAATGATCTCATTTTGTTTAAAATAATTTTTTGGATATAAAGAAATTGGATGATTAGAAAAATAAAAACCAATTACTTCAAGTTCATTTTTTAACAAAAAACCTAATGACCAGTCTTCAATTTTTTGATTAAATAAATTTGCATCGTTAAAAGAAATTTTATTTTCTTGAAATAACAAAGATTGATTAATATTATCCTTTTTTATACCACCAAATATTTCAACAAAATTTGGCACATTAATAAATAATTTTGCTCTATTAGTATATATAGAATCGAAAGAACCAGATTGTATAAGTTTTTCTAATTGCCTTTTATTAATAATATCTCCACTTAATCTGCTCATAAATTCAATGGTATCTTTAAATTTTCCATTATTATTTCTTTCTTTAACTAAATTACACATAGATTTTATTCCTACTCCTTTAATTGCGCCAAGACCAAACCTAATAAACTTAGATTGAGAATTATCTTCAATAGAAAATTCAGCATTAGAAGAATTAATATCCGGTTTTTCAAAATTGATATTTAAAATAGATAATTCTTTTTTAAGAAGAATAATTCTATCAGTACGATCAATTGCATAATTCAATGAAGTTGTCATAAACTCATAAGGAAAATTAGCTTTTAAATAAGCTGTTTGATAAGCTAATAATGCATATCCTACAGCATGGCATTTATTAAAACCATAACCGGCGAATTTAGCAACTAGATCAAAAATAATTAATGCTTGACCTACATTAATCCCGTTTTGTTGTGCTCCCTCAACAAATCTATTTTTTTGATTATCCATTTCTTTTTTAATTTTTTTTCCCATAGCTCTTCTAAGTAGATCGGCTTCACCAAGAGTATAATTAGATAGTATTTGGGCAATCTGCATAACTTGTTCTTGATAAACAACGATCCCATATGTTTCTTTTAAAACTTCTTCTAATAAAGGATGTAAATATTCAATTTTCTCACGGCCATGCTTTCTGTTACAAAAAGATGGTATATTTTCCATTGGGCCAGGCCTAAATAAAGCTACAACTGCAACGATTTCTTCAAATTTATCTGGTTGTAATTGTTTTAGCACGCTGCTCATTCCAGAGCTTTCAAGCTGAAATACTCCTACAGCTTCCCCCTTACTTAAATCATTAAATGTTTTTGGGTCATCTAAAGGAATATTATTTATATCAAAATCAATATTATGCTTACGTATAAGTTTTACTGTATCTTGAATAACTGATAATGTTGTTAAACCAAGAAAATCAAATTTAATCAATCCTGCTTTTTCAACATATTTCATTGAAAATTGTGTTGCATTTACTGAAGTGTTTGGATCTTTATATAGGGGCACATTATTTATTATACTAGAATCACCTATGACAACCCCTGCAGCATGTGTAGATGCATGTCTATGTAGTCCTTCCAACTTCAAACTAATGTCCACAATATTTGATATTCGTTCATCGTTTTGAACAAGTAATTGTAGATTATTATCAGATTTAATAGAATCTTTTAAAGAAAGTGGATTTGCTGGATTATAAGGAATAAGTTTAGCAAATTGATCTACTTCAGAATATGGAATTTCTAATACCCTGCCAACATCTCTTATAGCAGCTCTTGAAGCTAGCGTTCCAAAAGTAATAATATGAGCAACACACTCTTTTCCATACTTATTATTTACATATTCTATGACTTCATCCCTCCTATTTTGACAAAAATCTATATCAAAATCTGGCATTGAAATTCTTTCTGGAT
>Ga0315336_1000996_pt1 | contig 62152 bp, 61 predicted proteins | sample ASW5metaG_FD_204512 | JGI IMG/M metagenome (GOLD analysis project Ga0315336, IMG submission 204512) | Ammonia-oxidizing marine archaeal communities from Monterey Bay, California, United States - ASW #5 | ecosystem: Environmental > Aquatic > Marine > Intertidal zone | place: USA: California... | reverse complement strand
TCGCAGTTTGAAGCTTGTAGCTATCTTCCCCCACACAATCCCCACAAAACCCCCAAGCTGACTTCGCACACTGGCCTCTCCATATGAGGGAGAGGAACCATGCGACCCAACCTGTTATTGAAGATGCTCACCATTGCCGGCCTGCTCCTGGTGCTGGTGATCCCCCTGTTGATGATCCAGGACAAGGTTATCGACCGCAGCCAGGAAGCCTGGCAGGTAAAACAACAAATCGCCCGGCAGGTCAGTGGCGAGCAGCAGATCAGTGGCCCGGTGATTGTGACCCAGCGGGTTCGCAAACAACTGGTGGAGAAGGCGGACTGTCGTCGCGGCGACAGCTGTACCGTGGTGGAAAAACGCACCGTACTGGAAAGCCAGATTCCCGATGTGCTGAATGTGGATGGCCAGCTACAGACGCAGATGCGTTACCGGGGCATCTACGGAACGCCGGTCTATCGCAGCCTGTTACATCTGGAAGCGGTGTTTCCGGCCAATTGGCAGAAAATCAAACAGCCGGAGCAAGTCTTGGCGTCGCGGCCATCGTTGCTGGTGCTGCAGATCAGTGATCTGCGTGGTCTGGTGGAGCGTCCGCAAATTCTGGTTAACGATGTGCCTCTGCCGTTGGTGGAAACCGAACAGTTGCCGTCGGGGCTGGGCGCGAACGCGGTGGCAGTGCAATTGCCCGATGAACTGGCCGGTGCCTTTACCGTCAAGGTGCGCCTGAACCTGAACGGTACGGAATCCTTGGCTGCCTTGCCGCTGGCCAAGGAAACCCGCATCGGCTTGCGCGCAGACTGGCCGCATCCCAGCTTCGAAGGGCTGGTATTACCGGTAGAAAGAGAGATCAATGCGGACGGCTTCACCAGCCAGTGGCGCACCAACAGCCTGGCAGCGGCCAGTGCCATTCTCTGTGCCCGGGGTGACGGTGCCTGCGGTGATGCCAGTCAGGCACTCCGGGTAAGACTGGTGCAGCCGGTAACCGGTTTGCTGTCGAGCGAGCGGGCCTTGAAGTACAGCTACCTGATTGTCGGGCTGACGTTTGCTGCCTTTTTCCTGTTCGAAATATTGCGCCGCTACCCGTTACACGCCATGCAGTACCTGTTGGTGGGGCTGGCGCTGGCCATGTTCTATCTGTTGCTGGTGGCGTTAAGCGAGCATATTGATTTTGCCCTGGCCTACCTGGTGGCGGCGCTATCCTGCTGTGCCCTGATCGGCGTCTACCTGATGGCCGTACTGCGATCACCGAAAGCAGGCTGGATCTTTGCCATCAGTTTGCTGCTGGTGCAGGGCCTGATCTACGGCATCCTGATGGCGGAAGACTATGCCCTGTTACTCGGTGCCCTGTTGCTGTTTGCTGCCCTGACCCTGGTTATGGTTGTTACCCGAAACCTTGACTGGTATGCCTTTGCCGTCCCCGGCAAGGCCATGGCGAAAGCAAAAAGCGACCAGGATGATCGGCATGAGCAGTAGCCGCATTGCACGCTTACTGCGTGCCAGCCGACGTTTCCCCGCTATTCGTCGCGGCTTGCTGGAACGGGCTCTGCGCCTGTCCCAGCAGGCCTTGGCCAGTAATGTTGAGGACAGGGATGCGTTGTTGTGGCTGGGCCTTATCTGGTGGCAGCTGGGCGCACGCAGACGCGGCAGGGAAATGCTGAAAGCACTCAATCACTCTAAATGTTGTGGTTTGCATAGGCCTGTTGGGCCCTTTTGATAACGAGAAATCCATTAATCAACGCCGATCCAAAGGCAATCTTGTGAATATTGCGGTTTTTTTACAATTGGGTTGCTACTTAACGCGGACCAAGGGAGTCCATGAACGGGCTCAGGATGGCCTTGGTTCACTTATATTAATCAGGGAGAAAGTCATGAATAAGAAAATTTCAGTGTTTGCGATTGCCGCGCTTGCCGGTGCCATCAGCCAGACTGCCATGGCTGAAGTGCCTTCTTTCAATTACGTGCAGTTCGACTATGTTCTATCCGGTGACTCGGAAGTTAGCCGTGGAGGATTGTCGGACTCATTAGACCTTCAGCAGGGTTTTGGGCTGCAAGGCGGTTTTGAAGTGGGTGATTATGTCATGGTCCTGGGGCGGCATCTGTCGCTGGACTATGACGATGATCAGGGCGCCGGTCTTACCGGTGTTGAGAATACTGCGCTAAATGACATGACATTTATTGGCGTGGGCGCACATTTTCCGCTTGCCGATGTGGTGGATCTCTATGGCGCAGTAGGCTTTAGTCGCCCCACTCTGACAAGTTTTGCAGGCGAAGGGTTCGGCTTTGAAGTGGGTGCTCGGGCCAACTTTGATATGGTGACAGCATCCCTTTGGTACAATATGGGCGATACCGATACTGATGCTAGCGTGGGACCGGGTAGTGTTGATATTGATCCGGAATTGCTAGGTCTGGATGTGGCTATTGCATTTGCACCGGATGCGCCTGAACTGGTGCTGGGTTATGTGGATGCGAGTCACGAAGCCGAGGTTGGCAATACCAAGGTTGACGTGGATTACGATCACTTCTCCATTGGTGTAAGGAAATCCTTCTGATCATCCTGACCCGGGATCCGCTTTCGGATCCCGTTTTTCTTCTTACTCCAGGAAAAATACTTCTATCTTTATCATTCAACGGATAATTTTATTTCACCAGTTTAGTGATCGAGTGTCTTTTTGGTTTTAAAAAAGAGGCCGCGCTCCATCCAGGAACGCGGCCTCTTTGTTTTCAGTGCCAGCAGGGACCATTCCGCGAACTACTAACTCTTAACTGCCTGTCCCGTACGCCTGCAAAAACAAACTCACCACCTGTTCCGCATGGGGCTGAGCTTCGCTGGCAGTCATCGGCGGCTGATAGCCGATCATCACCCGCATGTGCTGGCAGCCCTGCAACAGGGCAAAGAAGTTTTCCGATGCCTGCTTGGGGTCACTGACGTCAAGCTGACCGGAGGCATTGGCGCTGCGGATCAGATTTTCCATGGCGGTGAGGGTGCGTAGCGGGCCCGCCTCGAAAAACAACCGGGACATTTCCGGGTCCTGGGTAGCCTGACTGTTCATCAGCCGTTGCAGCGCCACGACATCCGGGCTGTGGATCAGCTCGAGAAAAGCCAGGCCGATCTTGGTGAGGGTAGTGCGTAGAGGCTGGTTTTCGTCCAGCTCAAAGATCGGCACCGGCAGCATATTCTGGCATTTCGCTTCGATAGCCGCGGAAAATAACGTTTCCTTGTCGCTGAAATGGCTATAAACCGTCAGTTTGGAGACTTGGGCCTCCTTGGCCACCGCATCCATGCTTGTGCCGGCAAACCCCTGGGAAACAAAGAGTTTCTTGGCGGAATTCAGAATGGCAGCACGCTTGGCTGGATCCTTGGGGCGGCCACGGGCGGCAGGGGCTGAGGTGTCTGTCATCTCGGTCATATTTCAATACTGGACGGTTCAGTTTAATAAAATTACTATACCGGACAGTATAGCATACTGGAAAGGTCGCCGTCGGTGGCTTTCGAGGTATACACGGGTTAGCAAGGCTAGAGGGTAGCTGCCATGTTTCGTTCATTGTTGATATCGGGGCTGATTGTCGGAGCCGTGGGGGCTCTCGGCCTGCAGGGTTGCTCCGATGCAGAGTCAGGGAAAACCGAAGCGCCGCGTCCGGCGCTGGTGGTCCAGCCGCTGACCGCCGGGGCCAGTCAGGATGTTTTCCCCGGCGAAGTCCGCGCCCGCTACGAGCCGGAGCTGGGCTTTCGTATTGCCGGCAAGATCAGCCAGCGCAAGGTGGATGTGGGCGATCGCGTCAGCAAGGGCGATGTGCTGGCCACCCTCGATACCGATGATGTGAACCTGCAGCTGGATGCGGCCCGTGCCCGTTTTGCCTCCGCCCAGGCGGACCACAAGCTGGCCCGCACCGAGCTGGATCGCCATCAGGCGCTGCTGGAACGCCAGGTCATCAGCCGCTCCCAGTACGACGCGGTAGAGAGTCGTTTCGATGCAGCCCAGGCTCAGTTGCGCCAGGCCCGCGCCAACCTGAATGTGGCCCGCAACCAGACTGACTACGCCACCTTGCAAGCGCCCCAGGATGGGGTGATCGCCCAGCGCCGGGCGGAAGCCGGCCAGGTGGTCGCTGCCGGGCAGCCAGTGTTTGTGCTGGCGGTCGATGGAGACCGGGAAGTGCGTATCGACCTGCCGGAGCAGGACGTAGGTCGTTTCGTGATCGGCATGCCGGTGGCTATCGAGCTGTGGTCACGCAAGGGCAAGGTGTTCCCCGGCACCCTGCGGGAGCTGTCCCCGTCGGCGGACCCGCGTTCGCGGACCTTTGAAGCCCGGGTGGCCTTCGACAACGATGATGTGGGCGCAGACCTGGGCCAGTCGGCACGGGTGGTGGCAAGTGGTGTTGCCGGTAATGGCGTGCTCACCCTCCCCCTGCCGGCCGTCACTGCGGAAGGGGACCAGCGCTATGTGTGGGTGGTGAATCCCGATGACACCTCGCTGGTGAAAACCCCCGTGGAAACCGGCCCCTATAGCGCGGAAACCGTACCGGTACTGTCCGGCTTGTCGGCGGATGCCTGGGTGGTAGCGGCAGGCACCCATCTGTTGCGTGAAGGGCAAACGGTGATCCCCGTGGATCGCCAGAACCGACAGATCGAGCTGGCGAGTGCTGACTCGGCTGGCCCGGAAACGGATGTCGACGCCGAGACCGAGAGCGAATAGGGGAGTACCACCATGTCATTCAATCTCTCGGAATGGGCGCTGAAGAACCGCGCTCTGGTGCTCTACGCCATGCTTCTTCTCGGCGTCATGGGAGCGATCTCCTATGCCAGCCTGGGGCAGAGCGAAGACCCGCCGTTCACCTTCAAGCTGATGACCATCAATACCCAGTGGCCCGGCGCCAGCGCTGAAGAAGTCTCCCGGCAGATCACTGAGCGTATCGAAAAGAAGTTGATGGAAACCGGTGACTTCGAGCGCATCACGTCCTACTCCCGCCCGGGTGAGTCGCTGGTCATGTTTATGGCTCGTGACGAAATGCGCTCCAAGGAGATCAAGGACCTGTGGTACCAGGTGCGCAAGAAGGTGGGTGATATTCGCCATACCCTGCCCCAGGATGCGCGCGGGCCTTTCTTTAACGACGAATTCGGCACCACCTTCGGCAATATTTACGCCCTCACCGGCCCGGGTTTCGACTACGCCATCATGAAAGACTACGCCGACCGCCTGCAGCTGGCCCTGCAGCGGGTGGACGATGTGGGCAAGGTGGAGCTGGTCGGCCTGCAGGACGAAAAGATCTGGGTGGAAATTTCCAACACCAAGCTGGCGTCCCTGGGCATTCCCCTGGTCACCGTGCAGCAGGCGTTGCAGTCGCAGAATGCGGTGGCCGACGCGGGTTTCTTTGAAACCCCAAGCAGTCGGGTGCGCCTGCGGGTGTCTGGAGAATTCACCAGCGTGGAAGACATTCGTCACTTCCCCATCCAGGTGGACAACCGCACCATCAAACTGGGTGATATTGCCTCCGTTTATCGTGGTTTCAGCGATCCGCCCCAGCCGCGCATGCGATTCATGGGCGAGAATGCCATTGGTATTGCCGTGTCCATGAAAGAAGGCGGCGACATACTCGCCCTCGGCGAAAATCTGGACCAGGCTTTCCGGGAACTACAGCTATCGTTGCCGCTGGGTATGGAGCTTCGCAAGGTCTCCGACCAGCCGGCGGCGGTGGAAGCCGGCGTCGGTGAATTTGTTCAGGTACTGATAGAAGCGTTGGTGATCGTGCTGCTGGTGAGTTTTTTCTCGCTGGGGTGGCGTACCGGCATGGTAGTGGCCCTGTCCATCCCGCTGGTGTTGGCCATGACGTTCGTGTCGATGAAGTATTTCGACATCGGCCTGCACAAGATTTCTCTGGGCGCGTTGGTGTTGGCGCTGGGCCTGATGGTGGATGACGCCATCATCGCCGTGGAAATGATGGCGATTAAAATGGAGCAGGGCTTCAGCCGTATCAAGGCCGCTGGTTTTGCCTGGAAAAGTACCGCCTTTCCCATGCTCACCGGCACCCTGATTACCGCTGCCGGCTTTCTGCCTATTGCCACCGCACAATCCAGCACCGGGGAATACACCCGCTCGATTTTTCAGGTGGTGACCATTGCGCTGCTGGCTTCCTGGATTACGGCGGTGGTATTTGTGCCCTATCTGGGTGAGAAGCTGCTGCCGAACCTGGCGAAACGCGATGCCAGTGGCGACGTGCACGACCCTTATCAGAAACCCTTCTACCAGCGCTTTCGTAACGTGGTGGAGTGGTGCGTGCGCTACCGCAAAACCGTTATCGGTCTGACCGTGGGGATCTTCGTGTTTTCCCTACTGTTGTTCAGCCTGGTGCCCCAGCAATTCTTCCCGTCGTCCAGTCGGCTGGAACTGATGGTAGACATGAAGCTGGAGGAGGGTGCCTCGCTCACCGCCACCCAGGAGCAAGCCCTTCGTCTGGAAGCCATGCTTGCTGAGAATGAGTTGATAGAAAACTACGTGGGTTACATGGGCAGTGGTTCCCCCCGTTATTACCTGTCCCTGGACCAGAAACTGCCGGCGGCTTCGGTGGCCCAGTTCGTTATTCTGACGCGCAATATCGAGGAACGGGAACAGGTGATGGATTGGTTGGAAGAGATCCTTAACCGGGATTTCCCCATGGTCCGTACCCGTGTGGCGCGGCTGGAAAACGGCCCGCCGGTGGGCTATCCATTGCAGTTCCGGGTCTCCGGGGAGCACATTCCCCAGGTTCGTGAACTGGCCCGGCGGGTGGCAGAGCATGTGCGCGATAATCCTCACACCCAGAACGTGCATCTGGATTGGGAAGAGCCCAGCAAGGTGGTGCGCCTGAACGTGGACCAGAATCGTGCACGAACGCTGGGCATCACGACTGCAGAGCTCTCCACTGCCCTGCAGGCTTCCCTGTCGGGTGTGGCAGTGAGTCAGTACCGGGAAGATAACGAGCTGATCAATGTGGAAGTGCGCGGCGACAGCCACGAACGCCATGCCCTGGGACTGCTCGGCAACCTGGCGGTACAGACCGACAGCGGCCGCAGCGTACCGCTGAACCAGATTGCCACCCTGGAGTACGGTTTCGAGGAAGGCATTATCTGGCATCGCGACCGTCTCCCGACGGTGACCATTCTCGCCGACGTGAAGGACGATGCCCTGCCGGCCACCCTGGTCAGCCAGATCATGCCGCAACTGGAAGGGGTACGTGCCGATCTGCCACCGGGCTACCTGCTGGAAGTGGGCGGCACCGTGGAGGAATCCGCTCGCGGGCAGAAATCAGTGAATGCCGGTATGCCGTTATTCATCCTTGTGGTGATCACTTTGCTGATGCTGCAACTGCGCAGCATGCCGTTATCGCTAATGGTGTTTATCACCGCACCGCTGGGGTTGATCGGGGTGACCTTCTTCCTGCTGATTTTCCAGAAGCCGTTCGGTTTTGTGGCCATGCTCGGCACCATTGCGTTGGCTGGCATGATCATGCGCAATGCGGTGATTCTGGTGGACCAGATTGGCCAGGATATGGACCAGGGGCTCAGCACCTGGGATGCCATCATCGAATCCACCGTGCGCCGTTTCCGTCCCATCGTACTCACCGCCCTGACCGCTGTACTGGCCATGATCCCGCTGTCACGCAGCGTTTTCTTCGGCCCCATGGCGGTAGCCATCATGGGCGGCTTGATCGTGGCAACGGCATTGACCCTGCTGTTTCTGCCTGCACTCTATGCCGCCTGGTTCCGCGTCAAGGAAGAACACGCCCCCGCTACACACAACGAACGCTGATGAAATGCCGGTTATCACCGGCTTCCCCTTGCCCCGGTACTGCCGGGGCTTTTTTTTGGAAAAAACACTGCTGTAGGAGCGTTGCTCGCGGTGCCATATAAGACCAGGATCAAAAGCGTTTCCACCACAGAGGGCACAGAGTTCACAGAGGAAAGGCAGGTTTTTCTCTGTGAACTCTGTGCCTGTTTTTTCAGGTTTCGGGGTTATGCACTTCGCTCCCATCTTGGCGGTTGCTCCGCTCGCTCCTACATAAATCAGTGAGCGCGCGGCGATACCTCGATAGTCAGAGCCTCACTCCGAGCCTGATGCGACGCCCGTACACAGCGCAGGCTGAATAGTCCTTCCCGGTCAAATCGCCATGGCAAGGTTACCGTCGTGCCCGGCTCGCTCAGGCGGGTGTTGGGGTAATCCTTGCGCAGATCCGGCATCAACTTGTGGATCAGATCCTGGTCGCGAAGAGCTGTGTCATCTCCCAAAGCAAACAGGTGCCAATCATCACTGAGGTTTGTCAGGCGTAACCGCACACTGTGTTGATGCGGGATATCCAGGTGGGCTGGCGTCCAGGAATTGTAAAAACTCGCCGCCAGGATGGGTAAATCCACTGGCTTTCGCAGTGCCGTGCCTGCTGCCATGGGTATCTCGTCTGGCAGAAAGCCATGGGCCCCGCTACCCTGCGGTAAAGACAGCGTGCCGGCCAGCAGCACAACAATAGGATATTTCAGTCGGTCAGGCATGGCATCGTGTATGAAGTGGAGGGATCTCTGTGAGAACAAGAATACGTGTTTTGCTGATGGCTTGCCTGTGCGTGTGGGTAGCGTCTGCTAGTGCCGCACCACTCACTGTGGCGGTAAAGGCCTCGCCCCCATTCAGTTTTCAGAATGGTGATCGCTGGGATGGTGTCAGCGTCGAGCTGTGGGAACAGATCGCAGAGCAGGCCGGTTATGAATACCGCTTTCGCCCCTACAAGACAGTAGCCGACATGATCGAAGCGGTGGAACTGGGTCAGGCGGATGTGGCCATCGGTGCCATCAGCGTCACCGGCGACCGGGAGCGGCGGCTGGATTTCACCCAGCCCATGTATCGGGGCGGGCTCGGCATCGCCACCCGTACGGAAGCCAGTGGCTGGATGACCACCCTGCGCGGGCTGTTTTCCTGGAAATTCTTATCTGCTGTGCTGGCGCTCGGGCTGGTGTTGTTGCTGGTGGGATTTCTGGTGTGGTTGTTCGAACGCAAGAAAAACCCGGAACAGTTTGGCGGTTCCGCAGGCCAGGGCATTGGCAGTGGTTTCTGGTGGTCGGCGGTAACCATGACCACGGTAGGTTATGGCGACAAGGCACCGGTGAGTACAGCCGGGCGGGCTATCGGTCTGGTGTGGATGTTTGTCAGCATCATTACCATTTCCGGTTTTACGGCTGCCATTGCGTCCAGTGTTACGGTCAATCAGTTGCAGACCCGGGTAGCGGGTGCTGGCGACTTGCCCAGAGTGGAAACGGCCGTGGTGGACGCCACCAGCGGTGAGCAATGGCTGGTGGGTGAAGGGCTAAGCTACCGCAGCTATCCAAATCTGGAAAAGGCTATGCGTGCGGTAGTGCTCGGTGAAGTGGATGCTCTGGTCGCTGATGCCCCGGTGATGCGCTACATGCTGCGCGAGCGAGATACTTCCCAGGTGCTGGTGTTACCCAAACTGGTCCGAGAGGAAAGCTATGCGTTCGCAGTGGCCAATGGCAGCCAACTGCGTGAGCCCATCGACCAGGCCATGCTCGATATCCTGCCTTCCCAGGAATGGCGGTTGGTGCTGAACCGTTACCTTGGTGCCGACCAGTAGTCCTCCCCGTCTTCCCGAGCCTTCAGGCGTCGCTGTCATCCCGAAACAGCGGCGCCAGACTGGCCAGCTCCTCTTCCAGATTCCAGTGCATTTCCCGCGCGGTCACATGCAGCAGTATTAGTGCATTGATTGGCGCATCGGACTGGCGTTTACCGCGCAAACGTTTGGTAAAGCAGCGATTCAATTCATTGAGGGCCGCATAACGGGCGTTGAGATCGGCCAGTGAAGTGCCACTCTGCTGGCGCTGGCTCAAATGCTGTTGCAGCAGGTACAGGCTGGCAGTGCGTACCAGGGTTTCAGTTTCGGTGCTGAGTGGCAGATGGAATCGGGCCATGGGGCGCAGGAAGCGTGTGTGTGGACAGTCGCTGAGACCGCAAATCAGACCAAACAGAGAACTGAGTGCCCGTTGTAGAGTGCTGGTCTGATTGTACTGCCGCTGTGGAGTCTCTACCTGCACGGAAACCGGCTGAAAAGAGTCACCCAGCGCAGACTCCGGCAGCAGAAAAGCCAGGTTGAGCGCGATGGGGCAATAGCGATGTGTCTCTTTGTCCAGGGGGCAGTGGCTGCACTGCTGGTAAGTCAGTTCTGCCCAGGCAGGGGGCGTGAAACTGTACGGGATGGAAACGGTGTCATCGACAAGTTCGATGGCAATGCGTTGTTGCTCGCCTTCAGGAGTGGTGAGGGTGTACACATAATCAGGCTGCATGAACTTTTTCAGACTGTTTCAGTGGCAGCTTGATAAAGAAAGCCGTACCCGTACCTGGGTGGCTTTCCACGGTCATGGCGCCGCCATGATGGCGAATGATGTCATGACAAATCGACAGCCCCAGCCCGGTTCCCTTGCCGATGGGTTTGGTGGTGTAGAAAGGCTCGAAGATCTGCTCCAGCGTCTCGCTGGCTATGCCGGGCCCGTCATCGGCCACCTTCAAGGTGCACCACTGATCGTCATAGTCCGCGGTAATGGTGATGGTGCCTTTGCCCTCTATAGCCTGTGCCGCATTCACGAACAGGTTCATGAAAACCTGTGAAAGCTGGCTTTCCGAGCCAGGAATCAATGGCAGGGTTTCCAGGTTGGTATGGGTGACATTGATACGGTTTTTCAGCTCGTGCTTGGCCAGATTCAGCGACGTGGCGATGCAGGTGGCAATGTTGGTAGGTGAAAAGAATTCCGGCTGATTGTGAGAGAAGTTTTTCAAGTCGCGGATGATCTGCTTGATGCGCTCAATGCCCTCGCTGGTTTCATCAATCAGCGCGGGGTGGTCTTCCAGAATAAAGCGAAGTTTCTTGTGATCAATTTTCAGTTTGGTCTCAGCCTGAAGAAACTGCTCGAATTTCTCTTCGCTGATGCGTTTCTGCAGACCGCTGATCACTTTCGACATGGCATCCATATATTCCCGAGAGCGATTCAGGTTGGATGACAGCATGGCAATCGGGTTGTTGATTTCATGAGCAATGCCCGCAGAGATAGTGCCCAGGGATGCCATTTTTTCAGAGTGCAGTAGCATGGTTTCCACATGGCTTAGTTTCTGGTCCTTCTCCTTGACCTCCTGGATCAGCTGATTGTTCTCTGTCTTGATATCGGTAATGTTCGTGCCGAAGTAAATGTAGCCATCGTCCTCATCCGAAATATAGGAAAGCGGGAACAGGAACATGTTCATCCAGTAAAGGCTGCCATCCGCGCGCTGATTGCAGACCTCGCCATTCCAGACACCGTTCTCCGCATGCTTGCACTGCATGATGGGGAGGCAGCTGTCATGGCCTTGTGGATGATTGATGCTTTCGTTTTTGCTGACCAGATGGGAAAAGGTATGGCCGCTGAGTGACAGGAACTTGCCATTGGCAAACGTGATGGTGCCCTGGCTGTCTGTGGTCAGCACACAGTATTCATCAATGATACGTGCCAGAGGCCCAAGCAAACTTTTGTTGAGCTTGTATTCGTCCGCATTGACCTCGATCAGATGCATTTTGCGCCCGAAACGGTTGTCTGTCAGGGAGGCGAACTCGGACAGCTTGGCTTCCACATTGATGGAAGTGCGATAGGTTTTATAGAGAAAGAAGATAATGATAAGGAGAATGACAGTGGAGGAGACCAGGAACAGTCCTTGTGCCTCCATGCCGAAACCGATATCGGTTTTGTTCATGATGCTTTCCATGGAAAACGCCTTCCCGTATTTGGCTAGCCGTGATCAGCTTTCATAGCCAAGACTGCGCAGGGTTTTTTTCTGTTCGCGAACGGTTTCCGCCAGGATGCGATTTTCCAGAAGAATATCCCGGAACTTCAGTCCTTCACGAATATTGTCGAGTAGTTGTTCGTCATCCCAGGGTTTGGGAATAAAACGGAATGCGCCGGCCTTGTTGATAGCGGACATGACGGTTTCAATATCAATCACGCCAGTGAGCAGGATGCGGATGGTATCCGGCTGGATATCGCGCAGTTCCTGCAACAGCTCCAGGCCGTTGATCTCCGGCATCATGTAATCGGTAATGACCGCGTCAAAAACGGTAGTGCGTGCCCGACGTAAGGCTTCTCGTGGATCCTGGTAGGTTTCCACGTCCCAGTCGGTGTACGCGTTGATGGTGCGCTTCAGGGCCTTGAGGATGTAATCCTCATCATCGACAAGCATGACCTGATACATATCGCGATCCTCATCCTTGGCCTTGTGGGCGCAGTGCTAAATAATGCATTGGGGGAGGCTGCGCCGGGCCGTCATCTTTGACGATACTCGCCGGTGTCGGTGCTGACAATTGATGGCAGGCCGTGCTGTGTCCCAGTCATGCTGCCTGTTCTGCCGTTGGTCAGGGATGTCCCGATTTCGGAAAATCGTCGCTAGCGGACAGTGGTAATGGCCTTGGTCACCGAGCCGGTGGCAATCAGCCGCTCTTCGCCGCTGGCATTCACCGCCAGGGCTTCCGCGCGCATGGCTGCCAGGGTGCGGCCCAGTCGATCCAGCCGGGCGCGGATGACCACACTTTCGCCCTTCATGGCGGCACGCAGGACGCTGCTGTGCGTTTCGACGGTGACTGGCTGCTGATCTTCGGACAGCGACGGCACCACCGCAAAAAAACAGGCCACGTCCATCAGTGCATAGACAATGCCGCCGTGAAGGGCGCCCATGGGATTGGCAGTGAAATCGTTCACCGCAAAACGCACCTCGCTGCGGCCTTCGCCGGCGCTCAGCAATTCCAGCTCGCAGGCGCTATGCAGGGGGTGGGCAAGAACGGAATCATGGACTTCTTCCAGGCGGCTCATGGTCTCTCTCGTCAGGTAAAGGGGGCTATTACTCTGCCTCGTGCGATGCGGGCTGTGAATGACCGAATGAAACTAAATCCCTTGACCGGGGTCTTCACTAGTCGCAGAGTAGAACCCCCTTAACCCACGGCTGGCACCATGAAAGCACTGGTCTGGACATTGTTGCTGATCATCTGCACACACGTGCTGGTGCTTGATGCCATGCATCATGAGCACGATGCCGACGTGGCCATGGAGCAGCTCGACGCCGCTCCCGCTCAGCTGGATGTGCTCGATGCCGGTGGTGATCACTGCTGCCAGTGCCATGGTTTCATGGCCAGCGCGGATTGCGCCCCCGCACGGTTGCCCGCACCGCCGGCCCGGGTGCTGGCGCTGCGCCCTCCCTTGCCGGATGCCCCGGCTGACAATCCGTTCCGCCCTCCCATCGCCTGATCGTTTTCCCGACCCCGTGTCGCGCCTGAGCGCGACAGATTTCGGATAATCGATCAGGAGCTTTCCCATGGAAAGTCTGTCCGCAGTAGTGCGCCGTTGCGCACTGCTACTGCTGCTATGCGCCACCGGCGCGCAGGCAGAAACACCCCCCGGCCAGTGGGCCGGCTGGCTGCAGCAACAACTCAACCGCCTGCCCGCCAGTCGGGCCATCAATGCCGAGCAGGAGCGCTGGATGGCGGAAAACCGCGATGCGGCCCAGCCGCTCTATAACCCGGAACTGAACATCGGCTATGAAGACAGTGCCGACACCACCAGAACCGTGGGCCTCAGCCAGACCCTGGACTGGTCCGGCAAGGCCCGCGCCCGCCGCGATGCGGTAGTGGTACGCGACACCCTGGCACAACTGCGCGCCGATAAGGCCCGCGCCAGCCTGCTGGCCGACAGCCTCAATGCCCTGGTGGCATTCGATGCCGCCCGTACCCGCCTGGCGGCCACCCGACAACAGGAACAGCAGCTGTCTGCACTCAGCGAGCTGATACGCCGCCGCGAACAGGCCGGTGACCTGGGGCAGGTGGATGCACAGCTGGCCTGGCTATCGCTGGCCCAGGCCCAGCAGACCCTGGCGCAAGCGGAAAGTGACGCCACCGCTGCCGCCACCCGGCTGCGGCAGGTGTTGGCCAGTGCCCAGCCGGGCCAACCTCTACCGGCGGCTCGCCATTGGCAGGCGGTTGCCGTCAGTACCGATGCCTCACAACGCTTGCCGGCCAGCTTCGATCTGCGTCTGGCCCAGCAGCAGCTGGCGCTGGCCGAGCAGGACGCCACCGTGGCGGGCCGGCAGCGCCGGGCCGATCCCACCCTGGGTGTCAGTGTCGGCAAGGAAGGCGACGATAACCTGTGGGGCGTGGACATCAGCCTGCCCCTGAAACTGTTCAATACCGGCAAAGCCGGCTACCAGGCCGCCTTGGCCGACAGCGACGCCCGCCGTGCCCTGCTGGAGAAAACCCGCGCCGATATCGCCGCCCGCCTGGACGGTGCCCTGCGCGATTACCAGCAGCGTCGTGAGCGCTGGCAAACCTGGCAGCAACTGACCGGCGACACCCTGGCCCGCAGCGACGCACTGCTGGAAAGGGTCTGGCAACAAGGCGAGCTCACCACCCAGAACTACCTGCAGGCCCTTAACCAGCGTCTCGATACCCGCCTGTCCGGTATCGCCCTGCGCGAAGCCATGCAACAGGCTTGGGTCCGATGGCTCCGGGAAAGTGCCCAGCTCAACGACTGGCTGAATCAGCTGGCGAACTAATCCATCAGGTTACGACTGACCTTAACAATTGCTGTAGGAGCGCCACTTGAGGCGCGAATGGTTTCTGCGACAAGCGGTGCCAACTTCTTCGCGCCCTTAACGGCGCTCCTACAAAAAAATTGGAAATTTTATGAAAATCAAAATGAAACTTCAGAAAAAGCCATTGGCGATAGCGCTGCTGGCGACGTTATCTCTCCCCGCCTGGGGCGAAGAAAACCACGCCCATGCCCACAACGAAAGCAACGAAACACAGCAGCATGCCCAGCAACTGGCACCGGACGACAATGCCGGCCACGATAGCCATGACCACGGTGATGCCTCCGAAGATACCCATGAGGAAGAAACGGTCCTGGAGCTAACCACCGAACAGCAGAACATGCTGAACCTGCAGGTCATCACCCTGCAGCCGGAACCCAACGCCACCCGGACCCTGACCGTCCCGGCAGAAATTATCAGCAACCAGTATCGCACCTGGGTAGTACCGGTACGCATCGACTCCCAGGTGCAATCGCGCAGCGCTACCCTGGGTCAGCACATGGAAAAGGGCGAGCCCATCGCCACCCTGTTCAGCCCGGCCATGGCGCAATTGCAAAGTGATTTGCAGGTGGCCGCCGATGCCTGGCGGCGGGTCAACAATCTGGGCCGTCGCACCGTGGGCAACCAGCGTTACCTGGATGCCCGTGGCGACTATCAGGCCCTGCGCGCCCGCGCTAAAGGCTATGGCCTGGATAACGAAGCCATCGCTGCCATCGAAGCCGGCAAAAGCGAAAAGGGCGTCTACACTCTCACCGCCCCGGATGACGGCCTGGTGCTGGAAGATGCTTTTCAGCAAGGCCAGTGGCTCACCGCCGGCAGCGCCCTGGTGACCCTGGTGGATGAATCCGAACTGTGGGCAGAAGCGGCGCTGCCTCCCACGCCGGGTCTGCAGATCGCCACCGGCACCCCGGCGCGGGTCATTGTGGGTGACACCACCGTGGACGGCCAAGTGATCCAATCCGGCCACCGCCTGAACCCGGTCACCCGCACCCTGTCCGTACGCGTGGCCATCCCCAATGCCGGCCACCTGTTGCACCCGGGCATGTTCGCCGATGTGGCGTTGTCGTTGGCTGCTCCCAACAATGCGCTCACCGTGCCCGAAGAGGCGCTCACTCGAAGCGCCGATGGCGACTGGCAACTGTTCGTGGAAGAAGAGCCGGGTTACTACAAACCCGTGGAAATCCAACTCAACGGCCAACTGGAAAACCGCCGCATCGTCACTGGCATGAAACCGGGCACACGCGTGGTCACCCGTGGTGCCTTTTTCCTGGCCAGTGAAATGGCCAAGTCCGGTTTCGATATTCACAATCACTGAGGATCACCGTCATGTTTAATCGACTTGTCGATTGGGCGGTGAACAACCGCCTCATTGTCTTGCTACTACTGATCATCACCATCGGCGTGATCGGCTGGCAACTCCCCAACCTGAAACTGGATGCCTTCCCGGACGTGACCAACGTCCAGGTACAGGTGAACACCGAAGCCGAAGGCCTGGCTGCGGAAGAAGTGGAGCAACTGATCACCTATCCCATCGAGGCGGTCATGTACGCGTTGCCCCAGGTGGCCGAGGTGCGCTCCATCTCCAAGACCGGCCTGTCCATCGTTACCGTGGTGTTCGAGGAAGGCACGGATATCTACTTCGCCCGCCAGCTGGTGTTCGAACGCTTGCAGGCGGCACGGGAAGATATCCCCGACGGCGTCGGTACCCCGGAAATGGGCCCCAACACTTCCGGCCTGGGCCAAGTGTATCAATACCTGCTCACCGCCGAGCCGGGCTCCAATGTGGACGCCATGCAACTGCGCAGCCTCAACGACTGGGTGGTGAAACTGCTGCTGATGCCGGTGGGCGGCGTCACCGATGTACTCAGCTATGGCGGTGAAGTGCGCCAGTATCAGGTCAACGTTAACCCCACCCGTTTGCTGGCCTACGACTTGTCACTGCAACAGGTCATGGACGCCATCGCCGCCAACAACCGCAACGCCGGTGGCTGGTATCTGGATCGCGGCGCCGAGCAATTGGTAATTCGTGGCATGGGCTGGGTCGGCAGCGGCGAGCAAGGGCTCGGCGACATTGCCGCCATTCCCCTCAAGGAAGTGGACGGCACCCAAGTACGCGTCAGCGATGTGGCAGAAGTGGAGTTCGGCGGCGAGATTCGTCAGGGCGCCCTTACCATGACCCGCCGCAATGCCAACGGCGAACCGGAAGCCCTGGGCGAAGTGGTGGCCGGCATCGTGCTCAAGCGCATGGGCGCCAATACCAAGGCCACCATCGATGGCATCAAGGCCCGCGAAGCGCGCATCCAGAAGGCCCTGCCGGACGGTGTGCAGTTCGAGGTGTTCTACGACCAGGCGGATCTGGTGGAAAAAGCGGTGAGCACCGTGGTCACCGCCTTGCTGCTGGCCTTCGTGTTTATCGTCATCGTGCTGGCCCTGTTCCTGATGAACATCCGCGCCACCGCGTTGGTGCTGCTGTCCATTCCGCTTTCCATTGGCCTGGCCTTGTTGGCGATGGCCAGCCTGGGCATGTCCGCCAACCTGATGTCACTGGGTGGTCTGGCCGTGGCCATCGGCATGCTGGTGGATGGCTCCGTGGTGATGGTCGAAAACATCTTCAAACACCTGAGCCGCAAAGAGGGCAGTCACGACTCACAGGGTGGCATCGCCCTGAGGGTAAAAGACGCCGCCCAGGAAGTGGCGCGCCCGGTGTTCTTTGCCGCCAGTATTATTCTGGTGGTGTTCCTGCCCCTGTTCTCCTTCGAGGGGGTGGAAGCCAAGATGTTCGTGCCCATGGCCATCAGCATCATGCTAGCCATGGCCGCCGCCGTACTGGTGGCGCTGATCGTGGTGCCGGCACTGGCCGGGTTTCTGTTCCGCAATGGCGTGGAAGAAAAGCCCAACAAGCTGATGCACTGGCTGGAAGCCCGCTATCGCACCCTGCTGGGCAAAGCCATGCAGGCCCGCCAGGTGGTGGTCGGTGGAGCGGTGGGTTTGTTTGCCCTGGCGCTGGCTACCACGCCGTTTATTGGCACTGAATTCGTGCCCGTACTGGAAGAGGGGACGTTGGCGTTACGTGTGACGCTGGCGCCGTCCTCCAGTCTCGATACTGCGTTGGACGTGGGGAAAAAATTGGAGAAGGAAATCATGACCTTCCCGGAAGTCACCTACGCGCTCAGCCGGGTAGGGCGCGCCGAAATCGGTGGCGACCCGGAGCCGGTGAGCAACGTGGAAATCTATATCGGCCTCAAGCCTGTCAGCGAATGGGAAAGCGCCAGCAATCGTCTTGAGCTACAGGAAAAGATTCAGCAGAAACTGGAAAAACACCCCGGCCTGCTGCTCAACTTTTCCCAGCCCATCGCCATGCGCGTGGACGAACTGCTCTCCGGCGTAAAGGCCCAGCTCGCCATCAAGCTGTTCGGACCGGATCTCGATGTGCTGCAGGAAAAAGGCGAAGCCATCACCCAGGCCGTGAAAGCCGTGGACGGTGCCACCGACGTGCAACTGGAACAGATCGCCGGGGAAGCCCAGCTGGTGGTCACCCCGGACCGCAACGCCCTTAGCCGTTATGGCCTCAGCGTCAATCAGATCATGGATCTGGTCAGCAATGGTCTCGGTGGCGGCAGCGCCGGGCAGGTGATCAACGGCAACGAGCGCTACGATATCTACGTGCGCCTGGAGCAAAACGCCCGCAAGGACGCCGAAGCCATCCGCAACCTTCGCCTCAAGGCGGCAGACGGTGCCTGGGTGCGGCTGATGGATGTGGCAGAGGTATCCCTGGTCTCCGGCCCGCCCCAGATCAGCCGCGACGACGTGCAACGCCGCGTGGTTATCCAGGCCAACGTGGCCGGCCGCGACATGGGCTCCGTAGTCGCCGACATCCAGCAGGCCATCGACAACGACGTCGACCTGCCCGCCGGCTACAGCGTGGACATCGGCGGCCAGTACGAAAACCAGCAGCGTGCCCAGCAACGCCTTGCCATGGTGGTCCCCGTCGCCGTGGGCCTGATCGCCCTGTTGCTCTACTTCGCCTTCGGCTCCGTAGCCCAGGCGGCTCTCATTCTGGTCAACGTTCCCCTGGCACTCATCGGCGGCATCCTCGCCCTGGCCCTCAGCGGCCAGTACCTGTCCGTCCCGAGCTCCGTGGGCTTTATCACCCTGTTCGGGGTGGCGGTGCTCAATGGGGTGGTCATGGTGGAAGCCATCAATCATCGCCTGCGCGAAGGCAAAGCCCTGGAGGCGGCGATCTTCGAAGGGGCGGTATCACGCCTGCGACCGGTACTGATGACGGCGCTGACTTCCATGCTGGGGCTGATTCCCATGTTGCTGGCGACTGGCGTGGGCAGTGAGGTGCAGCGGCCACTGGCGGTGGTGATTGTGGGTGGGCTGGTATCGGCCACGGCGTTGACGTTGTTGGTGTTGCCTAGTCTTTATGGGGTGTTTTCGAAGGAGAAGGTAGCAGGGTTACAGCGATAATCTTATATCCCCGGCCTTCCAGGTCGGGGGTAGCGTCCCGTTTTTCATCAGCGCACAACTTGAATTTGTAAGATATGGCTTACAGAACTTTGTAAGTTGCTGAGACAAGGTTAGTTTTAGCAAAAGCGGATGCAAGAAAAGTCCGAGTAAAAATTCCCGTTCAACACGCAAGTGCAAGAAAAATCTGTTGAGAGCGATTCGTAATTTTGCGGTAAGCTGCTGATCGGTAGCCAGTTTGCTGTGATCCTTCGGGTGGGGTAGGTCTGGGATATACAGCGAAGTGATATATCGCATCTGCAATTTAATACGCTGTTAGCAGCCGGCCAGAAGGATGGTATGGATATAACAGAAGAAAATTATCAAGAAGCGTACGACGCAATAAGAGACATCCTATTTATGTATGTCGACATGGTTGAGTCATATAGAGGTTTTGGGCATAACATTCAGAGAGGCAGGTTTTCGCCTCTTGATTTTGTTGATGCACCAATTTATGAGCCAGAGGGTTATACGTTTGCAATAGATATTCATCTTTTACAATCTGGTTCTGCCATATCATTACTTTGCGAGCTGTCTGATGCTTGGGATGAATATCAAACGTGGAATGTTAAAGGCTGGCCATTGATACATGAAATCAAAAAGGCTAACGCTTCAGGTCGATTTTCACATCTTCCCGAGATACAAGAAGCAATAAATATGGCCTTTGGCGATGACGAAGATGTATTTAGAGATCAGTTGGTGAAAGTATACAAAAGCTATGTTTGCGCGTATTTTAATAAGTTGTCGAAAAGCTGCTAACAAACGCATGCACAGGACCCCAGCTACGTTCCGCCGGTTGCGATTCGCTACGCTCATTATATCGCAACCGGCTCCACTACGCTGGGGCCTGTGAAGCAGAAAATAGAGGACACCCATAAATTGGAAGATCTCCTACGCTGAGTATGGCCGATGTCTGATACGTGACTGTTTTTAAGGTCAGTATATTGAGGTCATGGATAAGCAAGGAGGCGCTCCATGACCCGTGCTAGATATACCCAGGTTTCTCTAGACTCCACTCCCTACTATCACTGCATCTGCCGCTGTGTTCGGCGAGCCTTTCTGTGTGGTCAGGACCACTATTCCGGTCAGGATTACGAGCATCGCCGCCAATGGGTGGTGGATCGTCTTGCGGTGCTGGGCGAGGTGTTTGCCATTGATCTCTGTGCCTATGCGGTCATGTCCAATCACTATCACGTTGTTGTTCGACTCAATCAGAAGCAGGCGCAGGCCTGGTCAGATACTGAAGTCGCTGAGCGATGGATGCGGTTATTCAGTGGGCCACTGATTGTGAGGCGCTGGCTAAGCGGGCAAACACAGGAAGGTGAGGCATTGAAGGCACTTGAGATCGTCGGCCAATGGCGGGAGCGGCTTTATGATCTTGGCTGGTTCATGAAATGTCTCAATGAATATCTTGCCCGGCGGGCGAACGAAGAGGATTGTTGTAAGGGCCGCTTCTGGGAAGGTCGTTATAAGTGCCAGGCGTTACTGGATGAAAAGGCGCTATTGCAGTGTATGGCCTATGTGGACCTCAATCCTGTTCGGGCGGATATGGCCGGTACTCGTGAAACTCCGGATTATACTTCGGTGAAACAACGAGCTAGCGAGGTCAGGGATCGCCAGGCAACGAAGAAAATGCCTCGTCTTCTCCCGATGGTAAATAGTGAGACAGTGGAAATTGAAGACGATGATACGGTTTGCCGTTTTCGGCTGATGGACTATCTGGAGCTCGTGGACAGTACGGGAAGGGCGGTGCGTGTAGACAAGCGTGGTGCAATCTCGGAGCGGGCCGCAGGGATTCTGGATCGCCTTGGTATTGATGAAAGGGCCTGGCTGCGGCATATGCAGCCGCGCAAGCAGAGACTGCCTGTTGCGGTCGGCAGCCTGGAAAGATTGAAAGCCTATGCCGCCTCGACAGGCCGTAAATGGGTGTCGGGACAAAACCTAATCGCATGCTGATTGATGAGGATTTCTTTTGATTAAATTTATGCGTGTCCCGAATTAGAATGGCATGCAGTACCGGCTTTGATGGTCACAGGTGCCGAAGGGTGTGGTTATGCATTTATAAGTGCCCCACTTTCACATAAATCAACGCCCCGTCTTCTCTGGTAAACGGCGCGTGCTGACTCAGGTGGGGGCTACGAAGCCAGCTTCCTGTTGGGTAGGAACCATGCTCGTCATAAAAGGTACCTTCCAATACAAAAATCTCTTCCCCGCCCCAATGCTGGTGCGGTTGGAATTGGGTATGGGGCGCCCATTTCACTAACCCCACGTGCTCACCTTTGAAATCGTGCAGGGGCATCACCGTCAGTCCCTCGACGAGTCCCGGTCGCCAGGCAGTGTTCAAGGTGTCGATCACTTTTGGCTCGGTGTCGTCCTGATCAAATTGATGCAGCTTCACCAGTATCGTTGCGCCTTCCTTGCCGATGCGAGGCGTGTGAGTGGTGCCAATAGGGTTGCGCACGTAGGTGCCCGCTGGGTAGTCCTGATGTTCATCCGAGAACACCCCCTCTAACACCAGAAACTCTTCACCGCCATCATGGGTGTGAGAAGAGAACGCACTATGCGGGGCATAACATACGATGGAGGTCGCCCGTGCCACCTCATCGCCGACCCGGTCCAGCATCATGCGCTCAACGCCGGGCATGGGTGAGGTGACCCATCGGTAATCCGTGGGACGAATGACCACGCGTTGATCGAAATTTGCATTGAGTAAGGTGGCCATGGTGCGCTCTTTTAAAAATATTGAGGGTGCTAGTGTCTGCCGGGATAAGCGTCGCGGTCAACGCTTCCAGGAATGGCTGAGGGCCGATCTTTTTTGGGGGGATAGACAAAACGTGCCGGTGCATCGTTTGGTTTGACAGACGATAAAGGTGGCTGTGTCTCGATAACGCAGCGGAGCCTTGTCCAATTGCGGGGTGCGGCGCAGTAGGTGATACTCATTAATTGGAAAATTTCCAACATCGTTGTGAACGGTTTGTGAATGTGCCGCACGGTGCCGGCCAAGGAAGGCTTGCCTCGGGCAGGATGAGCTGCCAAGGAACTTTGCGGCTTGTTACTTGACTGAAAAGATATGGCAAACTTGCTGGCCGTGCCGTTGAATGCTGGTCGGTACAGCCTCCTTGTTTTCAACCCCGAAGAGGAAAAACATGCGTATTGTTCTCGTTTCATCATTGCTTGCCCTGAGCGCCGCTGCCGTTGCGGGTCCTGAGTGCCAGGAGAAAGATCGTACAAAATGGATGGATAAGGATGCTTTCGAGCAGAAGCTGGTTGACGATGGCTACAAGGTCAAGGTGTTCAAGATCACTGATGGCGATTGTTACGAGCTGTATGGCTGGAATGAGGAAGGCAAGAAAGTTGAGATTTACTATGATCCAGTCACCGGCGAAACACTGAAGACCGAGATCAAGGACTGATTCAAATGGCTACTGTTCAGGTCTGGGATCCGCTGATCCGGATTTTTCACTGGACGGTTGCTGTTGTCTTTGTCGCCAACTATTTTTTCAATGAAAAAGGTGGCGATCTCCACATTATTCTGGGTTATACCGCAGCGGGAATGTTGGTGCTGCGGTTTTTCTGGGGGTTTGTGAGCCATGGTGCTGCACGCTGGTCTGATTTCTTCCCTACACCGTCACGGCTGGTTGCACACTGGAGCAGCTTGATGCGTGGCGATGGTTACCGTCGGCTAGGGCATACACCACTTGGTGCCGTGGTGATGATCCTCATGATGTCGTGTCTGGCAGGACTCGCCGCTACCGGATATATGATGGAAGAAACCGACATGTTCTGGGGGGTTGAATGGGTGAAAGACCTGCACTGGGGCTTCGCTACGACATTGCTGGGGTTGGTTGTTCTCCACATCCTGGGGGCGTTGTATGAAAGCTATCGCCTCAAGGAAAACCTTCCCTTGTCCATGATTACCGGGCGCCGTCGCCGCTAATACGCATTAGCCGGATTTTACGTGGCGACTTGATTGATGCGTTCCCCCGCTTGGGTAGCCCTGAGCAGCATGCCAAACTATAAACATTAATCGGCAGTACACACACACTGGCAGTAGAGCGAAAATGATTAACACCAAGATATACAAGGCAGTTTATGGGCTGGCTGAACAGCTGATGGAGGCTGATAGAAAAGGCAATAAAGGCGAGTTTGATTCTCTTTATGCGCAGCTACAGGCCATTTGTACCGAGAATGAAAACACCGACAAGGACCACCCGGAGCAATGGGAGACCCTGGCTGACTTTACCGAAGATCTGGAAGAGGCACTGAAGGGCTACGAAAAAGCCCTGGCGAAGGCCGAGAAGATCAACTCCAAAGACCACCTCTCATCTATCGCATTCTCCATGGCGAAATTGCATGTTGATCTAGGCCAAACCGATGCGGCAATCAGGAAGCTGGAAGAAGCAAAAGTCAGCGCTAACAAGATTGAGGACAAAGAACTCAAAGCGGAAATTGATGAGTTGCTGGAAGGCCTACTAGGTAGCTAGAGTCAGCAGGCGAATAAGGGGCCCCGGCAATGACTGAATTTATGCGTGCCCCTCTGCTTTGAGAAACAAGGCAGGACATGGATGGCGTCGTCTGCCCACCCATTTCGCCAGATATGAAAGGCCCGGCTTGCCGCATGCCTAACGCACGATGAAAACCGATATATCGCTGTGTTTGACGATGTTTGCGCCATTGGAACGAAGAATGTGAAGTTTGTCGGCAATGCCCGGGGTGTGCGAAGCCATGATAACCAGGTCAGCGCCCGTGTCCTTGATGGCTTCCAAGAGCCGGTCATCCAGTTCCACGGCGGTGTCAGGTGTCGATATGACCTTGCTGTCGGTGTCGATGCCGTGGGCCAGACCTTGTTCCTTGGCAAAGGCACTGAGCTTCTCCGCCAGCTCTTCCGGGCTGTGCGCTGCAGAAGACGGGGCGCTGCTGGTCACGCTGACGTAGCACAGCGTAGAGCTATAGTGTTTGGCAATGTCGATAGCTGTGCTGAGAGTCTTCGGCATTTTGTCGGTGTGTGCCAGGTCGATGGGAACGAGTATCTTCCGGTACATGGCATTTCTCCTTATTCCGAGTCAGTGATTGCATCACTAGATTTCACATTGAAAAGGGTGGCATAGATCAGCGGATGTTGCCAAAAAGATGGGCCGGTCGTTGATCCAGGGCAATAGATCAGGTAGAAATAATAAAAATCAGCGATAGCAGATTTGATGAATGAAATGCCCGTTTTATCGTTTTAAATTGTCCGTTTTAAAACGGCGATCGTTCCTGGCATATCACCAGAAATAAAATATTCCGCCTATCGCGACGGAGGTAAGCGACCGTTCATTAATGATAGGGCTATCGGAAATTCCCTCTCCAAGATAATCCTCTTTGACGACAGCAAGAAAGTGCCAGTGTTTTCCCGGCGTCCAGATAGCGGTCAAGGCGGCCTGATAATTGAGTGAGCTATGTTCACCATAGGCGGGTCGGCCGGGCGCAGTTTCATCGGCGTCCACCCCGTAGAAATGCTCGACTAATCGACCGTCCTGCCAAACCAGTCCCAGAGATGGCGCGATGGTGAAATCTCCCCAGTTAACCCCGCGGCTGACAGTAATGCTCGTTTCCAGGCCGTCGCTCTCATTGCCTATATCTTTCAATAGGTTGGCAGATATTTGATACATGGAATGCTGATAGTCATAAGACAGCCCGGCAAAGACGGTGCGGTGTGTTGTCTCTATGCCGTTAAGTTCACCATTGTCAGCAAAGCCTGAGGTGACTTCATAGAAGCGAGGCGTGACGACCAGCCCCAATACGCTATTGTCTTTTTTAAAGAGATCCAGGCCGACATCAAGGCCTTCCAGGCTGAAGCGTTTATAGCGGATGGAAAAATAGGGGAGCCCTTCGTTTTGTTTATCGACACCGACAAAAGGCCGTTCGGTGATTGACGTTGTGGCGCCGATACCGAAGTGGCTGGTGTCATCCAGGGGAGCCCGAGAAAGCGGCGTGTTGATAGCGGTCGGGGCTGCCACGGCCAGTGAAGAGGAAAGAAAAAGAAGGCTGGCGGCGACGTTACGAATACATGCCGAAGAGTATTTGTTGGCAAACATGGAGTCTCCGTAGACTTTAATGAATTGTGGTTTTTGACGGCAGGAGACTGCCCGCGGCTTGTACGGGCCTGGGGTCGCTGCTCTGGCTTATCCAGGCCACCAGCCCGGTGCGTTGTTGTCCGTTGTCGGGTGGAGAAGGTAGCGTGAGGGTCACGGTAGAAGACGGCATGGGTTGGTTTTTCCACTGCAAAACAACGAAATCGTGCTGTAAGGTTTTGCCGCGGTTCTCTCCACGTTGTATTGAGGACTCCAGGCCGAGGCCGATCCATGCGGTATTGAGCCGTGCGCTATCGGGAAGCTTGCCCTCGAACGTGGCCTGCAATGTCGGGTGTTGGTAGGTAACCGAAAGAACACCAACCTTTTTCCGTGATAGGGAACCCCGCCAGTTACGATCACGTTGAAAAAAGCCGCGCCACTCATTGCCGTTGATGAAAAAACCAGGGGTGTATACGCGATTTGAGTCGTGAATCTGAGCGTAGCGACGTTGCCGGTCACTAAAGGCCGGGCTGGCATAAGGGTCTGCCCAACCGATGTAATCCCAGTAATCCACGTGAAAACACAATGGGATAAACGTTGAAAATAGCCCTTCTTGCTTTCCCAGCGATCGAAGAAACCGGTCTGCCGGCGGGCAGCTGCTGCAGCCCTCAGAGGTGTAAAGCTCAATCAGTGAGACTTTTTGTTCTCCGCTGTTGAATGTCAGGGGCCTGCTGTCAGCATTCAGCAGGGTAGATACAAGAACAAGAAAGAGGCTGAGCGGCGCTCGCATAAGAGATGTCCTATGTTTTCCGTTAGCGCTTTGATGTCAGTAGGCAGAGTTCGTTACAGTCAGGCCTGGACGAAATGGCTAGAGTGCCATGGTAGGATGGGAAACTTTGTGGAAAGGCAATCGCGCAGCAGGCTTCTTCTAGGAAAAGAGCACACGCATAACTGAACGAAATGATAGAGCTGAAGCTCCCGGAAGCATGGATTCTGCGAAGGCCATTCGCAAAATCCGTGCATGACCCGGATTGGAGTCCCGACGGCGGGGCGTTTGGTGGGTTTGCTCTAGCGGCTAGCCAATCCGGCTCTTCCCACGAATCATATCCACCGCTTTTTCTGCAATCATCATTGCCGGCGCGTTGGTGTTGCCGCCGATCAGGGTGGGCATGATGGAGGCATCGATGACGCGCAGCCCTTCGATGCCGTGAACGCGTAATTGCGGGTCGACCACAGCAGTTTCGTCGGTACCCATCTTGCAGGAGCCCACCGGGTGGTAAACGGTGTCGGCGCGCTGGCGGATCACTTCACGGATATCGTCGTCACTTTTCACATTTTCGGTGAACATGTCCTTCTTCATCCAGCGCTTTAGTGACGGCGCTTCCATGATTTTCTGCGTGATCTTGTAGCCTTCCACCATGTCTTCCAGATCCTGGGGATCGTCCAGAAACGCCGGATCGATGAGGGGCAGGTCGTCCGGGTTGGCGCTGGCCAGTTGCACGCTGCCCCGGCTGCGCGGGCGCAGCAGGCAGACATGACAGGAGTAGCCCTGGGTGAAGTGCATCTTGCGACCGTGATCATCCACCAGGGCGGTGACCATGTGCAGTTGTAGATCCGGGGCGGACAGTTCCGGCCGGGTTTTCAGGAAGGCGCCGGCTTCGGCAAAGTTGGAGGTCCACAGCCCGCGACGTTCCTTGCGATAGGTTGCCATGGCCATTAGCGCCCGCCACATGCCGCCCGGTGACAGGCCGAAGGTAGCCGGACTGTCGGTGGTGTAGCCGAAAATGAAATCCGGATGATCCTGCAGGTTCTTGCCCACGCCGGGCAGATGATGCACCACAGGGATGTCGTGCTTTTTCAATTCCTCCATATCGCCCACCCCGGACAGCATCAGCAGCTGGGGAGACTGGAAGGCCCCGGCAGACAGCAGCACTTCCTTGCGGACGCGGAGAGTACGCAGCTGTTTGCCCTGCTTGAATTCCACACCCACAGCGCGCTTACCGTCGAACAGAATACGCTGGACTTGGGCCAGGGTTTCCACCTGCAGGTTCTTCCGATCCAGGTGGGGAAACAGGTAAGCCCGCGCGCTGCTCCAGCGCTCGCCATCCTTCTGGGTGACCTGAAAGACCCCGGCACCTTCCTGCTCGGCGCCGTTGAAGTCATCGGTAATGGGGATGTCGCACTCTCGGGCGGCATCCAGGAAGTAATCCTGAAACGGGTTGCCGGTGCGGCTGTCGCTGACCCAGAGCGGGCCGTCGGTGCCGTGGTATTCGTTATCGAGACGCTCGTTGTGTTCATTAAGGCGGAAGTAGGGCAGCACATCGTTGTAGGACCAGCCGTCATTACCCAGCGCGGCCCAGTGATCGTAGTCTTCGCGGTGGCCACGGATATAGACCATGGCATTGATGGCGGAGGAGCCGCCCAGGCACTTGCCACGGGGTTGGAAACCCTGGCGGCCATTCAGGCCTTTCTGCGGCACGGTTTCCATGACCCAGTTGTTGATGGGCTTGGAGAGCATGGCCACGGCGCCGGAGGGCACATTGACCAGTAGCCCGTCACCCTGGCCCCCGGCTTCGAGCAGGCAGACGCGGGTGTCCGGGTCTTCACTCAGTCGCCCGGCCAGGGCACACCCTGCGGATCCCCCACCGATAATGAGATAGTCAAAGTCGTTTTCCATGGCTGCATCCCTTTTCTTGTCTGTTATTTACGGTGCGGCTCGACAGAGGCATCTGTTCCGGCCAGGGTTCGCTGGTGGGGGCGGGTACCGATATCCATCACAACGTCAGTGAAACAGATTATCACCGGGTTTTTGTGGTGGTAAGTACTGTTTGTGTGACCGGCAGGGCGCTCCTGAGACCTTTTCCATACAAACCGCAGACAGTGAAAAGTCGCCCTGATAAGGCCATTTCCCATCGCGCTTTGCGGTATGCTGAATCAGGGCTCACGTGGCTTTAACGGCGGCTGGTGCCTTATGAATAATGGCTTGTGCGATGCAAGTTTTAGCATCGTGCCAAGGGTCCCTGCGTATGTTTAGATGAGGCCCTTGTTTTTCCCGGCATGCTATCAGTGTGCCTGAGGGCATTATGATGACTGGAGATTACAATGAGAAAGCTGTCTGCAGCGCTACGTCTGGTAACAGATAATACCCGCGCCAAGCCCATGCTGGTGCCGACGCGCAGGAGTATTCGCTTCAACGTGGACCCCAAACGGATTTCAGACTGGCACACTCCGGGCGGGCCCGTGCTGACGGCGTTTCTGAACACCTTCTCCACCATCCTGCCTGTGGGTGAGCGCTTCTTTATCGACAGTGTGCGTGCCTACCGGGATCAGATTACCGACCCCGAGCTGAAGAAGGCGGTGACCGCGTTCATCGGTCAGGAAGCCATGCATGGCCGGGAGCATGAAGAATATAACGATGCCCTGTTTGCGGTTTCCTCGGTGGCGCCCAAATTCGAGCGTCTGGTGGAGGGCGTGCTCAAGACCTTCAACAAGTACAGTGCCCCGGTGTCCCTGAGCGGCACCATTGCCCTGGAACATTTCACCGGACTGCTCGCGGATAGTGTGTTGAGTGATCCTCGCGTTGTTGAAGGCGCCGACCCGGCCTATGCCGCGTTGTGGCGCTGGCATGCACTGGAAGAAACCGAGCACAAGGCGGTGGCATTTGATGTCTGGACGGCGGTCATGGGTAAAGGTGTTGGCGCCTATGGGCTGCGTTGTTTCGGACTGGGTCTGGCAACGGTGGTGTTCTGGGGGCTGGTGATTCCGGTCTTTCTTGAAGTGTTGCGCGAGCAGGGCAAGCTGACGGACTGGAAGGGCTGGCAGAAGTTTTTCCACTACACCTTCGGCGATATCGGCATGCTGCGTAAGCAGATAGGCAACTACCTGGATTACTTCCGCCCGGGTTTCCATCCCTGGGATCACGATAACCGTGAGTTGCTGCTGCAGATCGACAGTTTCCTGGCTGAGCAGGAAGCGGCTGCCTCCGCCTGATTGTTCCCGCCTGTTTCTTGAGGGCTGGCATCATGGTCTGCATGACCGTGGTGTCAGCCGGCGTTTATGACCTTCCCTTTTCTCACCGGTGATCACGTTCCCGTGGTCCTGTGACGACCACGACTGACTGCTTCCGACCTGCCTGCGGTGCTTTCCGCGGATGTTGGATACAGAAAAAATCTGCGTTTCAGTGACAGATGAGAGCCCATGAAAATGCGGCTTGCGTGTTGGTTCGTTCGTTGTCGCCTGGCGCGCCTTGCAGGGTGCCAGGGAGGCGGGAGTGCAGATGGCGCGCGTGAGCACAGCGTTGGTGATTGTGGCGGCCCTGTGCTGGGGGCTGTCAGGTGGCATTGGCGGTATGTTGATGGCCGAAGGCTGGAGTGCGTACCTGGTGTCGTTCTACCGGGGCGCGATTGGTCTGCTCCTGGTGCTGGTCTGGCTGATGCTGCAGCCGGGTGGGCATGGCCTGACGAGTCAGCGCTTATGGGGTTGGTCTGTGATTGCCGGCCTGGGTGTCGCCGGTAATTTCGCGTTCTATTTTCTCAGTATTTCCCAGGGCAGTGTGGCGGTGGCGGCCACGCTGATGTACTGCGCACCGGTGTTCGTTTACCTGGTGTCGTTTGCCTTGAGACTTGAGCAGCCATCTGTTTTGAAGTGGGCCGCCATTGCGGTGGTGATGCTGGGTATCGTTTTGCTGACCCGCGTGTATGACATGGGGGCGCAAGGGGTGACGGTGATCGGCGTTACTGCCGGTATGCTGGCCGGGGTCTGCTATGCCGTATTCATTTTCGGATTCAAATACGCCGCACCCCATGGCAGTCCCCAGGCGATTCTGTTCATCGCATTTTCGGTGTTGGTCATGATGCTGGTGTGGCCGGCGGATATTGGTCAGATTATGGCGGCCGCCAAGTCATCGGATTGGCCGCTGTTTGTCGGGCTGGGTGTTCTGGGCGCAGGGCTGTCGTTTGTGCTTTATGTGGTCGGCCTCAGGAATGTGGCTCCGGCCGTGGCCTCCATCGTGGCCATGGTTGAGCCGGTGACCGCGTCATTATTTGGTGTGTTGATATTGCATGAAAGCCTGGCTGGTTCTCAGGTTGTTGGCATTATATTGATACTGGTGGCGGTGACGGCACTGAGTGTGTATTCCGGTCCAGGCCGGCTCCCGGCCCGCTGGGGTGTTCACTGAGCAGACGGGCCAGCTAGGCCCGGTGTTTGTTCTCTCTGGCACGAAACGGTCTCACCTTTCTGTCGTTGTCCCTGTCTGCTATGGCATCGTCGCCTGTAGAGCGATCCTTGCGCGACACATAATCTGCCGGCGGGGTTTCAAACAGGCTCTGGTAGCTCAGGTTAACGATGGACTCAGAGGTCTTCGGCAGCAGGTAATACATGGCCAGGGCTCCCTTGCCGAAAATGCCGAGCTTGCGTTTGTTCTGGGTGATGACCACATCCAGTAGCCAGTTCACCGCCGTTTCTGGAGACATCACTGGCAGGTAGTCATAGATTTTGGTGGGCGCAATCATTGGCGTGCGCACCAGCGGATAGTTGATGGAAGAAAAGCGCAGGTTGGTATGGGCATATTCATTGGCCGCTACCCAGGTCCAGCCTTCCAGTGCCCACTTGGAACCCAGGTAGGCGGAAAAGCGGGCCGGGTTGGCCTGCACGCCCACGGTGGATACATTGATGATATGGCCTTCATCGCGGGCTTCCATACCCGGTAACAGGTTCACGGCCAGGCGCAGCGCGGCAAAATAGTTGAGCTGCATGGTGCGCTCGTAATCGTGGAAACGGTTCACGGTAAATTTGATCGAGCGGCGAATGGAGCGGCCGGCATTGTTGATCAGAATATCCACCCGCCCGTGATCCGCCAGAGCCTGCTGGCAGATGCGGTCGCACTCTTCCAGGTCGGTCAGGTCGCCGGGATAAATGCAGGCCTTGCCGCCACGTTTTTTTATTTTGCTGGCAATGGCTTCCAGTTTTTCTGCATTGCGCGCCACCAGCAACAGGGTGGCGCCGGCATCGGCCAGTTTCTCAGCCACGCCTTCGCCAATGCCGGAACTGGCACCGGTGAGTAATACCACCTTGCCTTGCACGCGGTCGTGCAGGGCCTGCCGGGGCGTCAGCAGGCTTTTGGCATTCCAGGCCCAATGATTACGAAAGCGGCTGATATAGGGGCCGATTCTAGGGCGTCTGAACTGGATATCGTTGGCCATACGGGTCTCATAACTTGCGGCAAGGAGTATTCGTGCAGCCATTGTAATCTGAGCATATACTCGGAAAAACTCGGATTTGCTGACTGGAACAGGCCTTTGAATCATGCGCACAGAAAAGTGGCAAGCTGCTGATTTCAAAATGAAAAAAGAACCCAAGCAGGCGCGCTCGAAGGCGTCGGTGGCTGCCATGGTGGGCGCCTGTGCTCGGATTCTGGAACGTCATGGTTATACGGGGCTGAGCACCAATGCCATCGCCGAGGTGGCCGGAGTCAGCATCGGTTCGGTGTATGAGTATTTCCCGGGCAAGGAAGCCGTGGTGGCCCGCCTTACGGAAGAGCTGCTGTCGGAAACCACGTCCCTGCTGCAAAACCGCCTGGATCTGACCGATAACCGTAACGACCTGCATGTGGCCATGCGCCATTTTCTGGGCGCGCTGTATTCGCTGATGCGCAGGCATCGCAAGCTGTTGCGGGTGCTGGTATTTCAGGTGCCGTATCTGCACCGGCTACCTGCGACCCGGCAACTGCAGAAAGAATTGCAGGAAGTTTTGCAGACCGGCTTGCAGAAAACCCGTCAGCAGTATCGGGTGAAGGTGCATCCTTACTCGCTCTACCTGATGGCTACCTCAACCGCCGGCAGTTTGCTGCATCTGGTATTGATGGCTCCGTCCGGGATGGATCAGGAGGCCGTGCTGGATATATTGGCGTCAAAGTTGACTGCCTGGTTGATTCAGGATTGAGGCGGGGCGGGAAGGTCTGATCTGGATCAGGGCAAGAAGGGCCAGCGGAACTGGCCCTTGATTCTGGAAGCGCTTACAGCTTCTTGAGCTTCTTCTTCAACTTCTTCAGCGTGCTTTCCTGCTTGGAGATTTTGGATTTGCTGTTCTTGATCGCTTTCTTCAGTTTTTTACGCTTGGACATGATCGCAGTTTCCTTTTCTGGATAGTTGTAGCGGGCCGGGGAAATACGGCTAATTGCCGGACTGCTTTTCCTGGTCCTTGATAAAGCTGCGAATAAACCGGCGTACCTCACGTGCAGCACTGGTATCTAGCTCCTCACAGAGTGAGACAAACCGAGCACGCTCTTCATCATTAATGCGAATGATCAGCTGGCTATTTTTCTTTGGCGTTTTGGTCTTCGACATATCGATAACCGTCATTAAGAAAATAGGGCAGCATGTTCGCCGGTTTAAGCGCGGCACTCAATAACCCTATCGGCTATCATATAGATAGTCAATGTATATACATTTATGGAGAGCCGCCCTTTACCCGGTGGTGGTTTGGCGGTGAAAGGGCCGAGGATGGCTTGTCTGTTGTTATGGGATGGAACACCAGGTGATATCCTGTGCACGACGCTAAGTGAATAAAGAACGGGACGTATCATGCAGGAAATGGAACAGGCAGAAGACGATTTTGCACAGAAGGCTCTGGTGGACGCGGTGGAAAACCAGATTGCCGATGGCCACCCCCGTGAGGCGGGGCTGGTGATCATGGACCTGATCGGCCAGGGGGTGGGTCGTGAAGAAGCGCTGGAAAAAATGGCGGATGTGCTGGCAGCGCATATTGCTGTCAGCATGAACCAAGAAGCGTCCTTTGACGTGAATGCCTACGCCCGCGACCTGCTGCAATTGGCGCAAGCCGATACATCCGAGTGATTGCCGCTGGCACTTCCGGACGGGAACCCTTCTCGTCGCTGATTTCAAGCCCTTGTCGACTGGCCGTCAGCGGCGGCCCTGCCATGGTATCCAGCCTGTATAATGCTAGTCTTGCCCACCCTGGCGCTGACACCAGCGAAGACAGACCGAGGTAACCGTGTCCGATATCGAGATCCCCATTGAAGATTTCCGCCCGCCGTCCCTGCGCACCATGGCCGGTGTGACGGCCATGCAGCGCCGCTATTTCGACGCGACGCTGGAAGGCGCGGAGAATGTGGACCCGCAGCGACCGGGCCTGTTTGTGGGGAATCACGCGCTGATGGGCGTGCTGGATTCCCCGCTGTTCGTCTACGAACTGTATCGGCAGACCGGGGTGTTCCCGCGCTCCCTGGGGGATCACTTCCACTTCCCGACGCCGGTGTGGGGCAAGCTGGTGACTCGTTTTGGCGCCGTGCCGGGTACCCGTGAAAACTGTCGCCGACTGATGGAAAGCGGCCAGCATGTGCTGGTTTTTCCGGGCGGCGCCCGCGAGGTGGCCAAGCGTCGGGACGAGATCAACCAGCTGGTGTGGAAGAAACGAACCGGCTTTGTCTACATGGCCATTGAGCAGGGGTTCGACATTATCCCCTTTGCCTCACTGGGCTGTGATGAGGCCTACGACATCGTTTATGACGGTGACGATTTTGCCAACGGCTGGCTTGGCAAGCGGTTGCTGGGCAACGACAAGATCAACTCGCTGATGCGCGGCGGTGATCTGTTCATGCCGTTAGTGAAAGGCATCGGGCCTACCTTGCTGCCCAAGGCCGAGCCTTTCCGCTTTGCCATCGGCAAGCCCATTCCAACGGCTCACCTGCAAGGCCAGGAAAAAGATCCTGCGGTGCTCTGGCAATTGCGTGAACAGGTCTCGGATGCCATTACCGGCATGCTTTCCCGCATGGATGAAGAACGCAAGGAGCAGCCGCGCCCGCTCTGGCGCAAAGTGCTGGGTGCACGCAAGCACTGAGCAACAAGACCGGGGGCATGGTAGAAAAGGAATTCTCCAGAGTGTCCCTAACCCAGAGTCAGAAACGGCAGCAGCGTTACCAGTAACAGCACCAGCACCACCACGAACAATCCTGCCACGCGAAGCGGCTGTTCACGCAGTCGCCCTGCCAGTGTCGGGGCCGTCCCTTCCCGTTGCGCCTCCTCATAGGCCTCTCGCTGACGCCGGGCGCGTTCCTGCTGATAGTCGGCCAGTAATGTCTTGGCTCGCTCCCGGTCATCGGGCTGGGTCAGCCAGATGCCGCCGGAGGAGATCCCCCACATGCTCGGGGCGGTCTCATAGAACAGGATCTGGTGCTGTTCCAGCAAGGCGCGAACTTCATCGGCCTCGTCGTCCGGAACCCGGCGCAGATTCAGCAGTAAGGTGGTCATGGCGCTCCTGATGATGTGTCCAGGCCTGCCCGCGAGACACGGGCAAGGTGCAGAGGTTGGTACAGGATACATGGCTGCACAGGCCAATGGTTACTATCGCCGGGTGCCATGTTCAGCGTGATCATCAACCCAGTATCCCCTGTGACACCCAGCCACCCAGATACAGGCCCAGGCCAAATACGGTATGGGTCAGCAGACTTTGCAGGCGGGCAGCGTTGGGCGTCGGCATGCGGGAGGCCGCAATGCCGGCCCCCATGCCTGGCTGCATCAACAGAAACGGCGCGGCAACAGTGCCGATGCCAACCAGCAATGCCGGCACCAGGGTGGGCTGGTCGATCCAGCTTTGCCCTCCTATACCCAGCAGAATCCCCGCGAAGGCCAGGCCGGTAAGATAATGGGTCAGCCAGCCCGTGGCCTTTTCACCGGGCATGGCGGGTGAGGTGGCAATGGCGGTGTGGCGGAATTGCCCGTGGCGCATATGCAGCAACCAGCGGCCAACCATGGCGTAGTTGGGTGGAGCGACTCCCAGTATGGGCTGGCGTAGCCAGCTCCAGGCGTCCATGACCAGGGTGGCGCAAATCCCGATGACAATGATGCTGCTCAGGAACTCAGTGACGTTATCCATGGGGCTTCCTCAAGATGACTTTGATGATAATCTGCAACTTGAAGCTGGCTTGAGGTTAAGGTCGTGTTGGATATTACCGAAGTGGTGCGCCGGTCCGGCGTGCCGGCGTCGACGCTGCGATATTACGAAGAGAAAGGGCTGATCCTCTCCACGGGGCGCAGAGGGCTAAAGCGGATATTTGCCCCGCGAGTGCTGGACCAGCTGGCATTGATTGCCCTGGGGCGGGCAGCGGGATTCACGCTGGATGAAATCGGCGAAATGTTCGATGCCGGCGGTGAGCCCAGCATCGACCGGCATGCCTTGTCGGCAAAAGCCGATGCGCTGGATGACACTATCCGCAAACTGTCTGCCATGCGTGACGGCCTGCGCCATGCGGCAAAATGCCCGGCGCCCAGTCACCTTGAATGCGTACAGTTCCGGCGTTTGATGAACATTGCGTCGGCACGGATGAAAGTGGAGAAACAACGAGGCAGTCAGGACATATAAAAAGGGAAAACAAAGAGCCGGCAAGCGTGCAGATCGACCTGGACGGGTATGACGCCACGAGAGTGGCGTCAGCGGCTCAACGTTTCACTGTCAGGCACTCTGCCTTTGATCTGCCTCCTGCGCAAAGCCGTCCAGTCCTTCCAGAAACATCAGTTGCTGGCGTATCACGCCGCTGAATGCCGGTTCGAAATAGGGTTCGAAGTGATTGGCTTCAATGCTGGTGATGGTCAGGTTGGGGTTGTTTACCTTGCGAAGGGTACTTTCCGTAAAGGGGGCGACGGAATCCTGGCTGGCACCGAGCAGCAGAGTCGGGATGCGGATGTCCTTGAGGCGCTTGAAAGGACGGTAGGGGCCCATGGTCATCATGGAGCGGGCTGCTACGCGGTTGTCGTAACGACGACCGATGCTGATTTCGGCCAGTTGCAGGGCTTTGCCGGCATCGTCCCGATCCATGGAGGAAAACGCTCCGGGTTTGCTGACCACGGGCAGGTAGATCGGCTGGCCCGGCTTAAGCAGGTCTGCCATGGCGTAGATCCCAAAGCGCAACAGCCGTGGCAGGGGGACAGCGCGTACTGCGGCCATGCCATCCAGCATGGGGACCTGGGCAATTGCCCCGGCCAATTCAGGGTGCTCGGCGGCCAGTTCCACCGCATGGCCCCCACCAAAGGATGAGCCCCACAGCACGATGCGACGTGGGTCGATGCCTGGCTGGCTTTTCAGGAAGGCCAGGGCGGCATCGCCATCGGCCACCCGCTGGCGGGCGGAAATCACATGTCGCGGCAGGCCGGCACTGTCGCCCCAGCCGCGATAATCAAAAGTCATGACCACATAGCCCGCCCGGGTAAATTCCTCGTAGTAGGACACCGTTAACGCATCCTGTATTCCGCCCCAGCCGTGCAGCATGAGGATAGCCGGCAGTGTTTCTGCTGAGGCCTTCGCTGGCCGGTGCAGGGTGGCTGCACACCAGGTTCCGCCGGAGTCAAACCCGGTTCGCTGACTGTCACAGGTCAGGTCTTGGGGGCTGTGCCGCAGGGTATTCATTGTCGGGCTCCGGTTTTCTTGTATGTCATTCAAGAGCAAAGCGTAGCATTCTTGAATACCATACAAGATGACCGGGAAGACTATGGGAGAGGGCCCCTTGGCCAAGAACAAGCGCGATATTGATTTGAAGGTAAAGCAGGATGAGCTGGAGAGCACAGCATCCCGGCTATTCCTCTCACTGGGCTACGATGGCACATCCATGAACCGGATTGCCCGGGAGCTGGGAGTCGCCCCGAATACCCTGTACTGGTACTACGCCAGTAAGGACGAACTGTTGGTGGGTGTGCTCAACCGGCAGATGTCACAGACCCTGGTCCGCCTGCCGACCATCGTGGACAAACCTTTGAAGGAGAAGATGGCCTGGGCGTTGCGGGAGTTCGAGCAGAGTCGCGAGTTGGTGGCCACGGTGCATGCCCGGTTGGAACAGTCCGAGGTGATCCGGGAATGGCATGACCAGTTTCACCGCTTTGTGGAGGCGGCTGTGATCCATACCCTGCAAGCGGATGGCGTCGCCAGGGAACGCGCGGCCATGCTGGCGACAGTGGGTACCTTTCTGGTGGAGGGGTTGCTGGCCCATCCGCACAGTGAGAGCCAGCGCGAGGCCATCCTGCAGTGGTTTACCGAGAGCGCATTACCCGCCTAGCTCGGCCTGTTTCTAGAGGGAGAAATAGAAAACACAGAGGCATCGTATGCTTGCTCCCCCTGAAACAGAAAGCCCCGCTTGAGCGGGGCTTTCTGTTTTCGCTTGCTGAATAATCAGCCCCAGTCGCCCAGCCATTTCTTTTTCGCTTTCTCCACCAGGCCGCGGGCGTCGTGATCCCACGGGTGGAAGTTGGGGCTGTAGAACTTGAAGTAGGAGGGCAGCAGCTTGCGGAACACCCCCGGGCGGCCCCACATGTAGTTCACGGCGCCGAGCCAGGATTTCATGTTGCCCAGCTGGCCGTCTTCTTTCATCAGTTGCACCAGGTGCACGGCAGAGAATACCGGGAACAGCACGCTGACGATCATCATTTCGGTGACGCGGGTGAATTCACTGCCGCCTATGGCTTTGTAAACGTCAAAGGCCACCGCCTTGTGCTCGGATTCCTCGATGGCATGCCAGGCCCAGACAGGGGCAATGCGTGGATCCATCTGTTCCAGAGCGTCGTACTTGAGCAGGAATTCTTCAGCCATCAATGCAGTGAAATGTTCCACCGCGACGGTGTGGGCGAGTTGACGTTCCGGGCTCAGATGTTTGCGCAGCAGATTCATGAAACCCAGGATTTCCCGCTCCAGTCGTGCCAGATCCACGCCGCGTTCCTGCAGGAAGCCGTTCATCAATTCATGCTCGCGGGAGTGGTGCGCTTCCTGGCCGATAAAGCCCTTGATGGCTTTCTTCAGTTCCGGGTCGGTAATCTGATCCTGGTAGTGACGCACCGAATCAATGAAAAAGCGCTCACCGGGCGGGAAACTGGCGGACATGGCAGCCAGCAGCAGGGTTTTCACCGGATCGTTGTCCCACCAGTAGCGCGGTATGTCTTGCGCCTCGCTGAAGGCGAACTGGGGACGGCGAACCTTGGGAATCATGTCCTTGGGGCTTTTGCCGGCCAGGGTGCGCAGGGAGCCGTTGAGGCCTTTGCGAGCCTTTGCCTTGCCCGAGCGAACAGGTACCACAGCATTCATGTCAGAACTCCTCGTTGAGGTATTTGTTCAATATGGCTCATACGGTACTGGTGAACGGGCAGGGGGCGTGAGATTCTGCACGGACATTGTACTTGTCATCGGTGGCCAAATGCCGCAAAGCGGACTTCTGACAGCAACCACACAACAACTGGCATCGTTTCCGGCCTGGGTACGACAACGCAATCAGGCCGCTACCTATCCACGTGCCTTTATGGAGGCGGCGATAGACAGTGGCGCCTCGCGGGAGCAGTTGTTGCAGGTTGCCGGTATTACTCCCGGCCAGATCGACGATCCGGCCGGGCGGTTGTCGTTGCACGATACCTGGAAGCTGGGGGCGGCGGCACTATCACTCAGTGGTAATGGCAGTCTGGGATTTGCCTCCGGCGACCGCATGCCCCTCACCGCCCATGGCAACCTGGGGTATGCGCTGATGTGTGCCGGTACTCCTCGGGAGGCCATCGCCATTCTGGAGCGCTTCTGGCATCTGCGCGGGCGCGGGGCGCAGTTGATGGTGAGCGAGAGCGAGGATCGCCTGTTCATGGAGTTGGTGCTGGAGCTTTCCGCCCCGGATGCCCTGCGCGACATGCTGATGAGCTCCATGCTGACCAGCATGTATCGCGGCATAGAGTTTCTGATACCGCAGCTGCCCGAGCAACGGCAAATCTGGCTGTATGGCGAGGAGCCGTCGGGGTTTGATCGCTGGCGAAGTCGGCTGCCGACAGTGCGTTTCGGGATGCCGCAGGCCGGTATTTCCCTGGCGGGAGATATCGCGTTGCTGGATCAGCCCCTACCCACCGCCAACCCGGAGGCCCTTACTCTGGCGCTGGCCCAGTGTGAACGGGAAAGTGCGCTGGTGGATGACGCCGATGACACCTTGCGCCGTGCTCGTGCCGCTCTGGTACTGGGCGCTGACGGGTACCCATCTCCGGAGGCTCTGGCCGATAGCCTGCACCTGACGCCCCGTACCCTGCGGCGGCGCCTGCAGGAACAGGGCTACAGTTATCAGCAGCTGCTGGAAGCCGCTCGGCGCCGGGACAGCTGTCAGATGCTGGCCGACCCTGACTTGGAAATCGGCCGCATTGGTGAGGCGCTTGGCTATGGCGACCCTGCCAATTTCACCCGCGCCTTCAAGGCGTGGACGGGCCTGTCTCCCAGGGAATGGCGCAAGCGCCAGATTGGCCACTGAGCGCGTTGCGCTCCCTTGTCAGCAAACATTGTGCGTGGCACCGACTGGACTGTGAGTGGAAGATAAGTTTGGCTATCCACAGGCCAGAGGCGGTAGTGGGTGATCTTGTGGCTTTTCTGGAACCAGGGCGACACAGATGTCGCGCTTACGTGGATTAATTGACGATGAAGCCGGACGATAAAGAAACAAAGCGTGCCAATCGGAGGCTGCAGTATTCCAGCAACCGGGGGCAGGCGAGCCACCGGGTGCGTTATGTGGAAAGTTCTGCGCCAGCCGCAGGTGAATGTATGTTGTGCGTAGGCTCCCTGGCGGATCTGGGGTCCATGTATTTTCATGGGCCGATCCAGGATGCCAGGCCGTTGCCAATGCAGTTACCGGCCCCGCTACTGGGCTGATCGCGACAGGGGCTGCAGCCCATTGATTGCGCCAAGCGATCCAGCCACACCATTGCAACTTTGTTGGCAAAGCGAACAGCCATGAACAGGCCTGAGGAGTCTGTGCTTGACCCGTTCCCCCATCCTGTGATCAATTAATGGAACTTAATTCCAAAAAAATAACGGGAGGGCACATGTCATTCATCAATGGGCTGCGCAGCAGCCTTCTGGCTGGCGCAGTGATGGCCTGCGGCCTGGCACAGGCCGCTATTCCCACGTCGCTGAGTGAAAAGGTAGGCAAGCTGGCTGCAGACCAGCAGCCAGAACTGGAAAAGGTGTTCCGCCAGTTGCACGCCAACCCGGAGCTGGCCTTCGACCTGCACGATACCTCTGCGTTGGTGGCCAAGCGTTTGAAGAAACTCGGTTACCAGGTGCATACCGGCATTGCGGAAACCGGCCTGGCGGCGGTGCTGAAAAACGGCGATGGCCCGGTGATCATGTTCCGCAGCGACATGGATGCCTTGCCGGTGAAAGAGGAAAGTGGCCTACCCTATGCCAGCAAGAAACAGGTGGAGCTGGATGACGGCAGCACCCGCTATGTGTCCCATGCCTGTGGCCACGATTCCCATACCGCCTGGTTGCTGGGCATCGCCAAGGTGATGATGGAGACCCGCGATGCCTGGTCTGGCACCCTGGTGCTGGTCGGCCAGCCGGCAGAAGAACTGATTGCCGGTGCCCAGGCCATGGTGGACGACGGCCTCTATGACAAGGTGCCCAAGCCCTCCCTGCTGATTTCCGCCCACGTGTACCCGGTGTGGCCGGCGGGCACGGTGGCGGTGAAAGCGGGCCGCCGCATGGCCGGTAGTGATCAGCTGGATGTGCAACTCACCGGTATCGGCGGGCACGGCTCCCGCCCGGAAGGCACCATTGATCCGGTGGTCATGGGCGCGCGGGCGGTGATGGCCTACCAGACTATTGTCAGCCGTAATATTCCGGCCCAGGACCCGGCTGTGCTGACGGTGGGAGCCATGCAGGTGGGTGAAACCCATAACGTGATTCCGGAAACCGGCACCTTGAAGCTGAACCTGCGCTGGTTCGACAAAGGCGTGCGACAGACCATGCTGGATGCCATCGACCGGGAAACCCAGGGCATTGCCGTCGCGGCGGGTGTACCGGAGGAGCGCAAGCCCACCATCACCATGCTGGGATATGCAGAACCGGTGATCAACGAACCGGCCCTGGCGGAGAAAGCCAATGCCACCCTGGTGGGGGCTCTGGGGAAAAAACGGATCATGCCGGGCATTCCGCCGGTGATGGGTTCCGAGGATTTCCCCATGCTGGTAGCAGGCATTGACGATGCCGAGACACTGTTTGTGGAAGTGGGGGGCGGCGCCCCGGATGTGATGAAGAAGTACATGAGCACCGGCGAACTGCCGCCACTCAATCACAACCCGAAATTCCGCATCGAAAATCCGGGCCTGGCAATTACCACTGCCGTGCAGGCCAACAGCGCCTTGTTGCTGGATGCCTTTCTTGCCGGCAACGCCGACTAAGTTCGACGCACGTTGTGCTGATACAAAAACAGCGGCCTGAGCCGCTGTTTTTGTTTGCAGGGAAGAACACAGCAATCAGGGACACGCATGGATTGAGTCGATTTGTGTGTGTCCCCGATTGAAGGGGTTACATCAAGGCGAAGGCCAGATACAGCATCAGGGCCACCTGGGCCAGGAACAGGCTGGCGCGAATGAATACCAGCGGGAAGCTTGTGCCGATTAGATGCACCAGGCTTTGTCCGATGCGTGCCGCCACAATAAAGCCTGCTAGCGCGTTGACTGTATCGCTCTGGCCGGTGGCCGCTGCCACCAACACCAGGGCCGCAAACAGCGGCAGGTTTTCCAGGCAGTTCAGGTGCGCCGCCTTGGCGCGGACCAGAATGGCCGGGTCATCAACCGCCTTGCCTCGCTCCCAATGATTCGCGGCCTTCTTGCCGGTGAGTACCAGTGGCAGCCGATAGGTGGCGTAGCTGAGTGCCAGAATCAGCGTCCAGACGATGTAAATCAGTAGTGCAGTCATTCCGGTCATGGGGCAGCCCTTTTCCACGCATAAAAGCACAGCGTGGTCCGTGGCAGGGCAAGATGACGTGAAGCCCGGCGTTTACCGCTGCCACCAGCAACGTCAGGGGCTGCTTGCCTGTCTCCAATCAGCACCCAAAGAGGGAGCGTGTCCCCGCTTGAAACGGCAGGTTGTCTGACCAAAGGTCGGGTGGCTGCCCCCGGTTGCGTGGCCTATAGTCGTTGGACTCAGCGACCTCAGGAGCCACGCATGACGTTCCAGAATTTTGACGACCTCGGCCAGCACATTACCCGTATCGATACGGCCATGGTGCACGAAGGGCTGGCGGCCTGTTATCTGCTGGGCGGCGGTGATGAATACGCCATTATCGAAACCGGTACCCACAACACCGTGCCGACCATTCTTGCGCTGCTCAAAGAGCGCAAGATTGATCTGGCAAAGGTGAAATACGTGATTCCGACGCATGTGCATCTGGATCACGCCGGTGGCGTCGGTGGCCTGATGCAGGCGCTGCCAGCGGCGACCCTGCTGGTACATCCCCGCGGCGCCCGCCACATGATTGATCCGGCAAAGCTCAAGGCCGGTGCCACAGCGGTATACGGTGAGGCCCAGTTTGCCGAGATCTACGGCGATATCATTCCCGTGGATGAGCGCCGGGTGCGCACCATGGACGACGGCGATGAGGCCACCGTGGGCGATCGCAAGCTGGTTTTCATCGATACCCCCGGCCATGCCCGCCATCATTTTTGCGTGTATGACCCCAGGTCCCGTGGCATTTTCACCGGCGACACCTTTGGCTTGTCCTATCCGCCGCTGACCACCGCCAAGGGGCCCTTTATCTGCCCGACCACCACCCCGGTGCAGTTTGATCCGCTGGCATTGAAGGCCTCCATCCGCAAGCTGCTGGCGCTAGAGCCGAAACGGATCTATCTCACCCATTACAGCATGGTGGAAAACCCGCAACCGCTGGGCGAGCGCCTGCTGACAATGGTGGACGACTACGTGGCGCTGGCGGAAACCGTGGCGGCAACCGCCGTTGGAGATGCGCTGGAAAAGGCGTTGATGGCGGCCATGAGGGAGTACTTGTTTGGCTGCGCCCGTGAACACGGCTGCGAGATGTCAGACGAGCAGCTGGAGGCTGTACTGGGGCTGGATATCCAGCTCAACAGCCAGGGCCTGGCGGTGTGGCTGCAGTCCCGGCGATGAAAGCCGGTATGCATGGCTGCATAGGTCGCCTCACATTGCTTGTAGGAGCGTCGCTGGCGGCGCGAACCGGAACCAAGTGAAGGTAACAACCGCCAGGGTGCACGAAGCCAGCAATCGCGCCACCAGAGACGTTATTCGCTTCGCTCACCCTGCGGGTCGGTCTGCGGCCGTTGCTCCGCTACGCTAAGCTCCTACAGAAAGGCTGGCCCACGATTCAGTATCTTTAACGGTAATCGGCTTCCCAGGTTTTCGGTCATCCGATGGTTGCCCGCCATGTTGTTATACTGCGGGCTCTTTTCTTCAAGGCAGGCCTTTTTATGCGCGGTATGAGCCAGGACGTTACCCCCAAGCCCATCGACTGGTCTGTGCTGAAAACCCTGTTTCCCTATCTGCTGGAATTCCGTACCCGCATTGCCCTGGCGGTGGTCTGCCTGGTGCTGGCCAAGCTGGCCAGCGTGGGGTTGCCGTTTATTCTCAAGCACATCGTTGACGGGCTGGATGCCAACGACGCCAGTGAGTTGATTACCCTGCCGCTGGGTCTGTTGCTGGCCTATGGGGTGGTGCGTTTCTCCAATGTCCTGTTCGGTGAGCTGCGCGACACCCTGTTCGGTCGTGTTACCGAGCGGGCCATGCGGCGAATCGGTCTGAAGGTATTTCGGCATCTGCATGCCCTGGATCTGGATTTTCATCTCAATCGCCGCACCGGCGGGCTGTCCCGTGATATTGAGCGGGGCACCAACGGCATCAGCTTTCTGCTGCGTTTCATGGTGTTCAACATTCTGCCCACCCTGTTGGAAATCGGCATGGTGATCGGGTTGTTGCTGTGGAATTACGATGCCTGGTTCGCACTGATCGTGGCGGTAGCGGTGGTGGCCTATGTGGGATTCTCCATTTTTGCCACCGAATGGCGGTTGGCCTTTATTCGTGAGGCCAATCAGGCGGAATCGTCCAGCAGCACCCGCGCCATCGACAGCCTGCTTAACTATGAAACGGTGAAATATTTCACCAACGAAGAATTTGAAGCCCGCCACTATGACGAGAACCTGGAGCGCTGGGAGCTGGCACGGGGTAAAAACCGGCTGTCACTGTTTGCTCTCAATGCCGGTCAGTCTTTGATTATTGCTGCCGCTGTCACAGCCGCGATGATAATGGCTGCGGTGCAGGTTACCGACAAGGTAATGACTCTGGGTGATTTCGTGCTGATCAATGCCTTCATGATGCAGGTGTTCATGCCGCTGAATTTTCTCGGCTTTGTTTACCGGGAAATGAAGGGTGCCATGACCAACATTGAAAACATGTTTGCGGTGATGGACGTAGAGCCCGGTGTGGTGGATCGCGAAGGCGCTACCGAACTGGCCGTGGGCGATGGCGAGATCCGCTTTCATGATGTGCACTTCGGTTATGGCGATACCCGGAACATTATTCGTGGCGTCAGCTTTACCGTGCCATCCAGACAGAAGGTGGCGATTGTGGGCAGCAGCGGGGCGGGTAAATCCACCTTGTTCAAGCTGCTGTTCCGGTTCTATGACGTCAGTAGTGGCGATATCACCATCGATGGCCAGTCGATTCGCCAGGTCAGCCAGACCTCCCTGCGTCAGCAGATTGGCGTGGTGCCCCAGGATACCGTGCTGTTCAACACCAGCATCTTCGAGAATGTCCGCTACGGTCGCATTGATGCCAGCGACGAGGAGGTGCGCGAGGCGATTCGTCTGGCCTATCTGTCCGACTTCATCGCTTCACTGCCGAAGGGAGAAAACACCGTGGTGGGCGAGCGGGGCCTGAAACTTTCCGGCGGCGAAAAGCAGCGGGTGTCCATCGCCCGGGCATTGCTCAAGCACCCGCCGATCATGGTGTTCGACGAAGCCACATCATCCCTGGACAGCCACTCGGAAAAGATCATCCTCAAGGCAATTAGCGACATTTCTCACCAGCAGACCACCCTGGTGATTGCTCATCGGCTATCCACCATCATGGATGCGGATCGCATTATCGTGCTGGACAACGGCCAGGTGGCAGAGCAGGGCAGCCATGCTGAGTTACTGGCCCGGGGCGGTTTGTATGCGCACCTGTGGGAAGTGCAGCAGCATGAGAGTGAGTCGATCGATCGATTAAACTGAAGCGTTTGTTCATTTTTTTCAGCTTGTTCCCGGCGCTCGGGCTGGCCATGATGAGGCAACATTCAACGTGCACAGGCCATGCCTGTCATCGATCGGGAGCAACTATGTCTGACCCCACCTACACCCCACCCCGTGTCTGGAAGTGGGACCAGGCCAATGGCGGCGCCTTTGCCAATATCAATCGCCCTATCGCCGGGGCCACCCATGACAAGGCCCTGCAAGTGGGCAAGCATCCCCTGCAGCTTTACTCCCTGGCCACCCCCAACGGGGTAAAGGTCACGGTGATGCTCGAAGAGCTTCTTGAGAAAGGCCACAAGGATGCGGAATACGATGCCTGGCTGATCAATATCCAGAATGGCGACCAGTTTGGCAGCGGCTTTGTGGAGGTGAATCCCAACTCTAAAATTCCCGCCTTGATGGATCACAGCGTTACCCCGCCACGCCGGGTGTTCGAGTCCGGCAATATCCTGCTTTACCTGGCAGAAAAGTTTGGCGAATTCCTGCCCACGGACCCGGGCAAACGTACCGAAGCGCTCAGCTGGCTGTTCTGGCAAATGGGCAGTGCGCCGCTGCTGGGTGGCGGCTTCGGTCATTTCTATGCCTACGCCCCGGAAAAGTACGAATACCCGATCAATCGCTACACCATGGAGATCAAACGGCAGCTGGATGTACTGGATCGTCAGCTGGCGGAAAACGACTACATCGCTGGCGACGAGTACACCATTGCCGACATGGCCATCTGGCCCTGGTATGGCGCCCTGGTGACCAACAAGGTGTATGAAGCGGCGGAATTTATTGAGGCGCACACCTACAAGAATGTGCTGCGCTGGACCGAGCAGATCAGCAAGCGCCCAGCGGTGGAACGTGGCCGTAAAGTCAACCGGGCCTGGGGTGATCCTTCCAGCCAACTGTGGGAGCGGCATGACGCCAGCGACTTCGAATTGCGTACGCTGGATAAACTGCAAGCGAATCAATAACCGGGCCATGCCTGGCATGGCGAAAGCCCCGTCGCCGGGGCTTTCGGTTTCATCCGTTTATAGCGGGTTCACGAAAAGCTGGTTGCGTCCCTGAACCAGGTCTACCTCTCTGCCATCGCTGAATGCCAGGGTGCTGCTACCGTCACTGTCGATGTCCAGATTGATGGCGCCTGAAAGGCAGCTATCGGTAACATCAATGGTCATGTGATGAATGTTCTCCAGCGATCCGGTCAGGGTGTTGCCGCCTGGTAGCAAGGAATCGCTGCTCAATGTCCGTTGCGTGCTTACCCAGGGTATCGGGTAAGTGCCAGCTCCTGAGGTGAACTGGCGATCCATCTGCGGTGTGCCGCAGCCATCGCTTTGCAGTGAAATCTGGCTGGGCTCGGTGGAGCGATTGAGAATGTTGCTGACCCAGTAAGCGCGATTGTGATCAATGGCATATTCCGGGTAGGCCTGTGCCGGATCGTAGTAGTAACTGACCGTGCTCGGCCGGCTAACGGCCACACGGTTGGCGCTGTAATTGGCCATCTTCTGCCATTCATCCAGCAGGATATAGGTCAGGTGCTCCGCAGGTAGATGGAGGTAGAACACATAGTCTGAATTTCCGGCTACATATTTTTCCTGTAGTGCCAGAGCCGTAGTGACATGCACGATTTCATCGGCCGCACTGTAGGCATTGGCCACCGGGATATGCTCCAGATTTCCCAGGTAATCCAGCACGTTGTCTTCCGCACCAATGCTGAACTCCTGCTGCAGTTCCTGGAATGCAGACAAGGGGGCATCCAGCAGCTCAATGCCGGTGAGATCCGTCAAAGAGTCGAGCAATGTTCTTTCCAATGGCAGGTTTAACAGGCTGCCGGTAAAGCCCACCCAGTTCACCCCGGCAGCGTAATCCTGTGGATACAGTGCCGCCATTCTCAGCGTGCCATAGCCGCCCATGGAATAGCCGCTCACCAGCACCTTGCGGCTGTCGATCGGGTAGTGTTCTTCCACGTCCGCGCGAACATCCAGCACATCACGCTCCGAGAGCCCGGTATAGAAACCCCGCGGCCCGCGGCCCAGGGGGGCGGCCAGAATGCGGTTGTTGGCATCGGCGAAAGAGGTCTGGAAATTGCTCTGGTTGATCTGGCTGGCGTGGTTGGCTTCGCAGCCGTGCAGAACCAGCTGCAGCTCGTGGGGGCCGTCCTGCTCCGGCACGTAAAAACCGTAGGGCTGGTATTTCCCCAGGTAATGAAAATACTGGTCGCAGGGCAGGCCGGTATCACCCTGGCGGCCGGGGACGCCACGCAGCGAGACCCCTTCACCGGGAGGAAGCGTGTATTGGGAGGTGTAAACGCGCTGCTGAAAACCGGTGACCGGCTCCGCAGGGCGGGTGATGCGGTTTTCCAGATCGCTGCGTGAAACCACTTCCCCGAAAACGGAAATGTCGCCGTTGCCGAGCGCCTGTGACTGTTTGTCTTCCCAGAAATTGCCCGCGTCGGGAAGAATCTGTTCCGGGATAGAAGCCGCCCGGGCGGATTCATCGGGGCCACGGAAAGCCACATTCATGACCGTGCCGTCGTGCTGCGCCACCACAGCCTGAATGCGCCACTGTTCGGTTTCTGGCGCAGGAATTCGACCAGCAATAATGTTGTTGATCGGGTCGCCTTCAGCGAAGGTATAGATCTCATCCCAGCCGTCACTGCGAATGCCCAGGCCCGACCAGACGCCACCACCGGTACTGCTGTCATTGTCAGTATCAATGGCGATGACGGCGAGGCTGTCATCACTGCCATAAAGTGTATTCAGCTCGAAGCGAACAGACAGTTCATCGCCATCCAGAGCCAGTGCCAGCGAAACCAGGTCGGCGGTGTTTTCCATGCCGGCAGGGTAGCGTTGATCGCCCGCAGTGGGAGACAGCAGCCCGGGGGTGTTGGCAATCGGATTGAACACGCCGCCACCCCGTGACAGCAGATTCATTACGGTCAGGGGCGACAGGCCCACCAGGCCGGTATCCGCGCCGTAGTCATCGTAGACATAGTCACGGTAGATCAGTGTGCCGTCGCACAGTTCTGTGGTGCCCGCCACCCAGCTCTCCCGCTGGCAGTCCACCGACATGTCGGGCGGTGGCACGGGTTGGTTGGGAGTGGGGGATTGCGGGGTCGAGCCTGGCGTCTGCGACACGCTATCAGAGCTGCCGCCGCCACCGCAGGCGGTAACAAGCAGTGCCAGGCTGGCGATGGATGCGTACTGTTTTTTCATCATTATTGTCCGCCTGTGGGTGACAGCGACGGGGCAACCGGATGTGCCATGTGTCTCTTTTATGGCTGAAGGAGAGCCTGCCCGTCAGGGGCTTGAGAGGTCACAGGGCATAGCGAACAGAGAGCGCGTTATCGCGATGCTGATGGGTGACTGCAGGGAGGTTGCCACTGCCGAACTGTGTTTTTATGACTGGTTTTATTCTGTTCTTAAGAAAACGTTTTTATAGCCATTTACTGCGATGTTTTGTAATGGAATTGTTTCCCTGTCTACCTGCCCGGTGAGTCGTACAAGTTGCCTGTTGAGCAGGGGGGAGAGACTTGGTGGCGTGCACCGCTGGCGTCCTGATGGAACAGCCCGCCTGGGCTCAGTGCATCCTGCGCTAGGCGTTGCGTTTGGGGGTTGTATTGAGGGTGGCAAGGTGTGACGGTGCGCCGTGTTGCGCTACGCTGGCGCCATGACGATGCCATCGACGCCGGTTCGCTTGTCCCCCCTGGCCTGGGCCACCACCTTGTTGCCACTGGTGACCATGCATGTCTGTTATTTGTTGTCTGCCAGTGAGCAGCTGGTGCCCTGGTGTCTGCCCTGGTTCGAGGGCTGCACCAGCATTTCCCGGGCGTCCCGTTCCGGTACCGCCTATTTCGTTTTCAAGGCCGGCATGTTGCCGGCCTGCGTCTGCATGATGCTGTTCTGGTGGGCCAACCGTCACTGGCTACGCCACATGCAGGTGGAGCCAAAAATCTGGTGGTGGCTGGGGATGCTGGCGGCGCTGCCGCTGGCGCTCTATACGGTGGTCCTTGGCCATGCGGGAGATACCCCTTACCTGCTGCGCCGGATCGGCGTGGTGGGATTTTTCGGCCTCACGTTTCTGGCCCAGCTGGGGCTGAGCGTGTCCCTGCGGCACAGTCCGATGTCAGCAGCGGGGAAATCGCTGCTGCGGTTATGCGGTTTTACCCTATTGATGGGAATCGCGTCGCTGATACTGGGGGTGATCTGGCCCGAGCACTACGACACCATGGATGACGGCTTTGAATGGGCTCTGGCGGTGTTGATCAATCTGCATACCCTGAGGGTGGCATGGCTATGGCAGCGCAGTGGTTTCGCCGTGAATGTCTCATCGGTTTCCTGAGCTGAAGTGCTGACTCAAGTATTGCCATGGGTGCGTAGCAAAGACCGCAGACCGGCCCGCAGCGAATAGCGTCGCTCCTGCGGAGTCTTTTGCGGGGCGGAGAAATCCATGGTTGGGTCAGCCGGTTATCAGGTTCCGCAAAAAGTCTGGCAGACCCGCTCCTCCGGAGCCGGCGGCTGTCGATAGCTGTCGTCCGGGTCGCGATCCGCATAGGGGTCGGCCAGTGCGTTCAGCAGTGCTGTGGTGACAGCCAGGTCACCCTGTTCCGCCGCCGTTAAGGCTTCTGCCACGCGATGGTTGCGGGGGATCACCGCCGGGTTGTGATTGCGCATCAGGCACAGGGACGACTTGAGGGGTTTGGAGTTGCGACCCAGGCGGGCCTGCCAGCGCTGGTGCCAATTGATGAAGGCGTCATCCTGGTAAAAACCACCGGCGGGAAAGTGTTCGCCGGTGATATCGCGGAAGGTATTGGTGTAATCCGCCTGGTTCACCTTCATCCATTCAAGCAGATCGGTAATCAGTTTTTCATCCACCTGGTCATCACCGAACAACCCCAGCTTTTTCTTCATCATTGCCAGCCATTTTTCGTTGTAGCGTTCGCTGAAAGACTTGATGATGGCGGTGGCTTTTTCGATGGCGCTGTCCACATTCTCGTCGATCATCGGTAGCAGGGTTTCCGCGAAGCGGCTCAGGTTCCACTGGGTGATGGTGGGCTGGTTACCGTAGGCGTAGCGGCCCTGATGATCGATGGAGCTGAATACGGTGTCCGGGTCAAAACTGTCCATGAAAGCACAGGGACCGTAATCGATGCTCTCGCCACTGAGGGTCACGTTGTCGGTATTGAGTACGCCGTGAATAAAACCCACCCGCATCCAGTGGACGATCAGATCCACCTGGCTGTCCATGACCGCATCCAGCAGGGTCAGGGCCGGGTTGTCGGCGGGTTGTCGATCCGGGTAGTGGCGGTTCAGGGTGTAATCCACCAGTGCTTCCAGCAGCGCCGGGTTTTGTCGGCCGGCGGCGTACTGGAAGGTGCCCACCCGCAGATGCGATGCCGCTACCCGGGTGAGAATGGCGCCGGGCAAGGCGGTTTCCCGTAATACCGATTCACCGGTGGCTACCACCGCCAGGCTGCGGGTGGTGGGAATGCCAAGGCCATGCATGGCCTCGCTGATGATGTATTCGCGCAACATGGGGCCGAGTGCCGCGCGGCCATCGCCGCCCCTGGAAAACACCGTGCGGCCGCCGCCTTTGAGCTGGATGTCCCGGCGCGCGCCGTCCGGGGTGAGCTGCTCACCGAGCAGAATGGCGCGGCCATCGCCCAGCATGGTCAGGTTGCCGAACTGATGGCCCGCGTAGGCCTGGGCGATCGGGTCACTGCCGTCGATCTGCTCATTACCTGCCAGAATCGCAGCCCCGGCCGGGCTGTCCAGTGCCTCGCCGTCCAGCCCCAGTTCCCCGGCCAGAGCCCGGTTGAACAACACCATCTGCGGCGCCTTCACCGGCTGCAGGGGGCAGCGGGAAAACAGGTCTTCCGGCAAGTGGGTGTAGCTGTTGTCGAACTGGAAACCGTAGGGGCGGGTCATTGTGGGCGCTCTGCAAACCATGGGCGTACAGGTTAACAGGAGGGATCGGGCGGGGTCATTCGGTGTGCTGTATTGGTGGCCAGGCACTTCCTGAAAAAACCGCCAACATTCCCACAATCGAACAGAGACTGCCTAGTAGTCTTCCCGGTCGCTGCTGGCCTGCCATAACTCGAAGGCGGCCAGCCGGCGCGGGTGATCAAGTTGTTCGGTGGTCAGCTGGCGTTGCGCGACCGGTCGAGCCAGCTCCTGGTAGATGAACTGATCATCAAAACCGATACGAGCCGCATCGGCCTGGCTGTTGAGATAGAACAGCTTGTCCGGCCGGGCCCAGTAGATGGCGCCCAGACACATGGGGCAGGGCTCGCAACTGCTGTAGATCACACAGCCATGCAGCTGGTGGCTACCCAGCTGGCGGCAGGCGGCGCGAATGGCTTCCATTTCCGCGTGGGCGGTGGGGTCATGCTGGTCCGTTACCCGGTTGCAGCCCTGACCAATGATGGCGCCATTTTTGACCACCAGTGCAGCAAAGGGCCCGCCAAGGCCGTGACGCACATTCTCCTCGGAGAGAGTGAGGACCGTCTGGATCAGGTTTTGGTGATTATCAAACGGTTCCATGGTGGCGGCTCCGAGCTATTGGATGCCAGCGTCGGCATGGTTCTTTGTAACGCTTAGCGACGTGTTACCTTGCCGATGACAGTGTTATCCAGATAGTCCGCCCAGGCCTGCAGCATTTCCCGGCGTTTTTCCTGATAGAGCTGACGGTCGCTCTGTTCGTCGCCGGTCTGGTTGAGCAACTGTGACTGGATCTGTTCCGCCTGGTAGCCCAGCTCGCCCAGCGCAGTGGCAGCCAGGGTGCGCAGGTTGTCGGTGGAGACCGGTGTCGTGCGGGTCACTTTTTTCAGGGCGCCGGTGAGAGTGCTGGCGCCCAGGTGCTTCTTGCGATCGCGGGTGCCGGGGAAGATATATTCCTGGCGGCCGGTGATCGGTTCCATCTCCCGCAATAGCTCCACCGCCTGGCGGGGCAGGGGCACGGTAATGATCTTGTTGCCGTCCGGGCTGTCCGGATTTTTGCGGCGGATGCGCCATTCGCCGGCATCCAGATCCATGTCCGACCAGCGTGCGTTGACGATCTCGCTGGGTCGGGCCAGCAGCCAGACAGTCAGCTTGAGCGCCGCGGTGGTGGTGGTGCGGCTCCACTGTCCGAGCACGCCACTGGCCAGATTGAAGAGTTGCTCACGGGTGCTGAGCAGGAATTCCGGCTCGGTGCCGGAACCGGTAAGTCGGCGGCGCAGGGCACCGGTCTGCTGGAAGCCGGCCACGCCGGTATCGCGGGCATGGCCGTAGACCCGTTTGGCGATACCCAGTACCCGCTTGCCCTTGTCCAGATGGCCTTCGGCGCCCAGGGCGGCAGCCAGGGATTTCAGATCTTCCGGGGTCACTTCGCTGACCACCCGCTTGCCAATGCTGGAAATCAGGTAGTTTTCCATCTGTCGCTTGGTGCGACGGAACTGTTCTTCCGAGACCTCAAAGCGGTAGACCCGTTCCAGCCAGTCCCGCGCCACCGCCTCGAAGGTTTCCACCGAGGGGCTGAACACTTCGCGTTTTTCGCAACGGGTGAGCGGATCAGTGCCGTCGGCGATCAGCTCCCGGGCTTCGTCACGAAGCTGGCGGGCAAAGGCCAGGGTGACCTCGGGGCAGGGGCCCAGGGTGATGACCTTGCTGCGGCCATCGAACCGGTAGCTAAATTTCCAGGTACGGCTGCCATTGGTCTCTACCAGCAGGTAAAGCCCCTTGTCGTCCCGGAGCTTGTAGTCTTTTTTTAGGGTTTCGGCGTTGCGGACATCCGCGGAAGTCAGGGCCATGGCTCGCTGCAGGTCAGGTTATTGTCAGCATCGCGCAAAAACGATGCAGGGATTACAGACAATAAGCTACTCAGCTTTGCCAGTGCGTTCAATTGCTGTGCGGTAACTGCCGTTGAACGAGAGAGGGGTCGTGGTGTTGATGGCATGACGGTTTTACAGCCTTATGGGGCCTGTTCCATCAAATGACGGGGTTCGCGCTATTCTGCTGCGTCTGGGGATAATGCTGGGTTTCAGCGTTTGTTGGCGTATTGTCAGGGGGAACACCGTTCCCCAGGCCGTTATTTAGCAGGCGGTTGACCTAGGGCAATTTGTCACACGCCGCCGTAATACTGATGTGCTAGCCTAGAGAAAATTATGAATCCTGTTCGCAGGCCTGTCATGTGGAGGTTGCGCCCGTGGAGTTCGATCCGTTCTTGCTTGCCCGGCTGCAGTTCGCGGCCAATATCAGTTTCCATATCCTGTTTCCCACCATCACCATCGGCCTGTGCTGGGTGCTGTTCTATTTCCGGTTGCGCTACACCTTTTCTGGTGACAAGGCCTGGGAGTATGCCTACTTCTTCTGGGTAAAGATCTTTGCTCTGAGTTTCGCGCTGGGGGTGGTGTCCGGTATCACCATGAGTTTCCAGTTCGGCACCAACTGGCCCGGGTTTATGGAGCGTGCCGGCAATATCGCCGGGCCGTTGCTGGGGTATGAAGTGCTCACTGCCTTTTTCCTGGAGGCCTCTTTTCTGGGCATTATGCTGTTCGGCAAGGACCGGGTATCTAATCGTACCCACCTGATTGCCACCGCCCTGGTGGCCGTGGGAACTTCGTTCTCTGCATTCTGGATCCTCAGCCTCAATTCCTGGATGCAGACGCCGACAGGCTATCGCATTGAAGACGGCGTGTTCTTCGTGGAAAGCTGGTGGGAAGTCATCTTCAACCCGTCTTTCCCCTATCGCTTCGCTCATATGTTCACGGCGTCGCTGTTGACTGCGGCTTTCCTGATCATGGGTATCAGCGCCTGGCGGGCCATGCGCGGTGTGGATGGCCCGGCCACCTGGAAGGTGATGCGCACCGGTGCGCTGATGGCAGCTGTGCTGGCTCCGTTACAGGTATTTATCGGTGACTTGCACGGGCTCAACACCCTGGAGCACCAGCCCGCCAAAATCGCCGCCATGGAAGGTATCTGGGAAACGGAAAAAGGGGCCCCCCTGACTCTGTTCGGCTTTCCCGATGAGGAAGAAAAGACCACGCACATGGCCATCAAGGTGCCCAACCTGGCCAGCCTGATTCTCACCCACGAGTGGGACGGCGAAGTGCTCGGCCTCAATGAGTTTGAGGGGGAAACCCCACCGGTGGCGCCGGTGTTCTGGGCGTTCCGGGTGATGGTCGGCATTGGCATGCTGATGGTGTTAGTGGGCTGGTGGTCCGCCTGGCGGTTATTCCGCAACCGGGATGAAAGTCGCGAGACACAGACCTGGCTGTTGCGTGCCCTGTCGGTGATGACATTCTCTGGCTGGATCGCGGTGCTGGCGGGTTGGTATGTCACCGAAATCGGCCGTCAGCCCTGGGTGGTGGATGGGCTGCTACGAACCGCCGATGTGGTGGCGGATCACAGTAGTGCCACTGTTGCAGGCACACTGTTCGGCTATGTATTGCTGTACCTGTTCTTGCTGGTGTCCTACATCGCCACCCTGCGTTATATGGCCACCAAGCCGGCACGTTCCCTGACGCTGACGCCTCAGCAACGGGCCATGAACGACGCGGAAACTGCCGAAGGAGAAGCGTGATGGATCTGGGATACTGGCTTCCGTTGTTCTTTGCTGGCGCCATGGGGCTGGCACTGCTTATCTATGTGGTTCTCGATGGCTACGATCTGGGCATCGGCATGTTGCTGCCCTTCGCCAGCGATGACGAAAAGGATGTGATGGTGGCGGCCATCGGGCCGTTCTGGGATGCCAATGAAACCTGGATCGTACTGGGCGTGGGTATCTTGCTGATTGCCTTCCCGCAGGCGCATTCCATCGTGCTCACCTCCCTGTACTTGCCGGTGACACTGATGCTGATGGGGCTGATTCTGCGCGGGGTATCGTTCGATTTCCGGGTCAAGGCCGGCGACAAGCACAAGGCGAAATGGAACCGTCTGTTTGCGTTTGGTTCCCTGGTCGCGTCGGTCTGTCAGGGCTGGATGCTGGGCGCCTTTGTCACCGGGCTCACCGGCGATGCCACCAGCACCCTGTTCGCTGCACTGATCGCGGTGGCGTTGCCATCCCTGTACATCATGCTTGGTGCCGCCTGGCTGCTGATCAAGACCGAGGGCGAGCTGTTCAACAAGGCGGTACGCTGGGGGCGAATGGCGGTATGGCCCATGGGAGGTTTCCTGCTGCTCATTTCCATCGCTACCCCGCTGGTAAGCAGCGCCATCGCTGACAAATGGTTCACCCTGCCTAACGCCATCGGTCTGATGCCTATTCCGATCACCACAGCGCTGGCCTATGTGGCGCTGGTCTGGATCTTCAACAGTAAACAGATCCTGCACAATGGGTATGGCTGGCTGGCGTTTGTCGCCTTGATGGTAGTGTGCGTTCTGGCGAGTATCGGACTGGCCTACAGCCTGTTCCCTGATATTGTCCTGGGGCAGATTTCCATTTGGGAAGCAGCGTCGGCCACGGAGTCCCTGCTGTTTACCTTCTGGGGTGCCATCATCGCCTTGCCGATGATTCTGGGCTACACGATCTTTATCTATCGGGTGTTCCGGGGCAAAGCGACCCACCTGAGTTACGAGTAGCGATTCGCCTTGCGAGCAAGGCTCCAACAGCGGTGAGTTATGTCGTTGGAGCCTTGTTCACAAGGCGAAGCTTTTTACACTGTTCCATTATCGGAATAGTGATTTTTCTTTAAGTACTTTCTCCATACCCTTTCTCTCTATCTTTGCCATATTGATGGCAAATACCCCTTCCAGTAATTCCCATAACTCAGCTGCCGAACCCAGCGTCTGCTTTTCGCTGCTGCCATCCGGAAACCGCACCGTATAAAGATCGTTCAGCAAGGTATGACGGCGGTCTTCTCCGGTCCGCACCGCAATCAGATTGTTCACGAATTTGGATTGTGGGTGGCAGGCCACATACCAGTTGGCCATCTCAAAATCCACGGCACCCTGTTGCATCAGGTCGAAGCGATAAAGCAATCGCCACTGTTCCCCGAGCTGTACCCACAGGCTGTAATGATCCTGATGCGCCTCCACCCGAAAAGGCTCCAGCGGTGTGCTTTGTGGATGACGGGCATGGAGCTTCAGCGGGGCAGTCGGAGTCATGCCGCCGAATCCCACATCGCTGAGATACTCTTCGCCGTCAATCGTCACCAGTAGCAGCATATGCGAGCGCGGCGGCCAGGCATCGTCGGGCTGGTTCCAGTAGACCCGCCCGGTAATACCACGTGCCTGAAATCCCAGCCCAGTCAGGATTTCCAGAAACAGCAGGTTATTCTCGAAACAGTATCCGCCTCGCCGCTGAACAACCAGCTTGTCCATCAGGACCTGGCTGTCCAGTGGCACAGGGAGCCCCAGCAGCGGGTTCAGGTTCTCGAAGGCGATGGCCTGCAGGTGTAAGCGTTGCAGGGCCTTGAGGGTATTCAGGTTAGGCGTCTTGTCTCCCTGGTAGCCGATTCGCTGCAGGTAGGCATCAATATCCAGCGCCATGGTATGGGTCCCTGTCGGAAAAAGGAGAGTCAAGCATAAAACCTCAACTCAGGTTGATGTAAAGAGTGAAATTCGCTATTTAATTAACCATATCGACCTTTGTGTCGAATGAATGAAAACGATAAACCGATGGCAGTTACCAACATGGATGCTGGCTACTCTTGTGGGAGGCGTATAGATATTTCTATACAGGGGGCAGGCAGGGAGGCAGTGGCGTAACGTTATGAAAGTCTCAGTGGCAACGGATAGGCTCACCTTTACGCCGCTCACCGACGCGAGCCTGCCGGTGTTGCATGACTGGCTGGGTCGCGAGCATGTCAGCCGCTGGTGGGGGCCGCAGCGCAGTCTTGAAGAGGTGGTTCGCGATTACCATCCGGCCCAGCGCTGCTTTGGTGGCGCCATGTTTTTCTTTATCCGCCTGGATGACGAGCCGCTGGGGTTCATTCAGCGTTATGCGCCCATCGAGCATCACCATGAAGGCTGGTGGCTGGAAATTGATGACCCGGGCGTGCGTGGGGTGGATGTGTTTCTCGCCAGCGAGAGCCACCTGGATCATGGCCTGGGCAGCTCGGCGGTGAGTGCCTTTGTGGATCGGCTGTTTGATGATCCCCAGGTAACTGAAGTCATTGCCGATCCGGCGCCAGATAACCTTCGCGCCATCCACTGTTTTCGCAATGCCGGTTTTGTTGCCCGCCAGGTGGTGAAGACACCGGACGGGCCGGCCCTGCTGATGACCCGTACTCGCCCCTGATTGCAGAGCCCCACCTGGTGCCGATGCAATCACACTCTATGATGAGGCTTGCCTGCGTTCCGGTCTGCACCAGAACAGTGAAAATGCCGTGCAGTATTTCCGACCACTGGTGGCAGCCGGGGCACCAGCGTTGATCAGATTTCACTCAGCGGGATCGGCCCTGTGACATAATTCCGGTATGAATGAGAACTCATGCCATGCCAGCGGTTGACCGCAATCCGCTGCCCATCACCGATCTGCTCGACTGGAGCGATCGGGACAAGAGCCTGTTGCTGTCGGTGCTCACCGGCCTGCTGATGCTAGGGTTTCTCGGTTGGCTGCTGTTCACGGTGAACTACACCCGTTTCGGTGAGCAATTCCTGTCTGTGGAAGGGGCCTGGCTGGCTCGGGATATTTTCCTTTTCAACGTGATCGGCTGGTTGTTGCTGAGCTGTTGGGGAATGGCCCTGCACAAGACCAAGCGTCACTCGGTGGCCTACCCCAATGTGTGCATCCATTTCTTCGGTTTTTCCTTTCTCGGCATTGGTTATGTAATGGGGTTGTATAACCCGATCGTGGGCCTGGTGCTGGTGGGCTCGCCGCTCACCGGCTTTATCCTTTTTGATTTCAAGCGGGTCACCTGCAGCCTGGTGATTCACACCGTGATGGTACTGGCCATCTATGCGCTGATCGTGCAGGGAAAATTACAGTACGCCCCTATGCTCAAGGCGGACCCAGTGACCAAGGATCTGGTCTCCGTGTACTGGGTCAACAGCATGATCGCCTTTGCCACGCCGTTTCTGGCCATGGTGTTCGGCTTCACCTATGTGTTGCTGCGGCGCTGGCAGATTCGTGAAAAGCAGATCCGGGCCCTGGCGGTGACCGACCCGCTCACTGGCCTCGACAACCGTCGCGCCCTGTTCGACCAGTTCAGCTACGAGCTGGCCCGTAGTCGCCGTAGCGGCAACCCGGTGTCGGTCTGCGTCATGGATCTGGATCATTTCAAGCAAATCAACGATCGCTACGGACACGCCATAGGCGACAAGGTGCTATTGATGGTGGCCAGGGTGTTGCGGGACTGCTTGCGGGAAACCGATCGTATTGGTCGCATCGGAGGCGAGGAATTCATGCTGCTGATGCCGGAAACGGATCAGCAGGGTGCCGCCAAGGTGATCGAGCGTTGCCGGCAGAGACTCTGCGGCACGCCGGTGGTGGTGGAGGGGGAGGCGCCGTTCCATGTCAGCGCCAGCTTCGGCGTCACCTGTTCCGGTACCGGCGACACCCTGGGTGAGGAGCAGCTCTTCACCCGGGCGGATCAGGCGCTCTATCAGGCCAAGGAAGCGGGCCGCAACCGGATGGCATTCTGGTCGTTGTCCCAGGAAGCGGTTCCCGCCTGAGGGATAGCGGTCAGAATTCGTTGGAGCCTTGCTCGCAAGGCGAAGAGTTATCTGGTCGCTTCGCCTTGCAAGCAAGCCTCCAAAAAGCTACGACTCCAGCCCAGCAATCAGCGCATTCACCGCCTGGGCAAACTGCACCGGCGAATCCTCCTGAAGAAAGTGGCCACCCACCAGGGTCTGGTGGGGCTGCCCCTTGGCGCCGGGAATGCGTTCCTGCATGTACTTGTCGCCGCCCCGGGTGATCGGGTCGCCATTGCTGAAGGTGGTCAGGAACGGTTTGTCCCATTGCTCCAGTACCTTCCAGGCCTGGCGGTTGGCATCGCTGGCCGGGTCATCCGGGGTGACTGGCACCAGCTTCGGGAAAGCCCGGGCGCCGGCCTTGTACTTCTTGCTCGGGAAGGGCGCATCGTAGGCCCGTCGCTCATCCGGCCCCAGCTTCTTGAAGGTGCCACTGCCGATGATGCGGGCGATGGGGAATACCGGGCTGTAGAGCGCGAAATTCTTCCACAATTGAAACGCCTTGGGCACTTTCAGATCGCCGGTGGGTAGCATGCCGTTACCCAGCACGATGGCCCGGAAGCGCTCCGGGTTTTCCGCCGCCAGGCGCAGGCCCAGTAGCGAGCCCCAGTCCTGGCAGACCAGGGTAATGTCACGCAGGTCGAGCTGTTCCAGCCAGGATTGCATCCAGTCCATGTGGCTCTGATAGCTGTAGGCGTTGATGTCGGTGGGCTTGTCGGATTTTCCGAAACCGATCAGGTCCGGCGCCACCACCCGGTGGCCGGCAGCGGCGCAGATCGGAATCATGTGCCGGTACAGGTACGACCAGGACGGCTCGCCATGCATCATCAGCACCGGCTTGGCATCCGCCGGACCTTCGTCCAGATAATGCATGCGCAGGCCACCCACGTCCGTGTAGTTGGGCTCGAAAGGGTAGTCCAGCAGTCGTTCGAAACGGGAATCCGGGGTGCGCAGAAAATCCATGGGGCATCCTGTTGGTTCTGATGGAAAAATATGCCCAAGAAATACCAGTAGATGCCGACAATGGCCAAGTCGTTATAGGACAAACCGTGATGGTTGCCGTTGGAGCCTTGCTTGCAAAGCGAATATCCCGGTCATGGAATATCGGGTTCGCCTTGCGAGCAAGGCTCCAACGGTGGAGGGGCCGGGCTCAGGCTTACTCGTCCCAGAGACCTTCCAGGCTGTAATCACTGCCCGGCTGTGCCCAGAAGCCGCCGTCCACATAGCGGCGGTGACGATCCAGCTCGGCGATGGCGTTCATGTCGTCCTCGCTGAGAGTCAGATCCGCAGCGGCCAGGTTCTGTTGCAGCCGTTGCGGATTCACCGATTTCGGAATCACCGCGGTGCCACGCTGCAGGGCCCAGGCGATCAGCACCTGTGCCGGGCTGGCGCTGTGGTTATCGGCGATATCATGAATGATCGGGTCTTCCAGCAGCACCGGTTCGTCCTCGGCCTTGAGGCCGTCCGGGCGATCAGAGGAGCCCAGCGGGGAGTAGGCAGTCAGGTGGATGCCCTGTTGCTGGCAGAAGCGCAGCATGGCGGTCTGCTGCAGATAGGGGTGCAACTCGATCTGGTTCATGGCCGGTTTCAATCGTGCCTGGCCGACCAGGTCTTCCAGCTTTTTCACGCTGAAATTGGAGACGCCGATCTGCCGGGTCAGATTGTTATCCACGAGCGCTTCCATGGCCGCCCAAGTGGTCGCCACGGGAAGGTCGTTCAGGGACACCATGTCATCGCCGGACTGGGGAAAGGGCACGCCTTTCTTCAGGGCCACCGGCCAGTGCATCAGGTACAGGTCGAGATAATCCAGCTTCAGATTGTTCAGGGTGGTTTCCAGGGCCGGCTGCACATCCTCCGGCGCATGGTCGCTGTTCCACAGCTTGGAGGTGATCCACAGGTCCTCGCGCTGCACGGTGCCGGCGGCGAACACATCCTGCAGGGCCTGGCCGATTTCGTCCTCGTTGCCGTAAATGTGGGCACAGTCGATGTGCCGGTAACCCATCTCGATAGCCGCCTTCACGGCCTCGTAGACCTCGCCGGGCTGGGATTTCCAGGTACCCAGGCCCAGTTGCGGCATGGTGTCGCCGTTGGGGAATGTCAGTGTTTTCATCACCTGCTCCTGTAGATGCTGTGTGATAGTCCCGGTCGCTTTTGGCAGCCGGAAATAGCCTAATGACAGTGACCCTTAACAGGCGCCGCAGTTCCTGCCGGATTCTTGTCCGATTCTCCGGAATGAGCGCTTGAGCCGCTTCGGCCATTTCGCTACTGTGGCCAGCCTTTCTTTTCTGTCCGGCGGCGCCTTTTCTCGTCGCCCCCTGCTTGGAACCTGTTTATGTGGATCAAGAATCTGGTTGTGTTTGTGGGCGAAGAGGCCTTTCCTTCCTCCGTGGCCGAGCTCGATGAAACCCTGGACCAGAACCGCTGCCAGCCCTGTGGCTCCCAGACCCTGCGCACTGAAGGTTTTGTGCCGCCCCTGAAAGGGCAGGACCCCATGGTCTATGCGGTGGACGGCTTTATCTACTGCACCTACCAGGAAACCTCGCGCCTGCTGCCCGGGCCGGTGATCAAGGAGCTGCTCGACGAGAAAGTGGAGCACATCCAGGACGAGGAAGGCCGCAAGGTGGGTCGCAAGGAAAAGGCGGATCTGAAAGAGCAGATCACCTTCGAGCTGATGCCCCGCGCCTTCACTCGCTCCCGCCGTACTTCTTTGCTGATCGATACTGAGCGCAAGCGGGTGATGGTGGATGCCTCGTCCGCCAGCCGTGCCGAAGAAGTGGTGGCTTGTCTGCGCAAGGCCATCGGCACCCTGCCGGTAGCGTATCCGGCCCCCAACTCCGCCCCCTACACCAGCTTCAGCAACTGGCTGAAAGACACCAAGCTGTTGCCGGAAGGCTTCACCCTGGGTGATCGTTGCGAGCTGAAAGGCACCAAGGACGAAGGCGCCGCCGTGAAATTCACCGCCGTGGACCTGGGCCAGGAAGAAATCCTCGCCCACCTGGAAACCGGCATGGTGGCCACCCGCATCAACCTGGCCTGGCAGGATTCCCTGGAGCTGGATATCAACGACAAGCTGGAGATCAAGCGCATCAAGGCGCTGGATCTGCTGCAGGAAAATATCGACGCCATGGATGCGGACGATGCAGTGGCAGAACTGCAGGCGCGCATCAGCCTGCAGGGCAATGTGCTGCGCGAGGCGCTGGATGGGTTGTTCGGGTATTTCGAGGTGAATCCGGCGTAACGGAAAGCGGCTCAGCCTCCTGTAGGAGCGCCGCTTGAGGCGCGAACTTACTTGTGAAAGCCTTCCTCGCTTCGCTCGGTTCGCG
>Ga0315336_1000994_pt1 | contig 62272 bp, 54 predicted proteins | sample ASW5metaG_FD_204512 | JGI IMG/M metagenome (GOLD analysis project Ga0315336, IMG submission 204512) | Ammonia-oxidizing marine archaeal communities from Monterey Bay, California, United States - ASW #5 | ecosystem: Environmental > Aquatic > Marine > Intertidal zone | place: USA: California... | reverse complement strand
TGATAACCGCAATACCTTTCTGTATGGCGCCTGCACCTGGGGAGTCGGCCTGCTGGTACTGGTCAACCTGAAAGTGCCGATGATCCTGTTCTGGATGCTTGCGCTCGACCCGACCTACGAGCGCGATACGCCGCAGAACCAGAGCTACGGCTTCGAAGAGAACCGCCCGCAGGAAGAACCGGGCGGTGTAGACAACGAACGGCGCTTCAACGAACGGCCTAACGAGTGACCAACGAAGCTGTTCGGCCAGAGGCGGTTTGGCATAATGCGGCGCTTGCAGGAGTACCCCAATGCCCGAGCGCCTCAATGCCCGCGTCGAAGCCTGTTACGAACTGGCCGAGCAGTTTTTCAAGCGAGGCTTCACCCGCCCCCAGGTGAGCCTCAAGCTGCGCGGGCAGAAAGCTGGCGTGGCGCATTTGCAGGAAAATCTCCTGCGCTTCAACGAACAGCTCTATCGGGAGAATACCGAGCACTTCCTGCGTCAGACCGTCGCCCATGAGGTCGCGCACCTGATCGCCCATCAGATGTTCGGCGCACGGATTCAGCCTCACGGCGAGGAGTGGCAACTGATCATGCGTGGCGTTTACGAGCTGCCGCCGGATCGCTGCCACACCTATGCGATTCGTCGCCGGTCCGTTACCCATTATGTCTACCGCTGCAGCTGCGTGGATCAGGATTTCGCCTTCACGCCCCAACGCCATGCGCTGGTGGCGAAGGGGCGCCGTTATTACTGCCGTCGCTGCAAGACCACCCTCGCCTTCAGCGGCGAACAACGCATCGAATGACGGCAGCGCCTGCTAGAGCGCCCTCGCCCGCCAACCGGCGATGACGAACAGCGCTGCGAGCAGCGCCATCAACGGCAACCAGCCGGCGTGATCCCAGACATAACCGGCACCATAGCCAACCACACTCGATCCCAGATAGTAGGCACACAGGTACAGCGCCGATGCCTGCGCTCGAGCACCCCTGGCATGGCTGCCAACCTGCCCGCTGGCCACGGCATGCGCGGCGAAGAAGCCGAGGGTGAACAACCCGAGACCGAGCACGATGCTCACCAGCCACGGCGTCGCGCACAGCCCCACGCCAAGCAGCATCAGCGCGACCCCGCCGCGCAGCACCTGCCGAGCACCGAAGCGCGGCACCAGACGCCCGGCCCAGCCGGCGCTGAAAATCCCGCCGAGATAGACGACGAACAGCAGGCCGATGAAGGTGGAGGACAAGCCGAACGGCTCGCCTGCCAGGCGGAAGCCAATGTAGTTGAACAGCGCGACGAAGCCGCCCATCAGCAGAAAGCCCTGCAGGAACAGTCCACGCAGCACCGGGTTGCCCAGATGCAGCCGGAAGTTCGCCAGCAAAACGCGCAGCGAGAGCGGCTGCGCCATGAAATGTCGCGACGGCGGCAACAACCAGACGAACACCACCAGCGCCAGTAGCCCCAGCGAAGCAATGCCACCCAGCGCCAGCTCCCAGCCACCCAGATCACTCAGCAGCCCCGAAAGCAGGCGCCCGAGCATCCCACCCAGCGCTGTGCCGCCGATATACAGCCCCATCGCGGCGGGCAGCGACTCCGGCTCGAACTCCTCGCCGACGTACGCCATCGCCAGCGCCGGCAACCCACTGAGCGCCAGCCCCAGCAACGCGCGCAGCACCAGCAATAGTTGCCAGGAATCGACCAGTACGCTGGCCATCCCGAGCAGGCTGGCCAAACCAAGCGCCGCTGCCATCACCGGTTTGCGTCCCCAGCTTTCGGCAAGCGCACCCGAGATCAGCAGACAGAGGGCGAGCGAGAGCGTCGTCAGCGACAACGCCAGACTGCTGCTGGCAGCCGATACGGAGAAATGCGCGGCCAGCATGGGCAGCAACGGCTGAATGCAATACAGCAATGCGAATGTGGCGAAGCCGGCGCAGAAGAGCGCAAGCGTGGCGCGCCGGTAGGCCGGAGTACCCCGTGAAATATGTGCGTGTTCGGCGGTCATTGGCGCCCTCGGATCATGCGCAGGCCAGCAAAAAAGCCGCGCAGGCTAGCACGACTGAGCGTCCTGCAGCTTGTCGGGCAGGAGGAAGTAGTCCGCTGATCGGCCTAACTCCAGCCGCCGGTAAAGAGCCGAAACGAACATTGTCCTATTCTGGTCTGTGGCTAGACTCCCTATATGCCAGTCGGAGTAGAACAATGAAAGCAGCACCGAATGACAGCCATCCCGCCGAGGTATCGAGCAAGCGGGAAGAGACCCGCCTCTTCGTATTCCTCATCGTCTTCCTGTTTCCCATCCTCAGCGTCCTGCTGGTCAGCAGCTATGGCTTCGCTGTCTGGATTCTGCAGATGATCTTCGGTCCGCCGGGACCCTCCTGAGCCGGCCATTCGCCTGAGCGGCTGCCCTGTTTTCACCGCCCGAGACGGAGCCCATCGATGAACGCAACCCTGCATATCGCCAGCCTGCTGGTGCACTGCCGCCCGGAACTGTTGGCCGCGGTCAAGGCCAACCTGAGCCTGCTGCCGGGGCTCGAACTGCACCAGCAAAGCCCCAACGGCAAGCTGGTGGTCGTACTGGAAGCCGAGCATGAAAGCCGCATCCTCGATGCGATCGAGCACATCCAGCACCTGCCTGGCGTGCTCAATGCCGCATTGATCTACCACGAAGAACTCCTCGAAGGAGACGCCTGATGAGCCTTACCCGCCGTGAATTCGCCAAGGCCAACGCTGCGGCCATCGCTGCCACCGTGGCCGGCCTGCCGATCGCCAGCCAGGCCGCCAGCAACCTGATCACCGAAGCCGATGCCACCAACCTCAAGTGGGACAAGGCGCCCTGCCGCTTCTGCGGCACCGGCTGCAGCGTCATGGTGGCCACCCGCGAGAACCGCGTCGTAGCCACCCATGGCGACGTCAAGGCCGAGGTCAACCGCGGCATCAACTGCGTCAAGGGCTACTTCCTGTCGAAGATCATGTACGGCTCGGACCGCCTGACCCAGCCGCTGCTGCGCATGAAGGACGGCCAGTACGACAAGCAGGGCGAATTCCAGCCGGTCAGCTGGGACCAGGCCTTCGACATCATGGCCGAGAAATACAAGGCCGCGCTCAAGGAAGGCGGCCCGCAGGCGCTGGGCATGTTCGGCTCCGGTCAGTGGACCGTCTGGGAAGGCTACGCGGCGAACAAGCTGATGAAGGCCGGTTTCCGCTCCAACAACATCGACCCCAACGCCCGCCACTGCATGGCCTCGGCGGTCTTCGGCTTCATGCGCAGCTTCGGCATGGACGAACCGATGGGCTGCTACGACGACATCGAGGCGGCCGACGCCTTCGTACTCTGGGGCTCGAACATGGCCGAGATGCACCCGGTGCTCTGGACCCGTGTCACCGACCGCCGCCTCAGCGCGCCGCATGTGAAGGTCGCGGTGATGTCCACCTTCGAGCACCGCAGCTTCGAACTGGCCGACATCCCGATGATCTTCAACCCGCAGACCGACCTGGTGATCCTCAACTACATCGCCAACCACATCATCCAGAGCGGCGCAGTGAACAAGGAATTCGTCGACAAGCACACCAAGTTCGCCATGGGCGCGCAGAACATCGGCTACGGCCTGCGCCCGACCGACCCGCGCGAACTGCAGGCCGAGAACGCCGCGGTCGCCAACACCTGGAGCGACATCAGCTTCGAGGAATACGCGAAATTCCTCGAGCCCTACACCCTGGAACATGCCGCCCATGAAACCGGCATACCGGCCGAACGCCTCGAGGCCCTGGCCGAGCTGTATGCCGACCCGAAGGTCAAGGTCATGTCGTTCTGGACCATGGGCTTCAACCAGCACACCCGCGGTGTCTGGGCCAACAACATGATCTACAACATCCACCTGCTCACCGGGAAGATCAGCGAGCCGGGCAACAGCCCGTTCTCCCTCACCGGCCAGCCCTCGGCCTGCGGCACCGCGCGGGAAGTCGGCACCTTCGCCCATCGCCTGCCGGCGGACATGGTCGTCGCCAATCCCAAGCACCGTGCCGCCGCCGAGAAGATCTGGAAACTGCCACCCGGCACCATCCAGGAAAAGCCCGGCTTCCATGCCGTCGAGCAGAGCCGCATGCTCAAAGACGGCGTGCTCAAGGTCTACTGGACCCAGGTCACCAACAACATGCAGGCCGGCCCCAACGTCATGCAGGAGATCCTTCCCGGCTGGCGCAACCCGGACACCTTCGTCATCGTCTCGGACGTCTACCCCACCGTCTCGGCCCAGGCCGCCGACCTCATCCTGCCCAGCGCCATGTGGGTGGAGAAGGAAGGCGCCTATGGCAACGCCGAACGCCGCACGCAGTTCTGGCACCAGCTGGTGAAGGCGCCGGGCGAGGCGCGCTCCGACCTCTGGCAACTGGTGGAATTCTCCAAGCGCTTCACCACCGACGAAGTCTGGCCGGCCGAACTGCTGGACCAGGCGCCGGAGCTCAAGGGCAAGGCCCTGTTCGACGTGCTGTACAGGAACGGCCAGGTCGACCGCTTCCCCAACAGCGACATCGCCGAGGGCCACGCCAACGACGAGGCCGAAGCTTTCGGCTTCTACCTGCAGAAGGGACTGTTCGAGGAATACGCCGAATTCGGCCGCGGCCACGCCCACGACCTGGCCACGTTCGACGCCTACCACCAGGCGCGCGGCCTGCGCTGGCCGGTGGTCGACGGCCAGGAAACCCGCTGGCGCTACCGCGAGGGCCACGACCCCTACGTGGAAAAAGGCAGCGGCGTGCAGTTCTACGGCTACCCGGACAAGAAGGCGATCATCTTCGCCCTGCCCTACGAGGTCCCGGCGGAAGTGCCGGACCAGGACTACCCGTTCTGGCTCAGCACCGGCCGCGTGCTGGAACACTGGCACACCGGCAGCATGACCCAGCGGGTCGATGAGCTGCACAAGGCAGTGCCCGATGCCCTCGTCTACATGCATCCGGAGGATGCCCGCAAGCTCAACGCGCGCCGTGGCAGTGTGGTGAAAGTCATCAGTAGACGCGGTGAGATGCAGGCGCGAGTGGAGACGCGGGGGCGCAACAAGCCGCCGATGGGGTTGATCTTCGTGCCGTTCTTCGACGCCAACAAACTGATCAACAAAGTCACCCTCGACGCCACCGACCCGATCTCCAAGCAGACCGATTACAAGAAATGCGCCGTGAAGATCGAAGTGGTCAGCATCGCCTGAGGAGAGCCGTCATGAAATTCCGCCTACTGCCGCTGGTCCTGCTCGCGGTATTCGGCCTGGCCATAGCCGCCGAAACCGACTATCCGCTGGACGCTCCCGCCCCTGCCGGACTCCGTCCGGGTGGCACCCTCACCCACGAATTCACCCCACCGCCACTGCACGACGAAGAGAACAAGGACATCCGCCGCGAACGCAACTACCCCGAGCAGCCGCCGACCATCCCCCACACCATCCGCGGCTACCAGGTCGACCGCAACAGCAACCGCTGCCTCGCCTGCCACAGCCGCGCCAACAGCATCCGCGCCCAGGCACCGATGATCAGCATCACCCACTACACCGACCGCGACAGCCAGACCCTGGCCGCCGTCGCGCCACGGCGCTACTTCTGCACCCAGTGCCACGTGCCGCAGCAGGATGTGAAGCCACTGGTGGAAAACCGGTTCCAGAACATCGACGAGCTGCTGTACCGGGAAATCTCGCCATCCAGCCATGGCAATTGAGGAGGCCCGGATGAAGTCGCTACTGTCGTTCCTCAAGCGCTACTGGGCCGTGCTGCGCCGGCCCAGCGTGCACTACAGCCTGGGCGCGCTCGTGCTCGGCGGATTCATCGCCGGCATCATTTTCTGGGGTGGCTTCAACACCACCCTGGAAGCCACCAACACCGAAGCCTTCTGCATCTCCTGCCACGAAATGGAGGACAACGTGTTCATGGAGATCAAGGAGACCATCCACTACAGCAACCGCTCCGGCGTGCGCGCCACCTGCCCGGACTGCCACGTCCCGCACCAGTGGACCGACAAGATCGCGCGCAAGATGCAGGCTTCCAAGGAAGTCTGGGGCAAGATCTTTGGCACCATCAGCACCCGCGAGAAGTTCCTCGACAAACGCCGCGAACTCGCCGAGCACGAGTGGGCGCGGCTGAAGGCCAACGACTCGCTGGAATGCCGCAACTGCCATGCCTTCGACTCCATGGACTTCACCCGCCAGAGCAAGCGCGCCGCGCAGTTCCACTCCACCGCCCTGGCCAGCGGCGAGGCAACCTGCATCGACTGCCACAAGGGCATCGCCCACAAGCTGCCGGACATGAGAGGGGTCCCGGGCTGGTAAGGGTAACGAGTGCTTGGCAGGTGTATCGGCCCAGTACCCTGCACGCTCCACCGATGCAAAAAAGCCCTGACCAGTGGTCAGGGCTTTTTCGTCTCGCTCTTCGCCATCAGGCCTTCGGTAGCGTCACGCCGCGCTGGCCCTGGTACTTGCCGCCGCGGTCGCGGTAAGACACTTCGCACTCTTCGTCGGACTCGAGGAACAGCATCTGCGCGACCCCCTCGTTCGCATAGATCTTGGCCGGCAGCGTCGTGGTGTTGGAAAACTCCAGGGTCACATGCCCTTCCCATTCCGGCTCCAGCGGCGTGACGTTGACGATGATGCCGCAACGCGCGTAGGTGCTCTTGCCCAGGCAGATGGTCAGCACGTTGCGCGGGATGCGGAAGTACTCGACGGTACGCGCCAGGGCGAAGGAGTTAGGCGGAATGATGCAGACGTCGCTCTTGATGTCGACGAAGCTCTTCTCGTCGAAATTCTTCGGATCGACCGTCGCCGAATTGATGTTGGTGAACACCTTGAATTCATCGGCGCAACGCACGTCGTAGCCATAACTGGAGACGCCGTAAGAAATCAGCCGATCATTGCCCTCGGTGCGCACCTGGCGCTCGACGAAGGGCTCGATCATGCCGTGTTCCTGGGCCATGCGGCGAATCCACTTGTCCGATTTGATGCTCATGGCTGGCGTCCTGTTTGGGGAAATGGGCGTGCGAAGACGCGCATCTTACCGAGCCTCGTGCGCGTGTAAAAGCATGGTCGCGATGCGCACCGCAGAGCAGCTCACACCTCAACCACGCCGCTCGGAGAAGAAATCCAAAATAAAGCTCGCTTTGCTCCAGAAAAAAGGTATTGTTACTGGGCTGCTGCTGCATGTGTCACCGTGAATCGCTACATGTTTAGATTTCGATCCAAATATCGATACGATCTCCTATCTCCTTGCACACAGTGATGTTCGGATCTTTTCGGTCCGCACTTTATTCTTCAAAACTTGGTTCAAGGAGACATCAAATGTCCAATCGCCAAACCGGTACCGTTAAGTGGTTCAACGATGAGAAAGGCTTCGGCTTCATCACTCCGCAATCCGGTGACGACCTCTTCGTACACTTCCGTGCCATTCAAGGTGACGGCTTCAAGAGCCTGAAAGAAGGCCAGCAAGTCTCCTTCGTCGCTACCCGCGGCCAGAAAGGCATGCAAGCTGAGGAAGTTCAGGTTATCTAACCTGAGTCTTCTCTGAAAAAGCCCCGCTTCGGCGGGGCTTTTTTGTGCCTGCGATTTATGTCCGGTTGCCGACAGTGGCGCCTGGCGCCACCGCCGCTTGCACTCAGTCCTCGGAGATGACGATCTTCGGCATCGACTGCGCAATGATCTGCCCGCTCTGGGCGATACGAGCACCCACGGTGCGTGCGACTTCTTGATAGATCATCGCGATCTGGCTTTCCGGATCGGCAATCGCAGTCGGCTTGCCCGCATCCGCCTGGCTACGGATCGCCATAGACAACGGCAACGAGGCCAGCAGATCGACGTTGTACTGCGCCGCCAGCTTCTCACCGCCGCCCTCGCCGAAGAGATGTTCGGCATGGCCGCAATTCGAGCAGATATGGATAGCCATGTTCTCCACCACACCAAGCACCGGAATGTTCACCTTGCGGAACATCTCCACGCCTTTTTTCGCATCGAGCAACGCCAGATCCTGCGGCGTGGTGACGATCACCGCCCCCGTAACCGGCACTTTTTGCGCGAGCGTCAGCTGGATATCGCCCGTTCCCGGCGGCATGTCCACAACCAGATAATCGAGATCATTCCAGGCGGTCTGAGTGATCAGCTGCAACAGCGCACCGGAAACCATCGGCCCGCGCCAGACCATCGGCGTCTTGTCATCTGACAGGAACGCCATGGACATGACTTGCACGCCGTGGGCCTCCAGCGGGATGAACGCCTTGCCATCGCGAATCTCCGGGCGCGTGCCTTCGGCGATGCCGAACATGATGCCCTGGCTCGGACCGTAGATGTCGGCATCGAGCACGCCTACCCGCGCGCCTTCGCGCGCCAGGGCCAGAGCCAGATTGGCGGCCGTGGTCGACTTGCCCACGCCACCCTTGCCGGATGCCACGGCGATGATGTTCTTCACATTGGCCAGTGCCGGCACCTGGTCCTGAGCCTTGTGCGGGCGAACCACGCAATCGACCTGGACATCGGCGCGACTGACACCCTCCAGATGCTCGATAGCCATCGCCAGCATCTGTGCCCAGCCACTGCGAAACAGCGCAGCGGCATAGCCCAACTCCAGCTGCACACTGACCCGATCACCCTGCACCTCGATCGAACGCACGCAACCGGCGCTCACCGGATCCTGATTCAAATGGGGATCGGTGTATTGGCGCAGGACGTTTTCCACAGCTTCGCGAGTGACGGACATGGTTACTCCTAGAAAGACCGAGCAAATCAGACGGGCATCTTACCCCGCACGCCGCTTCCGAGCCCAACACCAATGGGTGCCGTCGAAACCGGGGAAGGGCAGCGCGGATGAAAAATACACGCCGGGCCTTTATAGTTGCAGACTTTCTTTCGCAATTCCGACTGCAGATTTCCCATGTCCGAAGCTCGCCAGATTCTCGTTACCAGCGCCCTGCCCTACGCCAACGGTTCGATCCACCTCGGTCACATGCTCGAGTACATCCAGACCGACATGTGGGTGCGCTTCCAGAAACTGCGCGGCAACCAGTGCATTTATGTCTGCGCCGACGACGCTCACGGCTCGGCGATCATGCTGCGTGCCGAGAAAGAAGGCATCACGCCCGAGCAATTGATCGCCAACGTGCAGGCCGAGCACGGCAGTGATTTCGCCGACTTCCTGGTGGACTTCGACAACTTCCACTCCACCCACTCGGAAGAGAACCGCGAGCTTGCCGAACTGATCTACACACGCCTGCGCGACGCCGGCCACATCGCAACCCGCTCGGTGACCCAGTATTTCGACCCCGAGAAAGGTATGTTTCTCGCCGACCGCTTCATCAAGGGCACCTGTCCGAAGTGTGCCGCCGAGGACCAGTACGGCGACAATTGCGAGAAATGCGGCGCCACCTATGAGCCAACCGAGCTGAAAGATCCGCGCTCGGCAATCTCCGGCGCGACGCCAGTGCTGAAGGACTCCAAGCACTTCTTCTTCAAGTTGCCGGACTTCGAGGCCATGCTCAAGCAATGGACCCGCGGCGGTGCGCTGCAGGAATCGGTCGCCAACAAGATCGCCGAATGGCTCGACGGAGGCCTGCAGGAATGGGACATCTCGCGGGACGCACCCTACTTCGGCTTCGAGATTCCGGGCGAGCCGGGCAAGTATTTCTACGTCTGGCTGGACGCGCCGATCGGCTACATGGCCAGCTTCGAGAACCTGTGCAAACGCCGCCCGGAACTGAGCTTCGACACCTTCTGGAGCAAGGACTCGACCGCCGAGCTGTACCACTTCATCGGCAAGGACATCATCAACTTCCACACCCTGTTCTGGCCCGCCATGCTGGAAGGCGCCGGTTTCCGCAAGCCGACCGCCGTCAACGTGCACGGTTACCTGACCGTGAACGGGCAGAAGATGTCCAAGTCGCGTGGCACCTTTATCAAGGCGCGCACTTATCTCGATCACCTGAACCCGGAATACCTACGCTACTACTACGCCTCCAAACTGGGTCGCGGTGTGGATGACCTCGACCTGAACCTCGAGGACTTCGTGCAGAAGGTCAACTCCGATCTGGTCGGCAAGGTGGTCAACATCGCCAGCCGCTGCGCCGGCTTCATCCACAAAGGCAATGGCGGGGTGATGGTCGATGCCAACCCCGAACCGGAACTGTGGGCTGCCTTCCAGGCCGCCGCACCGAGCATCGCCGAGGCCTATGAAGCGCGCGACTTCGCCCGTGCAATGCGCGAGATCATGGCGCTCGCTGACCGTGCCAACGCCTGGATTGCCGACAAGGCTCCGTGGGCGCTGAACAAGGTTGAAGGCAAGCAGGCCGAGGTACAGGAAATCTGTGCTTTCGGCGTCAACCTGTTCCGCCAGCTGGTCATCTTCCTCAAGCCGGTGCTGCCGAACCTTGCCACAGCTGCCGAGCATTTCCTCAATGTCGAGCCGCTCACCTGGAACGACCATGCGACGCCGCTGGCCAACCACCAGCTCAATGCTTTCACACCACTGATGACTCGCATCGAGCCAGCGAAGATCGAGGCCATGATCGAAGCATCCAAAGAAGACCTCGCCTCCAGCGAAGCCGCAGCTGCCCCGGCAGGCAATGGCGAACTGACCAAGCAGCCCATCGCCGCGGAAATCAACTTCGACGCCTTTGCCGCGGTCGATCTGCGCATTGCGCTGATCGAAAAGGCCGAGTTCGTCGAAGGCGCCGACAAGCTGCTGCGTCTGACCCTGGACATCGGCGATGCCAAGCGCAACGTTTTCTCCGGCATCAAGAGCGCCTACCCGGACCCGAGCAAGCTGGAGGGTCGTCTGACCCTCTACGTCGCCAACCTGGCGCCGCGCAAGATGAAGTTCGGAATGTCGGAAGGCATGGTCCTGGCGGCTGGCCCGGGAGGTAGCGAGATCTACCTGCTGAGCCCCGACAACGGCGCCAAGCCGGGTCAGCGCGTCATGTAACCCGGCGTTCGCGTGCTGGCCTCTCGACCGGCACGCGAGCTCGACGCTAACGGAAACGCCATGAGCGAGCCTGTAGATCCTTCCCGCTGCCCGCTCTGCGGTCAGCCCAATCAGTGCGGCGAGTGCGATCCAACAACGGCCCAGCCCTGCTGGTGCTTCACGACCCCCATCCCCGATCGCGTGCTCGAGCGCATTCCGGCCACGCTCCGAAATCAGGCCTGCATCTGCCAGCGTTGCGCTCGCAGCGAAACCACGCCGCCAGATGCGCCTTGATCGCTACCTTGCCAACCGCGCACGTCTCAGTCGTCAGGACGTCCAACGCCTGCTGGCCGACGGCCGAGTGCAGGTGAATGGCGAAACCAGCCAGATAATGGATCAGGAAGTTCGCGTATTCGACCGAATCGAGCTGGATGGAGAACTGCTGCAAGCAGGCAAAGCGGCGCGCTACCTGATGCTGCATAAGCCGACCGGATGCGTCAGCGCTACCCAGGATGCGACACACCGAACCGTGCTCGATCTGATCGACGAGCCGGACAAGCAGGACCTGCACATCGCCGGCCGCCTCGACTTCAACACCACCGGCCTTATGCTGCTCACTAACGACGGCCAATGGTCTCGCCGCCTGACCCAGCCGACCAGCCTGCAGGGCAAGGTCTATCTGGTCGAAACCGAAGACGAGATCGACCCAGCCTGCGTTGATGTTTTTGCCCGAGGCATATACTTCCGCTTCGAAAACCTCACCACCCTGCCCGCCGAACTCGTGCTACTCGCCCCCCGCCGCGCGCGCCTGACCCTGCACGAGGGACGCTACCATCAGGTCAAGCGCATGTTCGGCCACTTCAACAACAAGGTCACCGCCCTGCATCGCGAAAGCATGGGCCCTCTCACGCTGGACCCAGCACTGGAACCTGGCCGGTATCGACCACTGACCGCGCACGAGATCGCTCAAATCTAAGCCCTTTTCGCCCACCTGCCAGAAAAAGCCCGGCGGCGCCCTTCATTTCACCCAAGCCTTCTGGTAAAAAGGCACCCCTGAGCGGGCGTCGTATAATGGCATTACCTGAGCTTCCCAAGCTCATGACGAGGGTTCGATTCCCTTCGCCCGCTCCAGACACCTAACGTTAAGACCCTGTTTTTACAGAGCTTTTTCGTTTCTGGCTTTTGGAGGTGTCGAAGAAGTGTCGAAAAGGTCCAGCCGTACAGGCTGTGATCAGACGGAAGAAAGCGCCTGGATGACGTGTTTGGGATCGTTATGGATGGCGCGCAGCAGCGCCTTTGCCGGTCCGGTCGGCTCGCGTCGGCCTTGTTCCCAGTTACGCAGCGTACCCAGTTGAACGTCGATCATCGCCGCGAACTTGGCCTGGGTCAGACCGGTTGCTTTGCGGATCTCTTTCACCTGCAGCGAGTCGACGACGAACTCCCGCGAGGGTTGACGTTCGCCACGGTGAATCTCGTCCATCTGCTGGACGCTTTCTAGAAGATCTTCGAAGAATTTGCTCATGGTGATTACCTCCACCGCTCGATGATTTGCTTGAGCACCTTGCGCTCGTCCGCCGTCAGGTCGTCCTTCTCGTTCTTCGGATAGATCAGCAGCAATGCGATCTGCGAAGCCGCCGTGAAGTGGTAGTAGATGACCCTGGACCCGCCTCGCTTGCCGTGACCGCTAGACGGGGCGGCATTGGGCGCATTGTGTGGACCGGGAGCGAGCGGGTTTCGCCATTTCGCGTCTGGACCAGCAGACAGAGCAGTCGCAGTCCTGGGCGTGCGGAAGGCGTTGATAGCTGGCCGGCTTCTGCATGGGTCATCCCCTCCCCTGGCTTCCGTAGACGGTGCGGATCATGCGGCCCACTCCTGTTCCAGCAGCCAGTGACGAAGCATTGCGCTGTTCACCATGCGCCGTTTGCCGAGCTTTACGGTCGGTATCACACCGCGCGACGCCCAGGCGCGGGCCATGCCGGGACTAATGCCATTACGGTCAGCCCAGCATTCGACGGTTTCCACGTCCTGCTGGGGGCCGATCAGCTTTGAAGGTTCTAGCTCTTCCAGTTCCATGCTCGTTCCGTCACTATTTGTGGCATTACCCTGCAGGCAACTGCGTAAATATTACACAAGGTCTCGCCTGCGTAAAGATTACGCAACAAAAAGATTTTCTATATGGATGCCGTGAAGGATAGAGCGCTTCAATTGATACGAACTGCCGGTCCGAAGCGATTGAGCGAGAAAGGCGGGAAGAACTATGACCGCTGGAGAAACATCAGCAGCAACAAGATCAGGATTGGAACTGAGGAAGTAGGCATCCTGGCCGAAGCATTTCCTGAATACGCCCTATGGCTTGTTAGTGGTCGGATAGAGCCTGAAAATGGTCACCGTAGCCCTGATTACGACGAGGCAAATTCAAAATTGCCCAATCAAAGCGCGGGATAGCAATTACGAAAAACGCGGTAGAACGCTGGTATACAAAGCGCTAGTGTAGTCGAAAAATACCTAACAGCCCATTGCCAAGCTAGGGATGATACATATGAAAAACCAATACGGATGGCATTTACCTCTACCGGAAGAGGAGATTAAGAAGGCTTGGGATAATGGTGTGCTTACCGTCGATACAAATGTACTTCTTGACTTATACAGGTATCATGAAAACACTCGAAACAGCCTGCTAGAAAGCATTGCTGCATTTGATGGTCGAGTTTGGCTCTCACATCAAGCAGCCACCGAATTTTTCAGAAATCGTAAGAGAGTAATCGTATCCTCTTCAAAAGGATTTCAGCAGGCCGCAGAGGACATATCAAAGCTACAACAGTCGCTTCAGAACAACATATCTCAATTAGCTGGGAATAGACTCATACCCTCTGAAATTACAAACCAACTTGATAAAACCATACGAACAGCTGCCAATGAGGCACTAAACCAAATTCGCAAAATAGAACAAGACTTCCCAAACTTTTTGAATGAAGACCCTATTCTTAATAGACTCCTCGATATTTTTGATGGATCGGTAGGGTCAGATTTTGCACCAGAGCTAAAGGATGCATTAGCCAAGACAGCGGAAGACCGAAAAAACAACAAGATTCCGCCTGGATACATGGATAAAGGTAAAGAATCGGATCGATCCCACGGGGACTTTTATCTTTGGCAACAAGTTCTCAACCATGCCAAAGAAAACCAGTGCCCAGTCATTTTGGTTACATCTGAAAGAAAAGAGGACTGGTGGGAAGAGCACTATGGGAACATAGTTGGTCCCAGACCGGAGCTCCTGAAAGAAATAAATGAAATTGCGGGACAAACAGTTCTAATCTATCAGACCACTAAGTTTATTCAGCACGCATCCGAACGTTTAGGAAGTCGGGTTGACCAGAGCATCGTTGAAGAAATTCGAGCGATAGGCCAGGCTAGAGAAAAGTCAGGACAGGCGGTAAATGTAGTTGAGCAAACTGCCGTCATGGCCAGCCCCGAAGAGAACTTCGGACTACTTGAGATTGAACTAGCGAGACCCGTAACAAACTTTACAACCACCGGTCACTTTTCACCTTATTTAGACGAAGTTCCAAATGTATATGTTGATGTTTTGGAAAGCCCTGACGGCGCCCCCGACTTTCAAGTTTATGCAAGCACAGGAACACGCCACGACTTCAACATTCATGTACGATCCAGATTTAAAGGAACTCCTATGCCAACTGGAAAATACATATTTAACTACCATGCCGCGATTTATGCGGAACTGGAGGAGGAAATTCAGAGCATAGACAACGAAGAACTTGGCTAGATTATTAGCCACGAACAAATGAAGTAGATTTATTTAACACTCCTATGACCGAGCAAGGAAGCAAAGGCGTAATGAGATCGGACTGGGATGATGCACCTGATTACCTACGCAACAGAAAGAAACCTAGCCCTTGGCGGTTCCTGGCGATCCTAGGTATCGGTTCAGCGGTGCTGTCAGCACTGGCATTTACGTTCGGCAAGCCGGTCATACTGGACGTAAACCAGATCAAGCAAGGCATTCATGTCGGCGGCAAGCCTTGGTTTAACCAAGAGCCAGCACAGCCCATGCAGACAATTGACCAGCCTTCAGTTGCAAGCTACGAAGCTCCAGCAGCAGAACCGACACCAGCGACCCAGCAGCGACAGCTGAGCCAGGAAGAAATCGACTGGTTCGAAGAGCGCACAGCGGAAGCGATACAGTCCCGGCAAACATCGTTTAACGATAGCAATTACACGCCAAAACAGCCGGCCAGCATCTACACCCCGCCCGCGGCCCATCGGTTTGCCGCAGCGACGCCCACCAGTAGCGCACCTAAGTCGCGGTCGGTAAGCCGAGAACGTACGTCGAAATGGATCAAGGGCTGGAATGGCGGCATCGACTATCTAGCCGAGTGGGTATCCGTCAATAACTACATCGACGGAACCAGCGTGTGCGCCAATCACCGCCGAGGCTCAATCGACTACCGCGAATGCCGCAAAGCCGCTAAACAGCACTTCCACGAGCAATGCCGGGCATGGCGAGCACGCTTCGACAGCGACCGAAAAGACCATAGCGACCGGATGAAGACGCGCTATTGCGGAGCGGCTAGTAGCTTTAATCCGATGGGATAACCAATATCACCAACCTACCGTGGGGCTGTATGTTCATCGATGAACCCATGCTTAACGCTATTAAAAATGATCCCGACAAAGGAATATGCGAACTTACAAAAAAGATAAATTCATTCCTAGAAAGCGGAACCAGCTGGACTCAAAAGGAATACGACGTACTTCTAGAAGCCTACGCGTTAATTATCGAACTCAAAGATGCTGGGATATTAAAAGTTGATCACAAAATCCCAGACTTACGAGGTCAGTTCGATACAGACATCAAGATGATGAGCCAGTCACTTGACTTTGTGTACAGGCAATGCAAAGCAAGGGTTGACAAGAATTCGCTAGAACGGCTGCGCAGCCGGTTCAGAATGAATTTCAGCACCGAATTTAGCTATGAGTTTTCGCAGGGTGACCTTGAACGCCTTCAGCTTCTAATTAATCAAATAAGGCAGCAGATAAGTGATGCCGTGCTAGAGGAAGAGCATAAACAGCGTCTAATGGCGCGACTTGAGAAGCTCCAAAGCGAACTCCATAAAAAAGTTTCTGACCTAGATAGATTTTGGGGACTGATCGGAGACGCAGGTGTAGTTTTAGGGAAGCTTGGTGAGGATGCTAAGCCCATTGTTGACAGGGTTAGAGAGGTCGCAAGTATCGTATGGAAGACTCAAGCCAGATCCGAGGAGCTACCCAGCGGTACAGATATACCGGTGCTCGGTAGCCCTAGCGAATAGGCCCTTTGATAGCGTTTTCGCTGTCGATAAAGTGTCGAAAACACTGCGCCGAATAGCGACGAATCGAGCAAACCGTTCAGCCCGGAAACCGCATAACGACACGCACGGAGCCGGAACGACACACTAGGCAAAAGGGTTCGATTCCCTTCGCCCGCTCCAGCCTTAAAGGCCCTGCTTACACGCCTGGCCTTTTCATTGGTTGGGCAGCGCGCAATGGTCACGCTTTCCGACCGACGCTCTATTACGCATCAAACCCACCTCGGCTCTCAGCCGTGCAAAAACGTCAGCACCCGCTGCGTAAACGCGTCGCCCGCCTCGACGTTGGACAGATGCGCGGCCTCGAAAGCGACCAGTTCGGCCCCTGGGATGTTGGCCTGGATAAATTGGCCATGCTCGACGGTTGTCACCGGGTCCTTGGCGCCGCAAACGACCAGTGTTGGCGCCTTGATCGTGCCCAGTTGCGCGCGATAGTCGGCATCGCGCACCGCCGCGCAGTTGGCAGCGTAGCCGTCCGGTGAGGTACTGGCGATCATCTCGGTGATGCGTGCCACTGTTGCTGGGTTCGCCTCGGCAAAGCCTGCGGTGAACCAGCGAGCAATGGATGCATCTCGCATGTCGCGCATGGTCTGCTCGCGGCCGGCCAGGACGCTGTCGATGCGGGCGTTCCATATTTCGTCGGTACCGATTTTCGCACCGGTATTGCACAGCACCAGCCGTTGCAGCCGGTCGCCGGCATGTATTCCGAGCCACTGCCCGATCAGCCCGCCCATGGAGAGACCGCAGAAGGAGAAACGCGCGATGTCCAATGCATCGAGCAGCGCCAGCACGTCCCATCCCAGCTGCTCGATACTGTAGGGCCCAGCGCTGACGCTCGACTCGCCGTGGCCGCGCGTATCGTAGCGCAGCACTCGAAAATGCTCTGAGAATGCGGGAATCTGCTCGTCCCACATGCCCAGGCTGGTACCCAGAGAGTTGGAGAGCACCAGCACCGGCGCGTTATCCGCACCGTCGAATCGATAGTTCAGGCTTACATCAGCCAGTTTTACGCTCGGCATTGTTTTACTCACTCGCATTGTGTTCAGGCAGTGTGCTCGATCGAGCACGGTCTGACCCGGAGAGTTAAGCGATCACCGTCGGCTTCGCCGATACTCTGCGCGCGCCTCGACCCAATAGGCAGCACGACGTAGAGGGCTCGTTTAGATCCATACCCGCGCAAGCGATTTCAACTGCGTCTCGCAACGCGTCGCGGTCGAGACCGCTGCCACGGTGGCCTGTGCACTGTCTCGCTCAGACCCGCTCCACCACCAGCGCCAGCCCCTGCCCTACGCCGACGCACATGGCCGCCAGGCCGAGACGGCCACCGGTTTTCTCCAGCTGATGGACTGCAGTCAGCACCAGTCGCGCACCGCTCATCCCGAGTGGATGGCCAAGGGCGATTGCGCCGCCGTTGGGGTTCACCCTCGGGCTGTCGTCTGGCAGACCGAGATCGCGGGTCACGGCCAGGCCCTGCGCGGCGAAGGCTTCGTTGAGCTCGACCACGTCGAAATCGCCTACCGCGACATTCAGGCGCTCACACAGCTTGCGCACCGCCGGCACCGGGCCATACCCCATGACGCGCGGGGCGACACCGGCACTGGCCATGCCGAGCACCCGGGCGCGCGGCTTGAGGCCGTACTTCTGCACCGCCTCGGCGCTGGCAAGAATCATCGCCGCCGCACCGTCGTTGACGCCCGAGGCGTTGCCGGCGGTGACCGTCTTGCCTTCGCCATTGACCGGTTTGAGCCTGGCCAGCGCCTCGGCGGTGGTGTCGGCACGCGGGTGCTCGTCGGTGTCGACTACTGTTTCGCCCTTCTTGCCCCTGATCACCACCGGGACGATTTCCTCGGCAAAGAAGCCAGACTGCTGGGCCGCAGCAGCACGCTGCTGGCTGCGCAGGGCGAAGGCATCTTGATCATCGCGACTGACTTGCCACTCGTCGGCGACGTTGTCGGCGGTCTGCGGCATGGCATCCACGCCATACATTTCCTTCATCTTCGGATTGATGAAGCGCCAGCCGATGGTGGTGTCTTCGATCTTCTGGGTGCGACCGAACGCCGTGTCGGCCTTGCCCATCACGTAGGGCGCGCGCGACATGGATTCCACGCCGCCGGCAATCGCCAGCTCCATTTCACCACAGGCGATGGCACGAAACGCAGTGCCCACGGCATCCATACCCGAAGCGCATAAGCGGTTGAGGGTCACGCCAGGCACCGTATCCGGCAGGCCGGCGAGCAGCGCGGCCATGCGCGCGACATTGCGGTTGTCCTCCCCGGCCTGGTTGGCGCTGCCCATGAAGACCTCATCGATCGCCGCAGGATCGAGCTGCGGATTGCGTTCCAGCAGCGCCTTCAACGGGATTGCAGCGAGGTCGTCAGAGCGTACGCCCGCCAGCACGCCGCCGAAGCGGCCGATGGGCGTTCGTACGGCATCGCAGATGAATACGTCACGGCTCATTCCTCACCTCCTGGCTGACCGTGGGCGGCAGCGGTGCGGGCCTCCAGCGCGCGCAGCGCCTGAAGCTCCTCGGCACGCGGCGCCTCGGTGGTGGTTACCTGCTCGGCGAAACGGATCGCCCAGCCGGTGTTCTCGACGACCTGCTCGCGGGTCACGCCCGGATGCAGCGCGGTGACGATGAATTCGTTGCTGCCTTCTTCCGGCTCCATGATGCACAGATCGGTGATGATCGCCACCGGGCCCTTGCCGGGCAGCCCCAGCTGCTTGCGGTGCTCACCGCCCTCGCCAAAGCCGACCGAGGTGATGAAGGCCAGCCTGTCGACGAAGGTGCGATGCGACTGCTTGAGGATGATCAGCACCTCCTTGGCGCTGCCGGCGATCTCCGGCGCTCCGCCGGCACCGGGCAAGCGTACCTTGGGCTTGTGGTAATCACCGATCACCGTGGTGTTGATGTTGCCGTACTTGTCCACCTGTGCCGCGCCGAGAAAGCCCACATCGATACGCCCGCCCTGCAGCCAGTAGCGGAAGATCTCGCCGGTAGGCACCACCGTGTCTGCGGTCTCGGCCAGTTCGCCGTCGCCGATGGACAAGGGCAGCACGGACGGCTTGGCACCGATCGGCCCGGATTCGTAGATCAGCACGACTTCCGGCGCATGGGTCAGGCGCGCCAGGTTGGCGGCCTTCGATGGCAGGCCGATGCCGACGAAACAGACGCTGCCGTTACCAAGGCGGCGGGCGGCGGCCACGGTCATCATTTCATTGGTGCTGTAGGCGCTCATCAGTTGGCCTCCTGCTGCTGGGCCAGCTTGCGCTGGAATTCGGCGAAGTCTTCGGTGCCACGGATGTAGGTGTCGACCCAGGCGCCGAACGCCTCGCGGTCGCGGGCGATCGGGTCCCAGGCCTGATAGAAGTGGTTGTCGCGCTCGTAGTAGCCATGGGCATAGGACGGATGTGCACCGCCCGGGACGAGGCAGACCGCAGTCAGCGCCCAGGTCGGCAGCACACAGGCGTTCATCGGCGCATTGAGGTCGTCGACGATTTCCTCGACAGTGACGATGCAGCGCTTGGCGGCCAGGGCGGCTTCCTTCTGCACACCAAGAATGCCCTGGATCAGCACGTTACCCTTGCGATCGGCCTTCTGTGCGTGGATCACGGTGACGTCCGGGCGCACGCTGGGCACGGCCGCCAGTACTTCCCCGGTGAACGGGCAGGTGACGGACTTGATCAGCGGATTGACCTTGGGCAGGTCGGAGCCGGCGTAGGCACGCAGCACGGCAAACGGCAGACCGGAGGCGCCGGCGACATAGGCATTGGCGAGGTCGGCATGGCTGTGCTCTTGGATCTCCAGCGGCTGCGGCCAGCCCTTTTCCACCGCATCGCGCAGACGATGCAGCGAGCCGACGCCTGGATTGCCGCCCCAGGAGAAGATCAGCTTCTTCGCGCAACCGGCACCGATCAGCAGGTCGTAGACCAGGTCCGGCGTCATGCGCACCAGGGTCAGGTCCTTGCGGCCCTGGCGCACGATCTCGTGGGCGGCTGCGGTGGGAATCAGGTGGGTAAAGCCTTCCAGGGCGACGGTATCGCCATCCAGGATAAAGCGCTCGACGGCTTCGCGGAGCGAGAGGAATTCAGCCATGAGTCGGATCTCGTGTTGTTTTCGGTACGCTGATTGCGTTGTGAAAACGTTAACGGCCCATCCCCTGCCAAACAATCCGATAATCGACATACCGTTCGATTATCGAACGAATTAGACGCCATTCTTATGTGATTAACGATGCCGACATCAGCGCGCGGAAGCTACCCAGAGCACCGTAGTCACCGATGGTTTGCGAGCTTCCATCAATGAAACAGTCGCGTGCTCAATTCGCGGCTGGCCTCCAGCAGCACGGGCAGGAATCGGGTTTCCAGCTCCTGACGCGAGACGCGCCCGGCGTGGGTGCCGACGTTCAGCGCGGCCAGCACCTGGCCGGCGGAATCCTTCAGCGGAACGGCCAACGAACGCAGGCCCATTTCCAGCTCCTGATCGACGATGACCCAACCCTGCTGGCGAATCTCGGCGATGTTTTCGCGCAGCGCCTCCGGGCTGTGCAAGGTGCGGCTGGTCTTTACCTGCAAGTCAGCGCGGCCCAGGTAGTCGTCGAGCGCCGCGTCATCCAGCGCCGCCAGCAGAATGCGCCCCATTGATGTGCAATACGCCGGCAGCCGACTGCCCACCGACAGATCCACCGATATCAGCCGCTGTGGCGTGGCCGAGCGCGCCACATAGAGCACTTCATCGCCCTCCAGCGTCGCCATCGAACAGGCTTCGTGCAGTTGCTCGCTGAGGCGGTCGAGAATCGGTTGCGCGGTCACTGCCAGCGGCGTGGACGACAGATAGGCGTGGCCAAGGGTCAGCACCTTGGGCAGCAGCGAATAGGTACGCCCATCGGTGGTGACGTAGCCGAGCTTCATCAACGTATGCAGGCAGCGGCGCACGGCGGCCCGGGGTATTTCGGTGCGATGGCTGATCTGCGCGATGGTCAGGTGGCGCTTGCGCTCCTGGAAGGCATGAATCACGGCCAACCCGCGCGCCAGCGAAGTCATGAAATTGGGATCGCCGGTCAGCGCCTCGATGCGCTTGGCAGGCGAAGCAACGATGGGCGGTGCCATCGGTGGCTTGAGAACACGCGACTCATCGGTCATGCAGGACACCCTCGGACGCTGACATCGGGGCGATTATCGACGCACCGGCCGATAATCGCCAGCGCGACAACAGAGAGGAATGACGCGCTGCTGGCGATCGGCGTCGGCCTGCTCACCTTGGCCGTGTATAGCTTCGCCGAATAGCGCTGGCGGCGGATCGATTTGTCGGAAGTGACGAATTGAAAGCCTGATAGCCTCTGGGAGAGGCCGACAGTCGCAAATATCGATATGGGGTGGAGCGGTTCGAACCTGGGGCACTGAATCCAACCGCAGGTCGAGCAGCCACGCTCGACCTGCGCCGTGCAGATCAACCGGCGTGGTAATCCGCGTCGGCTTCTTCGAAGCGCTTGACGATGCTCGGGGCAGGCGCGGCGCCCATCTTGCTCACCACATAGATGGCGATGCTGGCGAGGATGAAGCCCGGGATGATTTCGTACAGGCCCAGGCCGATGAACTCCTTCCACACCACCACGGTGACGGCACCGACCAGCATGCCGGCCAACGCGCCGTTGCGGGTCATGCGCTTCCACAGCAGCGAGATCAGCACCACCGGACCGAACGCCGCGCCGAAGCCGGCCCAGGCGTAGGACACCAGGCCCAGCACCTTGCTGTCCGGGTTGGAGGCGATGCCGATGGCGATCAGCGCGATCAACAGCACCATGCCGCGACCGACCCAGACCAATTCGGTCTGCGAGGCGTTCTTGCGCAGCATGGCCTTGTAGAAGTCCTGGGTCAGCGCGCTGGAGCTGACCAATAGCTGCGCACTCAGGGTACTCATTACCGCCGCCAGCACGCCGGAGAGAATGATGCCGGCCACCCATGGGTTGAACAGAATCTTCACCAGTTCCATGAACACACGCTCGCCGTTCTGGCTCACCGCACCAGCCTGCTCCGGATGGTCGGCGAAGTAGGCGATGCCGAGGAAGCCCACCGCTACGGCGCCGGCCAGGGTCAGGATCATCCAGGTCATGCCGATGCGGCGGGCGTTGGGGATGGTCTTGATCGAGTCGGCGGCCATGAAGCGCACCAGAATGTGCGGCTGGCCGAAATAGCCCAGGCCCCAGGCCAGCAGCGAAATGATCGCGACGAAGGACAGCCCGCGGAACATGTCGAAGTTGGCCGGGTTCTGCGCTTCGATGGTGGCCATCACGGTGCCCATGTCACCGAGGGCGAGGATGACGAACACCGGCGTGATCAGCAGCGCGAAGATCATCAGAGTGGCCTGTACGGTGTCGGTCCAGCTCACCGCGAGAAAACCGCCGATGAACACATAGAGGATGGTCGCCGCGGCGCCGACCCACAGCGCGTACTCGTAGGGCATGCCGAAGGTGGACTCGAACAGCCGCGCGCCGGCGACGACGCCCGAGGCGCAGTAGATGGTGAAGAACACCAGGATCACCAGCGCGGAGAAAATCCGCAGCATGCGGCTCTCGTCCTCGAAACGGTGCGAGAAGTAATCCGGCAGCGTCAGCGCGTTGTGGTTGTGCTCGGTATGCACGCGCAGGCGCCCGGCGACGAACAACCAGTTCAGCCAGGCGCCGACGATCAGGCCGATGGCGATCCAGCTTTCCGACAGACCGGCGACGAAGATCGCTCCGGGCAGCCCCATCAGCAGCCAGCCGCTCATGTCCGAGGCACCGGCCGACAGCGCGGTGACGAAGCTGCCGAGACTGCGGCCGCCAAGGATGTAGTCGGAGAAGTTCTTGGTGGCGCGGTAGGCGATGAAACCGATCAGGATCATCGCCGCGATGTAGATCACGAAAGTGATCAGAGTGGGAGTGCTGACGTTCATGGGACTTGTTTTCCTTGTTGGTCCTGACGTTCCATCGCCAGCGCGGACAGCGACCGACACCCGCAACGGAACAATCGAGGGGCGCAAGGATAGCGCGTCATCCACGTACTTGCGCGTGACCGCGAGGTTCTGCGCGCCGCATCGCCACTACATGACGAATAAGGGCCGGCAATAGCGGCCGGCCCTTGTGAGTTGCTGCCAGGAAAATTGCTCGCCTCAGAATGCCAGGCGCACGCCTACGGTCAGATTGCGCCCGGGCAGCAGCACCTCATCCTTGATGAAGGAAGTGTGCTGGCGGGCCTTTTCGTCCAGCAGGTTGTTGGCCTTGAGGTAGAGCAGGTAATCGGTCTGGTTCAGCGCGCCGCTGTAACCCAGGCTGGCGCCCAGCATGTTGTAGCCACCGGTTTCGCTTTCGTAGTCGGCCAGTTCGTCCTGGCGCTGCACCCGATAGAACTCCAGCTGGCCGTTGAGCGCCGGGGTGAAGCTCTGTTCCACCCGCACACCCAGGCGATCGGCCGGGATACGCGGCAGGTCGCCGCCGCCGTCGCGCAACTTGCCGCGCACGTGGTCGCCGAACAGGGTGAAGGCGGTGGCGTCGGTCGCCTGGAAGCGCACCTCCCCTTCCGCCCCGGTGAGCACGGCGTCCTGCTGGCGGTATTCGATCTCGCGGTAGCCACCACCGATGTCGTTACCGGTGTCGGCGGCGTAGATGAAGTCGTCCACCTCGTTGCGGAACAGGCTCAGGCTGAAGGTCGTGCGGCCGGCGAACTTGCGCAGGGTGATCTCGGCGTTGTGCGAGGTTTCCTCTTCCAGGTCGACGTTACCCAGTTCGACAGTGCGGGTCGCTGCATGCGGGCCGTTGGCGTAAAGCTCTTCTGCGCTGGGCAGGCGTTGCGAACGCGTCAGCGAGAAGCCCAGCGAGTACTGCGGGGCGAAGGTCCAGACCGCACCGGCGGACATCGAGGTGCCGCTGTGATCGGTATCCGGACGGCCGTCGGCATCGATGTCCTGCCATTCGTGGCGCAGACCGAGTTCGTAGCGCCAGGCGCCAGCGGTGTATTCCTCCAGCAGGAACAAGCCGTGGTTGCGGGTCAGCGTCTGCGGCACATAGGCCTCTTCGCCGAGGGCTTCGAAGTCGCGACGCAGGGTCTGTGCGCCGAGCACACCGCGCCAGCCGAACAGCGGCTGATGGGTCAGCTCCAGACGGGCATCGGTGGCGTCGTTGTTGAAGCGGGTGCCCACTTCGCCGCCTTCGATCTCCTTGTGCTGGTAGTCGCTGTGGCCGATGCGCAGCCGCGCCAGTTCGAAGCCCGGCAGCGGATCGCTCAGCTCGCCACGCAGATCCCAGCGCTTCTGGCGCATGTCGACATAGGGCACGCTGCCATGTTCGTGTTCGTGATCATGGTCGTCGTCATCGTCGTGATCATCATGGCCACCGCAGTGCCAGTCGCTGCCATGGGTATGGCAATCGGCGTGCTCGTGGGCCAGCAGTCCGTAGCGGTTGTTCTGCTCACCGTAGGCGGCACCGATGTAGCCGCGCTCGCCGATGAAGCTGGCGCCCAGATTGAAGCTGTCGGTGTCGTTGTAGGAACCTTCCTGTTTGTCCGGCGAACCGGGAATTTCGTAAGGGTCGGCCTGGCGCTTGGTGCCTTCGGCGCGCACGGCGAAGTTGCCGCTGCCGGCAGTGATACCGAACACCCCCGCCCCTTCGTTGGCGACGCTGTTGGCGCGTAGCTCCAGTTCGCCTTCGTAGCCCTTCTCCGGGACGCGGGTGGGGATCTTCTTGTCGATCACATTGACTACCCCTCCGATGGCGCCGCCACCGTAGAGCAAGGTTGCCGGCCCCTTGAGGACCTCGATGCGCTCGGCCAGTAGCGGTTCGCTGGTCACTGCGTGGTCGGGGCTGATGGTCGAGGCATCGAGCAGTTCCACGCCATCGCTCAGCACCTTGACCCGTGCGCCATCCAACCCGCGAATAACCGGGCGCGCCGCACCGGCGCCAAAGCTGCTGGAGCGCACGCCAGGCAGGCTTTCCAGCGTTTCCCCGAGCGTCGCCTCACGACGCTGCACCAGTTCGTCTCCCTCCATCACGGCCGCCGGTGTGGTCATCTCATGGCTCTGCTTGGCCAGGCCGCTGGCGCTGACCACGACGGATTGCAGTTCGACCGGCTCGGCGGCCCAGGCAGCCGGAACCAAGGCCAGGCTGATCGCCCAGGCCAGGGGATGACGCTTCAGTTTCATGTGACTCTCCAGACAGTGGTGGTTGCCTTCCAAAGCAACCGAAGACGGCTGTGCGCCGGCATCCGGTAGCGGTGTCAGCTTCGCGGGACGAGAATCTAACATGTTATATCGTAACGTTTAAGTCTGTTTTTCCAGTAACAGACACAACGGATGCACCCTGTTCGTGGTCGACATGGAAACGCCGGGCGAACCGCGCGCGGCTTTTGCACCGCTTCGGGAGATAGATCATGACCGTAGACATCGACACCACCACCGGCACCTGCGCCGTGGTCATCAACGGCAACACGCACCGCAGCGCCCTGATGGACGTGCGCATCACCACCGATCCCCAGGCACGCATGTCGGTGATGAATATCGACGGCACCAGCATCCACGTGCCGGAAGACGAAGCCGAACACCTGATCGCCGCGGGTGCGGTGGACGACCGATCCAATCTGGTTGCGGACGAATGAATCTGCGGCAGAAACGCAAAACCCCGGCTAGCCGGGGTTTTTTGTAGGTACTCGCAGCGAAACCCTCTGCAGCCTGTGGAAGTGCGCCCCGCTTCGAATTCAGCTTTCGAGCCGGGGCAACACTCCGACACTGGCCTTAGCCGGCGTGATAATCCGCGTCGGCTTCCTCGAAGCGCTTGACGATGCTCGGGGCCGGTTCGGCGCCCATCTTGCTCACCACATAGATGGCGATGCTGGCGAGGATGAAGCCCGGGATGATTTCGTACAGGCCCAGGCCGATGAACTCCTTCCATACCACCACGGTGACGGCACCGACCAGCATGCCGGCCAGCGCGCCGTTGCGGGTCATGCGCTTCCACAGCAGCGAGATCAATACCACCGGACCGAACGCCGCGCCGAAGCCGGCCCAGGCGTAGGACACCAGGCCCAGCACCTTGCTGTCCGGGTTGGAGGCGATGCCGATGGCGACCAGCGCGATCAGCAGCACCATCGCCCGGCCGACCCAGACCAATTCGGTCTGCGAGGCGCTCTTGCGCAGCATGGCCTTGTAGAAGTCCTGGGTCAGGGCACTGGAGCTCACCAGGAGCTGCGCACTCAGGGTACTCATCACCGCCGCCAGCACGCCGGAGAGGATGATGCCGGCAACCCACGGGTTGAACAGGATCTTCACCAACTCGAGGAAAACACGCTCACCATTCTGGCTAACCGGCCCGGCCAGTTCCGGGTGTCCGGCGAAGTAGGCGATACCGAAGAAGCCCACCGCCACGGCGCCGGCCAGCGTCAGGATCATCCAGGCCATGCCGATGCGACGGGCGTTGGGGATGGTCTTGATCGAGTCGGCGGCCATGAAGCGCACCAGAATGTGCGGCTGGCCGAAGTAGCCCAGGCCCCAGGCCAGCAGCGAGATGATGGCGACGAAGGAAAGCCCGCTGAACATGTCGAACGCGGCCGGATTCTGCGTGCCGATGGTATCCATCGCGGCGCCCATGTCGCCTAGGGCGAGGATGACGAACACCGGGGTGATCAGCAGCGCGAAGATCATCAGCGTCGCCTGCACGGTGTCGGTCCAACTGACGGCGAGGAAGCCACCGATGAACACATAGAGGATGGTCGCCGCGGCGCCGATCCACAGTGCGTACTCGTACGGCACGCCGAAGCTGCTCTCGAACAGCCGCGCACCGGCGACGACGCCGGAGGCGCAATAGATGGTGAAGAACACCAGGATCACCAGCGCGGAGAAGATCCGCAGCATGCGGCTCTCATCCTCGAAGCGGTGCGAGAAGTAATCCGGCAGCGTCAGCGCGTTGTGGTTGTGCTCGGTATGCACGCGCAGGCGCCCGGCGACGAACAACCAGTTCAGCCAGGCGCCGACGATCAGGCCGATGGCGATCCAGCTTTCCGACAGACCGGCGACGAAGATCGCACCGGGCAGGCCCATCAGCAGCCAGCCGCTCATGTCCGAGGCACCGGCCGACAGCGCGGTGACGAAACTGCCGAGGCTGCGGCCGCCGAGGATGTAGTCGGAGAAGTTCTTGGTGGCGCGGTAGGCGATGAAACCGATCAGGATCATCGCCGCGATGTAGATCAGAAAGGTGATCAGCGTGGGTGTACTGATGCTCATGTGTGTCCCTCGTTAGTTGTTGTTCGGCGCAACGCGAGAAGACCCACGCAGCACCTTGGCAGAGGGCGATAGCGAAAAGGCCATCACCTGTGACAGGCCCAACCGGGCCCGTCAGTGGCGGAAGAGCGTCCGCCGACTGTCCAATTGTTGTTGTGTTCCGGCTGCCTGAGCGGTCGGGAGGTTTAGCGTGATGCGCCGGGTGAACGATCAACACCATTCACCCGGTGGTACAGCGTGAATGCGTTCAGTCGTCTCCGAGCGAAAGCAGCGAGGCGTTGCCGCCCACCGCAGTGGTGTTGGTGGAGGTGGTCCGCTCGTTGGCGAAGCGCAGCACATAGCTGGGGCCACCCGCCTTCGGACCGGTGCCCGACAGACCACAGCCGCCGAACGGCTGCACGCCGACCACGGCACCAATCTGGTTGCGATTGACATAGAGGTTGCCGACCCGCGCCAGTTGCTCGATGCGTTCGGCGGTTTCCTCGTTGCGGCTGTGTACGCCGAGGGTCAGGCCGTAGCCGGTGCCGTTGATCGCCGCGACGACCTTTTCCAGGTCCGCCGCGTCGTAGCGCACCACGTGCAATACCGGGCCGAACTGCTCCTTCTTGAGCTGGTGAATGCCGTCGATCTCGAAGGCCACCGGTGCCACGAAATGACCGTTGAGGCCAGCCAGCAATGTCGCCTCGGCGATCAGGCGCCCTTCGCTCTTGAGCTGTTGGATATGCGCCAGCAGACCTTCGCGAGCTTCCTGGTCGATCACCGGGCCGATGTCGTTCTCGCGCAGATGGGTCGGGCCAACTCTGAGCTCGGCCATGGCGCCCTTGAGCAACTCGATCACACGATCAGCGATATCACGCTGCACATAGAGCACGCGCAACGCCGAGCAACGCTGGCCGGCGCTGGTGAAGGCGGAACCGACCGCATCCTTGATCACCTGCTCGGGCAGCGCGGTGGAGTCGACGATCATCGCGTTCTGCCCGCCGGTCTCGGCGATGAGCGTGGCGATCGGGCCTTCCTTTTCGGCCAGCTGGCGATTGATGATGCGCGCCGTATCGGTCGAACCGGTGAAGCACACGCCGACCACCCGCGGATCGCGACAGAACACGCCGCCCAGGGTGGCGCCGTCGCCCGGCAGGAAGGCGATCGCCTCTTTCGGCAGACCGGCTTCGAACAGCAGTTCAAGCGCACGCGCAGCGATGAGGCTGGTCTGCTCGGCCGGCTTGGCCAGCACGGTGTTGCCGGCCACCAGGGCCGCGCTGATCTGGCCGAGGTAGATCGCCAGCGGGAAATTCCACGGGCTGACGCAAGCGAACACACCGCGGCCTTCATGGAACAGCTCGTTGCGCTCGCCGGTCGGGCCTTTCAGCTCTTCGCGGCCGAGCTTCTGCCGCGCCTGCTGCGCGTAGTAACGGCAGAAATCCACCGCCTCGCGTACTTCGTCGATACCATCCTGCAGCGACTTGCCGGCTTCCACGGTACACAGCGCCATCAGCTCGGCGCGGTGCTGCTCCAGCAGATCGCCCAGGCGCTCCAGCACCGCAGCACGGGCTTCCACCGGCGTGGCATTCCAGATTGGCCAGTAAGCCGCCAGGCGATCGACGGCCTGGCGCGCCTGCTCGGCGCTGGCGAACTGGGCCTGGCCAACGACCTTGTTCAGGTCATAGGGGCAACGCACCTCGGACGGCGTACCGGCGAGCCGCTGCCCGCTGATGACCGGCGCCGCCTGCCACTGGCGCTCGAGGAAAGGTTGGTAGGCGCTGGCCAGGTCGTTCCATTGGTTCTGGATATTCATGTTGATCCCTTGGGAGTTCTTGCGATTGCCGAACAGCGCCGGCGGCAGCGGAATGCGCGGGTTGCCCAGTGCAGCGAACTTGCGCAGCTGGCTCACCGGGTGATCGATCAGCGATTCGACCGGCACGCGCGGGTCGACCAGCTGGTGGACGAACGACGAGTTGGCACCGTTCTCCAGCAGGCGCCGCACCAGATAGGGCAGCAGGTCCTTGTGCGCGCCGACCGGTGCGTAGATCCGTACGTTGCGGGCGTACTTCTCGATCACCGTGTCGTACAGCGCATCGCCCATGCCGTGCAGACGCTGGAACTCGAACTCGCGCGGCTGCGAGGTTTCTTCGGCCATGGCCAGGATGCAGCTGACGGTATGCGCGTTGTGGCTGGCGAACTGCGGGTAGATCACCCCACGGGTGTGCTCGGACAACAGGTAGCGCGCGCAGGCAAGGTAGGAGGTGTCGGTGCCTTCCTTGCGCGTGTAGACGGGGTAGCCGTCCAGACCCTGGACCTGGCACTGCTTGATCTCACTGTCCCAGTAGGCGCCCTTTACCAGCCGCAGCGGAATGCGTTCGCCCAGTTCGCGACCGAGCAGCGTCAGCCAGACCAGCACCGGCAAGCAGCGTTTGGAGTACGCCTGGATGACCAGGCCGAACTCACCCCAGCCGGCGATGGCCGGGTCGCGCAGGAGCTTTTCGTACAGCTCCAGCGACAGCTCGAGGCGGTCGGCCTCCTCGGCGTCGATGGTGATCCCGACATTGCGCTGACGCGCCAGCACGGCCAGTTCGCGCACACTGGCGAACAGCTCGGTGAGCACGCGTTCGCGCTGGGCGACTTCATAACGCGGGTGCAGCGCCGACAACTTGATCGACACCGATGGCCGCGGCCCTTTGCCGACCTGCGGCTCGGCGCCGACGGTTTCCACGGCCTGACGATAGTCGGCCATGTACTTGGCGGCGTCTTCGGCGGTCAGCGCGGCCTCGCCGAGCATGTCGAATGAATAGGTGTAGCCCTTCTCGCGCTCGGGACGGCCGTTTTTCAGCGCTTCGGAGATGGTACGGCCAAGCACGAACTGCTTGCCCATCAGCTTCATCGCCTGGTTCATCGCGCTGCGGATCACCGGTTCGCCGGAGCGCTTGAGCAAGCGGCCGATGACGTTCTTCGGCCGGCCGTCGGCGGTTTCCGGATCGACCACCTTGCCGGTCATCACCAACCCCCAGGCGGCGAAGTTGACCAGCACGTTGTCGCTCTGGCCGAGATGCCGTTCCCATTCGGCGGCGTTGAGCTTGTCGCGAATCAGCGCATCGGCGGTCGCCGAGTCCGGCACCCGCAGCAGCGCCTCGGCCAGGCACATCAGCATCAGCCCTTCCTGGGTGTCCAGGCTGTACTGGCGCAGCAGCGCATCGAGGGTATCGACGGCATTGTCACGCCCGCGCACCGCCTCAATCAGGCTGCGCGCTCGCTCGCGAATGGCGGCAATGCCCGCCTCGCCGGGATCGGCAAGCTGCAGCAGTTCGGTGAGATATTGCGCCTCGTCAACGGCGTAGTTGGCGCTGATGGCGGGAAAGAATTCCGCGGCTTTCTGGTTGGCGAAGGCGCCTTCCAGCACGTGACCGGCCTTGAACATGCGCCGCTCCTCTTGTGATTGTGTCTGCTTATAGGTCTAGTCCACGGCCAGGCTGATGGTGCAGCACAAGACGAAGAGCCAGGTCGGGACACGGAATGTAGGGGCAGCAAGACGCGTCGTTCTTGCGCAAAGCTACGGAAGTTTTACGAAAAACTCCGAAAGCCGAATGCGGCAACGCGGCGGCAATAAAAGCGCACCAGAATGGCTCAGGAATCTGCGCGGGGGGTAGCTGAAGAGCCCGAAAACAGGGCGCTCAGAAGAACGCTCAGGAATCCGACTTGCGCAATCCGCGAGGAGTCAGACCGAGGTAGCGGCGGGTCGCCGTGGTCAAGGCGCTCTGGCTGGAAAAGCCGCACTCCTCGGCAATCCGCACCAATGGCAGCGGCGTTTCACGCAGCAGGCGGGCGGCACGGTCGAGGCGGGTCTTGAGCAGGTACTGGTGCGGCGTGAGGCCGACGCAATCCTTGAACTGGGCGTGAAAGTGGCTGGGGCTGAGGCAGACCACCTGGGCCAGCTCGGCGACGGTGATGCGTCGCGCCAGGTTGTCCTGGATATGGCTGTCCAGCCGCTGCAGATCGAGCGGACCGGCCGGTCGCTGCTGGGATTCGCCGAACAACCGCAGGTGCAGCGCCCGCAACAGCACGCCGCCCAGCGCGCGGGCCAGCAGCGGGTCGCTGCCGTAGCGCGCCAGCTCGGCACCGGCGTAGGCCAGCAGATTCTGGAAATCGGCATCCAGCGCGGGATAGCGCGGCGCCTCGAACAGGCGGGCCAATAGCGCAGGGTCATCGGTGCCGACATCCTGCTCGTCGAGATCGATGATCAGCATGCGGTTGTCGCCCATGCCGGCGAAGCCGTGGTCGGCATCGCCCGGCACCAGGCAGGCGCGCATGCGGCAGACTTCGCCACCCGAGCCATTGACCTCGAATTCCGCGCGCCCGGAGAGCGACATCACCAGCTGGTGATAGTCGTGGGCGTGCTGGTGAGTCCGATCATCCAGACGAAGCAGACGGGCGTTGAGCATGCTTGGCACCTGAGGCTGAGTCTGTCGCCGCGTCGTTCGGAGGCCATGCCGAAAGGGAACAGACCGCCGGCACTTTACCGGACCGCACCCCACGGTGCACACCCCCATGCGACGGGATTGAAATCATCCGCGCCACCACCCATCTAAGGTGCACGTATTCGCAACGGGTGCCGCATGAACGACGACGTCAATCAGGATCATATCGAGCAGGAAATCATCTCCTCCAACGGTCTCGTACTGCCCGATCAACAGCAGCCGGACAAGCTCTACATCATCCCGGTGCACAACCGGCCGTTCTTCCCGGCGCAGGTGCTGCCGGTGATCGTCAACGAAGATCCCTGGGCCGAGACCCTGGAGCGCGTGGCGAAGACGCCGCACCAGCGCGTGGCACTGTTCTTCGTCGATTCGCCAGTGCTGGACATGGCCACCTTCGACCCGGACAGCCTGCCGGAGCACGGCACCATGGTCCGTGTGCACCACGCGTCGCAGGAGGGCGGCAAGCTGCAGTTCGTCGCCCAGGGCCTGGCGCGGGTGCGCATCCGCGGCTGGCTGCGGCGCAAACCGCCGTATCTGGTGGAAGTCGATTACCCGAAGAGCGATGAAGACCCACGCGACGAGGTGAAGGCCTACGGCATGGCGCTGATCAATGCGATCAAGGAGCTGCTGCCGCTCAATCCGCTGTACAGCGAGGAACTGAAGAACTACCTGAACCGCTTCAGCCCCAACGACCCGTCGCCGCTGTCGGACTTCGCTGCCGCGCTGACCACCGCGCCTGGCATAGAGCTGCAGGAAGTGCTGGATACCGTGCCGGTGTTGAAGCGCATGGAGAAAGTGCTGCCGCTGCTGCGCAAGGAAGTGGAAGTCGCCCGACTGCAGAAGGAGCTGACCGGCGAGGTGAATCGCAAGATCGGCGAGCGCCAGCGCGAGTTCTTCCTCAAGGAACAGCTGAAGATCATCCAGCGCGAACTGGGCATCACCAAGGACGACAAGAGCGCCGACGCCGACGAATTCCGCGCGCGACTGCAAGGCAAGGTAGTGCCACCCGCCGCACAGAAGCGCATCGACGAAGAGCTGAACAAGCTGTCGATCCTCGAGACCGGCTCGCCGGAATACGCCGTCACCCGCAACTATCTGGACTGGGCCACCGCCCTGCCCTGGGGCGTGCTGGGCAAGGACAAACTCGACCTCAAGCGCGCGCGCAAGGTGCTCGACAAGCACCACGCCGGCCTCGACGACATCAAGAACCGCATTCTCGAATTTCTCGCCGTCGGTGCCTTCAAGGGCGAGATCGCCGGCTCCATCGTGCTCTTGGTCGGCCCGCCGGGCGTGGGCAAGACCAGTATCGGCAAGTCCATCGCCGAATCCCTCGGCCGGCCGTTCTATCGCTTCAGCGTCGGCGGCATGCGCGACGAGGCGGAGATCAAGGGCCACCGGCGTACCTACATCGGCGCCCTGCCCGGCAAGCTGGTGCAGGCGCTCAAGGATGTCGAGGTGATGAACCCGGTGATCATGCTCGACGAGATCGACAAGCTCAGCAGCAGCTACCAGGGCGATCCGGCCTCGGCGCTGCTGGAGACACTGGACCCGGAACAGAACGTGGAATTTCTCGACCACTACCTGGATCTGCGCCTGGACCTGTCCAAGGTGCTGTTCGTCTGCACGGCGAACACCCTGGACTCGATCCCCGGCCCGCTGCTGGATCGCATGGAGGTGATCCGCCTGTCCGGCTACATCGCCGAGGAAAAGCTGGCCATCGCCAAGCGCCACCTGTGGCCCAAACTGCTGGACAGGACCGGCGTACCCAAGCAACGCCTCACCATCAGCGACAGCGCCATGAAAGCGGTGATCGAAGGCTATGCCCGTGAAGCCGGTGTGCGTCAGCTGGAGAAGCAACTGGGCAAGCTGGTGCGCAAGGCCGTGGTGCAGTTGCTGGAAGACCCGCAAGCGGAGCTGAAGATCACGCCGAAGGACCTGGAAAGCTACCTCGGCAAACCGGTGTTCCGCAGCGAACAGGTGCTCTCCGGCGTCGGTGTGATCACCGGCCTCGCCTGGACCAGCATGGGCGGCGCCACACTGCCGATCGAGGCCACGCGTATCCACACGCTGAACCGCGGCTTCAAGCTCACCGGCAAGCTCGGTGACGTGATGAAGGAATCGGCAGAGATCGCCTACAGCTACGTCAGCTCGAACCTGAAAGCCTTCAAGGGCGACCCGGAGTTCTTCGACGAAGCCTTCGTGCACCTGCATGTGCCGGAGGGTGCCACGCCCAAGGACGGCCCCAGTGCCGGCATCACCATGGCCAGCGCGCTGCTCTCCCTCGCGCGCAACCAGCCGCCGAAGAAAGGCGTGGCCATGACCGGCGAGCTGACGCTGACCGGCCACGTATTGCCGATTGGCGGCGTGCGCGAGAAGGTGATCGCGGCGCGGCGGCAGAAGATCTTCGAACTGATCCTGCCGGAAGCCAATCGCGGCGATTTCGAAGAGTTGCCTGACTATCTCAAGGAAGGCCTGACAGTGCATTTCGCCAAGCGCTTCGCCGATGTAGCCAAGGTGCTGTTCTGACGCGGGACAAGATGCAGAACAGCTGAATCGTGGGGTGGAAGTCGCGCTGCACTTGCACCCCTGGGCCGGCGCAGACGGAGTGCGCGCCTGCGACCGCCCCCTTTTGGGCTATCCTTCCCAACTCATTTCCGACCGGTGCCGATCATGCCTTTCGACATCCCTCGTCTATTGCTGCCCGCCAGCTTCGCCCTGCTCGTGGCTTGCGCAAGCAACGACAAGACGCCCTCCAGCGTCGTGCTCAGCGACGACAACCGCTGCCCGCAAACGCTGCAGAGCGGCCAGCAACTCATCGTCAGCCTGCCGAGCAACCCGACCACCGGCTATCGCTGGATTCTGCACGAAGCCGCCGCGGAGCAATTGCGCAGCCTCGGCCCCGAGGTATTCAGCAATCCGAAAGCCGACATGATCGGCGGGGATGGCCTGTCGACCTGGCGCTTCGAAGCACAGGAGTCCGGCAGCGGCCGGCTGTACCTCACCTATCAACGTCCGTGGGAGGCCGACGCCGAGCCAGCGGGCATGTTCGATTGCCGTATCGAGGTACGCTGAGTCGGGCGGAGCCCGCGGCGAGCGTGGTTTCGGCTACAATGCCGCCCCGTTTTCACACACGCCGCCCGACACCGTGAGTCACGATCCCGACCGTCTGTTCGCCCAGCCCCTGCCCCGCATTCAGGACTTCGTCTTCAACGAGGACGTGGTGCGGGTGTTTCCCGACATGATCAAGCGCTCTGTGCCCGGTTACCCGACCATCGTCGAGAACATCGGCGTGATCGCCGCGCAGTTCGCCCAGCCCAATACCCGCCTGTACGACCTCGGCTGTTCGCTGGGCGCGGTGACCCAGGCGTTGCGCCGCCACGTGACTGCCGACAACTGCCAGGTCATCGCCGTGGACAACTCCGCGGCGATGGTCGAGCGCTGCCGCGAATACCTCCACGGACAGGACTCGATGTTCCAGGAGCTGTTGCCGGTCGAGGTCATCGAGGGCGACATCCTGGCTCTGCAGTTCCAGCCCAGCTCGCTGGTGGCGCTGAACTTCACCCTGCAGTTCATCGCACCGCAGCAGCGCCCGGCCCTGCTCAGCCGCATTCGCCAGGCACTGGTGCCCGGTGGCGCGCTGATCCTGTCGGAAAAGCTGCGCTTCGAAGATGAAGACGAGCAACAGTTGCTGACCGACCTGCACATCGCCTTCAAGCGCGCCAATGGCTACAGCGAACTGGAAATCGCCCAGAAGCGCAGCGCCATCGAAAACGTGATGAAACCGGACAGTCTGGAAACCCATCGCCAACGGCTACTGGATGCCGGCTTTTCCAAGGTCGTACCCTGGTTCCAATGCCTGAATTTCGCCTCGCTGATCGCCCTGCCATGAACCTCGACCTCACTCCCCTCGCCTGGCGCCTGGCCGGCACCCCGCTGGCCGCCTGGGCCAACGGCGTTCAGCAGCAGCTGGACGGCAAACTCGCGGTCGGTCACGGTGATCTGCCGCGCTGGCGGCGCGCCGTCGACGCGCTGCCTGCGCTGGCGCCCGAGCAGGTCGAACTGCGTGACGGCTTCCGCCTCGACGCGCCCTGTGACGACGCCACGCGCCAGGCCACCCACGATGCGCTGATGGGGCTCTCGCCATGGCGCAAGGGTCCGTTCGACGTGTTCGGCGTGCATGTCGATACCGAGTGGCGCTCGGACTGGAAGTGGGACCGGGTCGCACCGCACCTGAATCTGGCCGGCAAACGCATCCTCGACGTGGGTTGCGGCAACGGCTACTACATGTGGCGCATGCTCGGTGCCGGCGCCGACAGCGTGGTTGGGGTCGACCCGAACTGGCTGTTCTTCTGCCAGTTCCATGCGATGAAGCGCTACCTGCCGGAAATGCCGGTCTGGCATCTGCCGTTCGCCCTGGAAGAGCTTCCGGCCAGGCTCGAGGGCTTCGACACGGTGTTTTCCATGGGCGTGCTTTACCATCGCCGTTCGCCCATCGATCACCTGCTCGATCTGAAGGACTGCCTGGTCCGCGGCGGCGAGCTGGTGCTGGAGACGCTGGTGGTCGAGGGCGACGAGAATACCGCCCTGGTGCCGGAGGACCGCTATGCGCAGATGCGCAACGTCTGGTTCCTGCCCTCGGTGAAGGCGCTGGAATGCTGGTTGCGCCGCGCCGGTTTCGTCGACGTGCGCTGCGTTGACGTCAGCGTGACCAGCGTCGCGGAACAGCGCAGCACCGAATGGATGCGCTACCAGTCGTTGCCCGACTTCCTCGACCCGCAGGACCACGGCAAAACGGTCGAAGGCCTGCCGGCCCCCATGCGCGCCGTGCTCCTCGCCCGAAAGCCCTGACGGCCTGTCTGCCGCTCAACGAGCGGGGCACGCAGGGCTGCAACGCTTGCGCCGCTGCGCTACCAACTGGCGCAACGGTGCCTGAGCCATTTCACCGAGCCGGCGCCGATCCAGATCGCGCGACGCCAATTGGCGATCATCCAGCTTCAGCAGTCGCCGATACAGACGCCGCTGCCGCCAGGCGCGAAACCAGTCATGCAGGCTGCGCTGCAGACCCAGCGGCCACATGGCCGGCAGATAGAAGTCCGGCATCTGCGGCTCGGATGGTTGCCGTACACAGGTATCGCGTCGTTCACCAGACATGCTCACCTCCGCTTCGCTCACGGTGGCCACGGGTTGTGGCGCCACCGGTTGCCTACAGGATGAGCGGGCACCAGTCGTTCAAACAAACGACTAATATAAAAGCCTATGTTCAGAAAAACTGAAGCCTCGCCTATGCCCGAACCGCTTGAGCGATCCACTAGCCCCTCGACGACGCCCCTGCTGGAAAGCGATGTTCTGCGCACCTTCGTTGCCATCGCCGAGAGCGGCAGCTTCACCCGTGCTGCCGGACAGATCTATCGCAGCACCTCGGCCGTCAGCATGCAGATCAAGCGCCTGGAAGAAACCCTCGGGCGCTCCCTGTTCGTCCGCGAAGCGCGGCAGGTGCGCCTTACGCCGGCCGGCGAGACGCTGCTCGGCTATGCCCGACGCCTGCTCAAGCTCAACGAAGAGGCCATCGCGCACTTCCTCCAGCCAGCGCTGCAGGGTCGCGTGCGTTTCGGAACGCCGGCGGATGTCGGGACGCGCATCCTGCCCGGTCTGCTGGCGTTATTCGCCCGCAGCCATCCCGGAGTCGAAGTGGATGTGTCGGTCGCGCGCAGCGTCGACATGATCGAGCGCATCGACGCAGGCGAACTGGACCTCGCTTTGATCACCGTCGGCAACCTCGGTCAGGACGATTCGCGGGGCGAGCCGATCCATAGCGAACCGCTGGTCTGGGCCGGCCGCAGCGGTGGTGTCGCCGCGCTGCGCACGCCATTACCGCTGGCGCTGGCCAGCCCTGATTGCGCCTGGCGACGGCAGGCACTGGATGCCCTCGGCCGCATCGGCCGCAGCTACCGGGTAGCCTACTCAAGCGAACAGGCTTCGGGACAGGAGGCCGCGATGATTGCCGATCTCGCCATCGCGCCCTATCCATCAAGCCTGATTCGCCCGCCCCTGCAACGTCTGGATGGGCAGTATGGGTTGCCGCAACTGGGCGAGTATCAGATCAAGCTGCTACGTGGCAGCAATCGAAGCGAAGCGGTTGAGGTGCTGGCCGCACAGGTGATCGCCGCCTTTGCCGAGTACCGCGCACGACCGGCCAAGCGATTGGAGCGAAACGAGGAGATCAGATGGCACGCTGGATGATCGTGGCCGGCGCCGCGCTGCTACTGCTCGGGCTCGCCTGGCACTACTTTCCCTGGCTGCTGAACTGGTTCGGTCGGTTGCCCGGCGACATCCGCATCGAGTCCGAACGCAGCCGGGTGTTCATCCCGATCACCTCGATGGTGATCCTCAGCGTTGTGCTGACCGTACTGATCAACCTGCTGCGCCGCTGAGGTGGAATACGGTGCCCCGCACTATCGTGGGAGCGGGTTTGCCCGCAGAGGGCACCCTGCTGCCCGCCGTGGGTCCTCGCGACTGAAACACCCCAGATTCTTTCAGCCCCGCGCCGCCGCACTCAGGATCAGGTGCTTCATTTCCTTGACCGCCTGCTTGAAGCCGACGAATAGCGCATGGGCAACGATGGCGTGGCCGATATTCAGCTCGTTGACGCCACGGATCGCCGCGATGGCTTCGGCGTTGTGGTAATGCAGGCCATGGCCGGCGTTGACGATCAGGCCATGACTCAGACCGGCCTCGACACCGTCGCGAATGCGCGCGAGCTCGCAGGCCCGCTCGGCCACGCTATGGGCATCGGCGTAGCGCCCGGTGTGCAGCTCGATTGCCGGTGCGCCGACACGAGCGGCCGCCTCGATCTGCCGCGGGTCGGCATCGATGAACAGCGAGACTTCCGCACCGCAGCCACGTAGACGCTCGACGGCCTCACGAATGCGTGCTTCCTGCCCGGCCACGTCCAGCCCACCCTCGGTGGTCAGCTCCTGACGCGTTTCCGGGACCAGGCAGACGTGCTCCGGACGCAGCTGCTCGGCGAATGCGAGCATCGCTTCGGTGACCCCCATTTCGAAGTTCATCCGTGTCTGCAGCGCGTCCTTCATCATCAGTACATCGCGCTCCTGGATATGCCGGCGATCCTCGCGCAGGTGCACGGTGATGCCATCGGCACCGGCCTCCTCCGCATCCAGCGCAGCCTTGACCGGGTCCGGATAGCGAGTGCCGCGGGCCTGACGCAGTGTGGCGACGTGGTCGACGTTGACGCCGAGCAGAATTCGATTGGCTTCAGTCACGCGGGGCCTCCTTCAGATTCATGAACAATTCGCGGCTGACCAGCGGTCGACCGCCCAGATGCGGCGCCAGGGCCTGGCGCATCAGCCGCTTGGCCGCGGCCAGCGCCCCCGGAACCTGCCAATCGGCCTCGGCCATGGCCAATAGTTCCGCGCCGTTGAACAGCCCCGGCTGGAATCCCGCGACCGGCTCCAGGCCGGCGTCGGGCAGTAGGTGATAGAGCCGCTGCGGGTCGATCGGCTGGCCGGCGATATCCACATCGAGGGCAAAACCATAGCCCAACTCGCTGAGCAACCGCCATTCGAAGGCCCGCAGCAACGGTTCCAGCGGCCGATGCTCGGCCAGCGCCGGCAGTGTCGCGACGTAATGATCGAACAGCGCGGGGTGCGCGTCTTCGGCGGGCAGCAGGCGAATCAGCAGTTCGTTGAGGTACATGCCGCTGAACAGCGCCTGGCCATCGAGCCAGTGCGCAGGGCCGGCGCTTTCGAGACGGGCAACGGTCTTCAGCTCGGACTTGCCGCGCAGCTCGACTTCCAGCGATACGAAGGGGCGGATCAGGCTGCCGGCCTTGCCGCGTGCGGCACGCATGACGGCACGTAATCGGCCCTGCGGGGTGAACAGGTCGACCAGCGCACTGCTCTCCTTGTACGGACGACTGTGCAGAACAAACGCAGGTTGGTGCATGGCAGCCCAGAAGGTGCGCGATGCGCACCATTGATTGCGGGTCGGCGCTTACTGGTAACCCAGCGAATGCAGCGCACGCTCGTCGTCGGACCAGCCACCCTTCACCTTGACCCACAGGTGCAGCATGACCTTGGAGTCGAACAGCACCTCCATGTCCTTGCGCGCTTCCTGGCCGATGCGTTTGATGCGCTCGCCCTTGTCGCCGATGATGATCTTCTTCTGCCCATCGCGCTCGACCAGAATCAGCGCATGGATGTGCAGCACGTGGCCTTCCTGCTTGAAGTCCTCGATCTCCACGGTGATCTGGTACGGCACCTCGGCGCCAAGCTGACGCATGATCTTCTCGCGCACCAGCTCGGCGGCGAGAAAACGACTGGAGCGGTCGGTGATCTGGTCTTCCGGGAAGAAATGCTCGCCCTCGGGCAGACGATCGGCGACCAGTTTTTCCAACGTTTCCAGGTTCTGTCCGTGCTGCGCCGAGATCGGCACGATCTCGGCATTCGGCAACTGCTCGGCCAGCCAGCCCAGGTGCGGCAGCAGCTCGGCCTTGTCCTCGATGCGGTCGGTCTTGTTGACGGCGACGATCAGCGGCCCGGTGACGTACTGCACACGCTCGAGCACGGCCTGGTCTTCATCGGTCCAGCGAGTGCGGTCGACGACGAAAATCACCACGTCGACATCCTTCAGCGCCGAGGCCGCGGTGCGGTTCATGTAGCGGTTGAGCGCGGTCTCGCCATTCTTGTGCAGACCCGGGGTATCGACATAGACCGCCTGCACGCCGCCTTCGGTCTTGATGCCGAGCATGTTGTGCCGCGTCGTCTGCGGCTTGCGCGAGGTGATCGCCAGCTTCTGCCCGAGGATATGGTTGAGCAGCGTCGACTTGCCAACGTTCGGCCGGCCGACGATCGCCACGTAACCGCAACGGCTGACATCTTCGGATTGCAGCTGTTCGTCAGTCATGTCCGTTCTCCACGCCCAAGGCGATCAAAGCGGCTGCCGCGGCAACCTGTTCGGCAATTCGGCGGCTGGCGCCCTGCCCGTGGGTTTTCTCGTTGAGCAAGGCCACCTGACATTCGACGAAGAACGTGCGGCAGTGCGGCTCACCCTGGATATCCACTACCTCGTAACGCGGCAGCTCACAGGCGCGTGATTGCAGGAACTCCTGCAGGCGTGTCTTGGGATCCTTGTTGGTATCGACCAGCGTCAGGCCTTGCAGCTCGTTGGCCAGCCAGGCGACGACGCGCTCGCGAGCAACGTCCATGCCCGCATCCAGATAAATGGCGCCGATCAGTGCTTCGAGGGTGTCGGCCAGTATCGATTCGCGGCGGTAACCCCCGCTCTTGAGTTCACCGGAGCCCAGGCGCAAATATTCGCCGAGCTCGAATCCACGCGCCAGCACCGCCAGCGTCTCGCCCTTGACCAGACGGGCGCGCAGACGCGACAGCTGCCCTTCACGGGCTTGCGGAAAGTGGTTGAACAGCGCCTCACCCGCAACGAAGTTGAGAATGGCGTCGCCGAGAAACTCCAGACGCTCGTTGTTGCGTCCGGCATAGCTACGATGGGTCAGGGCCAGGAGCATCAGTTCCTGGTCCTTGAATTGATAACCGAGCCTGCGCTCGAGACGGGCTAACGAAGTGCTCACGGCATCCTTAGGCGATATTCTTTATCGAAGTTCGCCACCAGATCGAGATTGCGGATCAGCGGCTCGCGTTTTTCGTATTTCAGGTGCGCCCTGAATTCGTTGTTCTGGATTTCGACCTTCAGCGCTTCCCTGAGGTCGATGTTCTGGATGCCGTTTACCTGCATCCCCTTGCTGACATGACTATAGAACTCCCCGACGCTCTGAATCTCAAGCGCTTCGTCGGTTTCCACGGACTGGATGATCTTATCCATGGACATGTAATCGAAGTAATGCGGGAACATCTTGAATCCCGTGCTGGCCACAAACGCCACGATTGCCAGGACCATGATCCAGCTCAGCATGGACAGCCCTTTTTGCGAACGCGCAAAACTCATGTCGACCTCTATGTCGTTACGATACCCACCGATCGGGGCAGGACAAATATAGCGAGCCCGGTTCGCTCAGCGACGGCCGCAATTCACAGCTTTCAGTGAATGAGGCCCACGCGGGAGAAATGCGGCAGATTGCTGAGCTTCGGGTCAGGCCAGCTCATCCATACGGCGAACGCCTTGCCGACGATGTTACGGTCCGGAACCATGCCAGCCAGCTCCGCGGGAATCGACTCGTCCTGCCAATAGCGGCTGTCATTCGAGTTATCGCGGTTATCGCCCATCATGAAGTAATGCTCAGCCGGCACGGTCCACTGCCGACTCGGCTCGATGCGGTAGCGGCCCATTTCCTTGCGAATCAGGTGCTCGACCTCACCAAGCTTCTCGCGATATAGCACGGCGCTGCCGAGGCTACCGGGCTCTTCGCCGACCAGCGTCTCGGCAACCGGCTGACCGTTGATGAACAGCCGACGATCACTGCTGTAACGCACGGTGTCGCCAGGCAGGCCGACGACCCGCTTGATGTAGTTGATGCTTGGTTGATTCGGATAGCGGAACACCATGACATCGCCACGTTTCGGATCGCTGACTTCGATCACCTTGGTGTCCACTACCGGCAGGCGGATGCCATAGGCGAATTTGTTCACCAGAATGAAATCGCCAACTTCCAGCGTGGGGATCATCGAGCCAGAGGGAATCTGGAACGGCTCGACCAGGAACGAGCGCAGCACCAGCACGATGGCCAGCACCGGGAAGAACGACTTGCCGTACTCGATCAGCACCGGCTCCTTGTTCAACGCCTCAAGGGTCGATGGATCGATTTCCCCGGTGCGTCCTTCGTAGTTGGCGATCGCAGCCCGGCGACGGGGGGCGAAGAACAACAGGTCGCTCAGCGCCAACAGGCCGCAGACAGCTACGGCGATAACCAGCAACAACGGGAAATTGATCGACATATCAGCTGTCCACCTTCAGCACGGCGAGGAACGCCTCCTGCGGGATTTCGACGTTGCCTACCTGCTTCATGCGCTTCTTACCGGCTTTCTGCTTTTCCAGCAGCTTGCGCTTACGGCTCACATCGCCGCCATAGCATTTGGCCAGAACGTTCTTGCGCAACGCCTTGACCGTACTGCGGGCGACAATCTGGCCGCCGATGGCAGCCTGAATCGCCACATCGAACATCTGACGCGGGATGAGTTCCTTCATCTTCTCGACGAGGATGCGGCCCTTGTAGTGGGCATTGTCGCGGTGGACGATCAGTGCCAGCGCGTCGACCTTGTCGCCGTTGATGAGGATGTCCAGGCGCGTCAGGTTGGCCGACTGGAAACATTCGAAGCTGTAGTCCAGCGAGGCATAGCCGCGGCTGCACGACTTCAAGCGATCGAAGAAGTCCAGCACCACTTCGCTCATCGGCAGGTCGTAACGTACCTGCACCTGGCTGCCAAGGAACTGCAGATCGCGCTGCACGCCGCGCTTCTCGATGCACAGCGTGATGACGTTACCTAGGTGTTCCTGAGGCACGAGGATGTTGGCCCGCACGATCGGCTCGCGCATGTCCTCGACAGAGGACATGTCAGGCAGCTTCGAAGGGCTGTCGACGTAGATGGTGTCGCCGTTCTTCAACAGCAGTTCGTAGACCACCGTTGGCGCAGTGGTGATCAGATCCAGGTCGTACTCGCGCTCGAGGCGCTCCTGAATGATCTCCATGTGCAGCATGCCGAGGAAGCCGATACGGAAGCCGAAGCCCAACGCGTCGGAGCTTTCCGGCTCGTATTGCAACGCGGCATCGTTGAGGGTCAGCTTCTGCAGCGCTTCGCGGAAATCCTCGAAGTCGTCCGAGCTGACCGGGAACAGACCGGCATAGACCTGCGGCTTGACGCGCTTGAAACCGGGCAGCATCTCCACGTCGGGCGTGCTCGACAGTGTCAGCGTGTCGCCCACTGGAGCGCCGAGAATGTCCTTGATGCCAGCGATGATGAAGCCCACTTCGCCAGCCTTGAGGTCTGCCGTGGCGGTGTGCTTGGGGTTGAACACGCCAACGCTGTCCACCTGGTGGACCTTGCCGGTGGATTTCACCAGCACCTTGTCGCCCTTCTTGATACGGCCGTGGCGAACCCGTACCAGCGAGACGACGCCCAGGTAGTTGTCGAACCAGGAGTCGATGATCAGCGCCTGCAACGGCGCTTCGAGATCGCCGGTCGGCGGCGGAATCACCGCGACCAGGCGCTCGAGCACCTCGTCCACGCCCATGCCGCTCTTGGCGCTGCAGGCCACGGCGTCGGTCGCATCGATACCGATGATGTGCTCGATCTCTTCCTTGACCTTATCCGGGTCGGCCTGCGGCAGGTCCATCTTGTTCAGCACCGGCATCACTTCCAGGCCCTGCTCAATCGCCGTGTAGCAGTTGGCGACCGACTGCGCCTCGACGCCCTGGCCAGCATCGACAACCAGCAGCGCACCCTCGCAGGCGGCCAGCGAGCGGCTGACTTCATAGGTGAAGTCGACGTGACCGGGCGTGTCGATGAAATTCAACTGGTAGGTCTTGCCATCGCGCGCGGTGTAATAAAGCGTGACGCTGTGGGCTTTGATGGTGATCCCGCGCTCGCGCTCGAGATCCATCGAATCCAGCACCTGGGCTTCCATTTCACGCTCGGTCAGACCACCACATATCTGGATAAAACGGTCTGCCAGGGTCGACTTACCGTGATCGATATGGGCGATGATGGAAAAATTGCGGATATGACTCAGGTCACTCACAGCTCAACACTCGGAAAAGTCGCGGGCCGATTGCCCGCCGAAAATAGCCGCGAAGTGTAACTGATCAACCCTTGCAGTGCCACGCACAAGCCATCCGCAGCTGATGAGCAACGCAACAGACGTTCTGCTACGTCTTGAAAATGAAAAAGGGCGGTAATAACCGCCCTTCGTCATTCGCCAGCCAGCGCCTTATTCGGCGAGCTTGAAAGTAATGAAACTCGCACGTCCCTGACGCAGCACTCGCATCGAAACGGATCGATTCTTCGGCAATTGTTCAGCCACTCGGGCAAATGTTGCCGCCGAATTTATAGCCTGATTATTCAGGTGGGTGATGACATCGCCCGGGCGCAACCCAATCATCGCAGCCGGCCCGTTGAGAATCTCGGTGATGACCACACCGCCCGGCAAATCCAGGCTCTTCTTCTGCTCTTCGGTCAATTCAGTGACTTTGACACCCAGACGATTATCGCTGCGCTCCTGGCCGCTGCCAGAAGCTGCCACTGCTTCGCCCTCTTCCGGCATGGCGCCGATCTTGACGTCGAGCATCTTGCGATCACCGTCGCGCACCACTTCCATTCGTGCCGTGCTGCCGGGCTTGAGCGCTCCGACCAGATGAGGCAAATCAGCAGACATGACAATCGGCTTGTCATTAAGGCTCAGGATCACATCACCGACACGCAGACCACCACGAGCGGCCGGACCGCCATCCATCACCTGAGCCACCAGGGCGCCCGCTGGACGCTCAAGCCCAAAGGACTCAGCCAGGTCCTTGTTCACTTCCTGGATCACCACGCCAAGCCAGCCCCGACTCACCTTGCCTTCGGTACGCAGCTGATTGGCGACATCCATTGCCACATCGATCGGAATGGCGAAGGACAGTCCCATGAAGCCACCGGAGCGCGTGAATATCTGCGAGTTGATGCCTATTACCTCACCCTCGAGGTTAAACAGCGGACCACCGGAATTGCCCGGATTGATCGCCACGTCGGTCTGAATGAACGGCACATAGCTCTCATTGGGCAAGCTGCGGCCAGTCGCGCTGACGATACCGGCGGTCACCGTATGATCGAAACCAAACGGAGAGCCAATGGCGAGCACCCACTCCCCTGCTTTCAGCTCATCAGAACGGCCAATCTTGACGGTCGGAAGTCCCTTGCCCTCGACCTTCAGCACCGCCACGTCGGAACGCGGATCGGCGCCGATAAGCTTGGCTTCCAGCTCGCTTCGATCCGGCAGGCGAACGATGATTTCGTCGGCATCGGCGACCACGTGATTATTGGTCAGAACATAACCGTCTTCGGAAATGATGAAACCCGAACCGAGCGATTGCGCTTCACGCTGCTGACCGCGACCCGGGGCACCCGGAATCTGCGGAATGCTGTGCTCGAAGAACTCGCGAAAAATCGGCGGCAGCCCTTCGAGCTCCGGCATCTGCGCCGTCGCACCGCGGCTCTGCACCTTCTGCTTGGTGCTGATATTGACTACCGCTGGCGAGGCACTTTCGACCAGCGGTGTGAAATCAGGCAATTCCGCCTGGGCAACGACAGCATGGCCCAGCAATGCCAGGCCCGCCACGAAGGCGAAGCAGCTGTTTCGATTGAACATGACTACAAGTCTCCCCACTGACAAAACAAGGACGCTCAGGGACTCGCAGGCCCCGCGAGCATGGCGCGCAAAACCACCGGCTGTAGATTCGGGTCAGCGGCGGTACGGCGGCTTCGCATACGCACGAATAGCCAGGAAATGAAGAAGCCCCCGAGACCAGCCAGAATGACAATCGGCTCACGCGTCGACAGCTGAGCGGCCAGCGAAGCGGTCGCTATCAGCACGATCAGAGGGAGAAGATAGACAAGGACGGCACCGCGCAGCAACACGTCCTCGCGGATGCCCACGACGACACCGTCACCGACTTGCAGGTGGAGATCGCAGAGCGCCCTGATGAGACCGCGCTGTTCGCGCACGCCGAGAGAATCCATCAAGCCTTGGCCACAGCCACTTTTCGCGGAGCAACCAGAGCAGGTAGTTTTGCGCCGAGTCTCGACCCATACGGCGCCGACATCCAGCGCGACTACCCGCCCAGGCTCTTCGATCATCGTTGTGCCTGTTCCGCACTGGCTCGCATGGACAGCGCGACCCGCTCAGCCGTACCAAGTGGAATCTCGCCCACCACGGTCACCATGACATCGCCATCCGCGGTACTGATGCGCTTGGACACCGCGACGGTAGGTCCCATCTGGCTTCGCGCATCCTCAACCAAGGCGCCGCGCAGAGGCTCCAGAAACACGGAAAACTTCGCCAGGCCATCACCGTAGGACAACCAGAAAACAGTTTCGGAGGACGCGGGACTGGGTCGTTCGTTGGCATCCAGCAGCGTGAAGCCCGAAGGCAACCAGTCGGAGCGCCAGGGCGATGCTGGATTCGCCTCGCGCCGGTCTACGCTCACCGGATTGCAATCAGCGCCGGGCTTCAGCTGCTCGGCAGATACACTGTCAGCCGTGAACTGGGTGAACTGGAAACGCTCGAGCAGCTGTCCTTTCTCGTTCAGCATCAGCGACTTGAGAGGCAATGCGGTATCACGGTCGAGATGCAGTTCGAAGCCGTAACGGTGCTGATCCTTCGGCACGACAGCCAGCGCCACGGCAGAACGGCCCGCAACTCGGGAATCCCCGATCTCACGGAATTCGTACCATTCGGAGAGCGCTTTCGGATCGAGGCGTTGCCCGTGCCAGGCTTGCGCCTCACGCACCTGCGCCGCAAGGTCATCAGTCGCGCATTGCATCTGGCCATCTACCAGCAGAACCTCAGCCGGAGCTCCGTCGAGCTGAAGCAATCGCTCCTGCACCCGAGCACCTTCAACCTGCTGCCAAACAGCATGACTGGAAAAGCTACCATTGCGTTCGTAAACGAACGTACCTGTATAACTCTGTTTCTGCTCTGCCGCCGCTAGTCGCTCCATCCAGGACTCGGCATCAGCAGCAAGGGCCGGCATCGATAGCCAGCCCCCCATCACCACATACAGCGGTAATACGTGCATGTTTCTCCCTAACGTTCTTCCATGCTGGCCGCGCGAGCGTAAGGCAGCGCGCTTTCCGATCCATTACCAAAGGCAGCTTGCTGCGCATGCTGGCGAACATATGAAGGCAGACGCTCTTCATGCCACCGCTCTACCGGAGCGCCATCTGCCGTTGCCTGTGCAGGTGCTTCGGTTTGCTCACTGTAACCAGCCAGAACCGCCGGCCCTTGACTGGTCTGTGGCACCGAAATGCTTGGTTGCGGAGCCTGCTGCGCAAGCTGCGGACCAGCAACCTCGTTCTGATTGTACAGACGTACGCCGGCCAGAACAGCGACTGTAACCGAAGCAGCCACTGCCAGTCGGCCAAGGCCTTTCCAGCCGTTACGTTGCGCCGTGACCGGCGCGGCTTCATCAGCCAACGCAGCCGATACCGCAGAAGCGATATCCAGGCGCGGCTCGATCAACTCCTTGTGCATAGCGGCACGGGCAAGTTGATAACGCGACCAGGTAGCACGCAGCTCCGGGTTGTCGCCTGCGAGCATGCGACGTAATTCCAACTCGTCCGCTTCGTTATCCATCACCGCGGACAGCGATTCATGCAGGGCTTCACGACTCATGGCGGTTCCTCTCTTGGCTGTCGCCGCTGTCTCAGGATTCATGCAACAAGGGTTGCAATGCTTTATCTATGGCTTCACGTGCCCGGAAGATCCGAGAACGCACTGTGCCCACCGGACACTGCATGACGCTTGCAATGTCTTCATAACTAAGACCATCAAATTCACGCAGTGTTAGAGCCGTACGCAAATCTTCTGGCAAAAGTTGGATGGTTCGATGAACGGTATCTTCAATCTCATCCCTGAGCAGCGAGCGTTCCGGTGACTCGATGTCCTTGAGAGCGTGATCGCCTTCGTAGAACTCGGCATCCTCGGAACTCACATCACTATCTGGCGGGCGTCTGCCGCGCGCCACCAGATGATTCTTCGCCGTATTGATGGCGATGCGGTACAGCCAGGTATAAAAAGCGCTGTCACCGCGAAAATTGGCGAGTGCACGGTAGGCTTTTATAAAAGCCTCTTGGGCGACATCCTGAGCTTCATGAGAGTCATGCACGAACCGCACGATCAACCCAAGGATCTTGTGCTGGTATTTCATTACCAGCAAATCAAACGCCCGCTTGTCACCACGCTGCACTCGTTCAACCAGTTGCTGGTCCTGCTCCTGAGTCAGCATGAACGCTCCTCCTCGGTAGCGGAGTAGCGTCGCTCACACCAGTGAACCGACCTGCCAGAATAGACCCGGGCTTTACGCAAAAGTTCTCCCCCTCCTAGCAAGCTATCCTGCAATACCTGACGGCGATTGCACCACAGCGTTACGCCAGATTGCTGACAACGCCGTCCTGGTGTCCATAGCAAACTCGCACCGCCCATTCACGATGGCCAGCTGGTTTGCACTCACAACTGCCTATTGAGCCGCCCCACGAAGGAAAAGTTCCCTTCGTTAGAAGACAAACACACAGTCACCTATTTTGGCGCTACATACCGTCTATATACTAGAGCTCGTTTTTCCCGCCGGAATTGGACATGAACCAGGTTCTACGATACGACGTGCTGGTCATCGGCAGCGGTGCCGCCGGCTTGACCTTGGCGCTCAACCTGCCGACCGATCTTCGCATCGCCGTGCTCAGCAAGGGCGATCTCTCCAACGGCTCCACCTACTGGGCCCAAGGTGGCGTTGCCGCAGTACTGGATACGACCGACACCGTAGAATCACATGTCGCCGACACCCTCATCGCCGGAGGAGGTCTGTGCCGCGAAGACGCCGTCCGTTTCACGGTCGAGCACAGTAACGAGGCCATCCAATGGTTGATCGAGCAAGGCGTGCCCTTCACGCGGGACGATGCCCCGGATCGCGAAGACGGCAGTTTCGAATTTCACCTGACCCGCGAGGGCGGCCATAGCCATCGGCGTATCATTCACGCAGCCGACGCCACTGGCGCAGCCATTTTCAATACGCTGCTCGGCCAGGCCAGAAAGCAGAGCAATATCGAGCTTCTACAGCAGCGCGTTGCAGTCGACCTGATCACCGAACACAAACTTGGCCTGCCGGGCAGACGCTGTTTGGGCGCCTACGTGCTCAATCGCAGCACCGGCGAGGTCGAGACCTTCCAATCACGATTCGTGGTACTGGCTACCGGTGGCGCGGCCAAGGTTTACCTGTACACGAGCAACCCGGACAGCGCCTGCGGCGACGGCATTGCCATGGCCTGGCGAGCGGGCTGCCGCGTCGGCAACCTGGAGTTCAACCAGTTCCACCCTACCTGCCTCTATCACCCGCAAGCGAAGAGCTTCCTGGTGACCGAAGCCCTGCGTGGGGAAGGCGCCTTGCTCAAGCTGCCGAACGGCGAGCGTTTCATGCCGCGCTTCGATGCCCGGGAGGAACTCGCCCCGCGCGATATCGTCGCCCGCGCGATCGACCACGAAATGAAGCGACTGGGCATCGACTGCGTCTACCTCGATATCAGCCACAAGCCTGCCGAGTTCATCAAAAGCCACTTCCCAACCGTCTACGAGCGCTGCCTGGAATACGGCATCGACATCACCAGCCAGCCGATTCCGGTAGTACCGGCAGCGCACTACACCTGCGGCGGCGTAGTCGTGGATCAGGCTGGGCGCACCGACATCCCGGGTCTCTACGCCATCGGCGAGACCAGTTTCACGGGATTGCACGGCGCAAACCGCATGGCCAGCAACTCGCTGCTCGAATGCTTCGTCTACGGCCGGGCGGCCGCTCAGGACATCCTGCGCGAACTGCCTCACGTCACCAACGTAGCCACGCTACCGGCATGGGACGCCAGCCAAGTGACCGACTCCGACGAAGACGTGATCATCGCGCATAACTGGGACGAGCTGCGGCGTTTCATGTGGGATTACGTCGGCATCGTGCGCACCAACAAACGACTGATGCGCGCGCAGCACCGAGTGCGCCTGCTGCTGAGCGAGATCGACGAGTTCTACAGCAACTACAAGGTCAGTCGCGACTTGCTCGAACTACGCAATCTGGCGCTGGTTGCAGATCTGATGATTCGCTCGGCCATGCAACGCAAGGAGAGTCGAGGACTGCATTACACCCTCGACTACCCGGAGCTGCTGCCGCAAGCGGTCGACACTATTCTGGCGCCGCCCACCTACGTCGACTGAACTTGAGCCGCACCCGCAACCGACGATGCTGCTCTGGCGGCAGTGCGTCGCGTGGCACGCAGATGCTGCTAGCTAGCCGCCGACCCGGCACACGGAAACGCAGCACGACTATCAGCGGCAAGGCCAGGCTGTCAGGCAGCAACTGAACTGCCTGCCAACCTTGCCGCTCGTTCCACAGATGCCAACCCGCCGCATCGTGGCGCAGACCACACCAGGTATCCCGAGTGGACAGCAGGATCCCGCGCGGCAACACCCACAGTGCGTGAGCCAGAGAAAACAAGAGGGCTATCAGCTGCAACCATAATGGCGCAGCCGACAGCAAGACGGCGGCCAAGGCGAGCGCCTGAACCGCGAGATAGAGTGCCAACAACCAGTTGGACGGTTGCCAGCGACACTCGAATGATTGATTACTTGGGCTGGACACGATCGAGGATCATGCGAACCATGCGCCGCAGGTCCTCATCCTCGGGTTCGCCGCGCTGCATGAACCAGCCGAACATGTCCTGATCCTCGCAATTCAGCAGCTTGCGATAGCGACGCTGATCTTCCTCATCGAGACCTGGGTAGACCTCCTTGACGAAAGGCACCAGCAGCACGTCCAGTTCCAACATACCGCGACGGCTCTGCCAAAACAGACGATTGAGTTCGGATTGCTCGCCCATACATCGGCTCCTTTTGAGAAGGCGCGCATTATAACGACTGCACCGAACTCATCAGTCGCTTTTTTCGTCGCGCTGCAAACCTGTCATCACGCAACCGTTTCCGCCGGGCTGCTATGATGCCCACCCGGATTCTGACGACGACCGATCATGACCGACACTGCTTATTTTTGCGTTCTGTCGCATGAAGGCGTCCTTGCCGTACGCGGCCCGGATGCCAGCAAGTTTCTCCAGGGTCAGCTGACCTGCAACCTCAACTATCTCACCGCCGAGACGTCCAGTCTCGGCGCACGCTGCACGCCCAAGGGGCGCATGCAGTCGAGTTTTCGCATCGTGCTCGATGGCGACGGCTACCTGCTGGCGATGGCCAGCGAACTGCTACAACTGCAACAGGCCGACCTGAACAAGTACGCCGTATTTTCCAAGTCCCGCCTGAATGACGAGAGTGGCGACTGGTGCCGATTCGGCCTTGCGGGCGGAGACGGCTCGCTGGTCAGCTTGGGCCTGGATCTGCCGCAGACCCCCGACAGCGTGGTGCGGAGCAACGGCATGATCGCGATCCGCCTGCCCGATGGCCGCGTCGAACTCTGGACCCCTGGCGCCGACGCCGAGCAGGTCCGCACGCGCCTGGCCGCGCAGCTTGAGGAAACGCCGGTCAATCGCTGGCTGCTCGACCAGGTTCGCGCCGGCATCGGCCAAGTGTTCGGCAGCACTCGCGAGCTGTTCATCCCGCAGATGATCAATTTGCAGGCGCTGGGTGGCGTGAGCTTCAAAAAGGGCTGCTACACCGGCCAGGAAATCGTCGCGCGCATGCAGTACCTGGGCAAACTCAAGCGCCGCCTGCAGCGTCTGGTGATCGAAGGCCGTCAGGACGAGCTGCCAGCCCCCGGCGTTGAGATTTTCTCACCGGTGCATGGCTCCAGTGTCGGCGAGGTCGTACTGGCGTCCAGTGACACCGACCGAATCGAACTGCTTGCCGTCCTGCAGGAGGATGCCGCCGCTGACGGTCGCCTGCATCTGGGCTCACCGGACGGACTGCCGATGAGTCTGCTCGAGCTTCCCTATAGCCTGAATGCGGATCTGGAAATTCAGCGCTAGTGCGAACCGGAGCCAGAAAGAGAACACCTCAGAGGTGCACCATGGGCGACGAGCGAAGCGCCTGCATGACCTGAAGCGCCCTAGCGACACTGACCGACACCATAAAGGAATGACATGAGCACCCTTGCCGAGAAAGTCCAGCGTGATCTGACCCTCGCGATCGAGAACGATGAATTGGTTCTGCCGACCCTGCCGGAGGTGGCGTTGCGCGTCCGCGAGGCGGCCGAGAATCCGGACATCAGCATTCCGGCACTGAGCAAGGTGATCGGCGCCGATGCAGCCCTGGCAGCCCGCATCATCAAGGTGGTCAACAGCCCGCTGCTGCGTACCAGTCGCGAGATCGACGATCTGCAGATGGCGGTCAGCCGTCTCGGCATCAACTACACCTGCAACCTGGCCACAGGTCTGGCGATGGAGCAGATGTTCCAAGCGACCACCGATGTCGTCGATCGCAAGATGCGTGAGGTCTGGAACAAGAGCACCGAAGTCGCCGCCATCAGTCATGTGCTCTGCCGTCATTACACACGACTGATGCCTGACCAGGCGACCCTGGCCGGGCTTGTCCATCAGATCGGAATATTGCCGATCCTGACCTACGCAGAAGAGCACAGCGCCCTGCTATCGGACTCGTTCAGCCTCAATCACGTCATCGACAAGATTCATCCGATGGTGGGTGAAAAAATCCTGCGCACCTGGGATTTCCCGGAGGCAATCGTGTCGGTGGCTGGTCAGTACACCGATTTCCAGCGCAATTCGGCCGCAGTGGATTATGTAGACGTGGTGCAAGTCGCCACCCTGCAGAGCTATATGGGCACCCAGCACCCTTATACGCAGCTGAACTGGAACGAGGTTCCGGCCTTCGCCAAGCTGGGGCTCGACCCGAGCGCGCTGATGCAGGAAGACGAGGACCTGTCAGCCGCCATGGACGCAGCGATGAGCATGCTTCAGTAGCGCCATCACCGTTCGCCCGAAAGCGAGGAACCGCCCGTGTGGCACCTAGTCACAAAAAGGGACGGCAATCTCGCCGCATCGTGCCTTGTGCCTGCCTCGCGGCCAACACAAGTCAGGTGAAGAAAGGAGAACGCAATGACCAGAGCAACCAAAACAATTTTCTCGGGTGCATTCGCCGTGCTGTTCGGAGTAGCGGCTAACCTGGCGCTTGCCGCCGAAGGCGAAAACTTCGTCGACGAGGCTTCGGCCAAAGGTATTGCAGAAATCGAAACGGCGAAGATGGCCCTGGACAAGGGTACGTCGGAGGACGTGAAGCAATTCGCCCAGAAGATGATCGACGATCACACCAAGGCCAATCAGGAGCTTGCGCAACTGGCCCAGGCCAAAGACTTGGAAATGTCCGATGAAGCCACGCTGATGGACAAGGCCAAAGCCATGATCCTGAAGCTGCGTGATGGCGAGAATTTCGATGAAGCCTACGCCAACAACCAGGTCGTCGCTCACGAGCAGACCATCGAGATGTATCAGGACTATGTGGAAGGTGGCGAGAACGCCGATCTGAAGCAGTTCGCTCAAAAAACGCTGCCGAAGCTGGAAGAGCATCTCAAGCAGGCCAAGGACCTCCAGGCCAAGCACGGCGCCAACGACTGACCCCAAGCCTAGCCCGATACCGTCCGAGTGTCGGGCTAAACCTCAGCCGGAAGCTGCCAGTCGATCACTTGCAGCCCCTGCTGCTTGAGAAACTGGTTGGCTCGACTGAAGTGGCCGTTGCCGATGAATCCGCGGTGCGCCGAGAGCGGCGAAGGATGCACCGACTTCAGCATCAGATGCCGCGTGGCATCTATCAGTTTCGATTTGGATTGCGCATGGGCGCCCCAAAGCATGAACACCAGGTGCGGACGCCGCTCGCTGACCACTTCGATGATTCGATCGGTGAATTGCTGCCACCCCGCCTTGGCATGCGAACCAGCGACACCCTGCTCCACGGTGAGCGAGGTATTGAGCAGGAGCACGCCCTGTTCTGCCCAATGCTGCAGATAGCCATGTCGAGGGATTTCCAGGTTCAAGTCGCGCTTGAGTTCCTTGAAGATATTCTGCAGTGACGGCGGAGGCGCCACGCCTGGCTGTACCGAAAAGCAAAGCCCATGGGCCTGACCGGCACCGTGGTAAGGGTCCTGCCCAAGGATCACTACCTTGACCTGATCGAGCGGCGTGGAATTGAGCGCGTTGAAGATCATCGGACCCGGCGGAAATATCACCTTGCCCGCGGCCTTCTCTCGCCGGAGGAAAGCGCCAAGCTCGAGCATGTATGGCTTGTCGAACTCCTCGCGCAGCGCTTCTTTCCAGCCAGCCTCCAGCCTGATGCGATCGTCTTGAGTCATGAGCTGTTTCCGGATGGCGTAGCCGCCGAACCCTAGAAAACGGCTTCATGGTTGTCAACCGCAAAACGCCCCAAATCACTGCGCTACCGCAAGTTCGACCCTCCCTCCTTTAGTCATAATCGCACCTGGCTCACGTACTGATGCCGGCACCGCCTTCGAGCCGCACATAAAGAGTGACGCACGCATCGGTGGCAAGGTAAAAAAGCTAACTGCCAATAAACCAATAACAAAAGCTATAACAAGGAACATGCTATGAACCGGATCACCCTTCTGGCGCTAGGGCTAGGGTTCTGTCTTACGGCGCAGGCTGCTGACCCCATCACGCTCGGCCTCAACTACCCCCGTACCGGCAGCTACAAGGAAGAAGGCCTTGCGCAAATGCGCGGAGCCTTGTTGGCAATCGATGAGATCAACGAGGCGGGCGGGGTTCGGGGCCGCCCGCTGCGCCTGATCAGCCGCAATACCGCATCCCGCCCCGAAAAAGCCGTTGCCAACGTAGACAGGATGGCGGATGAAGGCGTTGCCATGCTGTTCGGCGGCGTATCCAGCGCGGTGGCCATCGCCGCGAGCAAGCGCGCCAAGGAGCGTGGGCTGCTCTACTTCGGCACCCTGACCTACTCCAACGATACGACTGGCAAGGATGGCCACCGCTACATGTTCCGCGAGTGCAATAACGCATGGATGAGCGCGCGGGTGCTGGGGCAGTATCTGAACGAGAAAATGCCCGGCAAGACCTACTTCTACATCACCTCCGACTACACCTGGGGCCACACCAGCGAGAGCTCGCTGCGCCAGGCGACCGGCACCGTCGACCAGAGCAAGCATCAAGGAGTCAAAACGGCCTTCCCCGGCGCACGACTGTCCGACTACCGCGCGGCACTGGAAAAGGCGGCCAACAGCGGTGCCGAGGTCCTGGTACTGGTCCTGTTTGGCGAAGACATGGTGCGGGCCATGCGCATCGCAGACGAACTCGACCTGAACAAGAAGATGCAGATTGCCGTTCCCAACCTGACGCAGTCCATGGTCGAACTCGCCGGCCCGGACATCATGCGCGGTGTGCTCGGCACGGAGCCCTGGACCTGGCGTGTCCCCGAACTCGAAGGTTCCGAACGCGGCAAGGCGTTCGTTCGCGACTTCGGTGAGCGTTACCAGACGCACCCTTCGAGCTCTGCCGCTTCGGCCTACAGCATCGTCTATCAGTGGGCAGATGCCGCCACTCGCGCCAAGAGCATCGGCAGTGAGCAGGTCATCATGGCCCTGGAAAACCACAGCTACAACCTGCTCAAGGGTCAGCAGCAGTGGCGCGAGTTCGACCACCAGAACGTGCAGACCGTCTACGCCATTCAGGTAAAGCCACGCGAAGAGGTACTCAAGGATCGCTTCAAACAGGACTATTTCAAAATCGTCCACCGCCTATCCGGCGAGCAGGCTGCGCCGTCGCTGGCCGAATGGCAGGAAGAGCGTCGCGTGGGCGGGCAGCCGGCTAGGCTACAGTGACAGAACGATGAAGCATCTGGGACAGCACAGCACCCAGGCGCTCCATCGGGTCGTCTGACCGACCGGAACGCTGCAACCTCGCTGCATTGAAGGACTCTCAAGAGGAGCGACGTTACCGGTCGCTCGTCAGCGGAGCCCTGAAATGCACGAGGATTTCGACCATGAGCACTGCAGTAGAGCCCTACCAAGCCGGTGTCTTCGACCTGACCCACAAGCTGACCGTGGAAAAGCATGGTCACACTGCCCTCATCACCATCAACCATCCGCCTGCCAACACTTGGGATCGCGAGTCGCTCATCGGACTCAAGCAGGTCATCGACCACCTGAACCACGATGACGACATCTACGCACTGGTGATCTGCGGTCAGGGCGAGAAGTTCTTCAGCGCGGGTGCGGACCTGAAACTCTTCGCTGATGGTGATCGCAACCGAGCCCGGGAAATGGCCCGCCGCTTTGGCGAAGCCTTCGAGGCGCTGCGCGATTTCCGCGGTGTCTCCATTGCGGCAATCAACGGATTCGCCCTTGGAGGAGGCCTGGAATGCGCACTGGCCTGCGACCTGCGCATCGCCGAGCAGCAGGCACAAATGGGCTTGCCGGAAGCATCGGTAGGCCTATTGCCCTGTGCGGGCGGCACCCAGGCACTGGCCTGGCTGGTCGGCGAGGGCTGGGCCAAACGTATGATCCTCTGTGGCGAGCGCATCACGGCAGACACTGCGCTGCGCATCGGTCTGGTGGAGCAGGTGGTCGAGCCCGGCCAATCGCGTGGTCACGCACTGATGCTCGCATCCCGGGTCGCACGACAAAGCCCTGTTGCGGTGCGTGCGATCAAGCCGTTGATCGACGCAGCCCGTCAGCGTGTGCCCAATACGCTCGCCGCCGCCGAGCGCGAGGCCTTCGTCGAGCTGTTCGAGGCCGATGACACCCTTGAAGGCGTCAATGCCTTTCTCGAAAAACGCGATCCGCGCTGGCGCAACCGATGACCGCGGCACCAAGCGCAGCCCTGTGAGACCTGCCCACCAACCCGGCGCCGAGAATTACATGCACGTCACCTTCGAAGAACGCCCCGCGCTGCACGGCATGCGAATAGCCATCGCCACCCTGGACGCCGCGCAGCAACTCAACGCTCTGAGCCTGCCGATGATCGACGCACTGCTCGACCAGCTTGGCCGCTGGGCCAACGAGCCAGCGGTCGCCTGCGTGCTGCTGCGCGGAAACGGCGCCAAGGCGTTCTGCGCCGGTGGTGACGTACGCCGCCTTGCAGAGGCCTGCCGAGGCGAGCCCGGAACGGTGCCGGCTCTGGCCGAGCGATTCTTTGCCGACGAGTACCGCCTCGTCCACCTGCTGCACCATTACCCGAAGCCGCTTATCTGCTGGGGCCATGGCTACGTGATGGGTGGCGGCATGGGACTCTTGCAAAGCGCGACGATCCGCATCGTTACACCGGACAGTTGGCTGGCGATGCCGGAAGTCGCCATCGGGCTGCATACGGATGTCGGCGCGAGCTGGTTCCTTCCTCGCCTGGCAGGCAGGCTGGGCCTGTTTCTGGGCCTCACCGGCGCGCGGGTGAATGCCCGTGATGCACTGGACATCGGCCTTGCCGACCGTTGCCTGATGGATGAGCAACAGCCCGAACTCATCGAGGGGCTGGTTCAGATCAACTGGCAGGACCAGGCGGACTGCCAGCTCCACAGCCTGTTGCGAGCCCTGTCCAGACACGCCTCTGCGCAGCTGCCCGCCCCCAGGCTGCTGCCACGGCGAGAGCGGATCGATGAACTGCTGGACGTGGCCGAACTCACGCATGCATGGCAGGCCTTGGTCGCGTTGCAGGATGATTCCGACGAGGTACTCGCACAGGCCGCTCGCGGCCTGCGCGACGGATGCCCACTGAGCGCCCACCTCGCCTGGCGACAGCAGGAGAAAGGCCAGAAGCTGTCGCTGGGCCAGGCATTGCAGATGGAGTACACGCTAAGCCTGAATTGCTGTCGCTACCCCGAGTTCGCCGAAGGCGTACGTGCCCGCCTGATCGACAAGGACAATCGACCAAGCTGGCATTGGCCGGATGCCCACAGCGTTCCCCCAGCGGTGGTCGAGGCGCACTTCGAGCCAATCTGGGAAGGAACTCACCCCCTGGCCGGCCTGGCCTGAATGCCCTTGATCACCGGCGGTAGTAGTGCTGACGCCCGTCCCTATCGTAATGCGGCCGTAACCGATGGTCGCGTCCATCCCTGATCAGCGGCGGACGCTGCTGGCGATGCTCCTGACGCCAGTAGCCACGTTGCTCGAAGCCCCGATGACGGTCGTAGTACTGCGGTGGCAGCTGGCTCTGATAACGCGGCGGCAGGTTGCGCGGGTACTGCGGATAGTGGGAGTAAGGGCTTCGCGGATCGTATTGATGCGCACGGTTGTGCTGACGATAGCCGCGGTCATAGTGTCGCGGCCCCGGGTTGTAGTAGCGCGGACTTTCCGCCTGGAAGACCCAGACGCCGTCTCGCCGCTCCGCGTGGGCCTGCAGGCTCATGCCCAGGCCGATGCAGAGCAGAGTAAGCAATGCAGAACGAATGCTCATGGAAACCACCTCCGATGGCGTCACAGGCTTCGATTCATCAGACCACAACCATGAGACAGCTGCAGAAACAGCGGACAACCGGCAGTTCTGACACGACGTCATGCGTCGCCCGGGGACCGCGACGGGCCACCGCACCTTGTATGGCTGCCGCCGCTTCCCGATAATAGCGGCCCTTTAGCCCCACGGCTCTCGCAGAGCGGACGGAACGGGAACAGACCCTAGATGACCGAACTCGCCCTGATCATGGTTAGCGCCATACTGGTCAACAATTTCGTACTGGTGCAGTTCCTCGGTCTGTGCCCGTTCATGGGCGTCTCGAAGAAGATCGAGACCGCCATCGGCCTGTCGCTGGCCACCACCTTCGTGCTGACGCTCGCCGCCATGTGCAGCTACCTCGTCCAGCAGTATGTGCTCAAGCCGCTGGACCTCGAGTTCCTACGCACCATCAGTTTCATTCTGGTGATCGCGGTGACCGTCCAGTTCACCGAGATGGTGGTGAACAAGACCAGTCCGCTGCTCTACCGCGTACTCGGCATCTTCCTGCCACTGATCACCACCAACTGCATCGTGCTCGGCGTGGCGCTGCTGAACGCCAACAAGGCCGAGTTCACCTTTCTCACCGCGACCGTCAACGGCTTCGCCGCGGGGCTGGGCTTTTCCCTGGTGCTCGTACTGTTCGCCGCCATGCGTGAGCGTATCGCCATTGCCGACGTGCCCAAGTCGTTCCAGGGTGCGGCGATCGGCATGGTCACCGCCGGCCTGATGTCGCTGGCATTCATGGGCTTCACCGGGCTGATCAAGCTATGAGCGCAGTCGTCATCGCGATCCTCGCCCTGCTCGCCCTGTGCCTGCTCGGCGGCGCCATCCTCGGTTTCGCCGCTGTGCGTTTTCGTGTCGAAGGCGACCCGATCGCCGAGCAGATCAATGCCCTGCTGCCCCAGACCCAATGTGGCCAATGCGGTTATCCGGGCTGCAAACCCTACGCCGAAGCCATTGCCGGCGGCGACAAGATCAACAAGTGCCCACCAGGCGGCGAAGCCACCATCCAGGCCCTGGCCGACCTGCTCGATGTCGAGGCGGAGCCGCTGGATGCCGAGGGTGGCGAAAAGCCGCAGATGGTCGCCTACATCCGCGAAGCCGAGTGCATCGGCTGCACCAAGTGCATCCAGGCCTGCCCGGTTGACGCCATCGTCGGTGCCGCGCGACAGATGCACACCGTGATCATTTCCGAGTGCACCGGCTGCGACCTGTGTGTCGAACCCTGCCCGGTGGACTGCATCGACATGATCGAAGTCGGCAGCAATCTGCAGAGCTGGAAATGGAACCGGCCGTTGGCGCCCGGCCAGTTGATCGCAACTGATCGGGAGCAGGCCGCATGACCGCACTGAAGATCTGGGACATCCATGGCGGCATTCATCCGCCGGAACACAAGGATCTGTCCAACCGCACGCCGATCCAGCCGGTCCCGCTGCCCAAGCGCCTGGTCCTGCCACTGGCGCAGCATCTCGGTGCGCCAGCCGAGCCCTGCGTCACGCTTGGCGAACAGGTACTCAAAGGCCAGCAGATCGCTGTCGCCAGCGGATTCGTCAGTGCGCCGCTACATGCTCCGACCTCCGGCGTGATCAGCTTCATCGGCCCGCAGCCCTATCCGCATGTATCAGGCATGCTCGCCAATGCGATCGTCATCGACAGCGATGGCGAAGACAAATGGATCGACCTGCATCCGCAACCGGATTACCGCGAACTCGAGCGCCCTGCCCTGCTCGAGCTGATTCGCCAGGCCGGCATCAGCGGCCTCGGCGGCGCTGGCTTCCCCACCGCCGTGAAGCTCAGCCCGCCGCCGACCCAGACGATCCGCACGCTGATCATCAACGGCACCGAGTGCGAGCCCTACATCACCGCCGATGACCTGCTGATGCGTGAAAAGGCGGCCGAGTTGGTCGCGGGAATCGAGATCCTCGCGCACCTGATTCAGCCGCAGGAGGTACTGATCGGTATCGAGGACAACAAGCCCGAAGCGATCGCCGCGGTGCGTGCGGCCATCGGCGAGCGCCCCTTCATGTTGAAGGTCTTCCCGACCAAGTATCCGTCCGGCGGTGAAAAACAACTGATCCAGATTCTCACCGGAGAAGAGGTGCCCAGTGGTGGCCTGCCAGCGGATATCGGCATGCTCTGTCAGAACGTCGGAACCTGCGTCGCCATCCACGACGCCGTGCTGCTCGGCAAGCCGCTGATTTCGCGCATCACCACCCTGACCGGTGAGGCGCTGGCGCGGCCGATGAACGTCGAGGTGCTGATCGGCACCCCCGTGGATGAACTGCTGGCCTTCGCCGGTCTCGATCAGCACAGGCTCAACCGTCTGATCATGGGCGGCCCGATGATGGGCTTCAGCCTGCCATCCCTCGAGGTGCCGGTGGTCAAGACCACCAACTGCCTGCTGGCGAGCACACTGGAAGAGCTGCCGCCACCGCCGCCCGCGCTGCCCTGCATCCGTTGCGGAGAGTGCGCCGAGGCCTGCCCGGTCAGCCTGCTACCGCAGCAACTGCATTTCTTTTCCCTTGGCCAGGAGCACGAGCAGCTCAAGGCCCATAACCTGTTCGACTGCATCGAGTGCGGTGCCTGCGCCTACGTGTGCCCCTCCAGCATCCCCTTGGTGCAGTACTACCGCGCTGCCAAGAGTGAGATTCGCGAGCTGGAGCAGAAGCAGCAGAAGGCCGAGCACTCCAAACAGCGCTTCGAGCTTCGCCAAGAGCGCCTGCGCCGCGCCGAAGAACAGAAGGAAGTCGAACGCAAGGCCCGCGCCGAACGCGCCGCACGTGCCAAGGCGGCACAGGGCGAAAGCGCGCAGGTTGCTTCTGGTGCCACCGCTGCCACCCCGAGCGCAGCGCCCAAGTCGGGGCTCTCGGAAACCCAGAAGAAACTGAAAATCGAAGCGAGCATGGCCCAGGTCGCCCTGAAGAAGGCCGAAAAACAACTCGCCGCTCACGATACGCCCGAACTGCAAGCCCAGGTCGCCGATCTGCGCAAAGCCGCCGAAGCGGCGCAGCAGGCACTCGATACAGCCATGCAGGAGAGCGCCAGCGCCGCGCCTGCCGACGACGAGGCACTGAAGAAGGCCAAGATCGAAGCCGCCATGCTCAAGGCACAGATCCGCAAGCTGGAGAAGCTCGAAGCCCCGGATGACGATCAGCAAGCCGAACTCGCACGCCTGCACCAGCAACTGCACG